>Ga0247741_1001250_pt1 | contig 14127 bp, 16 predicted proteins | sample UWRJL213509R2_FD_180945 | JGI IMG/M metagenome (GOLD analysis project Ga0247741, IMG submission 180945) | Plant litter microbial communities from Arlington Agricultural Research Station in Wisconsin, United States - UWRJ-L213-509R-2 | ecosystem: Environmental > Terrestrial > Plant litter >... | reverse complement strand
GGAGTGAGCTGAACTGCCCTTTGGTGGGCTGAAATGGCATTGGCAACATCGGCGAGATCACCTGTGCGTTCGAAGCGACCCAAAAGGGAACCTCCAAGGTTGGTCAACAGAATCGGCATGTGAGCATGGCCATCGGGAGTGAGGTGGACTGCCCTTTGGAGGGCTGAAATGGCATTGGCAAGGTCGGCGAGATCACCTGTGCGTTTGAAGCGACCCAAAAGGGAAGTTCCAAGGTTGCTCAACCGACTCGGCATGTCAGCATGGCCATTGGGAGTGAGCTGAACTACCCTTTGGCGGGCTGAAATGGCATTGGCAACATCGGCGAGATCACCTGTGCGTTCGAAGCGACCCAAAAGGGAACCTCCAAGGTTGGTCAACAGAATCGGCATGTGAGCATGGCCATCGGGAGTGAGGTGGACTGCCCTTTGGAGGGCTGAAATGGCATTGGCAAGGTCGGCGAGATCACCTGTGCGTTCGAAGCGACGCATAAGGGAACCTCCAAGGTTGCTCAACCGACTCGGCATGTCAGCATGGCCATCAGGAGTGAGCTGAACTGCCCTTTGGTGGGCTGAAATGGCATTGGCAACATCGGCGAGATCACCTGTGCGTTCGAAGCGACCCAAAAGGGAAATTCCAAGGTTGCTCAACAGACTCGGCATGTCAGCATGGCCATCAGGAGTGAGCTGGACTGCCCTTTGGAGGGCTGAAATGGCATTGGCAACATCGGCGAGATCACCTGTGCGTTTGAAGCGACCGAAAAGGGAACCTCCAAGGTTGCTCAACCAACTCGGCATGTCAGCATGGCCATCGGGAGTGAGGTGGACTGCCCTTTGGAGGGCTGAAATGGCATTGGCAAGGTCGGCGAGATCACCTGTGCGTTCGAAGCGACCCAAAAGGGAACCTCCAAGGTTGCCCAACTGACTCGGCATGTCAGCATGGCCATCGGGAGTGAGCTGGACAGCCCTCTGGCGGGCTGAAATAGCATTGGCAAGGTCGGCGAGATCACCTGTGCGTTTGAAGCGACCCAAAAGGGAACCTCCAAGGTTGCTCAACCGACTCGGCATGTCAGCATGGCCATTGGGAGTGAGCTGAACTGCCCTTTGGTAGGCTGAAATGGCATTGGCAACATCGGCGAGATCACCTGTGCGTTCGAAGCGACCCAAAAGGGAACCTCCAAGGTTGCTCAACTGACTCGGCATGTCAGCATGGCCATCGGGAGTGAGCTGGACAGCCCTCTGGCGGGCTGAAATAGCATTGGCAAGGTCGGCGAGATCACCTGTGCGTTCGAAGCGACCCAAAAGGGAACCTCCAAGGTTGCTCAACCGACTCGGCATGTCAGCATGGCCATTGGGAGTGAGCTGGACTGCCCTTTGGTTGGCTGAAATTGCATTGGCAATGTCGGCGAGATCACCTGTGCGTCCGAAGCGACGCAAAAGGGAGCCTCCAAGGTTGCTCAACTGACCCGGCATGTCAGCATGGCCATCAGGAGTGAGCTGGACTGCCCTTTGGTGGGCTGAAATGGCATTGGAAACGTCGGCGAAATCACCTGTGCGTTCGAAGCGACCCAAAAGGGAAATTCCAAGGTTGCTCAACCGACTCGGCATGCCAGCATGGCCATCGGGAGTGAGCTGGACTGCCCTTTGGTGGGCTGAAATGGCATTGGAAACGTCGGCGAGATCACCTGTGCGTTTGAAGCGACGCAAAAGGGGACCTCCAAGGTTGTTCAACCGACTCGGCATGTCAACATGGCCATCAGGGGTGAGCTGGACTGCCCTCTGATGAGCTGAAATGGCATTAGAAATCTCATCAATGGCACCAGTCTGTTTAAATCGTGCCTGCAGAACTGTTCCACAGAAATTCACCATATCGGCTTGATTCCAAAGGTCGGAGTGTCTCGTGGTCATATAGAGGTCGGAAGATGAGATATGGCCCAATCCGTCGAAAAGGGATTCGCGAGATGTGTCTGAAGTTCAAAATTCATTTCCTTCTTCAACTTGCAAAGAAACATTGGAACCTACAGGTTCCCGATTGGCCATGACCGCCCATTTCTGAACTAGTTTCGTCCAGAGGAATGTGAGTGATTTGAAACGACACCTTCAGGGATGGCGCTCCCTTCCGAGATATCATAGCCATTGTAATCTCTGCTTTCCATGTCAAAATTCGAGATATCAGGTCTTTAATTGAGATACTGACGATTATGCTCGGGTCGTTCCAAGGCCAACTGCTCTTTCGCGAAAGATGCATATGCGAAGTCGGTGAATCTTTTCGATGTAGCTATAATAACAAGCTCGTTGAGATCCTTGGGTCTTAAGAGACGTAGCTTGCTTTAGAATCGGTATAAATTGAGTTTGCAGCAAACTCACAATTTCAGAACACTATTTTGCTTCCATATGTTGGCAGGCTGCCTTGACAAAGCCAATACTTTCCTGTCCTCGTCTCCCAGTCCAAAAGCGATGATTTCGAAGGTGGCGAACACTCGGTGGTTGATGTCGGTAGCCGCACATTCGATTACAAGCTCTGGCTTAAGTCAGAAAAACGCGTATATAGGTGCCATAAGAGAAGTCTCCTCCTCACCTGTTATGTAGCGCTCAACGTTCTCAGTTGCGTCGAGATTGTGAACATCCATCTCAGCCGCTACAGGGACTGGTCTTTCGGAACCCTCGTATGATGTTACACCAAGCGGTGGGACATTGGCATTATCTAATAACATAATATTAGTTGAGGAACGATTTCAATTCTCTCATGCTTACCACTTGTCAAACTCAGGTTCTCCATATCCTTGGTAGTAAAGTGTATCGTATCACCTTGAGTACCCAACGGCAGACATAACTTGGAATTGTCTATGAGAGGTTCGTCTCGACCAACCGCGCTTGGTCGCGGTGTAGGTTGGTGATCCTGTCCCGTCGTGAATCCAGTAGTGTCAGCTGCTTGATTATCAGGTTGAATACGGTGTCATTTGGGAAAGTTGACGCACTCGATCCTGCTGGGTTGGCTCTGAAGGTATCTGCGACAACATGCGTCTCCATGGTCGATGATGGTTAGTTTGAGGAAGTCTTTCTGCGGATGTGGATGGCCCGGTCAAGCTCAAGTCATATATACGCCTGGAGAGACGATATGCTGTGTTGTTTGTTCTTGGGCATGGTGTCCTATACTATATCGTATTTCATTGCGGAGACACAGGGCATGTACAGTGTACAGGATCGAATAGCAGAGCGATGCGGATAAGAGGGTAAACGTATCCTCGTGCATTCTTTCATTTAATGCTATGGAAGTTACTGAAATGAGTACTATCTGGACGCTCGTCAACTTGTTCTTAGCGCCACCATATGAGTACTCACCAAGGCCGAAATTACTTTCATGAACCCTTTGCCCATGGCCATCTGTATACCTGTTTCAACGCCGTACAGCAGAACGGAGACAATGAAGGACCTGAAAGTATTGAATAGTGCACGGCGAAATGAAGTCCCAATTGACGCAAATACTAGTCAAGTCGAGCACCTACGAGAGGGAGTTGGATGTGTGTTCCGTGACGGCGTGACCTCGCAGATGCAGTGACAGATAATGACGTGCTGATCGGACGGTGCCCCGTTATTTCACCCAAGTGTTGTGATAATGAGAAGCTTGGCGGATATTGAGGAGGGTGTGATATCGGGTAAAAGACGAAGCCTGAGGAGAGCCAATGGCCACATAGTACAGGAGGGGGAACAGGCAGGCAGCCTTCTCTTTGTCTCGGGACGTGCAAATTGTAATCGTCATCCTTTCGAGCCAACAGCGAATGGACAAACGTACGAACACTGATCATTTGTATTGCGCACATTGCGAGGGTTAGACCAGTGACCGGTCCCTCGATGAGGTGACGCCTGAAAGGCCCTCGATAGAGGGTATATCTGAGTTTAAAATGGGGGGTCATTGCGTTACGTCAAAAATCTGTCAGGAACGTTCGAAAAGAAGGTCCTCTCCCGACTGGTCACGAGTCTATGCGAGGATCTGTGCCCTACGCGTATCCCGTTGTGATCTCACCTTGGTCCTCCATGCGCTTTCACATTTCAAGCTTCAATCAGTTCTCGCGTTCAGACACTGCTGTGCAATTTCCAGACGTCCAATCTCTCTCTGCTCTGGCTCTATCTGCCGCGTTCAAATTGCTGCTAGCAGATGCACTGCTTTTTAACCTTCCCTCTCAGTCGCTCTGAACCAGACCCGCCCATACTACATGCTCTGATATGATATTCCATTAATATTGTTCTTGTCATTTGCTCAGGTCTTCCTACTTACCTCGAAGCTCTCGATTTTTCGAAACCACTTATGGACCTAGGGCACAGGCGTGATATCCGATAACCCTGCTCACTGGCAATCCCAAACAAATTCTCGATGGGCCAGAGTCGATTCCTGACTCTGGGGCTCAAGCTCAAGCTCCGCATTTAACATCAACGTCCACCAACAAGTATATTTCTCTCTCCAGCTCGCCGAGTCTTGCACGCTAATACTCGTATGCTGACAGTAGATATAACCATAGACTCATAGTATCCCTTCCAAGCTTCCAATGTTTCATCCACCACCACCTGCGCGGCTCAAGTTCTCCCCTGGGCCAACCACTCATCCCAAACCTATCAAAACCGCTCCAGCTTTCATCCGTATGTCGTGATCAAGATCTCAGGCGTTAGGCTTCACGAAAGCAACGGTGTACGGATGGAGGGCGAACAAAGTGGACGCTGGTTGTAATCGGACTTGACTGAGAAGGAAAGCTACTCACAGCCAGTAAGATTCAGGCTATGTCCAGTCGCCCTAATACTCAAATAATCACTCGAGCACGAACCCCATCTACGGCTGGCGATTGACACGCCCTCTGCTGCACAAAAAAGGCGTGCAAGGTGTAACAGGCAACTTAGTCAATGCCGACGATGTTGGTGAGGCTGGTTGATAGTGATACGAGTATCGGAGTTCACTCGTCGGTGTTGGTGAGGCTGGCTGGTGGTGATACGGATATGCGGGGTTGTCCCGTTTGTGATTACATCTCATTTGCGCTGACATACGTTGAGGACGTATGGCTGGTGGACACGGAGTTGGGCGAGGCCAATGCGTCTTCTGCAGGAGGCGGGAGTAGGGCCAGAGGCAACGTGGGCAACGACTCAGGATGTAGAGGTGGTGGGATCTTCTTGGTCCATTTCCTCCCCTTTGGCTTCAACTGGTCCGTACCATAGGGTTTTGCAGGGTAGATTTGACTGCCCGTCGAGTTTTGAGTTTCAGCATGAATTTAAGCCTGAACTTGCGCTTGCGCTATAGCGACTTGAATTTAGGTTTGAGTTGGCGCAACTGTCAATGGCGTCCTGGGTGATGAACAGTTCGGCACAGGCCTCTGTGCGGGCGGTTTGAAATTGGTAGACCGAGAGCGAGCGTTGGGTTTTGATCTTCCATCGCTAGTGTATGTATTGGATGTAACCGACAGAGGTGGAAGCTGACGCTGAGGTGGAGGCAGAGTGCTTTGACCCCGAACGCGGGGCAGATAGCTATACAGATAATGTAAGGAAAGACGTCTTACGAAGAGAGTAGAAAAAATGAACGTACCTTGCTCAAATTCTCTTTCGAATTAGTCCTTGAATTTACCCTTGAACCCTCACTCCGACTTGGCGATGGTCTCTTCTCCGCTTTGGATCCATGCCTCGACTCGAACTTTGAACTCGATCTTGACTTTGAGACTTCGAAGGCCCTCTCCTCCCACTCATTGACCTCGATCCCGATCTCCTCAACGTGAGGCTCGCCGTACTAGCCATGTCGATATCAACACTCCCACTCAAACCCACCAAGCGGCACCAGCACCTCCAGCCGCTGCGGTAACCACTCATGTTGGAGGGTGTGTGGGAGGTCGGGTGTATACATGCCTGTACAATCGTCTTCGGTTGGTTGTGGTTGTGGTTGTTTGACTTGAGGTGGTGGTTCTGGTTGGGAGGAGTGTTGCGACGCAATCGACTCGAAAGCCGGGTCCCAATAGAGAGAACTCGAAACTCCCTTTCCCTTCTCCGGCGTATCCACTGGTCCGTAACCCCATGAAAAAAGAGGCGCTAGAGCCGATATACGAGCCTGTACTCATCCCGATATTCCCATCGTCGACGGGAATGCAAAAGCAGAATAGACGCAGATGCAGTAGGGGGCGCATGATGGCATGAATAATCCGAGGGGTCCACATCCTCTGGAGAGTTGGAGGGCTGAACGTGTGCACCCCTGCGAGAGGAGGAAGATGAAGGACGCGATCGATGGCGCCGTTTGGCGTGTTCACGTTGGTTCTTCGTCGCTTGGCCATGACCAGGCGCATGTGCACCTCCTGTACCTGCAGAATCCCAAATGCAGACCTGGACGCATTCCCACTCCCACTCTCCCTGTCCATACCGAATTCCCTCGCGTGATACCCAGTACCAGCATCGGAAAAAGTAGCCTGAGAAGCCACAGTAGGCGCGAAACACGGTATATCGGGTATGCTCATGCTTGTGGTCCCGAGGGTGCTCCCGAAACCGACCATTCGACTCTCGTCCGCTACCCGCAGATTCAGGTACAGGAGGAATGCGAAACGTCGTCCTCGTTGAGCTGGGTGTGGGGAGTGTTGGAAATACTGTCGGTGCTCCGGGACCGGGGGCAGCAGAAGGGGAAGATGAGACGAAGATCCCCTTTGATAGCCGCCGTTCGATCGTTGAGAAGAAGCCTCTGGGGTGGTCTTAGCGGTGCTGGCGAGACGGATGCTTGAACATGTTGCATAGATGGCGGTACAGTATGCGACATACTCGTGGTTATGTGTTCACGATTGGCGTCTTCAAAGGTATGGGCATGTGGGAATGGAACTACTGGTGCGTTCGAGTTCCCAGTATTGGTGAAGTCCAGATTGTGATAGTTATGCGTTCGCATCAGTGTTTGCATTTGGACTGACGTTCATGCTAGCTTTCGGACGGATAGCACCCGTCCTTGTTCCCAGTCCCAGAGTGAAGGTCCTTCTCTGGCCATTTCTTGAAGACGTAGACATGGCGGTTAGCGCTTCAAACATCGTGACCCTCGCATCCTTGCGTGCTTCGTCCGAATTATCCCGGCTAGCTTTCGCTGAACATTGCTCTCCTCCGTATCATTGGTTAACGTTTATGGGTGTTGTCTTCTCGTCGCGTGAGGATCAAGACCGGTCTGAATCGCGTTTTCCCAAATTCAAAGGTTTCCTATTCTCTTGATTGACCTTCACCCGATGGCTAACTTTCTTTGTAGACCACGGACGCCTTTCGATCCGCAACAAGTCTCCACCCTACGCGCAAGAACGGACCAGGGTTCGAAAACAAGATTTGAAGCGAAAACAGGTTATCAGTACCTCTAAACGCTCCAGGTATATCGCATACATATCCCATCGAGTCACTTCATAACATCTTACTCGTAAATTTCAATTCAGATTGGGGCTCTCGTCTTGGTTCCAAATGACCTTCTCTGTCCGCTCACGACCCATATTCAAAGTTACATCTTTGGATAGGCGCCACAGTGTTTCGTCCCACTGTCCTCTGAGACCCATATCCTGAGTTTCAGCAGGTTGTGCAGCCGCCCAGGCTTTACTGCAAGGTCCGAATCCTGCTCGAATAGGTCAGCCATATTGACCTCTATGGGAGGACGGAGACCCAACATTAACATCGTTACATTGGAGTGCCGAGGTCCACGCCCTCATACCTCCAAAATTCGAGGAAAATGACGAGTAGGGTCGTTACATAGCACTGCAGTCCCATCTCAAGCTCTTCACCCGACCATGGCCAGGGTTCGACCCAACTTGCGAGTAACCCTCTCAAGGCCTCATACCCTCCCGATTAACGGCCAGCAATCGCTGAACGAAAGTCGCGTCGATACGACGGAGAGACGATCCTGCTCTTAATCGGACATTAGCCAACACCACAACAAATTGCAGAATACAACCTCAACGTGAATGCTTGGCCACTCTTCTAGGAGAGCCTAATTCGTCACCAAAATGGATTTCGATGGTCCTTGTCACAGACTCTTCAGTCGCCTTAGTCTTGGCCGCTGAAAGAATGTCAACCTTGTCCTAAGTATACCGAAGGCTGACAATGACGCTGCTGTGAACGAAAAGCTGCTAATGCGCTGGACGAGTAAGCACTGCTTTCTTCTATACTTTGCCCATTCTTATTGTCCCTCCCAGGTTCGACCCACCGAAGACTTGGTCACCAGCTATAACTACACCCTTCAGAACAGGCGGGCCTACTCAAGGACCACACTCTCGATGCTCGGAGTCGCACGGCCCAGAGCCTGTCCAACACCTAGCAATTAGGGATTGGGATTATTGTTAGTGCTGTTACTCCACAACTGCACGATGAAGAACAAATTTCCAGCCCCATATTCGAACTCGGCCGGCCAAGTTTTTGGTCAAGGACTCCTCCCTCGCCGTCTTCACACGATATGTCGTTCCACAGTCAACCGCCTTTGGAGGACCGCGTTAGGAAACATAAGACGGGTGTATTCTTCGACGGTAACCCCAACGAGCTCCTTCCTGATGAGCTCGACTATGTTCCCTCAAGCCAGATGTTCCTCCTAACCACTATTGCTCCTATGTTTTTCATCTTTACTGGGTCATTGGCTCACATCTCCTTGGTATGACGATCTTTTTGTGACTTTCGCAGAGTTACCCAACATACTTTTGACCGCTAACCGCACTCTATTCTCCAGACCTCTTCTCTTTTCATCATTCGACTGCAACGGCGCCTCCTGTTCGGTTATTCGCTGGCTCTGGCTCTGGTACATTTCAGGCGATTTCCCATTCGAATCGATGGTAGTCACCTCTCTCGCACTTCGCCTTGTAGGACCGACTCGGTTTGATGATGTCCTCACATCTTGACGCCTACCAGGTACTACCACCACCGCCTTACGCGTAAATCCACGCGCCCTCACCCTTGAGAATTCAGGCCTCAGGCCCAAATCCATTTGGCTGTAAGAATCTCCTCCGAGTACATACATCATCTGTGGACTATTCTCTCCAACCGTGCTATTACCCTGGATTTACGCTATTGTATTTCTGCTAAAAAAACTACATACGAACAACTATGTATGGCCCGGTGGCTCTAATAATACACATATATCAACTTCATCCTATGCACCTCTCGAACTGAATCCCTGCAGGCAACAGACACGAACACGACTTTCTCCTCTGATGTCAATTCCTGCCAAGAGGTGGCCAGCCTATCCCGCCCCCGCATGATATAAAAGGTCCTGATGGAGGATCTTGACGTGATGGCGAGAGTCGGATAGGGAGACCTCCCACTCCTCATCAAACGAAAAAATAGAATATAAGATAGTATACACCTCCTGTGAATACGAATGTGAACTTGAGAGGTAGGCCAACCAGCTTGCAACCGTGTGGAATGGGAAACACAAATGCGAGAGGAGGGACCCCTTGTTGATCATAAATAGAGATTCGGAACCAGAGCAACGAGGTGGCCTCGAACGAGATGGGCTTTTTCGTGCGGCAGGGTTTCAACGAAGACAGTACAAGCCTACGAACAACCAGAGAGAAGATGAGACACGAATGCGAATCACCAGAATAAAGAGATACGTACCAAATTCTCATCAAACATGAGAGAGAAAGTCAACAAGAGGAGAGAGCAGCTCGTCGTAAGACTGACGAATAGCCGAGGCCACGGCTGCACGTTTGGTTGGGATCCTTGACACGATCCTTGAAAGAAGGGTCAGAACAGAGCGCAGCGACAAGAACAAAGTTCACTTACGTGCAATTGGGGCAGATACCGCGATGGATGGGTCGTGGCCAACCTTCCGAGACATGCTGCAGCAACATTTCTGGCCGTCTCTTCGGTGTTCTGGGAATTCTCGAAGAGCGGGCCCCAGAGGAGATCGGCAACACCTTCTCATTGGGTACGGGAGCGATGCGTGACAACCTAGTAGCATTTGTCAACGCGGCAAGAAGACAATCTGTAGTTGAAACTGTTACCTCCTTGGCCCTATGCAATCCGAGTAATCCCTTCTTAGGATTGCTTTCCACCATATTGTCAATTACGGGCAGGAATGGATGGAGATTTGCAATTGCGATGAGGCCCGCTGTGAAAGCGGCGGCAATACAAGTCTCTTGTTCAGATGCAAAGTGGTCAAGGGCTTGTTGGAAGGTATCTTCTGAGGTGCCATGTCACTGGTGGCAAGATATCAGCGGTGAACATAAAAGTCTCAGAGTAGAGACTTACATGATGCGTCGAAGTTCACCAACTGAGAATGACGAGTGACGGTTTGGCTTTTGTTCCATTCTGTGGTTGGGCGTCAGTAGGCTTCTGCAAGTAAGAGTCAGATGTATTGACCTTCAGGCGCTTCCCATATTCTGCAATTATCCCAGCCGCAATACCGTGATCACTCTTCACGAGTTGAGTAACACATTTCGCGACATTGGCATGACTCGTCTCCGCCTTTGGAGCTTTCTCAGCAGGGATGTCGAGGTTCGGGACTATGCGAGCAGCGATTTGATTAACTGCTTGAACGAGAGCGGCGTAAAAGTGGAAGAGTGATTCGAGTGCCAAGCCAGAGATCAAGGGTGAATGCGTGGCATTGTAAATGCCGTCAAGAAGATCGTGCTCGACCCCTGGGACTGTGACAGACGGTGCAAGTTCGAGGAGTAGAGACCGAGTGAGGAGCGCCTGGGAGAGAAGAGAGATATCGGAAGTCGAGATGTAGGTCTTGACCTGGGGGACTAGCGAAGCTGGGAGACCAGTAGGGATTCGAGATTGGTAACTAGAAAGCGAATCTCAGAGCCTGATGCAGGAACTTTGAAAATGGACCCTACCTCTTCGAAGCGACGTCAAGGGCCCCAAAGACATCAGCCTTAAGGAAACACTGACAACGACGAATAGAGGGGTTGGAACCTGGTTCTTGAGGATGGTGTATGATGTTCCCTCGGTATCCATTGGGTCTTCATTGTCGCGCTTCCTCTTTCCACGAGGTGAAGACGCGTCCTTGCTGTCCGGAAGGTGGCCATAGAGATTAGACGGTTTCTTCACCGTCGCCGAAGCACGAGATGGGGACAGATGAAACATCTTTGTAGGTACGCATCAGACGATGCGGACGAGTACCAATCACAGCGGCGAGTAGTTTAGTCGCTGAACGTCGACGAATCTTGTATGAGGTGTCCTCGTCTTCAGAGTATCTGAAAGAAAATGTGAGAACAAGAAAGGTACGCAACGACAATGCTCACTCGTCTGATTCCTCGTCTCTTCATCCAAGGGCCGTCGGAACTGACCAACCCAGAGGACCTTCCCAGTCCCAGAGACGAGGGTTGTAGATTCAACCAATGCCATCGAAATTGATAATATCTCCTCAGGCCATTCGTTGAAGGGGTCTTTTGCAAGCCAGTAGCAGTGGCCATGGTTGAAGCGAAAGGCACTGGGTGTCGGCATCGGACATCCGGGAGCAACCTAAATTATGAAATCTTATCTAAATGGGGGAAGATTTCGGACGGGACCAACTGTTCTTTTTCTGGATGGAGCTTTCAGCTCTTCGTCAACGTCGGGTTGCTAGCATTAAGCTTGGTCTCTTCGAAATTGCCTGTGATTGCTTTCTCGTCTCAACTCGAGCCAACTGTGATTTAGACTCTAAATGCGAGACAGAGTTATACAGATAAATGTAAGAAATGGTGTTTTACAAGTCAAGGAAGTGAAAAATGAACGTACTTTACTCAAATCCTCCTTCGAACCCACCTTCGAATTCACCTTCGAACCTGAACTTGACCTCGAACTGCCGCTCCGACTCGGCGATGGGCTTTTCTCCTTCTTCGCGTTGAATCCATGCCTCGACTTCGACTTTGAGCTTGATCTTGACCTCGATCTTGACTTCGAACCCGACCTCGAAGGCCCTCTACTCCCCTCGTTGACCCCGATCCCGACCTCCTCAAGCTGAGGATGGCCGTACTAGCCGTGTCGGTATCAACACCCCCACTCAAACCCAACAAGCAGCACCTGCACCTGCAGCCGCTGCGGTAACCGCTCATGTTGGAGGATAAGTGAGAGGTCAGGTGTATATGCGTCGTAGGTCCGTCTTCAGTTGGTTATGGTTGCAGTTGTTCGACTTGAGGTGGTAGTTGTGGTTGAGAGGAGTGTTGGGACACGATCGACTCAAAACCGGATCCAGATAGAGAGGACCCAAAACTCCCTTCACCTCTCCTCCTTCTCCAGCACCGGCACTGGTCCGTAAGCCCATGAAAACCGACGCACCAGAGCCGATATACAACACCGTACTCGTGTTGATGGAGCCGTTTTCTGGAGAGCTGGAGTGTTGGTGGGCTGAACGTGGGCACCGCCGCGAGAGGAGAACGCGACCAACGGTGCCGTTTGGCGTGTGTACGTTGGTTCTTCATCACTGGCTATAGCCATATCCACATGCATATGCACCTCCAGTATGTGCAGAACCCGTCTCCGACCCCAAATGCAGACCCAGACCCAGACCCACTCCAACTCTTGCTCCCCCTGTCCATGTCGAATTCCTTGCATAATGCCCAGCACCAGCACCAACAAGAGCAGCCTGAGAAGCGCAGTCGGGGCAGAACATGGCATGTCGGGTATGCTCACGCTTGCGGTCCCAAGGGTACTCGCGAAAATGTCCATTGGACTCTCGTCCACTACCTGCAGATGCAGGTACAGGAGAAACGCGAAATTTTGTCCTCGTCGGGCTAGGTGTGGGGAGTGTTAGAGACACTGTCGCCGCTTCAGAACCGAAGGCAGAAGGGGAAGATGAAACGAAGTTCCCCCTCGATAGCTGTTGTTTGATCGTTGATAGGAAGCCTCATTGGCTGGGCTGGCCTTGGTGCTGGTGAGACGGATTCTCGGACGTGTTGTGTAGAAGGTGGTACAGACTCGTGGTTGTATGTTCACGATCGGCGTCGTCAAAGGCATGGGTACGTTCGCGTTCCCAGCGTCGAAGGTATGGGGATCGTTATGGGCCAGAATCCGTATTCATGTTCGGGCTGGCGTTCTTGCCAGCGTTCGGACGCATACCACCCAACCTCGTTCCCAGTCCCAGAGTGAAGCACCTTCTCCGGCCATTTCTTGGACATGGACATGGCGGTTAGCGCAAGAAAAGGCAACCTTCCTTTCTCACAAACTAGGCAAAACCAGGGGGTGTTCGTCGGAAGAATCCGAGACTCCCACCACCCACACCATGGACCTCAACCTCGTCGCGGGGTCCTTGGCCTAAAATGGAAACGGCCCGTTCGGGAACAAGAGCCGCATGGTCGCATGATAGTAGAGAAGATTGTATCGCGGTTAGAATACAACAAATTTCTTAGCTACAGCCTCTACTACGCCTCGAAAATCTACAGCCTAAGAGCCTACACCATTACCCGAGGAGATTATGGTCAAACTTGCGTTGGAAGATGACACCGTCATCCTGTTTCCCATCTCAAGTGATGAAAGTAACAGGTGGGATCTCTGCAGGAAATGGATCCCGCTGAAAAGTAGAGATTCAAAGCCTATGGACAAACACCGTGGCTGGAAAGGGTGCAGTGAGGCAGTTGAAAAGCAACCATCACACAGATTAAGCTGGATGAGGAAGTTCGCGCGCAGGGAGCACTGGCTTTGCTGAAACAAGATTTGGTTCTCAATGAGACTAGAAATAATGTCTGTGTGTCCTGATTCATTTGAACAACTTGAATAATCTAATCTCTGATCGAGAATGGCACCTTCAAAGTGCGCTCTGATTGCGAGTACTTTTGCCCGCGCATGAGCTACGAAAAAGAGCTGGATCTCCACCAAAAATGTCCCTGCACTAATCTGCCCCTCTATTGTATATTGTGTGAGGCTGGCACTGACGGACAACCGGCAACATTTCCAGTATATCATTACCCATCATCTTGATGACGATGACCGGCCCCCAATGGCTCTTCCTGTCAACTTCAGAGTCAACACCCCCATATCAATAGATGAAGAAAGGAGTCTTGGTGTCACGAAGGAGCAAACCGATGCATGGCGGGCAGAACATGAAGTAGACTACAGTGATGCCATAGAGGCGGCTCGAGAAGACGCGGTACGCAAGAGGGGAATGTCGGAGGTCTCAAGATCATCTCAGTTATCAACATGGTCTCGACAGCCGTCACCCTCAAAGGTTCGACGCACTCAGCAG
>Ga0247741_1001246_pt1 | contig 14140 bp, 11 predicted proteins | sample UWRJL213509R2_FD_180945 | JGI IMG/M metagenome (GOLD analysis project Ga0247741, IMG submission 180945) | Plant litter microbial communities from Arlington Agricultural Research Station in Wisconsin, United States - UWRJ-L213-509R-2 | ecosystem: Environmental > Terrestrial > Plant litter >... | reverse complement strand
TAATCGATCAGGAATTAGAAGGGCATCACCAGGAACAAGCATTGATTCCCAGTGCGATTACGGGCGCTGCGGACGGGTTGCCAGGCTTTGGTATAGTCGCGGCAGTATTGGGCATTGTAATTACCATGGGCAGCCTCGGTGGGCCGCCGGAAGTGTTGGGGCACCATGTTGCCGCCGCTCTGGTGGGCACACTCTTGGGTATTTTATTTGCCTATGGTTTTATCGGTCCGTTTGGTATGTATTTAAGCCATAAAAATCGTGATGAAGCGCATTTTTATAGTTGTATAAAAGCGTGTCTGGTCGCCTCCATGAACGGCGTGCCACCGCAAATTGCAGTGGAGTTTGGCCGCAAAGTTTTATACCACAGTGTTCGTCCCAGCTTTAAAGAGTTGGAAGAACAATACCGTGCGAAACGATAAGGCTGACTGAATATGGAGAAGGGCACCCAGTCGATCATCATCGTTAAAAAGAAAGGGCATGGTCACGGCCATCACGGCGGTGGCTGGAAGGTTGCTCTTGCTGATTTTATGACGGCAATGATGGCGTTTTTCATGTTGATGTGGTTGCTCGGCAGCACCTCAAGTGAAGAGCAAAAAGCAATTTCGGGTTACTTTAACGATCCCGGTAGCGAATATGCGATAGGTGAGGGCGGCTCCAATCCGGGCCTTATCAATGCTGAACAACCGCAGGTGGAATCCCACTCTGAAGATCCTCAAACTGAGGAAAAAAGTGATCGCGATAATTCCGAACAAAATACGCAAACACAAAACTCTGAACAAATATCTGAAGCGAAATTGAAAAAAGAATTGGAGCGAATCGAAAAAGAGCAGCTTGAACAATTGCAGAATCAAGTGCGTGAGGAAATTAATAAAGACCCGATTTTCCAGCAAGTAAAAGATCAGATTTTAATTGATTTAACCGCGCTGGGTTTGCGCATACAAATTGTGGATAAAGACCAGCGCCCCGGCTTCGATGTGGGTAGCGCACGCATGAAACCTTACATAGAAGATGTATTAAATTCACTTGCGCCACTGCTCGACAAGGTGCAAAACAAAATAAGCGTAACGGGCCACACGGATTCAACCTCTTACGGCGCGGGCGCAACCTACACCAACTGGGAGCTTTCAGCAGATCGCGCAAATTCTGCGCGTCGCGCGCTTTTAAACGGCGGCTTTCCTGAAGGAAAAGTTGTGACAGTACAAGGCATGGGATCGGCTGCACCTTTGGTTGCGGATAAACCGGATGCACCGATTAATCGCCGTATCGCCATCATCGTATTAAAAAAAGCGGTTGCTGAAGCACTAAGTAATGGCGGTACAGGTTTAAACTCCAGTGATCTCACTAATTCCACAAACAGTGAGAGCGAACCCAAACCGCATATCATGACCCAAAAAGAAATTGATGCCGCGATTGATGCCGCGCGCTAATTAAACTGAGTTTTTCTTATCTGAGCCGCTTCAGTCTTATGTTGATGCGGCTTTTTTCCGCTCCCTGCCTGTTTGCAACATCCGCATTACCGCAGCAAGATCGACTAGGCTATAATCGCCGCCCTTCATTCTTATCAAAATCGACTCATCAAGCAGACCACCATGATTAATGTAAAAACCGAACTTGCCAAACGTCGCACCTTCGCCATTATTTCTCACCCGGATGCCGGTAAAACAACCGTTACCGAAAAATTATTGTTGTGGGGTAACGCGATTCAGTTAGCGGGCTCGGTAAAAGGTAAGCGTGGCCCGCACGCGAAATCTGACTGGATGACGATGGAGCAAGAGCGCGGAATTTCGGTGACATCATCGGTCATGCAATTCCCTTACAAAGGTCGCATAGTCAATTTACTGGATACGCCCGGTCACGAAGATTTCTCTGAAGATACTTATCGCACGTTAACGGCTGTCGATTCAGTATTGATGATGATTGATGGTGCAAAAGGTGTAGAAGATCGCACGATAAAATTAATGGAAGTGTGTCGTTTGCGTGACACACCAATTTTAACATTCCTTAATAAAATGGATCGCGAAAGTCGCGATACTGTTGAGCTGCTTGATGAAATTGAAAGCGTATTAAAAATCGCTGCTGCGCCAATTAATTGGCCGTTAGGCAGCGGTAAAGAATTTATTGGCGTTTACAATTTTTACACCGATGTTATTCACGTGTATCAGCCCGGCCAAGGCCACACAATCCCCGATGATGTGCAAATAAAAGGCTTGGATAGCGAAGAGGCTACAAAACTTCTCGGTTTTTACGCAGCAGATATTCGCGAAGAAATTGATTTTGTTCGCGGCGCTACCAACCAATTTAATTTGGAGGAATATTTAGCGGGCCGTATGACGCCTGTGTTTTTTGGTACTGCATTAGGTAATTTTGGTGTGCGCGAAATGCTGGATGGTTTTGTGGAATGGGCACCAACACCGCGTAGTCGTGCTGCTAAAGAACGTGTTGTTGAAGCAAGTGAAGAAAAATTTAGCGGTTTTATTTTTAAAATTCAGGCGAACATGGACCCCAAACATCGCGACCGTATTGCTTTCATGCGCGTTTGCTCGGGTGTGTATCAGCAGGGCATGAAAATGAAACACGTGCGCATTGGTAAAGAAGTTAAAATTGCGGATGCCGTAACGTTTATGGCGGGCGACCGCAGTGCAGTAGAAGAAGCACTGGCTGGCGACATTATTGGTTTACACAATCACGGCACTATTCAAATCGGTGATACTTTTACCGAAGGTGAAGAATTAAAATTTACCGGTATCCCGCATTTTGCGCCCGAACTTTTCCGCCGTATTCGTTTGAAAGATCCATTAAAAATGAAACAACTGCAAAAAGGTTTACAGCAATTATCCGAAGAGGGATCCACGCAAGTATTCTTTCCCATAAACAATAACGATATTGTCGTAGGTGCTGTGGGTGTTCTGCAGTTCGAGGTTGTCGCCTATCGTTTGAAGGATGAATATAAAGTTGAAGCCGTTTATGAACCCGTCAACGTAACAACAGCACGTTGGTGCGATTGCGATGATTCAAAAAAGCTGGAAGAGTTCAAACGTAAATGCACGGAAAACCTTGCGCTTGATGGCGGTGGTCATTTAACTTATTTAGCACCGTCGCGGGTTAATTTATCCTTAACGCAAGAGCGTCATCCTGACATCATTTTCAGGGCGACTCGTGAGCATTAGTCCTGGTAAAAAATAAAAGTGAAAGCCGCATGCATGATCTAGACTTAAATGTGCTCTGCTTACAGGGCACTTGTTGAGAAAAAGGCATGGAAACAAATAATAATGACTTAGTCTGGGATCTTGCGGCATTTAACCAGCGCCAGCGAGCAATTGATTTTGTTATGGGGTTTGAAAACAAGATTTGTGTGTTTTCCAATTCGGTGGAGCAGCTCTACACTAATTACAATATATTTTTTCCGCGTGAAGAAGCTCGCAAACTCGTTATATTGCCTAACCCTTATGCACACCATGATACGTTTAATGGCATTCCTGAGAGCGCGGTAACCGCCACGGGGATGGAAATTATTCCTGGCATGCTTAAAGAGAAACTAACCTTATTTTTGCGAATCCCTTTTAAAGGCGGTGCTGTAAAAGTTCGCACTGTACCTTTGCAAATGGGATTGCGCATAGTGCAACAGCAATGCCCTCCTAATCGGCCTTTTTTACCTGTGCTGATGAAAGGCGATCTACGTGAGCTTGATGCTTCGATTCCCTGTTTACACTTGCATCGTATACATGTGAACCGCTTAAGGTCACACTCGACTCTGGATAAAAATGATATTGAAAAAGTTATTCAAAAACGATTAGCAGATTTAAGCAAGTTATGATTTTCGGACGGTCAAATAAAAAAAGCCACAACTGTGGCTTTTTTTATTTTGCGCGAGAGCTAAGAGTTAATGCTGCAAGATTATTTTTGTAAAGTGAATTTGAGCGGCGCCGTGAATTCAAAGGTAGCACCGCTGATTGCATCAGGTAGCGCAGTGAATGGGCCGGATTTCTCTACGGCATCCACTGCTGCATCGTTTAAGGATTCAGCATCTGAAGCTTGCACAATGGATGTCTTTAACACATTACCTTTGCGATCAATAACGATAGCGATACGGACACTGCCAGTTTGATTGCGTTCAAGTGCTTTTTTGGGATAGCGCACATTGCCATATATTTTTTTCAGTTGATCCGAGACATAAAACTGACGAGCCAAAAGTGTTTGTGCAGTCAGCGCGGGTTTTTCATCTTCTTCGTCAGCGCTAGCCGCAGTTGCCGCTGCCGCTTTTTGTGCTGCAAGTTTTGCCGCTTCTGCTTTCGCTAGTTCAGCTTTCTGTGCTGCTAACTTTGCCGCGTCTACAGCTGGAACCGATGTTGCCTGTGAGCTTGATGCTTTAGCTGCTAAGGCTGCTGCTTCTTTAGCTTCCTTTTCTTTTTCTTTTTCAGCTGCTATATCAGCGGGCGATTTAATTTTGCTCCATGTGCCCACTTCAGCAACTCGGTCTTTACCTGGTTTAATTTTATCAAAACGTGCTTTGAGATCAGCACTTACTTGGCCATTTTTCAAAATGCCATCTTTATAATCAGAAGAAAGTGGTACTTTGCCGACCCAGGTTCTCAACAGCATGCCAAAAAATTTATCGCCGGCAATATTTCCCAGGAATACATCATTAACAGTCACGTTTACGCCCTTGGCGGGTTCGTAAGCGAAAGCAACTGCGTCGTTATTTGCAAATCTGCCTTTAAAAAATGCGTCGAACTTAACCATGTTGTCAGCTTGTTCTGTTAAAAGCGCGGGCGAGTTGTTAATAGCCATACCTTCAATCCACCAACGGCTGAATCTGCGTGTGGTGATGCCCTCTGGCGCAACTATTTTTAATTCCATGCGCATGGGCTGGTTATTTGCTAACAATTTTTCCGGGTTATCACTGAGAGTGGTGGAGTAAAGCGCACCAATAAATTGCTCTTTCCCAAGATCAATATGCACCGCCATACCGTTCAATTGAGGCTCGGCTGCAACGCTCAGCAGACTGATGCTGGCGAGTAAAAAGCTTATAAAAAGCTTGGTTAAAAATTTTAGGCCCATGGCGTGAATACTCTCATTCTATATACGAAAGGTTTGTAATGATGTGCGGTAAAAATCCATTTAAACGCATGTCCCGGATGCTGGAAGTATAATATATAAACTGGAAATGGGGTGTAGTCTGTATTGTATAACTTAGGCGACTGACAAAATGCTATTTTTGGAGTATAGAGCAAAAATAAAATATTGGATTTGATATCTCGCTATTTACCAGCTAGTTTTTGGTAAGAATAAACTGACTTTTTCATTGCTCTATTCTGTAACCTAGGCCCTGATATGGAAATAAAACTACTGTCCAAGCTGTCCCGCGATTATGTAGAACAGTTGTTATCCGGCATCCCGTTTTTCAAGTTGGTAAAACAACAAGATGCCTGGCAGTTTGAGTTATTACTACAATCTTCACGAATAATTACTTATGTTCCGGGTGAAATAGTTTTGCAGCGCGGCGATTCGGATCACTGGTTATTCTTTTTACTTAAAGGTCGCTTGGCAGTTTATGTTGATGATCCTCTCAAGGGTGAGTTGGTAAATTACGTCACACCCGGCGAAGTATTTGGTGATCTCTCACAACTGATGGGGCAGCCACGTACTGCAACTGTTTTAGCTGAGCCTAGCTATCGTGAATCTATTGTGCTGGCAACAGATGCTTCAATTTTTGGCGATATCAATTCAACGCGTCCCATCACCGTTCAAACCAAGCTTGCTTACTATCGTAATACTGTTCACAACTTGCGTTGGAAATTGGAAGTGTATCGCTCGCAACATTTGCAGCATCCTCTTGCTAATAAACACCGCTTGGTAAAACTTTACACGGGTGTGAAAGATACACATGAAGAGCTGCATGCACTTCACGAGCAGGCAAAGGCGTTAGCAATCCTGTTATTGGAATGGAATCGCGAGTTCGGCGCTTTAGCCGACGAAGCAACTCAGCAAGACGATTTATTTGAATTGTAAAATCCTCTATCTTACGAACGCGTTTCGATAATCGAAACACCAGCGATTCGCCTAAATAAACTACTGCTACTACAATTAATGAGAATTTATTTTTCATTTACTATCTGTATTGGTTAATAGCCCATGAAATTTGAAGATATGAAGTTGATATACGGGTATCCGTTGCAATTGCAAACGAGCAATAGCGCGGGTCAACCTGAACGATTCTCCTGTCGGCTCATAGGATGCTTGCCAGGCCGAAGTATTCTATTGTCGGTACCCAAGCATGCAGGAAAATTAATTCGTTTCCGTGCCGGCCAAAAAGTTGTAGCGCGATTAATGGTGGACAACGGCATCGGCATATTTATAAGTGTTGTCGAAGCTCAAACGGCAGATCCTTATCCCATTCTTCATATTAGCTATCCCGACAACGTAAGTTTCAAAGGTATTCGTGGTGCTACACGTGTAGCAATTGATGAACCGGTTCAAGTTGTTAATTTAACAACTGCCACAGATGAAATAGTAATGGGGCATGTAGTTGATGTTAGCGTGACCGGTGCGCGTATTGAAGTTGCCTCTGAAGTTGGTGAGATTGGAAATAAAATTAAAGTCACTATACGAGTGGGTGTTGCCAATATTATTCGGGATTTGGTGCTTGAGGGTATTATTCGATCACGAGGAGAAGCTGATCCACAGTATACGGATAGTGCATTCGCCTATGGAATTGAATTCATCGAACCCGAAGAGGATAAAAGATTACTTCTCTATGCGTACGTGTATGCGCAAATAGGCAGCGAAGAAATTATTAGCTAGGTTTATCAATACACGGCTGTCAGGTTCAAAATCATTTCGTTGAACCGCAAAAAAAAGGATGCCCAAGGGCATCCTTTTTTGTTTACCGCAATCTGCTCTATTAAGAATTAATTCTCTGAGAGCAAATATTGGATTAAGCAGCTGGTGCAGCTGGTGCAGCTGCTTTTGGCTTACGGCCACGTTTTGCAGCTGGACTTGCTTTCTTAGCAGCTGGAGCTTTTTTAGCTACTGCTTTCTTAGCAGCTGGAGCTTTTTTAGCTACTGCTTTCTTGGCAGCTGCAGCTGGAGCTTTCTTAGCTACTGCTGTTTTCGCAGCTGGAGCTTTCTTCACTGCTGCTTTTTTGGCGGCTGGCTTAGCGGCTGCTTTTTTAGCGGCAGCAGCAGTTCTCTTAGCGGCAGATTTAGCTTTTACTGCGGCTTTCTTTGCAGCTGCTTTAGCGCGTAAAGAAGCTTTTTTGTCAGCTACTTTCTTTTTAGCTGCGGCTTTCTTAGCAGCTACTTTAGCTTTCAATGCTTGTTTTTTATCAGCTGCTTTCTTTTTAGCTGCAGATTTTTTAGCAGCTAACTTAGCTTTTACAGCAGCTTTCTTGGCAGCAACTTTGTTTTTAGCAGCGGTTTTCTTGTCAGCAGCTTTCAAACGCTTGGCAACAGCGCCTTCAGCTTTTGCTACTGCTTTATCATGAGCAGCAGCTAATTTATTAGCAGATTTAATAGCTGCAACTTCTTTCTTAGCATTAGCAACTGCAGCTTTTGCCGCATCAGCTACTTTTTTTGCAGAAGCTACTTCAGCTTTGGCAGAGCTAACGAGTTTTGCAGAACCAGGAGTTTTCTTCTTACCAGCAGCAGCAACTTTACCTTGTGCAGCTTTTAAAGCAGCACCAGCTTTTGCAGCTTCTTTCACTAAACCAGCGATTGATTTTTGAGCATCAGCAGCGTGAGCAGCGCGCGCTTTTGCCAATTGTGTTTTTAGGGCAGCGAGTTGTTGTTCTAAACCCGCAACTGGATTAACGGCAGTTTGTTTACGTGCAGCCATGGTGTGCTTCCTGTAAGAATTCGATTAGACGAAAAATGGATAAAAAGTTACAACATGTATAAGTTAAAACTTTATTGAAAAATTTCAAGTTTTTTAACGCGTTTTTTGTGAAAAAACACATTTTTTTTGCAAAAAAGTCGAAATTAAACCCTATTAGAGTTTTTAAAAGAGATTTTTTTTGATTTTCATCGTGCTAACGATATTCAAAAATTAATTTTCAACTTTATTTTTTTGTCTCTGATTTACCTAAATTGAGTCCAATTAAAACTTTAATTGGGTCTTTTCGGTTTTATAAACGAGTTCATCAAACTCTTTTTTTAGTCTTCAAAAAGTCATTTTAATTTTTTTTAAAATTCATTTAAGGACATGTTCGCGGTCCAATGACATCGTTTGAGGAACATTGAAAGGACCTAATTTCGTTTGCTTGATAATTTCCAAAACGCAAATTTCTGTTTTCAATTTTTTGTTGAACAAAACCATCAAGCATTCATGTTGATAGTTTTATTGTATGTATATACAGTACTAATATTGATTTAAATATATTTTGGAATAATTAAATGTGAAAAAAATCATTCATTGCGACGCAGATTGTTTTTTTGCTGCAGTCGAAATGCGCGATGACCCCTCGTTGCGCTATCGACCAATTGCAGTAGGTGGCAATTCAGATCAGCGTGGTGTTATTTCCACTTGTAACTACGAAGCTCGTGCCTTTGGTGTTCGCTCTGCTATGTCATCAGCAATGGCGAAAAAATTATGCCCTGATTTATTGATACTTCCTCATCGTATGGATGCTTACAAAGAAGCATCGGTTCAAATGCGTCACATTTTTTACGAATACACCGAACTAGTTGAACCACTGTCATTGGATGAAGCTTTTCTCGATGTTACTAACAGCGAACATTGCGAGGGCAGTGCAACACGCATTGCTGAGCAAATTCGTCAACGTGTTTACGACGAATTGAAGTTAACTGTTTCAGCAGGTGTAGCACCGAATAAGTTTTTAGCCAAGATTGCCAGTGATTGGAAGAAGCCTAATGGTCTGTTTGTGATAACACCAAAAGCGGTAGATAGTTTTGTGCTGCAACTGCCGGTAAATAAAATTTTCGGTGTTGGAAAAGCTACTGCTGCACGTTTGGCTGATATCAATGTAAAGACATGTGCTGATTTACGTCGCTATAGTGTTTTTGAGTTAAAGCAGCGCTTCGGCCAATTAGGGTTACGGTTATTTGAATTATGCCGCGGTATTGATGAGCGTGAAGTAAGTGCATCCAGAAGACGTAAATCCTTAAGCGTTGAAAATACCTTCCCGCAGGATTTACCCAGTCTAATAAGCTGTTTAAATCACTTACCAGGGTTGCTGCAACAACTAGCCAGTCGGTTGCGACGTTTGGATGATAGTTATTTAATGGTGAAGATTTTTGTCAAAATAAAGTTCAGTGACTTCAGCCAAACAACGATAGAGTGTGGCAGTACATCGTTAGTTGCTACAGAGTTTCAGCAATTATGTCGTGACGCTTACGCTCGTAAAGAATTACCAGTGAGATTGTTGGGTGTAGGTGTGCGCTTTGTAGATTTACTTGAGGACCAACCTTATTATCAGTTGGACTTGTTTGAGTAGCGATAGATTTTAGTATAAAGGCTTGTAAGCGGCGGAGGTCAGTTAGCACATCCTTGTGACACGACCAAGCTTAAATGAATTAAAAGTTCGGTCGTAATTCAACGTTAAAGCGAATCGTAAGTATGTCGAACGTGAACGGGAGTTTGATAATGACGATCCCGGTTTGCGCTGAAGTGATCATGCAATGTGTTTTGCATGAGTTTGAAGAACTCGGGTTGCCTTATGCAGATTAGATGACGGTGATCGCCAGCTTCCATATAAAGCACATCGTTTTCTTTTAATTCTTCATCCCAAATCACATCAAGACCATAAGCTTTACCAATAACCGGTACTGCTCCCGCCTCGCAATCTTTAAAAAATTGGACTAATTCGTCTTCGTCAACCAAATGCATATGCCGATCAAATATCTGGTTGAGAGTATGTCGTAAAATTTTGTGGCTAGATGGAAGTACGCAAAGCGTGTAATGAAAATCTTCATCGCGTAATAGAACACCTTTGGCAAGACAACGGTTATCTATTTTTGCGACACGTGCGGTGTTGAACGAGCCTTCTGCATAGGCGTGTTCAATGAGTGAGTATTCGATTTGATTGCTATGCAAATATTTTTCTATATTTCTAGCGACACCCATAAGTCTGTGCTCCGCAGTGATGATTATCTAATTGTTAAGGTATTAGCAAAAGCGATCTGCCTTCGTTAGCTACCTTTTGTCTTCTCCTTTCTAGTTAAAGTATAAGAACGGAATTGACATGGCGTTGGAAAGTTTTTTACGCATAACGGCATGAAATAGATGTTTTGGTTATCAACAGAGATGTTTGCAATCTTATTGGCGGAAAAATTAGCGTCACTACGTTTGTTTTATGTGGCGAGCTTTAATAGTAAACCTAAGACATTGTTGATGCGGTATTAAATAATTACCTGTTGTGAGTGAAATTTTTCCATAAAAAAAGCCCCGCGATCATGTCATCGAGGGGCCCTAAAAAAATCTACAATACTTAAGATTTTTCGGCGAGAGCTTGACGCACTGAAGCTAGCTTCACGCAGGTCACAAAGACTTTCATCGCTTCAACAACTTCTGGTACGGTTGGAACTGAGGGTGCAATACGGATATTGCGATCTTCAGGATCTTTTCCATAGGGATAGGTCGCGCCCGCTGGAGTCAATTTCACCCCGGCTTCAGCTGCCAGGCGAACAGTTTCTTTCGCGCAATTTTTGCGAGTGTCGAATGATACGAAATACCCGCCGACCGGCTTTTCCCATGCACCAAAATCTGTGCCTTCAAACGCACTAGAGAGTGCCGACAAAACTGCTTCAAAACGAGGATTCAATAATTCCGCATGTTTTTTCATGTGTGCCAGAAGCGCTGCGCGATCCGGCAGGAAGCGAGTGTGGCGGATCTGATTAACTTTATCCGGCCCGATGGTTTGTGCTCCCAGAGCTTTTTTAAAGCCCGTCAGGTTAGCTGCACTGGCGGCAACGAAAGCCACGCCTGCGCCCGCTTGGGTGATTTTGGAGGTGGACGCAAACTGAATTACTGAATCCTCTGTGCCATTGCGACGCGTAGCTTCAAGGATGCTCGCCAGCTGTGGTGGGTTATCGATAAGGTCGTGCACTGAGTAGGCGTTGTCCCAAAATACACGGAAGTTAGCACCGGCGATTTGGCCAAGCTTGGCAATGCGCTCAACGGTTTCATCGCTGTAGACCACGCCCGTTGGGTTGGAATACTTGGGCACGCACCAGAGGCCTTTAATGTTTTTATCGGCTTTGATGGCCGCTTCAACCGCATCCATATCCGGGCCGGTTGAGGTCATGGGAACGGTCACCATCTTGATTCCCAATTGCTCGCAAATAGTGAAATGACGATCATAGCCAGGCACCGGGCATAGAAATTTTACGTCGCCTTCGTTTTTCCATGCACTGGCTGAGTCTTTCAAACCAAACGAATAAGCTGCTGACGCAACCTGGAACATAAGGGTCAAACTACTGCTGCCACCTACCAATACATTAGCGGCATCTACGCCCATAATATTTGCGCCCAATTGCTTGGCTTCTGGCAGACCATCGAGGCCACCATAATTGCGAGTGTCAGTGCCGTCGGCAGCGATGTAATTGCCCTTCAAAATACCGTCAAGCGCATCAGACAGATCTAACTGATCGGACGATGGTTTGCCGCGTGTTAAATCAAGGTTCAATTTTTTGCTGAGAATGGTTTGATATTCAGCGGCCAGTTGAGTTTCCAATTGACGCAATTGCGTTTGATCTGGTTGCACGGTAATTACCTCTTGGTGGAAGTTGTTCGTAACTAAAAAACGGCGCGCAGTATAACCGCTAGCCAATAGCAAGTTACAGTCTTGAATTAGACTTGATTGAAAAACTATCGGTTCGCGACAATTAAAGGCGGCACGGGACAATCTAACGCATCCGCAATGGCGCGAAATAATTCAGCTTCCACGACACTGACATGTTGATCCGCCAACACGCACTGGCTCATGGCTTTTAGCAGTTTGGGTTTTTGTAATGGCTTAACGCAATTCAAACGAGTGATCGCCAAATCCAAATCAATCATGCTGTAATCGGATTCGCTCATAAGTGTAGCATCGTTAAAGCCAATGATAAGTTTGCTAGTATTGAACGCCACTTGCGCCGCTTCAACGGAATCTGTTCCTGCATTGGCGATTACCGATAAGAGCACACGTACTTCATTGTCTAATTGATTTAAATCCACCATTCGATTGCTTGATTTTTTTGGTTCCAGATTGTGCGTGATAATTCTAAAGAAAGACCACTCTATTAAATCTATGTGATTATCAGCATGAATAACGTTGGTCATTGCTGTTTTGAAAACTTGATATTGTTGGAGCGATAAATTTTTAAGTGCAGGCAAACTCAATTCAAGTAATGGCAACCGCAAGCGAGACTCTAATAAAGAAGCTTGTAACGCCCAAGGCTCAAGCGATTGCAATTGTTGTTCTGAAAATAACGAACCTAACAATTGCCATTGAATAGTTTGTTGATTGGGATTTTTATCTAACAACAATCCGAGCATGAGAGCTTGTGCTTCCCATGGGTTATGCGCGGCTTCGTGCAACTCCTCACTAATATCATTCAAAGTTTTGTGCGCGTATGCAAGATGCGATTCAGTAGGTGTGCCTATTGATTGCAGCGCCTGATCGACAGTTGCAGCAAATTCTATTGCCGTTTTAGGTGAGTTAAATTCAAACGGTGAATCATCAGAAAGTCTTCCTTCTTCTATATAGCTATTTTCAGTCTCTTGATGAACATCAATATGACTAAAGTTGCCATCCCAACGTGGATCAATTCTTTTAATACGTTCGATCAAAGGCGGGTGTGTGGCCATAGCTCTAAACAAACTGCTAGTGCCTTCACCGAAAAACATATGACTGAATTCAGAGGCATTGGCGATATCCATTTGCGAGCCGCCAACATATCCGCCTAATTTTTTTAACGCCCCAGAGATGCCGTCCGGGTTGCGGGTGAATTTTACGGCTGAAGCATCCGCTAAAAATTCACGTTGGCGACTCACTGCTGCTTTAATCAATTTACCGAAAAAAGTACCGGCATAACCAATAATCATTAAACCCAAGCCTAGCCCCATCATAGCGGCAGGCGATTTATTTTTGCTGGAACGAAATGCGGAAGCCTGGCTTGATGAGCGCAATAAAAATTCACCAATCAGGCCAAGCAGTAAAATACCGTTCAGCAACGCAACCAGCCGCATATTTAATTTCATGTCGCCGTGAAAAATATGGCTAAACTCATGGGCAATAACACCTTGAAGCTCGTCGCGATTAAGTACACGAATACAACCGCGAGTTACACCAATAACTGCATCTTGTGGCGTGTGGCCAGCAGCAAATGCATTGATGGCTTCATCTTCAATAATATAAACAGGTGGAACTGGTGTGCCCGAGGCAATCGCCATTTCTTCTACAACATTTAAAATTTTCTTTTCATCTCCAGTGGCGTTCAAGGTGTTGATAAGGCGACCGCCCAAAGATTCCGCTACGACACGCCCACCGCTTGAGAGCTGAAATAGTTTGTACAAACTTCCTAAAAAAATAACAGCGCATACGCCAACGCTAATGCCGCCTAACATTTCCCAGCTCATTGAGTGGGCAATGCCGTGCCACAAACCGGTGTTTTCCAAATAGCGATGCGTGTTCAGCTCCATATAATAGAAGGCTGTTGCAAACAACAATGTTGTTATCGCAATCAACGAAATAACCGCAAGGCACAACAGCACCACTAAACGTTTGGTGTTGCGATAGGCTAAATCCTGTTGTTCAAAGAAATTCATAGTGGCTCTGTGATAACAAAGACAAATAAAGGAAGATAGCGAGATCTATCTAAAGAAAATGCACAGCAAAAATCACACTGGAAATAAACAGCTAAAAGCTAGCAAAACAAATCTCAATCAAATAAACGCGACTGAATAAAAAAGGCTATCTAATGATAGCCTCTCTGTGGAGATTTATTTGAAGCTAACCTTGGGAGCAACCTGAATTTCTTTACTATCTTCAAATACTAATAAAGTAGCGTCTTGGCTATGACCGAATGATGCGGCAAAAAACACGGGGGGAAAGGTTTGCTTGTAAATGTTGTACGCAGTCACCGCATCGTTAAATGCTTGACGTGCAAACGACACTTTGTTTTCAGTGCTGGTTAATTC
>Ga0247741_1001244_pt1 | contig 14145 bp, 13 predicted proteins | sample UWRJL213509R2_FD_180945 | JGI IMG/M metagenome (GOLD analysis project Ga0247741, IMG submission 180945) | Plant litter microbial communities from Arlington Agricultural Research Station in Wisconsin, United States - UWRJ-L213-509R-2 | ecosystem: Environmental > Terrestrial > Plant litter >... | reverse complement strand
GTAGAGCAGCAGAGCTCTTCGAAAAGCTCTCTGAGGAATTGGATGCCTCGGACATCGTTGGCCAGTATGAGTTGTATGTACGCATGACTCCTTGGAAGAGGTACCCCGCCACGCTGGCCTTGAAGCAGATCTGCGCAACGTTGACGGTCCGTATTTCTCATCCTGCTGGCTTTCCTCAAATTGAGCCAATATGATCTAGGAGGGTGGGTATGCCCGTTTACACGAATCGGACATCGATGCAAGGCTGAAAGCATTTTGGGATTCTTACACCTGGGAGGCTGTACCAGCTCCTGAAGCAGTTGTTCGTACCATGTTGAACATACGGTATGATAAGTTAATTGACTTGGACCTTGTGCAATGCCACTCACCCGGCTCACTTATAGCTTGTGGGATCCTGATCAGAGTTTAACCTCGGCAATAGAGGTAAGTACGAGATGGGCAGTGTTTAATGCTTACCTACTCTAATAAATCGGCATAGTTCTTGAACAGTTTATCAAACCGCAAGCTTTCTCACTTATCCACCAAGGATAAAGCTACCAAGCGCATCAGGCTCAAGCGTCCCGATACAGATGATGTCATAATTTGCTTCGACCTTGCATGGGGCAACTTTAAGAATGGCTTCATTGAATTCTCGTAAGACTTCAACTCGCCTCTGCTGCATCTTATTTACCTGACTATATGCTTAACTACGAACAGGTTTAGTGATAAAACTCACGCTTCTCTTCTGGACGATATAATAGCGGTGCCCTGTATTCGCGGTCCTGGAGAGGAAGGGGAGCTTCGGGTTTGGGAGATGCTGGCGATTGCCTGTTCTCAATGCGAGTGGTTGAAGTAGCATACTGGCTTCGAACTTCAAGGCTAGCAGTAGATGGTGAATGGCATGCTTTGGAGTCATTGAGGAACTCCTGAGTCTACGATTTGAACGAAAGACATATATATTATGCCAGTCAGTGGCAATAGAGTGCGCATGTTCATGTTGCAATTCTGGGAGATACAATATAGTGGTGGTCGCCCAACGACGAGCTCGCATCAAAAATGGCGGTGAGTAAACATTCTGAATGCCGATGCACTGGCGTGAGGACGATGCCACGGCCAGCCCATTTTGAGAGGATGGGAATGATATATAATTATCTCGTATTATGGTCGGTCGGACTCTTAGTCAATTGTAACCACCCGCATTGGTGAAAAGCAATTGCTAGCATCTCCCAAGCCCGAGCCTCCCCAGCTGCTCCAGAATCGCATACATGGGGCATCTCGACTACGTTGTTAAGATTAAAAATGCCATTCTCAGCACTAAACCTGTTTAGAATTCAAGAACAAGATCAGCGAGATAGGATGCAGGAGCATAGAGTATTACTCTTACAAGAATCCAATGGTGTCCTGCTTGACGCGGCCCTGCTGAATGTTGAAGCAAATCGTGAGGTCGTCGGTATTAGGACCCTTGAGAAAAATGTGCTCAGTGCCGGATAGGTGCGGTTTGATAAACTGATCAAGAACTAACCCAATATATTATCATGAGCAAGCTCCAGGCTTTCCATTTTGTACCCACCTCCATCGCAAAGGCCAAACTAGCATCACGATCCAGCAAACTATGATTGAGCCGAGTGAGTGTAATTACACGAGGTCCAAGTTAAATTAACTTGAAATACCATATGTACAGGGTAGCAATTGCGGGGATTCGTTTAGTGTCCCAGGTATAAGCATCCCAAGACGCCCTTAGTCTTGAATCGATATCCGATTTATGGAAATGGGCATGTCTGAGCTCCTGGATCATATTGGTTCAAATAAAACCAATAAAGATGAAATACACGAACTTTCAAAATTGTATAGATCTGCTTCAAGACCAGTGTGGCAGGGTATCTCTTCCACGGTGCCACACCGACACACGACTCATACTCCCTAATGATGTCTGCACTGTTCAACTCTTTAGAAAGCTGGTTGAGGAGCCCTGCTGCTGTACAGTACTGGAAGGCCTTATGTAAATTTGACAAATCTGGCCTGAATTTTGTGGATGAGTCTAAATTGACAAACACTGAGACTGAGGTGGTGAAAAAATTAGTGAAGTAAAGGTGTCCTAGACGGTGGAAACAGACATACAAGGAGGGGCACAGATTGCTCGGATATAAGCCAATCCCAGCATCATGCGAGCATCCGCATCAGAAACATTGCAAATAGGATTCCACGGGTTGTGCAACCCTGAAAACCACCAAAAAACCATAAAAAACCCCGAAACTTGGTGTCCTGGAGACTCATGTCCCTTTTCCCAGAAACCACGTGATTTTCCTTTATTTTAGCCCCAAATTTTAAACACTTTTGGTTACAAATTTAGGTTTCCAGGATTCCGGAAACCCGGAAACCACCAAAAACGTGCCAAAAACGTGCGAATCCTGGAAACTCAGATGCAAAGTTACTGATGCGGCAAGTTAACAGCGAAATCTTTCGACCTTGAGGGGTCTAACAAGAAGTCGTGAAATGATGCATGAAGTAGCTTGAGCTTCTCGCCGACGTCGATGAGGGAGTGCAAACTGTTGAGCAACCTCTTTACATCTCCAGCGCGCAGGTTGAGGATCACCTCGATCCTCTTCTGGGAAGTTGAGTTGCTGCGCGACCCTAGAATGTCCTTCTTGTTCAACATCTCTTTAGCCAGAATGAGCTGACCAAGGATCAGCAGCACGTCCTCGTGATACTTTACGGATCGTACAATGCACGAGTAGAGCTGGTCGAGAGGCGCGTAAGGAGTGTCACCCGCTGGTGTGTCCAACAATTTCAAGATCACGTCGAGGCGATCGTCCGGTCGGTCATCTGGTGAGGAGACGTATATGATGACTGTTGTCGCGTAGACGAATTGGCCCGACGCCTTATCCACCAGCCGCAAGATAATATCTGGCCCTGGCCATTCTTCTGGGAGGTAGCTATGCCGAGCACGGAGCTCATTGAACTTGCCCTCGAAGTAGATTTGGATATCCCGGCGAGCCAGTGCATCCTCAGTAAGAACTAGCGTCGAAAGTGAATTTTTTGAAACGCGAGATCGAAGTTTCTCAAAGGCTTCGCAGAGGTTTGGTTCGGGTCGGCTGGCGATGAGAAATCGAAGGGGAAGGCGAAGCTTTTGGACCAAGTCGCCGATGATTCTGATGATTTCATCCTGAACGTCGAGGCCGGCACATTCATCGAGACCGTCAATGACGATGAGGGTTGGGTAAGACTTCAGCCCAAATGTCACGACGTCGAGAACACGAGCCATCATGGCTATGCGTTGAATAGGCTCGACAACGAGCACTTTCATCTGCGTCTCCAGCGACTTCTCAAAGATGTGAGGGTCCTCGTGGATGGCCTTATCGATATAACGTTTTGTCTTCGGAAAAGCTTGGATGAGTTGTGCGGCCAACGTGCTGAAGAGGAGACTTCCGTCGCTGCAGTTGGCAATTCGGTTCGAAAAGAAGAATGACCCTATCAAGAGCCCTTCCCTTTTGCATATTTCCGCGATGGTGAACTCCAGCGCCGTTTTGCCATGTCCAGCAGGTCCTCGTAGCCAGAATATGGAAGATGACTTGGTGACTTTCTTCAACCAGTCTAAGATCTCCTGAATGATTGCTTCACGAGTTCCCTCCATGCACCTGGGTGGATCGCGCCGCGCTCTCGCGTCTAGGAGGGCGGCGGGGGATGTGTGCTGATGGAGGAGATCTATGCCTGAAGAATTCACCCTCTCGGATTAGAAAAGATAACTAAAGCAGATCAAACAAGCACACCTTTCAATGGAGCCACTTGGTAAGCAACAGTCGTAACCTCGGCATTGTAGACATTTCCATTGTGCGTCGCAGTCATATCACCCTGCACTAGGGTGTTCTGAGCATGGTCGAAAAAGCTCATTGTCAGCAACGATTGTCTTGAATAAAGGCCATGAAGGTAAGAAGAGAAGGTGTGCGGAGAACCTCTCATATAGACATATTGCACAGCCTACACGTGTTGGAAATCAGGCGGACCTCGGCCGTAAGGACACCAATCCACTCTGAGGTACGACAGCTGTGCCCACTGCAGTGCACAGCCTAGAGTCACTGTTGTGAGCAATCGATTGTCGGTGGGCGAATGAAATGTATGAACATCAAACTCAGACATAATCAGATTGCGAATAGCGTGTACCAGGAAGGACGACGTTTCGAGGTATTGTTCTGTTTAAATAGGAGGGTTCAGATTGGGTGGGAGGTGACATGAAAAAGATAAGGGACAGGCGAAAATCGCGTCGCCTTCATTCAATGGCCAGATCCTCATGCTTAGCCAGCTCGGAGATCCAGAGGATGTAGGTACATAACTCGATCCGGAGTGGTACATGTGCTCAAAGCAGAGGCCGCGGAATATTTCTTGTCTAGAAAGGGGAGGTTAGTGGATATTTATGGTAAGGAAGAAAAGTGAACAAATGGAATAGGGTGGGGCGGTTGACACAGAAGGAGAAGAAGGAAGGCCAGAGAAACGCGAGGACAACAAGACCCGTCTCAAATAACGAACTGCAGTCTCTGCGAAAGTGTTGTGCATCGACATCTGCCTCTCGACCGTGAAAGCGCGACTTCCATCCCCAAATCCATCACAAACGAGCCACCAGATCATGACCACCACAAACGCCCGAAGCGGACCAACTTTTCAATCCAACAAATCTAGTCACCCACTAACGAGTCACCCAAAAAGAAATCACACTCACTCGCTCTCTAGCCTGTTCCTCGACTCCTGGAAAACTGTCTTCGTAAGTGTCTGGTAGATAAGGGGTGGTAAGTCGACAAATAGCAAACAGTAAGAAGTAGAGATGAAGTACGTACCTGGATGATAGTCATACTATCTAGGCCGTCGCCGTCCTGCAAAACTTGAAGGTCGACGGACGGTGCCCCCGAGCTCTGCTCACACCAATACGAATCCCTCAGAATTGGTGTATGCTCGGCCTGGAGTCGTCGTGTCCGCTACTTTCTGATGGTGTCTGTCCATATCCTTCGAGAGGCCTTCTTTAGTCGGTTGGTTGCAATCAAGGATATTCAAGTTGGAAAGGGAGTAGGCCTTACACTGCAGAAGTGAATAATCATTTTTGAGATTGAGATGCCGTCAGGGGAGACCACCCGTCAAAATCCGCCCAGTAAGAAGTCATCCAAAAAGGATCACACTCACTATCTAGCTTGTTCTTTGATTCTCCTTGAAATCGGTTCCATGAGTGCCTGGTGCATTGAAGGTGTTAATTTTATAAACAGTGGACGGCGAGAAGTAGACATGAAGTATGCACCTCAGATGGTAGGCAGTTATCTTGGCGGTGACCATCCTTCGAAACTTGGTTGTAGAGTCCTTGGCGGACCTGAGCGTCGATGTCGATAGTCAGTACCCTCGAGCTCCGCGCATACTGAGCGCGAATCGCTCGGATGCATGCTTGGACAGGATTCGGCGTGGCCACTATGTGGATATGTCAGGGCGTTCATCGACAGGTCGCGTTGGCTGGCCGAAATCAAGGATTTATACTTCAGGGTGGGTAAGCCGTACGCTGTAGAAGTGCATAATCAGCGTTGAGCTTGAGTAAACAACAAGCTATGTTCACTTACGCCGCCGAAACACCCTCGAGGATTTTGTTGCCGTGAATAACGGTCGAAATTGACTAGCTTGATTCTTGAGCACCGCGTATTGGGTCATGCAGTACAGACGCGTCGTACATGACCCGACTTGGAGATCTTTTGATTCTTCATGTACGATAGGTATCGGTGATTCCGAGTTGGTATCCCCAATCCCTTGGTACTAGTGCACAGCGGGCGATCAATGCTGATTTTGACAGCTGGCGATTTTGACGAGCTATCATAGACTCTGTAGCGTCCAGATTTGACGGCTGTATGTGAATCCAGGATGGACGAAGGAGGATATGGGCGTGGTTGGATATCTGATGTCCGAACTTCTGAGGACGGGTGTCGGTGGTACAGACGAGGACGTCGGTGTCGATGGGCTCGAATATGATCGTTGAAGTTGGGGCAGAACCTGACGCGGCTGTGATCACGAGCCTCCAAAGAACCATGTGCCAGTGCCGTGGAGGGAGGAGCAGGGGCGATGGTGGTGAGCCCGCAAGGTGTTGCTTCGTTTGAGGCTGCTGGCCAGGGTATGGATGAAGGGAGGCGCCACGGAGTACGTGGGTAGCGAGACGACACGTCCGCGGAATGTCTTGTGTCTGTGGGGAGAAGGGATAATAGAGAGGAAGGATGACGTAGAAGGTCAAGAAGACGATGGAGAAAGGATGACCAGACGAATTTCTCGCGTGTCCACAAGCCACTTCTTAGTCCTCGCATCCCCCCCTTTCCTCATCTCATCCTACGCACTTCCCTTCCACCTCCCATTGCCGCTCCGCCTCAAGGCCTCAACTCTTGCGCACAACAAACGACTCTCCGTCCAGCCCGTTCATTCTTCGAACCTTGGGTTTATTCTAGTGGGCAGAACATATATCAGCATCAATTTAAGAGAGAAAATTAGAATAAATACGGACTCGGATAGGCCACTCTCATCGAGCGCTGTTACTTCAACTTTCGTGTCAAATCCAGGGACTAGAATTGTACAGGCCAGTCTGAATCCTAGTTCTTCGACTGGTCGATATCCAGCATAGCCTTGGCCTCGTGTCTATCTAGCATATACACCTCGGCCAGTTCGTCAACATTTGATCTTCGGAAGCGTAGAGTTGGTTTCCAGCATTCAGGCCCAGCGCGTCAGCTGTAAGAACGGTTACGAAGGAACTTGAAGACCCGGAGTAAAGAAGGTGCTAGAATAGCAAGAGGAGAAAGATACATAATTTGGTGCAACGAGAATGACAACGACGACCATGACGGATGATAGAAATCAAATAGAAATAGAGCTCGAGCTTGAACAGAGACGAAACTTTGATTGTCCGGCACACCGGGCCGGACATCATTCACACACTTGCACGACTCGAGAACTTTGGGCCTCGCCGTCATCCATTCTCGAGTTTTGGTCAAAAAGTCACGCCGAGTTTTAGACAAGCCTGGAATTGACTACGCTTTGCATCTAGGACTTCTAACGCTACTGCTACTGCTATTTCGGATCCAGGTTATTTCTTTCATATATCTGCAGCTGGTCGACGTTGGTTCGTCCGAGAGTGGCATCTTCTTGACTCGTACAGAAGACTCCTTAAAACTGGACGCCCTCTCTTTAAGTCTTCCCGCGTCTTTTTATCTTGGTTTTCTTCAGCGACCCACCCACACCTGATGAATAGACACCCACTAAACCAATCATGGGGCACAGGCCAGACTGTGAGTCGGATTCGTCATTGATTCCTTTGTTGTGGATTTTGTACTGTGGACACATAGACGGGTAGACGAAGATGGTGGATGATGGCGAGAGAGCTGCTGCTACGGAAGGACAGAAGGATTGAATCGTCTGCAGCTGGTGGTCCCAACCAATATCCAAGGTTCGAGCTCGCCAAGACGTTCTTGAATCTTCCGTCCGTCCAGTCATCTGTATAATAGATGCTGGAAGTTGACACTTCACCTCTTCCGAAGATCAAACCTCCACATGAGTCCACGTTGACCAGTCAATTTCTTAATTCGTCCAGCCTTACACATTGGAATACTCGAAGCTGACTACCTCTTCCAAAGTTCAACCTCGACTAGCCCACGCAGATCGTTCATGGGATGAGAATCAGGCATAAACCGGAAGTGAATGCAGCGACGAAGCATGAACCCTGGCCCACGACTGATGGGGACTCGGCCCATTGTGGCAAAATATACCCAGTTAGGAAGGTACGCATTGGCGCGGGACCGCTCGCGGGCGCTTTACACTTGATTTGATCATGATCTTAGAGGGCTTTCTGGCGGGTCAAGGCCGTAAAGCTGCGTACTGTATTATCGAAATAGTGTCTCCTGATCACGAACAACGACGATACCATTTACCGTGTTCTTCATGATCACTTCAGTAGTTCTCGTCATAATCCGAGTCAAAGAGCTGTCGCTCGTTTCCCAAGTTTTAAGTGCGACATTTTGCTGCAATAAGATTGGCTTAGGATGAATGCCATCTAATGGTATTGGGGCCAAATATTAATACGTGCTATCCACAATGCGGCATGCTGCTTCTACAGCTTGCTCGACAAGCGGGCGGGAGTGCGATTTATGGGTGTGTGTGCGGGGAGGTCTATGGCACATATGTAAGAGAGGGAAGAAGAGAAGAGAAAGAAGAGAGACGTACCCCAATAAAGCAGCAAATATCGTATCACCCGTTGAGTTGCGAGAATCGCTACATCACACTCTGCTGGCTTCTTAACAGATACGGGGCTTGGATTCACCTCTTCATCTGTTTCCTCCCCTCCGTCTCCCGCTCCGCCACTCCCACTGCTTCTCTGTCCCCCATCCACTTTCAAAAAACCAACCTCCAACAACCCCACACCACCTCACATGCGCACCCTCCACCTCTTCCTCCCTATCCAAAGATGCCCTCGCGATACCCTGCGCATTACACTCCCCCTCCATGCCCTTTGATAGGCCCGAGCTCGGCAGCGTAATGCCGCATCAATGCGGGGGGAGGTACGGCGGTTGTTCAAAAGAACGAGTGGTAGTGCCGTTCCGTGAGGATGAACTCATGGCAGATAGAAGGGCGCGTTGGGCTTTGAGCCACGGGAGGGACGAGAATGGTGAGGATGCAGGCCCAGAAGCGGAAATGGAAGATGAGAATGTGGATGATTGTACATACATATACATTGTCGGATGCACCTGCTACATTGGGTCCCTTGTCTCAACAACCCTCGGACTCTCATCCACCATGCGCATTATCATCCAACATACTCCTGCTCCTCTCTAGGTTTCTCTCCCTCTCCCTCTCCTTCTGACTCTCCACTCCCAACATATCTTTCCTGATATCCCACTCGTCCCATCCATCCCATTCGTTGTCTTGAAGGTGCATGTCGATGTTTATATCCCCATCCCCATCTCCATGCCCGTGCGCGGAACTCCCATGTCCATGTCCGCTATCCAGTATCCCATCCGCATCCGCAGTCGCTAAATCCACTTTGGACCCAGATGCACCACCCCTTCCCCTCTCCCTCCTCCTACCCAACTCAGCCGCCTCCCGCATCTGCTCCAACTTCCTGACCAACCCCGCACCGCCGATCTCCTTGTCAGTCATATCATTAACCAACGTCCATCTCCGAGGCTCCATAGGCGCTTCTTGATTGATCAACATGTCTCCTCTTACTTGAGGCGGTTGGGTGTGCAATGGGGAGGAGGCAAGGGACGCGGTGCTTGATAAGGAGCTGATCGTCGCCGTTGTTGAAGAGGGGTTGGCGGTGGGCATACAAATGGGTGGTGGCGGCAGCGGCGGGTAATGCCCAGGACCCAAATTTGTATGCCTTGCTTCGATAGGACTCTGTTCAAAGTGTGAGAATCGGTTGGGCTTAGTTGATCCACGACTCACTTTCCATACTCCAGGACCCGTTTGAGCTGGATGCTGGTTGAGTGGGCAGAACTTCCTGTCCTCGGTTGCAGAAGCTACATCAGTGTCCGTACTCAGACGGCCACGATCGACAGCCTCGTCGCAGACTGATGGTACTACACAGCTGCTAGAGCTCAATTTGCTGCGGTCTTTTGGCCGAAAGTAAGCGACACCTGTGAATTATTAACACTTGAAAAGATAGATCTGAAGCAAGAAAGAACCTGATGTACTAAGACATATTTCATGGTCACGAAGAATGCTTTCGATGACGCATGAAAATGTTTTTGGATTGATAACCTGCGCTCGACAGCAAGCGTCAGCATTTGAGACAATGTCATGTATAGAAAGATTTTACTGATGTGTATTGTGAATACCATTCCACTCCACGTGTGGCAGCCACTTTTGCTGCAGGAAGCTGTTCAAAGAGATAGTCGTTGAGATAACCCGACAAGGGTGTCATTTTCTAGTGCGTCGCATCGATCAAAGGAGCACGAAGGAGATGAGGTCAAGGCGTACCGAAACCATATACGACTCTGCAACAATCTCAAGCTGATCCTCCATCGGCTCTGGCAAGGCATTACTTTCTTCGCCTCCAGGACTAAAAATAGACCCGAGAAAATGCCATAAAGCCGAGCCGAATGTCCTCAAAGGACCCAGATTGGTTGAATCCGACTGCATAGCCCCAGGCGAAGTAGACTGATGGGACCGCATTTCTATCTTTACTTCAGTGGGCCCTCCAGATCCAGGCAAAGCACGTTCACGCAGCTTGATATCCAAATACCGGACAAAGAGGCACTGGTTATATGATGATTGACCCAAGGCTTCCCTTCGAGATGGACCAACGCGAGGAGAGTGAGCTGTACCAGAATGCTCCCAGATGTACGAGCATCCAGGATCACCGGAAGAAGATGCAACCGGACGAAACTGTAATCGGGATGTTGTTTGCTCCATCGAATTGGAAAATGTCGCAATCCCCCAGGAATTGGTTTTGTCGCAACCTATGATCAAGCATAGGCCGCTATTATCCAATCGTCGACCCATGCCCGGCCCGTTGGCATATTTATACCAGCTCTCAGCATGAGTGCCGATGTGCTGATAAAACCTATCCAGATCTTTGAGGTCGCTTTGAATTGCTGTATCAGGCATGGCGAGAACCGCCCCTTCGGATGCAGATGATTCGAATTCTAACCCTCTGTGTCTTAACATGAGTCGCAGATGGAAGGTTCGAAAAGTAAAGCATACCCATTCAAAGAGCCATCCTGGATTCGTCTGATGGAGATGGAAGAACTTGACAGAGAACTACCAGCACTGAATATGTCATCTCCACTGATATCGTGTCCTTGAAGAAGTGGGTCAAGAGGCTGAAAGTCGGCAGGACAGCGAATATTTATGGCGTGATTAGCGGGATGATTAATGTCGAAAAAGAAGTCAAATGCTCCTGAAGGCTGGATGATGCCAACGTCCCCGATGGATGCACCTTGCGCTCGATATGCGGGTGGAAGACCTCGGCTGGGCTCTGGGAGCCAAAGCGGATGACCTCGACCTTCTGTTGAGAGATGTTCTACATAGATATGGATTGGCGGGCGTCGCCTGGAACGTGTAATCTTTCGAGGCGATCAGAGACTCGGTAAGTTTCATCTCGCAGTGAAAGTCGTGACTTACTTGTTCTGTAGGTGCAAGAGCTTGTGGAGGAGCCTGTGAGGTCCCTGTAATATTGAATATACTGCCAGTTATGCGAGTATCAGATGCGGAGGGCAATATCGACATCCTGCCTCCAGTGAGAATGAAGATAAGCTGCAGCCAACTTCCCATAAAGTTCACTCACGTTAGACCACTGTCAGACCTACGACCCAGGAGGTGCTGGTGAGATTCGCTAGCTGGGCAACACGTAAGATTTTTTTCGTGTCTCGCTATACAGAGATATATCAGAGGAGCATCGAACACCCTTGGTAAGATAAGGGATGAAAGACGAAGAGATGAGAAATCGATGAAGAGAAACCCGAGATAGAAGCATAGTTGGGGGTAGTGATTCTATAGCCGTTTGAATTATGCAAGTTTGAATGCAACACGAGGGCGATATGTGGACTGGGTGAGGTCATACTTGAAGGAATGAGCCGTTCAAAAGCGTTCTGATGGTTGTCCATACAAAGCCATGGATCGTAGATTCCCTGATACTTGACTGTAAAGAGTCAACCTTGAGCTCGATGATATAACAGGTGCTCTCCAGGGATATGCGTCGCAGAGGTGAGATTGGAGAGTTTCTTCATCGTTTTGCTATGAGTCCGAAATATGCCATCGGTATTAATGGGCTCGAGACCGACGTGGTCTGCAACGTGGCTCCAAAGTTAATGGTGTTCAAATGCGCGCTGTAATTGCAATCAATCCAGCTGTGTGACGATAGGCGTCTTCATCTGGGTTTCTTGACGAGAAGTGGTCACTGCGGATAGCCCAGTTGACATGATTCATTGTGGACGGAAGAGCCTGCGTGAGCGAGCTGAACTGCCCAGAGACATGCCGACAATTCGGTTTGAGAGGAAAGAATGTTCTATTGACGCCTTTCAATCTACGCAAGGGCAGGCCATGTGGAGACCAGATATTCCACTCTAGCCCGCCTCCTCTGTAGCGCATCAACTGGGCTAAGGAATTCGGATGGGTTACTAGCCAGGTGTTATTGACAAGGACCTTGCATACTGGCCAATCGTAGGCTCCCATTCGAGAGATAAAAGGGCCAGCAGGATTCGTGTCCACTTTGACGAGCTCGACGCCAAACTCGATCCCCACAGTTTCAACGAAGGAAATTTATCTTTCCTATAGAGAGACCGAATGATAGTGAGTGTCTGTTTGTCATGACGCATCCACCCTAACGGAACGTGGCTAACCTCAAATATTCACTTCTCCAATCTTCAGCTGGTCGATGATTGCCTGGGGTATCCTGACGTTTCGTCTGGCTATGGGAAGAGTGTGCCGTTTGCAGGGTCAGACGGGGGCGAAGAGGAAGCCGTCAATGAAAGTAAGGGTGCTGTGGCCATTGCTGTATCGGGTGGGAGTGAGTTACTTGATAGGGCCTGGAAGAACCGAAGAAAGAACACACTTGACGTCTTCAAAGGCCATAACTGTATCCTTTGCTGGCCAATAGCAACCAAGGGTGTTTGGCTTCAGCTTCATGCTACTTGGTGTATCATGTCTAAAGAGGAAGGAGAGAAAGAGATGGTCAGCATCCGAATGAGATTTATGAGGACAATAGGCAGAACGATAAGGTCACAAACGATACAGAAGAATTGGAGCGGCATGAATCTGGATGCTATATAAGAACTCACATATCATGACGCAGAAGCCTGGAAGGCTGATTGAGTCGGATACAAAAATCCATATGTGTTGGCCGGTGCCGTCCCGCCAAGACTGCAGCCACTGCGAGGACATCGCTCACGCGAAAACTCAGCACTCTAGGCTTTCCAACCGCCGAGAACCAACCCATATTTGTGAGACTAAAAGTTCCTTATCTATCCGGAATGCGCGTGTTATCCACTTCCGAAACATCACGGCCCTCTAGTTTCACCTCAGTCACCCTTCGGCATTCGAGACTGGAGTAGATGGCATATATAGATGAATCGACTCATTGTGGGTTGTTCTTTCTGGAGAACGGATTGAAGAGGTTCTGTTCGCGCAGAGTATCAGTCGGGTGCAACGGGAGAAAAGAAACAAATACACACCCTTATATGGTGCGTTGCGATCTCGTTCTTCTATTCAGGTAGGATGTTAAATACACTGTGGTCGTGGTTGTGGCTCGCGTCTCCGGTCGCCAAAGGACAGTCCAAACAGCTGGGTGTTGAGGGTTGGACCTGGATCCGACAGACGCATCTTGCTGAGCATGTTCATCCCCAGCGGCATCTTATTGAACGTATAGAGGATACCACTGCTTCTCATTCTCGCGTCTCGGGGTGTGGCCAGTAGGATTGAGATATGCTCATGCTTTTCCTCAGCGAGCTCGGCCCAAATTGAATCTCCACGACTTGTTCGAGGATCCTCCACAGTTAGTCGTCCTTATGACAGGAAGAGGTTCAGAACGCGTCACTGTCAACCATACGCCCCCGGTATAGTGAGTCGGGTGACAAATGAGCTAGGGAATTTTCTTTTCACGAACGACTTCCGGCCCATCGGCGTTCACACGCTCTTTCTCATTCTCCAATTCATACAATCGCACCTCCCCCGCATCCCTCCTAGGCACTGGCATTTGTGCAGTCCCTGTCTGCTGACCACACCATACACCGATAAGTAAATACAAGTAGTACGACAACCGGCATAAGGCAGCGTCTTAGTGGACAATAAACTTGGATTTTTTTTAAAAAAAGCCGCTGACTATCAACTGTTGACGACATCCGTAAAATATACATCTTTCATTCAAGTTGTTGTATTTGGAGAAAACGCGAAGCGTGATATTCAGCATCCACCACCAGCCTTGAAGCTTGAAGCCAATCGCACTACTTCAACCTGTCGCATTGTAAACAAGCAATTGCTAGCGTCTCCCAAGCGTCCTTTCCAATATTGCTGCGTACATAGGGCACCTTTATTATACGGTGAGTACCATCGTCGAACCTGTTCGGAATTCAAGAATACAATCAGGCAAGTAGGATGCAGGAGGGGACTACTAGTCTTACGAGAATCCAATGGTGCCGTCCGAGTCCTTCCAGACGCCGATGTCGTCTACAA
>Ga0247741_1001243_pt1 | contig 14152 bp, 10 predicted proteins | sample UWRJL213509R2_FD_180945 | JGI IMG/M metagenome (GOLD analysis project Ga0247741, IMG submission 180945) | Plant litter microbial communities from Arlington Agricultural Research Station in Wisconsin, United States - UWRJ-L213-509R-2 | ecosystem: Environmental > Terrestrial > Plant litter >... | reverse complement strand
ACTTGTAGAGAATCTTGTGCTGATTACAAATCAGTTGAAATCATGTGATTTGAATGCTTATTCAGCGAGAAAAAACCAAAAAACACTTTTAAACGCGACACTTTTGTAGATTTTAAACTTAAAACAGTTATAACTCAATAAGAAATGAAGCAAATCACATGATTTTTGTAGATTTGTAATCAGCCAAGCAAAGTCTACAACTTTGATTTCAATTTCCTTTTTAGGAAATATTTTGCTGCGGTGAAGACTGGAAATCAATCAAAAATCTGCTTAAGTTCTGAGTTTATAAAGAATGAGTCCTTTCAAAAGGACTCATAATTGAACTTGAATAGAGGTCCCGAAGCCTCTTGAAGATGATGTTTGGGCATGTCGGATGTGCCGGACCGCCAGAACCGCATGGCCACGCGTCCATCAACCATGGCTGGACATTGTTGATCTTCATCTTTGACCACCACCACTGTCCCTCATGTCCACTCCCGCGTCTGTCCGAGGCCCTCAAGGCCTCGAAAAAAGTGAGTACTCAGTTTTATGATACATTACACATGTGCTACTAACATCTCACCCCGCTTACAGGTACCCCCAGACACTTGTCGATGATTCGATGAGTTACCAGCACCCCACCTCATTCCGAGGTCTGTGGGTGATTTACGGCCTGTTGCAAGCGCTTCCATGCGACGAAGAAAAGCTGCCACATGCCTCCCCTCTCGTAGGGATGTGAGAGTGGCGCCACTACCCGCGCAAGTCAAGCGGGTGGTTCATTCCCATCCTCCACCCCCCACCACTCCTTCGCCATCAGCGGGAGGTGAACGACAACACTATCCCTACCGACCAATGCAACACGCTGCCTCAGGTGCCTACAAACAACGAAGACAAGCCCCCGCGGGTCTTGCTAGGTGTGAGGGCAATACCACCACCTGCGCAAGTTGAGCGCGTTGTGTCTTGATGAATGTATGCTGGCGCTGTTGAGGAAGGGCGGGGTTTGAGGAGGATGGGCCACTGAGGTATCGCATATGCAGATAGGCAGGCGCTCGCAGAATGGTGAGCATTTGCAGTTCAGGGATGGGCTCATCCACTGCTAACTGCCGCATCCATCATCTTTAGGTCGATATCACAACATCTGCAGTAACCCACGTCACCAATCCACAAGCAACGAGCGCCCATCAACCGCCGAAGTGTCGAACGGCCACCAACCCAATCGCCAACATTGCGAACGAGGACCATGCGCGACCACCAACGTCTCAAATCACCACTACAACTGGCACCAGCATTCATCAAGCGCCTACAGTCAATACAAAGGGCAAATATCGGACCGCCACCATACCAGCAGCCGGTGCGGAGGAGTGGATGTGAGGGAGATTAGCAGCTGGCGAGCTTTGGCTAAGACGACTGCTCGCGACGATGAAGGCTGCGAAACACTGAAAGTATTCAAGGGCCATTCTTAGATTCCTTATTACATAGTTAGATTATTACACCTCCAAGTAAGTAGGTATGTAGGTTGTTGTAAGTACAAAAATACGATGATTTTGTAGATGCCCACCACTTGACCCAGCATGGGTCATGTCAGTCCGATTTTTAAGCCTAGTAACGTACATCCATTCACGTCAACATTCTACATAATATATGTGTGGTATATTAGCCTAATCTACCTACTAGAAGATTACAATACATATTTCTCATACTGTAAGTATCAGGAATTGACGAAACGGAGGGTGGAGGCACACGGCTGAGAATGCCCGAAGGTACCCAACCATTGCTAAGCGCGTACCTGCATTATATGCTATTTCATTGCTGTGTATAGTGCAATCAAGCTAGTATATTAGTTGCAAATCCGTGTAATCTGTTTGATGTACAGCTATATAAGCTAATGGCAGGCGGACCCCAAACGAGCGAGCGCACAAGCGCCTACCCAAACATTCCCAAGATGCCCAAAGCGCCCAGTTTTGATTCCAGAGCGCTGACAGCGGTGACATCATGGTTCCTGGGCCCAGAACAGAAGGTTCCGAGAGATCCGTGATTGACAGGACCTGTCAGATGCTATTTTTAGCGCACGCACACTTTTATTGCAACATTATCCAAATGCCCCCTGCCTAATCCATCCCATCCCGCCCTCCGTAGGTGGCGCTGAAGGGCACCAAAAATCAGGGATAATATTAGGACCCTATTGGCACCCCCCACCCCCAAAAATTGCACCCAATGTGCCTGCAACAGTGAGCAAACCATTCTAGGCACCATTTGGTGCAATGTTTACATGTGTTTACTCTTCCACCCACCATTGGGCCATAGGCCCACAGGTAGTTTACTGTCCTGAATAAATGACCTTAACTAGTAACTACCTGTATGCTATGGCTTAGGGAGGCTGCTATAGGTGAGGATACGAATTACCACGTGATACTCCAATGCCACCTTGAGTAAACCCAACCACCAATCAACCCAAAGACGAAGACATGTACGCTGACCAACCACCCAATCCCACCATTGGAACCGCCATCACTGCTCCCCGAGCTCGAGAACCAAAGGAATTGCGCATTAACTTGCCAAAACCTTTCACAGGTGATCGCTCACATCTCCAATGATTTGTCCAAGACTGTGCAGTCTATCTCAAAATCAACGAAGGAATCTACGACCATGACAATAAGTGCATCGCCTTCATGCTCTTGTTATTAGATTCCGGAGAACCAGCGATGTGGAAGGAACAGTACTTGAACTCAGTCATCCAAGAGGGTCATCTCCGATTCACCACGTTTGGAGAATTCCTCATCACCTTCACTAAAGCCTTCAGAGACATTGATCAAGTCAATGAGGCAATGAATGACCTAGGACGAATCAGACAGGGAAACAAAGGAGCAGAAGAACACACCACCACTTTCCGACTCTTGGTCGGAAAAGCCAGAATAACCAGTCACGAGAACCTGAACCATCAAGTCTTGATCGACCTCTATCAGAAGTCCCTTAAACCGAAACTCGTTGAAAGAATCATGTCTATGGAACATATCCCTGACACCATAGAGGAATGGTATGAAAAGGCCATTCTCTTTGACAACAACTGGCAACGCCTCATGACTGCAATGGGACGCACTCTCCGAAACAACCAAAGCCGAAACTATCAGAACCAATCCCGAAACTGAGACTCTAGCGCCATGGACATCGACGCCATGTCCCCCGAACACCAGAAACTATTCAAAGAAGGCAAATGCTTCAACTGTCAGAAACCAGGTCATCGATCCCGAGACTGCGACCAACCCAGAAAGAAGTGTTTCCCACAGAACTACAACAACTGTTCTCCACCAACCGCCAAACCACAGTTCAAAACGGCTAAGGAAGCACATGCACACATCCGATCCTTACTTGCCAACTTGCCCGAAGAACAGGCGGCCAAAGTCATCGATATGGCTGAAGAAGAGGGTTTTTAAAGCGGAGATCTGCCTCAATGTCAGCCTCTCCTATGCTATCCATCTACTCTGTAACACTAGCCGAGATCTCGAATAAAACTATGCATATTCCCATTCAAATCTCGTGTGATGGAAAAACCGTTGAAACAAAAGCCCTCATCGACTCAGGTGCTGGAGGAACTTTCATGGACCAGAACTTTGCCCGAAAACACCGATTCCCAATAAAGAAGCTGGAACAACCACTCGTCGTATTCAACGTGGATGGAACCCTGAACAAAAAGGCGACCATTACCCATTCGGCCAAACTCGACGTCACCTTTGGTACACGTACCTGAAAGACCCAATTCCTAATCTCTGGTCTAGGAAAGCAACACTTGATCTTTGGTTTTCCCTGGTTAGAAACGGAAAATCTGATCATCGACTGGAGACGAGGGACCCTGGAATGGCAATGTACCCCGTTAAAATTCAAATTTCGAGGAAAACCCACTCCTATAACCGAGATTATCGACCAAACTCTATTGAGAGAACCTGATGGAACTCCACCTAAGGAGGACAATGACCAATCTGTCCTGATCGCATCCATATCCGCCATATCTCCATCTGAACCTGACCTCTACATCCAGGCCAAAGCCACTGCTGCCACGACCCTTGCCCAACAAGAGAAGAAGACGTTGATCCCTCTCGAAGATCTTGTCCCAAAGGCTTATCATTCCTATCTCCATCTGTTCAATAAGAAGTCATCCGAACGTTTTCCCAAATCTCGTTCTTGGGATCACAAGATCGAGATGAAAGAAGACTTTCAACCGAAGGTGTTCAAAAAGTACAACCTATCCCCCATCGAACAACAAGAGATGGATAAATTCATCGACGAAAATCTGGCCAAAGGATACATCATTCCATCCCAATCACCAATGGCTTCCCCATTCTTCTTTGTTAGTAAGAAAGATGGAAGTTTCCGACCATGCCAGGACTATTGATTCCTGAACAAAAAAACGATCAAGAACACCTATCCCCTCCCCAACATCCCTGAACTTATGGACCAACTCCGTGGGGCTAAGTACTTCTCGAAATTCGACATCCGCTTGGGGTACAATAACGTTCGAATCCGGAAGGGAGACGAATGGAAGGCGGCTTTCATCACTAACCGAGGACTATTCGAACCAACCGTCATGTTTTTCGGCATGTGCAACTCTCCAGCCACTTTCCAGGCCATGATGGACGACATCTTGGGAGACATGAAGAAGAAAGGCTATTGCATCGTATATATGGACGACATTATGATCTACGCCGCCACTCTCGAAAAATTACATGAGGCCACACTGGAACTATTTGGCATCATCGAGAAGAACGATCTGTTCTTTAAAGCCGAAAAATGTGTATTCGCCCAAACAAAGGTGCCTTTTCTAGGAATGATTGTAGAACACAACAAGATCTCGATGGACCCAACCAAAGTCAAGGGAATCTCAGACTGGCCAACCCCGACCAACGTAAAAGAACTCCGATCTTTCCTAGGCTTTGGAAACTTCTATTGAAAGTTCATTGCTCGTTACTCTGGAGAAGCCGCAGCGCTTTACTATCTACTGCAAAAAGGAGTACCATTCATATGGTCAGAAGCCTGTCAACAGGCTTTTCTATTCTTGAAGAAACGATTCTCAGAGGAGCTGGTCCTCATGATTCCAGATCCGACCAGACCTTTCCAAATTGAATCCGACGCTTCTAAAGATGCCACGGGAGCTGTACTCACCCAGATGGATGGAAATGGAGATAGACATCCATGCGCATTCATTTCCAAAACATTCTCTCCAGCAGAACGAAACTACGAGATCTACGATCGCGAACTCCTGGCAATCGTCTGCGCTCTTACTGAATGGCGACACTATATCCATGGATCCACGCACACCACCACTCTGCTGTGCGATCACAAGAACTTGACTTACTGGAGATCTCCCCAGAAACTCAACTGACGACAAGCACGTTGGCATCTATTCGTGTCCGAATTTGATCTTGAGCTAGTCCATGTCGCCGGAACAAAGATGTTCCAGTCCGATGCCCTCTCCCGTCGACCCGATCACATCCCTGAAGTGGACAACGACAACGAGGACGTCACGGTCTTACCCAAGACAATTTTCGTGAACCTCATCGACACCGAATTACAGGAACAGATCGCCAACTCAAAACTACTAGACACCAACGCGGCAGATGCACTGCGACTACTCCTAGAAGACGGACCAACAAATCTTCAGGACGATCTATCGGACTGGTCCACTGAGGAACTAAACAGGAAACACATGCTGTTTTACCAAGGACGACAATACATTCCAAAAGATGACAACCTCCGCAGACAACTTCTAAAGCAATTCCACTACCCAATTACCGCAGGGCATCCCGGGGAATTAGCCACCTACATTGACATTTCTAGATTCTATTGGTGGCCAGGCATGCGAACGTTCGTCAAAAACTACGTTAAAGGATGCGCCACATGCCAACAATTCAAAATCAACCGAAATCCAACAAAACCCGCCCTCATGCCCATACCCAGACCCGAATCAGATCGACCATTCACCCACTGCTCAATGGACCTCATAACCGACCTTCCGATATCCGACGGGTTCAACTCTGTCATGATCGTGGTAGACCATGGGCTTATGAAGGGGGTAATCCTTTTCCCCACAAACAAAACTCAAACTTCCGCAAAAACGGCCACAATGCTTTTGGACCGTTTATACTCAAGATTTGGTTTACCAGATAAATTCATATCAGATCGCAGACCACAGTTCGCAGCTAAAGCGCTCTGAGAACTCCTGAAACTTCTGGACATTAAATCATCCCTCTCTACCACCTATCACCCACAATCCGACGGAGCTACCGAACAAGTCAACCAAGAAATCGAAGCGTACGTAGCCATATACTGCTCCCTACACCAGATACATGGGCCTCCACCCTTCCCACTCTTGAATTCACCCACAATAATCGCCAACACGCTGACTGAACACACACACCTTTTGAACTCATGTATGGAATCACACCTCGGGCCATCCCTCTCACCTTTAACTCCACCAAATTCCCTACCGTCAAAGCGCGACTCGACGCTCTGAAACAAGCTCGACAAGAGGCACTGGCAGCCCACGAACTGGCAAGATTCCGCATGCTTGACAGATTCAAACACGATTCCAAACCCTTCAAGAAAGGAGACAGGGTCTGGCTTGATGCATGTAACCTGAAGACAGCATACCCTAAGAAGTTCACGCCCAAACGAGAAGGGCCGTTCAAAATCAAGGATGTCTTAGGACTGCTGACTTATCAACTTGACATTCCGAAACGCTGGAAGATCCACAACGTGTTTCACGCCACCTTACTCTCACCCTTCAGACAGACCGATGTCCACGGGCCAAGCTTTGCCAACCCTCCACCTGACCTTATCAATGGAGAAGAACAATATGAAGTCGAAGCTATTTTGAATCATCACAAAATCAGCCGTGGTTATCAATACCTTATCCGTTGGAAAAACTATTCATCTGGTGACGATCAGTGGGAGCCAGAACTTCATATCAAAAACGCCGACGAAATCCTGTCGGATTACAAAAAGAAGCACAAACTACGACAAACAGCTGTTTGATACATATACTCTCCTCTCTCATCTAACCACTCGACATCCAAACTCATCTAAACTACTTCCAAAACCTCATCCTCACCTCAATCGCTACCATGGTTTCCAACGACATCACCTCCGACTTTATCTATGTCGACGACGACATGGCTCCTGACGCTCACTACTGGTCTGAAAGCGTGGAGGGCACCGAAGACATGGCTATTCTACCCCGCGAAGCATTCATTTGGTTCCAGGATCCTAAGTTTGTAAAGGATCTTCTCAACGCCACGGACGACAAATGGGAGAACCCTATGCGCAAAGACATCACCATCATTGAAACCCTTGCCTGAAACGATGCCGACATATGTGCCACCATTACTCACCTCCAACGTACCGCTGACCGAAATAAAGTCCAGGCCTATTCCACCCTCTCAACTATGAACAAACAAAGGAGAATGAGGAAGTTTGATCGCGTCCTTCTCACACGTCGACATGTGACCAACAAGACACCCGCATCATCCATCTCTCAACCCTTCGTATCAGCACCATCAACTCCTCCTCCACTTACAAGAGACGCTTCGCGCACATCGTCCTCTCCCGACTCCGCCCCAACTTGCTCGAACTCGACACGATACACTCCCTACACGAATAGTCGACGACCGACTCCTGCAAACGCCCCTTCCATCTATAAACAACTCGAAAAAGTCGTTCAACCAGTCATCACCAATCGGGCCAAAGCCGCAGGAAAACAACCTACCATCGCCGAGCGAGAACTCGCCTCGCAGTGCCGACTCGCAGAAATCAACACTGCCCTCCAAAAATCGCAGAAGCCGCTCGCAATCCCCACTCAATCGCCCTCCGTCGCTTCATCCTCTCGACATACTCAACCTCCCAGAATGCTACCCTCTCAGTCACAATCATACTCGACTGCCAACAAGGGTAAGGACGTGGTCCGAAAACACCCCTACCCCTTCAACAGAAAATGCCACCATTGCGGACGATTTGGTCACCAGTCCCAGGACTGCCGAAATAGAAAGTGTCGCTGGTGCAACTCCACTGGACATTTTCCTTGCAACTGCATGAAACACCCCCGAAACATTGAAGAGGAAAAACGCAACGACTTCTACGACACCGCCGACATTGAGGACCATTGGGATGAAGATGCCAAAGCAAATATCACTGGAGAGCCGTACAGAAATTAGGGAGTTTTCAGGGAAAACTCGAGATAAGAAGGGGGTAATGTTATGATTTTCATTTCATTCTTGGACTACCATACACTCCTCTACCACGTGACTAGTCATGTGTGCGGCTGCGCTCACCTTTTCTCCTTCTTCTGTACAATAGTGTAACTCTGACTCGCTCGTCTCGCACCCAATTATGCTCAACTCATACTGACTTGTTCTGATTCATCTACTGACTCATTGATACTATGCACGGACCTCAGTACTTACTATAAATACGCCTTAAGACTAGACTTGTACCTTAGCTAGTTCTTAACCAGCAAACATTCTATTTGCTCTAACTCAGACAATACCTCTTCAGAGGCATTCTGATACAGCAATAAGATAACCGATCCAACCTCTCTGACTCTAGACCTCGTCACCTGACTTTAGTCTATTGTCTTGGTCGTAACAGATTCCTCTGGATTCAAGTGGAATCTAGTGGAATCCACTGGCATAGATTCCTTCTGTAAAGAGGTGGAATCTAGCTGGCACTCTATAAGAAATTCCATTCCACTGGATTCTACTGGAATATTGACATTTTCTCTGCCAAATTTACTCAAATATTCCACTGGATTCTACTAGAATCCAGCTAGAACTGGTGGGGGACATGAAAGACCTTCCCAAAAAACTGCAATACCATATTACAGAGATCCCACATACCATCTAGCAAACAAACTCACAAATGTCCAATCATCTACAATGTCTGAAGCACACTCCAACGACTCAACCCTGAAACAAGCATTAGAAGGTGTGGAAAACCCCGACCATCTGGCCAAGACAGCCCAGGATGAATTTCCTTCTCTCTCCTCTCCCTCTTAAGGCCTCTCCCTCTATACTGTACATCCTAACTCTCTCATAAACCACTGACCAGTCCCTAATAACCAGAAGCACGACATGGCTCCCCAGCCACAAGCAACCCCAGCCCTGGACCTGCAAAAAATCCTTGACGCCTTGGTAGCAATGGCAGGATTTCCCAAATTGTCCCCCTTGAGTACGGTATGCCAGAAAACACATACTCTGCCCCAATCAATACTAACAAATGCACTCCCTCTCTACAGAACCACTGGTGGACGGCTTCTCTAATACCCCCATGCCCAACATCCCAGCCAAGCATGAGGCCATGACTGCCTTTGACCCTCCACAGTCTCCCTCACCACACAACTTGGACATCTATGTTCCCAACACTAACACGATGCCTCCTACTGATACAATGGAGCTTGATGTTGATCTGGCTGTTTATCTGAAAGCAAGTGATGGCCCCAAGGACTCCGACTATGACTCTAATGTCTCTATTCACTATTTACCTTCATCTCCTACCCCTGGACCTTGTCCTCCATCTCTGCCCCCCAGGATAAACCCTAGCTGTACTGTCACGCCTGACAACTGCATCTCTGGCCCACCTTTTAGTAACCCTGGTGGCAAACCCCCCAACACAGTTGATCTCTTGCCTCCCTTTGTATTCACCCCCAATCCTTAGCTGAAACTGGTAAACCACCCTCTTGGTGGCTTTCCTCAAATCTCCAGAATGAACAGCCTCAAACTCTGGTACAATTTCAAACCCAAGAGTATTGAACAACATGACAAGTACATTGCTCAGACTCACACTGGGTGCACAATACCATCTTTAAAGCCCAAAAATTGTAATAATATGTTGATAATATGTGGCACATCTTTGTCATGTTCTTTGTTCCAAAAATGGTTGGAAAACAACAATAATATACCTAGATTGTTTTCTAATATAGTAATTTTAGCTAACATATCTTGACCATATTCAAAGCCAAAAAATGTTAAAAATATGCCCCATATTATTACCATGTTCTTACCATTTTCTGGCTTTGAAAATGATGCTGTACACCCAGTGTCAAACTCAAGCACTCCTTGCCTACACTCCTGATACCTGTATTGACCTCAACCACACACCTCTACAGAAAGACATCACTAAGCTCTTTGGAGCCCTATTCCCCAGGAAGCTAAGCCCCTATTTCCTAGTCAGTGCTGTTGACTACAAGCAATTCTGGAGCTGCCTCTCTTATAGCCCCTACTATAAACTCTTCATTGGAGGCCTCACTGATATTCAGGCAGCCACTCTCCTTGACTGTATATGTGTTGTCACCCCTGAATTCACTCTGTTCTTCCACCCATACCACTCATTCACCAGCTGCTTCACTAGAACAATAGAGAACATTTATGTTCCCAGAGACAACAACAGCCAGGATAAGACTGTTTGTTGCTTGCATTGTGCATGAAGCAATCATTGACAAATTCCAGGAAGGACACAACACAATACTGGAATTTCTAGCCAAACACCAGAACAAATTCCTAGTAGAGAGAGGGACTTACCTTTGGCCCACGTATTTACAGTGAACTTCAGTGAGATTCAGTAAAGTTCAGTGATGTTCTATTAGTGTGGAAAGGTCAATATAAAATATCAAAAAAATACAAAAAAATACCCCATTATCTGAGCTTTCCAAATCTGCTTGAATCATGTAACTAGCTGTATTCCCCTTTGAGAAACATGAAAGAAACTTGAGAAAATATAATACTTTTTCTAGATTTTGACTTAAAATGCTCATAACTCAATGAAGAAATATCTTACTAATGTAATTTAACCTGATATGAGATGACATAATCAATTAGTATTACTATAAATAAATTAAAAATTTTAGGAATTTATTTTTGGACTGAAGTTCAGCAAACTTCAGTAAAGTTTAGTGAAGTTCTATTTGGCTGAGAGGCTAATCTCAACCTATAAACATATATCTAAAAATAGAAAAAAATTCTCAAAAAAATACCCTTTATCTGAGGTTTCCAAATCTGGTTGAATCATGTGACTAGCTTCTTGTCTCTATGAGAAAAACACAAAAAACCCTGAAAAACCCAACACTTTTGTTAAGTTTTGACTTAAAATACTCTTAATCAAATAAGGAAACACATTGCTGATGTAATTTAATCTGATATAGGATAACATAATAAATTAATATTCCCAGAAATAAATTTACTATTTTAGGGAATTTTTTGATATAAAAGTTCACTGAAGTCAGACTGAAGTCCATGGGCCAGAGGAAAGTATAGAAACTCTGATCAGTGTAGAGTGTTTTCTACTTATCAATGAGCAAAACACTTGGGCCCACTCACCTGTTGCAACACAGGATGTTTGTATCTAGCCATTGACTTTGGCACTATGACAAGCATAGTTTTGAACATTCAAGTACTCAATCTATGGATTAGCAAATTAGACACAAACATGACAGTCCACCCATGGCCAAATGCTCTCACATCTGAATGCAGGAGAACAGAGGCATCATCAAATATAAATAATAAATAGTGTAATGCTACTGCACACATCCAAATAAAAACTATAAAGTACACAAATGAAATGGAGAAAGAGGACAGGGGTGAGAAAGAAAGACCAACACATGACTGTGGGAGTAAACACACAACAGAGTGGTCACGATGTCAGACCTTGCAGTAAAAGAACTCACCTTTACAAAGTAAAGACTTATAATAGCATATATATGTCTTATCATATAAAACCTTGTTTGGTCAAGTCATATCTTTCAGGTATTTGCAACCAATTGGAGTCTTTCTATCCTAATGTGTGGGAGGTTCATCATTATAAGCTTATTATAAAGACCCTCCTTGGGGTCACCAAGCTCTGAGCTACTCTGACTATCTGCAAACAGCCATTACTATGTAAGAAACTGGCTTCTGTATCTATGTCCTTCTCTTTATCCATCTCTTATGACAACAAGCTCTTTCTGTCAATCCTCTTGACCTCTTTTCACAGACTGATGCGTCTTGGAGAGAACATATGACTAGATGCAATGTCCTTACAGGACTACAGGAAGGTCATCATGTGGTCAATAGTATCAACATTGAGCAAGTCATTTTCATTTCTCCTTTCATCACACAAGGCTGATCATCTTTTTGAGGGCAACCACATCTTAATCTATTAGACAAATGCTGGAGACAACCCCCTCAATGCCTTTTCAGCATATCTCTCATCATGTGACAAGCTTTCTCTATGAACCTAGAGCTATGGATTCAGAAAGATGGCTCAATACCCACACAAAGATGGTTTATCATGCATCTCACAACAATTTTCCAACTGGTATCAGTGATCATTCGATGTGTGCTGGCTTTGGCTGGTATTCTGCCTCACATCATACAGACCATGCCTTGAGGAGCCAGCTGCAGACTGGCAACAAATGGTGAAGGCAGTTGAGATGTCAACAATACTCTACAAATACTCTACTGGTTTTTATTTATTTATTATTGGACTTGTTCCTGCCATGCCTTGCAATGGCCCAATTTTCAAGTTTATATCTGACATCACCCTGCTCTTCTTGCTGCCTTGGTACATGTGTCACCTCAACAACCATCACATTGATTGGATTTCCTCACTATCATCAGGCTTTGCTCTCATTCTTTCACATTCTACTCTTTTCTCTCACAAAACCCAACAAAAAGAAACCATCAGAGCTTCCATATGCTGCTCATATTTATCCAATCAACTGGGTCTGCCACTGTTCATGGGGCAGACTTAAGTGTAACCTATAAACCACCTGTTGCTTGAAGTTTGTGTGAACGAGTGCAGTGATTAGACATGACACTTTTATAGATTTTCAACTTAAAACAGCTATATCTCAATCAGGAATAAAGCAAATCACATGATTTCTGTAGATTTATAATCAGCCAAGCAAAATCTTCAACTTTGATTTCAATTTCCTTTTTAGGAAATATTTTGCCATAGTGCTGAGTGGAAATGAATGAATAAGTAAATGAAAAATCAGTCTAAGTTCTGGGTTGATAAGAATGAGTCCTTCATAAAAGGACTCATAATTTTCAGGCATCAGGGACAGTTAGGCAATACCACAGGTAGAACAACCTGTGCGGGTAATGGCTGAGGGTACATGTGGGTACGGGTCAGGGTAAGAAAGTCCTAGAATAAATCCAACCCATACCCGCAAGGCAGGTTGGTGGGTCAAACTTCCATATTGAGCAAAAGCGGAACTAGTTGATGGTCTTCATATACAATACTACATAGTACCAACCGTCCGGCAGAGCATCGGCAATTCATGAGCTATACAGTTCCAACATCACAAAGGTCAGCCACCGAACGCACGAGCCATTCTACATCTCCTTTTTTGGTACAACCACAATGATGAGCGCTCCACCTGATAAACGTCAGCATAAGCCCACCAAACGATTTGGCAAGGAGGCTGAGCCCACTACTTCATCAAAACAGCAAAAAACCATAGCTGCAAAGAGCACTGCCAAGGTGAAACTCGTAAAACCAACCACTCCTCTCAAAAAGTCAACAAACAGGTCTCCTTCTGTTGAAGTTGAAGAAATCGATGACCCTGCTGACCAACCCAAGTCCAATCCACCTTGTAATCCAGCTCACATTCTTGAGAGAGCAGATGGTACTGACAAAAATGATGAGTCTCCTGTGTGCACCGCAAAGGGAAAGGGAAAGAGAACTGTTATACCTGATAGTGAGGATGAGAATAGTGAGCCTGTCAATAGTGAGCCTGCTTCTGAAAGTGCTGAGGCAGAACTTAGTGTGTTGTTACGAATTTCATTTCTTTCTTTACTGTACAACACTTCTCGTGCACGTGACACACGTGCACTGCCTCGTTCCTCTTATCTTGCTTCTATGTGACTCGCTCTGACTCATGTGGCTATGCCACCATTATGCATGACTCGTATGGACTCTTAGTGACTCGATCCTTATCTCGCACGGACCAATGACTGCAGTATAAATACGGAAGAATACCCAAGCATGTTCCTTAGTTAATTCTTAACTGGAAACGTTCTACTTGCACTTTAAAAGACAATACTGCTTCAGCAGCACTCTTTAAGTCGGCTACAGAACTTAGACGATTTGACTGTCGTTAATACTTCGTCTTTGACTTAGTATTTAACTCAAGTCATAACAAAAGAATTAA
>Ga0247741_1001241_pt1 | contig 14165 bp, 26 predicted proteins | sample UWRJL213509R2_FD_180945 | JGI IMG/M metagenome (GOLD analysis project Ga0247741, IMG submission 180945) | Plant litter microbial communities from Arlington Agricultural Research Station in Wisconsin, United States - UWRJ-L213-509R-2 | ecosystem: Environmental > Terrestrial > Plant litter >... | reverse complement strand
TTTTCTGTGTAAGCGTTGGCGGTTGAATTCAATCCTTCAATGGTGTCCACCAGTTCAAACTGATCAACATCAGCATATCTTCTGTAAACCTCAATATTGAACACTGAAGTCAGATCCAGCATCACACCAATTCCCTTCACCACCAGGACACCGCCAGTTCTTTCATTCACATCAACTTTCAGCCCAGCCAAAAGCTTTCCAGTGTTGATCACTTTGTTGGCCGTTCTGGATCCAATAAAACCAACATAGTTGCTTTCCTTCTTTTTGTACTTTTCATTGATGTTGGCTGAAATATCATCAGCGGTTTCTTTGATGCTGTCAGCAATTATTCCAGTGTAGAAATCAAACATCTGTTCACAGCTGACAATTCCACGGACTGTTTCCATTGATACAATTCCATCCAGCTGGTGGATGAAGAAGCCAGATTTGCTTTTTTTATACCAGTCAGGATCAATTCCTTCTGGCGCCTGAAGATCATCATCAAAACATTCACAGTCCTTCCTGGTTACGCCAATGATGTCATCTAAACATTCAGTATTATTTGCCATAGTAAAATTTATTTTATAATCAAAAGTAAATAAAAAAACCCTGAACATTTTCATGTCAGGGTTTTAGGGTTAATCAACGGGATCGATTAAACGTTTGGCACATTGGCAAATGACCAGATACCAGTGTTCCCAGCATCACAAAGGATAGGGTTCACAGCGATCAGTCCACGGAATTTGTATTTCCATGTGAACACTTCACCACCGTTCACACATTTTTGTTGATACATCACATCCAAACCTAAACCTGGATAGCCTGGAAGATCCATTGACCATCTGGTTCTGTCACCAGAAATTTCTTCTGGAATACGTGGCCATTTTTGGCGTGACTGAAGTGCAACCGCACCAGCATCAATCATGTACGTTTTATCAGTGACACCAGCATTGGCAAAGCCTAAAATGTCATTGTAGTACGGGAACATGTCCAAAAGTGCATCTTCCAGTTTGCCATCAGAATTCAAAGCGTTTTTCATTGCTCTGATCCTTTGCTGGAATAAGTTTCTACCATCCAAAAGGAAGGTGTTGTTTGAACGTAACAAAGCCAACATTTCTGCCCAAGCTGGGTAAAGTTCATCAATAGTGAAGTTCTGTTTTTGAACAGGTGTATCACCATCAACCATTTCTTCAAATGGATCAGATCCAGCCAAAGGGTTCACGCCAGTGTTTGCATCTAACACAGCAATCACTTTGGTGTTCAACAATTCAACAATGTTTCTGATTTTCGCCATCATTCCTTTTGCAATGGTTTCTTCCATTGAAAGAACTGATTTTTGATAATCATCTTCGCTGATTGTGTAACAGTCCGAAAGGAACGTGTTGTTTGCGTAAGTTTTTGTTTTAGGATCTGGTTCATCACAGTCATCCAAAACGCACACATCAGCATTGGTTTCAGTCACCGCTGTCTGATCACAGAAGTCAGCCCATTTCACTGCAATTTCACGATCTTTTGAAGGATCTTTCAATTCAGGGAATTCAGCGGTCTGGTTTTCAATGATCGCTTTGGTGGTTTCACCACGTGGTGTGTAAAATTTAGCATATTGTGGATCCTTCCACATTTGCTCTAACTTCACCTGGATTTCAGCCAGGTTGGTTGGTGTAAAAACGCCTTTAGCCATTTTGTTATTTAATTTGTAACGGGTTAAAAATTCAGTTATTATTTAATCCCTGAACTGTTCACCATGTGTTTCTTTCAAAGCCACTCTTTGATCAGTGTCTGTGTCTGGATCCATTAACAGTTCAAGATATTCTTTTTTGTTAGCAGGAACCTTTCCAGTCCATTCTTTCTTTTCGCCTGGCTGTTGTTGGTGCTGTTGGTTTTTATTGCCTGGCGTTTTGCGTTCTTCCACTTTGTTAAATTCAAAGTTAGTGTTGATAATTCCATCAACCAATGAATTGAAGTCAACTGGGTTCCCGTTTGCATCATTCAACTGTTTACCTTCAGCATCCAAAGGAATTAAAGTTCCATCTGTTCCTTTCATGAACTTATGACCTTTTAATTCTTCAACCAGAAGTTTGTTCTTCATCACCGTGGCTTTCGTTGCATCTTTTGGAAGAATTGGGTTCTTACCATCCAATAAGGCCAAAGCTTTGACTGAAGCTTCTGAAAGAATTTGTGTACTGGTTTGTTTTTCCTGTTCGGCTTTGATCGCATCATCTTTTTCTTTGTCCTTATCCTTCAACTGTTTTGTGAAATCTCTTTGTTTGTTTATGAACACAGGGATCTTCAACAGATCTTCTTCAGTAACTTTGGTTAAATCTGGTTTGTCACCGCCACCTTTAGCTGATAGCGCTGGAACAGAAACAGTTTCAACATGATTAAGCAATTCATCACCTTCTAAGGCTTCATCAACATCTGGGAAAACTTCACGTAGTTTCTTTTCAAACTTTTTCGCTGTATCTTTTTGGCCTTTACCCACACCGTCATTGAAACGTTTGGTGTTATCGGCTTTCAAAGATGTTACTTTTTCAGCATCTAATGTTTTATAGATTTCTACAACTAAGGTATCATCAATGTCATCACCTTCAACTGTTTTTAGATGATCAGCAACATCCGCTTCAACTTTATTATACAGGGCTTTGACACCTGTCAAAAACAATGATTTTTTCATGTTTCATTTTGCTACACTGACCAGTAGCTGGTTTTTAAGTTCAATTTATTTTATTCGCCAGTTGTTTTTGGCGCTGTTGGCTTTGCTTCTTCTTTCTCGAAGGTGTAAGCGTTGGCCAGGACTGGGTTCTTCTTTAGGATCTCAACATCTTTGCTGTCACCTGAATATTCTTTCCCAGTGGCTTTGTTCACATATTTGATTTTCGCCATGATTATTCACCCCCTTTCTTAACCTTGATCACTTCACCCACTTTCAAACCTTCTTTGGCTCTCTCTGGGTTGGTGTCCAAAAATTCCTGATCAACAGTGAAATCAACCATGTCAGCTTCTTCAGCCAGTTCAGTTTCACGTTTTGTGATTAATCCTGACATTACATCAATGGCCAGGCCATCTTCAGATTCATCAGCAAATAGTTCTTTGTAGCGGTCAATCACTTTCTGATCTTCAGCTGAAGGGGTTGCACCTTTGTCACCAGTTTTGTCAGCTTTTGTTGCTGGATCAGCTGGCTTCTGATCTGTTTCTTTCCAACCTTCTTTGTCTTCAGGAAGATGGTTCCAGATGTTCACAGGGAAATTTCTTTGTTCCCCATTGCGTTCAGCTGAAATCATTTTCCTTTCAGATCCAGAATTCATGGCGCTTGAAATCACGGACTGTTTGCCGTTCTTTCTAGCTTTGGTTTGTTTTACTTTCGTCATGACTGTAAATTAAAGCTTTAAATGAATTAATACATCAAAGATATAGAATTATCTGTTCAATTAACAAATCGTTACACAGGCGGTTTTTAAAGCATAAAAAAAAGACCGTTCAATGTGAACAGTCTTTCTGGTGTTATCCATTAAATCCGCTGAAGCCTTTTCCCCTCATTTCATCGGCCATTTCATCAGTAAGGAAGAAGGCAACGTGTCGGCAATTTTCACCACCCATGTCAATCACTGGGTTGTAGGTGGCGTTTGATATCCCCAAAGGCTTTGGGCTTTCATACGGCCATTTCAATCCTTCTTCAATGGTGAAGATCCCGTTTATTTTCTTTCTACAAAAAGCCCTGGATGTTTTGATGATCGTTCCATAATAAATGAATTGTGTCAGGCCATAAGCGGTTGCAAATTCAAACGTGGCCATCCTGTCAATATATGTGAAGCTGGATCCAGTGAACCTGGCGTAAAACTTGCGAATGGCGCCACGCTTATCTTCATCACCAGAAATGAATTCTTTGATTGACTTCTTCAGCGCTGTTGGTGATGGCTCTGAAAGGATGGTCTGATAAAGAAGTTCCTTTGTTTGGTTCTTCACTTCAGTCATTTCCAGAAGGTCAGAAACATATCCACCTTTCACGGCTTCGCCATTCTTTATTCCCAGGCGCCTGTTCACAAGATCCAGAACGCTTTTCTTTGCTTTGTCAAATTTTGATGACTGGCCAATGATTTCACCAAAGTAGCTGAACACGTTTGCAATAACCTTCTGGAATTTACCAATCAGCTTTGTCAACAGCAACAATCCACCAGCTAAAGCAAATGATCTGAAGATGTTGTCCACCTGGTTGATCATGAACAGGTTCTTTCTGGATTTTTTGATCTTTCCATCTTCAGCTTCCATGTCATCAATCAGAAGCCACAACAGGTTGACCAGTTCTTCTTCAGACATTTCCACATCACCATCAATGAAGTCTTCTGGAATGTTTTCCAGGAACAAAGCATTGCGGTCAGCAATCCTTTTTATTTTCTTCCAGTTCCATTTCATTATTCAGGGATTTCTTCTTCAACAACTTCTTCTTCAATCAATGGAAGCTTTGGCGCCACTGGCTTTGTTGCTTCAATGTAAACGGCCACAATTTCATCAACCTTCGCTTTCTGTTTGTCGAATGTCTGAAGATAAAATGATTGATCCTGGCGTTCAGCTTCACCCATGATGTCTTCAAAATTCACATAAAGGATTTTCTTATCATCAGTTGTCAATGTAGATGACAAAGCAAAAGCAATCTGTTCTTCAGTCTTTCCACGGAATGGAAGAAACTTCTTTTTCACCGTGTACTGGATCAAAGCTTCAGGATCATCAATGAACACCTGGTTGGCCAGATCATCTTCAACACTTTCCTTCACAAATGAAGGCGCCCCACTGTCATTGATCGTTTTGATTTCATTATAAAGCGCCTGTCTGGTCTTCATTTTGAAATCTGAAGGATAACGGTGAACAAAAGTCACTATATCAGAATATCCCAGCAAAAGAGCAATGGCATTGGCAATGTTCAGATAAACAGCTGAAGACTTATTTGCGAACGGTGTTAAGGTATCATAAACACTGTCCATGTCCTGGTCTTTTTCAGTTGCGGTGGCCACAACAGTCTTCTGAACCAGAACAGTTGAATTGAACACAGCCTGGTGGATCTTTGGTTCATATTTATCAATCTGTTCATCCTGGAACTTCAACAGTTCAATTGGTGGTGAAAAGTAAGCCATCATTTCAGAAAGTGGAATGAAGTCATCTTTGCTTTCAGGAAGTGGAAACGTGATCAAATCCTGGGCGCTTTTATGAACATAGGCGCCTGAACCATTACACGCTTTACAGATACCACCATCACGGCTTCTTCCTTTCATACACTGGTGATCAACCTTTTCTTCATCCACATAGCCTGGACACGGTGACACGAATGCAAACTTTTGTGGAAACACATGGCCAGCATTGGTCAGATCGAATTCAGAAACAGATTTGATTGATTTTTCAAAGTAGCACAAACCAGGATGAAGTGGTGAAACATAAGTTCTGGAATTGGTTTCTAAATCCCTAACATAACCAATACGGAACATTTGCCAGTCTTCCATCTTAGTGTCATATTCAGTCAAAGCAAACCATCTTTCACCGATTTGAAAAGCAACTTCATCTTCACCCAGATCATTGTTCCTGGTGATCTTTTCTTTGCTCACCTCTCTGAACACCATGCTGAAGGCTCCACAATAAATGGTCAGCTTTTCACCATCAGCAAATTCTTTCTTCAAGTTCTTTCCAGTTCCTGAAGTTGTTTTCACATACTGGATGAATTCACGTGCAATCAACCAGTCAACATTGTTGTTTTCAATCTCAAAGTTGATGGCCATTTCAGCGTTCACTTCAAAAGGATAGGCATTGGGTGTGTTTTCCCTGGGATCGAATTCATCAAATTCAATCACCACAAAGGTGTTTGGATCAATGAATGACAATTCCACAAAACGGTTCTTCAACCAGAAGTCCAGTCCACCTTCTTCATTGTCAGATCCATAGAACAGATCCAGCTTCCTTTGGATTTCAGCAACCACCTTCTGGTTCTTTTTGTTTTTAGGGATGATCTTCTTCACCAGCCTGTCAGTCCGTGGCACTTTGTAGAACGGTTTAAGCACTGAAGATGCAATTGCTGGCGTGATGACCTTTGTGATCCGTTTCCTTTGTTCAAAGGCCACAGCGTTTTCCCTGGGATTAAACTGAAGAAGAAGGCTGTCAACATTCTTTCCAGTGATGATCTTATTGTAAAGATCTGCCAGATACACTGTTCTTTTGTAGTCTGGGTGTCTAAGCTGTTTTGCAACGGTGTTGAACACCACGCTTTTGGCCTGTTCTTTATTCAATTTCATAATGATCTGTATTACTTTGAGTTCAAAAATAGCTGATTTATTTTGAAAAGTCTATAAACGCAAAAAAGCCACTCATTTCTGAATGGCTTTTTTAAATGTTTTTGCTGTTTACTCCTTTCGATAGACTGCCAGGGAATTAAGCTTTGTTGAATGTGTTCCACTTCCTATGTACTGGACTTGATAATCAGTGTACAATGGATCTGTGACAATGAAGTGTTTGACCAGGCTGTTCACTCCAACAACTAAGCTGTCACCAGGAAGGATCCGTTTGAAGCGTACACCATCCATTGATCCCAGCAAACGGACAACACCAGCTGGCGTTCCTGTGATGGTTGTCAGATTTACCTGAATACCAACCTTTGAATTGATCACGCTGATCTTCGCTGACTGGGTTTTTGTTGCTGTGTTCACCACTGTATCAGTTGGAACATGTGTGGGTGAAGACTTCAGGACAATGGATCCAGAAGAACTTTGGGCTGAAGCAAAGCTGACCATTGTGACCAGGGCAATTGCAAGGGTTAAAAGTTTTTTCATGTTGTTCAATTAAATTATTTATACAATATTACAGAAGATCTTTGATATTTCAATTTGTTAGTCTTTGTATTCGGTTCTGATCGCATCTTTGAAGGATGAAAAGCCTTTCTGGAATGGATAGTAATGAACACCAGGCTTCTTCTTCAGTGTTTGCCATTTGTGAAGCGTGACATCAAAGATGTAAACAGAACCATCTGTAACCACGGCCACCACTTCAATGATGGTGTCATAAGGTAGAACGCTGTATTCAGTTGGTTTTGCTTTTGCCATTTTAGTTGCTAATGAATTGAATGTTTGATGGAAGAACTTCATGGATCAGACCGTGTTCATCTTCCACCAGTGCAACTGAATAATTCCCAGCGCCCTGTTCACCCATATCTTCATAAGAAGCGCCCCACTGGTGGAACACACCTTCATGAATGAATTCTGGATCCCATCCAGGTTTTTCAACCAGTGTTCTGGTTTGTCCTGGCTCTAACTGAACACCAACGGCTGGTTCATAAACCGCCTGGTTATACTTTTTAAATTTTACTTTTCTCATTGCTATTTAGGATGAATTATTTGCGTTTTGATTTACGGTTCCTTCTGTTGATCGCTCTTTTGTCGGGAACATAGGATCTGAACTTCTTTTGTTTGGGTGGCTGTTCACCGTGGCAAAAGTTCACTGGTTCATCATAGTCTTCCAGGCGTTGGATCTTTTCAGCTTCCATCTTTAGCCAGTCAAATTCTTTGCTGGCCATTGATGAAACTTCCTTCAGATGTTCAAAAGCATCATCAATACCACTGAACATTCCTGGACTGTGAAAGCCATGAAAAGCTTCCAGTCTTCTGTGGATCATTTCATCATCCATTTCCCTTCTGATCATCACTGGGCGTTCAGACATCAAAGAAGCCATTTGCATGGCCATTGCTGTTTTGCCAGATTGAATTCCACCACCAATGATGATCAGTTTTCCATTAAGGTCTTTCATTGCTTCAATCATACTGGTGATTGATGTTCCAAAATCAAAGCTTATGTGGATGTGAAGACCAGGGATCCTTTGCTTCTGGCCTTCCATATAGCGCTGATAAAGTTCTTCAGCTTTTGCCATTTCAGCTGGATCCATTTGGCCAGCTGTTTTAATTCCCATCATTGCCATAATTAATTGAAGTTGAAACGGGGTGGATCTGGAAAGATTGATTTGCCACGCTTTGGATGTTTCACCAGGATCACTTCTTCACCATCAATCTGTTCAACCGTGAATTTGTGATGTGTTCCACCTTTCCTGAATATGGGTGAAGCTGGCATCCGTTTAATGTTCTGGCGCTCCTTTATTGTTTCAACCATTGCAAGCAAAACAGGGAACCACAAATGAACAGGAAGGAACACTGGACTATAAGCCAGCAAAAGGTTCTGTGAACGGATGGTGTTTTCCAACAGTGCAATCCTTTTGTTCAGTTTGTAATCCATTTGCTGGATCATTTCATCAATTGATGGGCGGTCTTCATTTGCTTCAGCCTTCATCATGTCCAGCAAAGCTTTTGATGTTTTTTTATTCATGCTAAAAACCTTTTAAAATATCCTTTTTACATTTTTCATATAGCGCTGTGTAGTGTTCAACTTCAGCGGTATTGTTTGCTTTGGCGTGGTTAAGCTTCGCCAATAAGTCCATCAATTCGTTCATAATATTTTTTTATTGTTTAGAATTCTTTAACAGGATTGTCGATCATGTGGATGACCAGGACAGCCAACAAAGAAAAGATGATGGCTGTCAAACAGAAGATCAGTTCAATGATTGTCATCTTTCATGGATTTAAGGATCTCAATCTGTGAAGCAATCTTCATGCTTTCCCAAAGCTGTTTTCTTAGCTTGTTTGAAAGTTTATTAATCCTTTCATCATCACATTGGTTGTCCACTGAATTTAAAATTGCCTTGTGGATTAAATCTGTTGGAAGTTGTGTTTTTTTAATACGGTTCTTTTTCATGATATGGTGTTTTTTAATGGTTCAATAAGCCAAACTTTTTTAGATCCTGTTTCTTCCAGGACTTTGTTCACTTCAACATAAGCAGAAATTAAGTTTGGATCATCAACAATGGCACCTTTTTCCAGGACTTCACCTGTTTCCCAGTTGATCTGAATTATTTTTCTTTTCATGATGTATGATTTAAAGTTCATTTCAAATGTATAAACAATTATTTATACTACCAAATAAAATATAAACTTTTATTTATTCATTTCAGATCTGGTTTTTATTTTATGGCAGTCAACACACATGAACGTGTAATTGGAAAGCCAGCATCCACCACCACCATGTTGAACGGCCAGTGTGTGTTCCAGGTGGATGGGTGAACACCACAATCCATTCCTGGCTTCCTTCCTGGGAAAATCATCTTCTGAACGGCCACACTTTCCACACCGATAATCATAAACAGCATTCAGGATGTAGCGTATGAATTCAGAACGCCCAGTCAAAATGGAATGGATCTGGAATATGAAGCGTGAACATTCATCAGTAGCCCAGCGCCTTTTCCTTCCTTCCAGCTTCTGGCCACATCCACAATCACAGTGGCCATCTTTCTTTTCAGGGAACGCCCGTTCAATATTGATGTGGTTCTTCCTGACAAATGGATCCAGCTGGTCATCCATGACTTCATAAATGAAAGAAGGATCCAGCTGAAGGATCCTTTGAAAGCGTGGGTTGATACCAGTGAAATCATCAATCACCAGCATCTGTCTGGCTTCATGGATCTGAAGGCTTTTATCTTCATTGATTAACACGGCCAGTTCAGCTTTCCTTTTGTCCTTCTTCAGCTGGATCCTTTCATGGATCGCTTCCAGGTCAATCAGCCATTCACTGATCACTGGATCCACAATCTTTCCTGGTCTTTTAAACTTCATTACCTCTTATGGCTGATAAACACTGTTTCATTAAGTGGGTGTGAAGATAGGCTTCAGCTTCAATTTCTCTGTTCCTATCCAGGATGTCTGGAAGAAAGAACTGGCAAATGTGAAGCACTTCATGTGCTAAAACACAATAGTCATAATCAGTGAACTGGAATTGTTTCTGAAGTATGATGAAATAAAAATGGAAGTGTTCACCTTTCTTTTCTACAATCCTATAACTGGCCGTGTATTGTGAATTATCAAACAGTTCTTTGTCTTTGCTGATCGCTTCAGCCCAACCATCACACTTCTGTTCAATCAGCTGATCCATTATTTCATCATAGCTGAACCCGTGGCTGAACATTAACTTTCCAGGAAAAACACCAAAGTCCAGGATCTTCATGACCTGGACTTCTTTCTTTTGTTTAGCCATTAGTTTGCACGTTTGAAGTGAAATTCAACAGCTTCACAGATCTTCTTCACATCACCAACTTTGTCATCATCAGTGTTCACCAGGATAGTTGATGTTTCACCTTTGAACGGTGTGATCTGGTATTCAAAGCCAGCCTTTGTCAATTCCTTTTTAAAGCGTTCAACTTTGTAGTTGTCAGCAACTATTCCAATTTTCTTCATTTGTTGTTTGATTTAGTGATTAATACAATGCAAATTAAAGCTAAAACGCTGAATATTCCATCAACGGTTGGTAATCCCATGAACACGGCCACGCAGATCAGCACCAGGATAAGGATCCACACCGCCTTCATGACTGTTTGGTTTTAATGATACCATTTATCTTTTCCTGGAAAGCTTCAGGTGTTACTTTGGACAGGTTGGACTTCGCTTTGTCCATAGCTTCTTCAGCTGTGAAGCCACCACCTATTGAACACCCTGAAGACAGTTCAGTGATACGGTGATCATCCCAGCATCCCCAAAAGTCTTCAACCGCTGATTTGTGACTGAAGAAGGTGAACGCTTCAAAACCAGGAAAGTGGACTGGTTCCCCATCCACTTCCACTTCAGTATTGCCAACACCTGGCATCACCATTAAGATCTTATACTTTGCCATCATCAATTGGTTTATCAGACAATAGTTCTTCCAGTGTGATATTTGGATCACACAGATAACACCATCCTTCTGTTCTTAATGAATAATCAGCGGTAAGTTCACAACTACATCCTTTGCATTTGAAATGACCTGGACATCCCTTCACTGGATCAAAGCCTTCACAGCCTTCAGCGCCAATCTTTAGTGCACCATTTGCTTTTCTTTCTTCCAGATCCTTTCTGATTTCAGCGCCATCACCTTCAAAGATGTCACCCAGATACTGATCATCCTTACCCAGAAGGAAATCAATGTTGCATGTTACGTGTCTGATCATTTGATTTCTGTTTTTAGTACAACATCAATTTCACCATTGAAGGCTGGAAGGATGTATGTGTAATATTCAAAATTAGCTTCCAGTTCTGATCCATCAGACTTTAAAATGATTGTTTCCTTTTCCATTTTACTTTTCGATATAGAACCAACCATCTTTGTTTGACTTTGCCCTTTTAAGCACTGTGTTCACAGCTACACCCAGGGCTTTGGATGCTGATCTGGCGCTTTGATACTCTACACCATCAATCCTGAAGAAAGGGATCTTCATTCCTTCAGGTTTAGCTTTGGTCTTTGGCTTCTTATCACCAGCACCTTCCATGATCTTCACCTTTGACTGGCGCTTTGATTTACCCAGCTGATCAATCTGTTCCTGGCTAATGTGGCCAGCTTCTTCCAGGATCGTGGCCATCACTTCTGGTTTCATTATTCCACCAGCTTCAGTCTTCACTGGCTTTTCAATCTGCATACCAACAACAGCCCTGGCCTTCAATACATCTTCAGGCTGAAGGTTGTTCCCGTTTGCAATTTCCTGGATCTTCTTTGTGAATGCAACTTCACCACCAATGTCATTGAACATGTTCTTTGACTTATCATACATCTTCAGAAGTTCTTCACGTGTGAAGCGCCTGACCAATGTCAATGGCTTTCTTTTGCCCTGGATAAGACCAATCTGTTCATCAGTGGTCAGCTTCGCCTGGAAGCCTGTGTTTGTTTTGTTGAAGGGAATGGCCTGGCCACTCACTTTGTCAACCGCTGTTCCATCTGGCGCAATTAGGTAGCCAGACAGCTGATCATAAATTTTGTAAATCATTGTTATTGGTTTTTGTGTTTAAATGGTGTGCCTGTTTCAACTTCATCCAGATAATACCATGTGTCTTCTGTTTTTTCACGGCCACCACCATTCAGGATGTGGCCTACAAACTTATGTTCTTTTGCTGTGTGATCAGCATGAAGGCCAGATCCATTTGTGAAGAAGATCAACAGTTCTGATCTGGTTGGCTTAGTTGTCCATACACCTTCAAAATATTCACCGTACTGATCATACTGATTTTCAGAACGTGTCAACACCCATACTTTTTTCATGTCGTTTAAGCTTTAAAATATAAATAATAGTACATGTCAGGATCATCACCTTCAGGAACAAATCCTTCACGGATGAAGAACCTGGCGCTTTCTTCACTGAATGGACAACAGGTGATCAGTTGGCCAGCATACTTCTGTTTAATCAGATCCAGCGCCTTCTTTCCAGTGGCCTGGTTCCTGTATCGCTTCAGAACATACATTGTTGAAATGTGAACGTTTGGTTCAGCTGGCCTGTCATAGTCATATTTGATGCTGATCAATCCTTTTGTTTCATCACCTTCAGCAATAAAATAATTGTTACCACGATCCAGGAACGAATGAAGAAGGCTGTCTTCCATGTTGTTCACTGGTTCTTCCAGTTCCTGAAATTCTTTGACTGGGAAATTTACTTTTATTAATTCCATATTACTTCAGAAACGAAATGATTTGATCAATAAGGATCCTTTCAACTTTCTGGTCATTCAACCAGAATTCAAATTCACCTTTTTTGTTTACGAATTTTTTAACATTGAAGTAATTTCCATACTTCGCTGTTTTCAATGAAAGATAAAGTTCAGCACCGCTTTCAAAGTCTTCGCCAACAGTGTGAATGGTCATGCTGTTTTTTTCTGTTTTTATTTCTGCTTGTAAAGTCATTATATAAGATTTAATGTTCACCTAAAAAGCCCAGACCGTTGCTGGCCTGGGCTGTTCTTTAATCTACTAAGAACCTGATAATTTCTTCAATCACTCTGGGTTCAACTTCCTTTCCATTGATGTGGTACATGATACCGCCTTCTTTAGTGGCTATCTTCTGGATGATCAGATGATCTTCTTCTTCACGATCTTCAACTTCAGGATCATTTTGTGAAAGATAAAGTTCTTCAAATGGTTGGTCAGGCTTTGGTTGGCCGTAATCGAACAGGCAAACTTTAGCAAGTTCAGTTTTGATTGTTGTTAAAGCATTCATTTTGTTATGATTTAATGTTCATATCAAAGGTATAAATAAAAGTTTATATTCCAAATAAACTGAACACTTTTTGAACAAAAAAAATGAACACCCCGTTTGAAGTGTTCATTTGCAAAGTGTTCAGTGTTCAGCTGTTCACTTTATTTGGTTCTTATAGAACATTGATCCCTGTTTAACCTGGCCAGCTTCAGCATAATCTTTGAAGGCCAGTTCACAGATCCCATTGAAATGGAAGAAGTCTGTTCCCTGGTCAATATCCCTGTACTGAACGCCAACAACCCAGTGATCTTCCTGGTCATTGTGGTATGGCCAGGCCGTGACCTGTTCAACCATGCAAAGACCTTTGACTGGTATGGCTTCGCCATTATCACACACAACCAGTGTTTCAATGTCAACATCCCTGAAGAAGCCATTCCACCAGTTGTTCTTTGGGTGGCGTGTTCCCAGATCAATCACCTTCAGCTGGGTTTGTTCATAATACTTTCCAGATTGTCTGTATTGGTTCCAATTAGTCATTCCCTTTTATAGATTGTAAAAACTGTTAAATATTTGATTGATTTTAAAGCGATTTAAGACACTTTACTTCTTTGAAGGCTTCATTATGTGTGCTGTAATGAATTGGCCTTTTATGTGGTCAGAAATCTGGTGTTTCAGCATATAAATACCAAAGTCAGAACCTTCGCTTTCCATTATGTGGTCACTGGCCATGCTCAAAACCTTTTCAACCACTTCAGATAGGTTTATGTTTTCACTGAACAGGCGTTCCAGGTGTTCACCATCCATCATTCCCTTTCCAAAGCTTTCAGCGTTTAAATAGCTTAATCTTTGTTTTGATGTGATGACAGGCTTCTTCAGGAAAAGATCCCTGTTCCTTCCATAGTTTATGTTTACGCCTTTGTAATTGAAACACTGATCATCTTCTTTCTGGAAAGACACTTCAATGTGTGGCCGTGTGCTTTTTACAGTTCCTTTGCCGAATGACAATGACCAGACCTTCTGGCCACGTTCTAACTTTTTAAATTTATTTTTCATTTTTAAAATATTGGATCCTGGTGAACAGGCGGTTTTGAATTGATTGATTTTGGTTCTTTAACTGGCTTCAGTT
>Ga0247741_1001239_pt1 | contig 14172 bp, 12 predicted proteins | sample UWRJL213509R2_FD_180945 | JGI IMG/M metagenome (GOLD analysis project Ga0247741, IMG submission 180945) | Plant litter microbial communities from Arlington Agricultural Research Station in Wisconsin, United States - UWRJ-L213-509R-2 | ecosystem: Environmental > Terrestrial > Plant litter >... | reverse complement strand
CTACGAGAAACTTAGCCATCGAACTCAACATACCTTCGCTAACCGACGAAATGTCGTGTATTCAATATTTACAACATATCTCAAACACAAGAAGTCTTCTAACGAATACGATGCTGCAGATAGGTAAGATATCCAACCTACCTTTCGGTTCCAGTGTCTAAATATCCACACAATAGGACCCATCGAATACTGGATGCTTTCCGAACTCAAGGTATCGCGGGTCAAAAAGTTGATTTTCTGTAAGATTGACTCTTCGGATTTTGTGGACGTAGAAATCTAACCTATCTGCCAGATATGTGGATGAAGCCCAAGACAATCTACTGATCGACGCTCTACGTAATTACTTCCTTAATCTCACTATTATCTGCGACTAACACACGTTCCCATAGTATTAAGATCCTTGGTCCGAAATCCAGATGGATTGTTCTGGGCAGGAGACACAGCTCAGACTATATCTGTCGGAAGTTCCTTCAGGTTCAATGACTTGAAGGCATTCTTGTTTCGTTTGGAGGTATGAACCATCAATGAGCTTGCAACATGGAATCCTCAGTTGACAAATTGTTTACCAGCAACGGCGGGAGGAGTCAGACCTTTCTAATGGATCAATGATTACTCAGGAAGCCCCGAGAACCTTTCAGCTAGCCATCAACTATCGATCGCATGGTGGAATTGTACAATGCGCACATTCTGTGATAGAACTGATAACTGAATTTTGGCCTTATGCCATTGATATCTTATCGCGAGAGAAAGGTGTTGTAGATGGCTCAAAGCCGGTATTCTTCAGCGGATGGGACAGCGATACAGTGCGATATGTAAGTCTGAACGACACTCTTGGCTGATTACACTAATCTTCGGTTTGACAGGAACAATTTCTCTTTGGCGAATCGTAAGTAAATTTTAGTAAAGCCGGTGATCTCCTACTCATGCCGATTTATAGCGGAAGCCCGATTGAATTTGGAGCCCAACAATGTTTGTACCTTGCCCACAGAAATACGAAATTTTATCAATTTCCATCTAGGTATTCTTGTTCGCAATGAGGCAGCAAGGGAGGAGTTACGCACCCAGGTTGGCGAGATTGGCCTGATATTGTGAGTATTCCCAACACACTATGGTACAAACAGTATCTAACCCCCCTGCAGGACTCTGTATGAGAGCAAAGGCTTGGAATTCGATGATGTACCTCACCTGCTTAGCTTCCTCAAACTTTTCTGATCTCGTGTCTAGGTTCTTTTGTACAAGTTCTTTGAAGACTCCACGGTCGACCTTTCCCAGTGGCGCGTCGTCTTGAACTTGCTAGAAGATACTTTAGCTCCCAAATTTGATGACTCACATCACGCTGGAATCTGCACAGAGGTGTGTCTATCACCACCTTCTTCCATTTATCAAAGGCTCACAGCATCACAGCTGAAATTCCTTTATGTCGCAATCACCCGTGCGCGCAAAAACCTTTGGATTGTGGATTGTTCTGAGAAGAGCGAGCCCATGCGTGTATGTGTCAACTTGTCGATCGAGTATCTTACCTACTTACAAGGCTCTCAGGTCTTTTGGTCCTCTCGAAACGAAATACAGAATTGCACTCCTGGCACCGATGTCCCTCGTCTTGCTGTTTCCTCTTCACCAGAAGAGTGGGAAAACTCTGGGAGAACTCTATTCACTAATAAGCGATATCTGCAGGCTATGCATTGTTTTGAACGTGCAGGCATGGAACGCGAAACTGCTGTTGCCCACACCTACTATCTACGAGAACAAGCGCGCGCCACTGTGTCTACGGGTTCGAAGCAGAGCATTGTTCAACGTCACAAAGCCTTTTTGCTAGCAGGAGAAGCATTCATTCAGTGTGCCTCCTCAGCCGTAAATAACAAGTCAAAAACTACGTATCTCCGCAACGCAGGCGCATGTTTTGAAGATGCCCAAGAAGATCTAAAGGCGGCTGAAGCATATAAGCAAGCGCGGGAATACACGAAGTCTGCAAAACTGTACCGAAAATGCGCTCGTTTTGACGAAGCAGTGGCTATTGTCACGCAAAACACCGACGACGTAGATGATGAGGTCGTAGACAATATCATCGAGGTCGCTAAGCTCTTCTACTTCAAAGGCGGCGAGTTAGGGTACGGTCCTTTATCACTTTTTCACGCACCAGGGTTCTCAACTGACTCGCCTGCCCCTATAATTCAGAAAAGCTGCCCTCTTGTTTGACTCCGTCGATGAGCAGCTAGAATATCTAGAGGACTTTGATTTAGATGTTTCGCGAGCTGCTTTATTAGAGGGCATGGGCAGGTACGAAGAAGCCGCAGATATCCATCTGACGGAAGGAAGAACCTTGGAAGCTATCCGATTGCTCTTAAAGGATGAAACCAGTCAGACTGCCGTTCGCCGTGGGCGACTCTGCATTCTGCAAGGTCTGTGGGAAATTGCGTCGTTCGGGGCCAAAATATCTGGACATCTTGAAGAGGCCCAACGACTCTTGGATCTAGCTTCATCAGTCAAAACAACTGGCGAGGTAGATTCTGTTGTTGTCGACGAGGTATGTTATAGACAAACCTTACTGTTTCACTCACTTGATATCTATTGGACACAGTTGTCCATGTTTCAGTCTATCAAGTCGGGCAACACGCAAACTCTACGGCTTCTGGGTAAGAAGTTTGAAGCGCAAGGCAACCTCGCTGCCTCTGTCCTCTGCTTCGACCATGCTTTTAAATTCCCTCCAAATATGTTCAACATGACATCGACAGAGATTTCAGCTTTTCTGTCCGACTTTCTACTCTTCTGTCGACTTCTCTACCGGGTAGCGGAAACCCCAAACCCCTGTCAGGACCTCCGCTTTCAGAAGTTGTTCTGCTTTCACCCATCGTCAGAGAATCATTTCCTTCTACCCAACGGGACCTTTCTGCAGGAGACACTTTTAGAGTCGCGCTCTGCCCTTGCCGGATCAAATGAGCAAGGCATTCTGGTCTCTGAATGGGAGTTGTCTCGCAGGTTCAGGGAGCACCTGCGCTTCCGACTGATGCACAGGATTAAGGTGGAAAACGAGGCCTGCAAACAAGCTAAGGTGCTCAGCCCTTGTCTTCCTTTCCTCATCAACAATGGACACTGTAACCGGAAAGACTGTCCTCACGAACATCTTCCAGCAGCTTCTCTAACCTCAAACTGGTTCACTCAAGTCGTCCGGATCCATCTTCAACAAATCCTGATCATCCAAGGCTTGCTCATGGTTCCGATTTTGCCAGGCGAAAAGATTAAACAGTTTCGGTAATTCTCTTCGCATTCTGGACGAAGATGTTTTCTGATTACATGGTTTCCAGACATTGGATCGGCTCCCTTTTCGATACGCTCTATCCGCCATTCTTCCGTTTAGGGAACTTCAATAATCTAGACCTCTCCTTAATTTCCGAGACCCCGAAAGCTTTCAATGTCCTCAAGACGTTGTGCAGCGAAATACTCTTTTGGCCGAGTCACTATGCCAGGGAACCAAAGATGTTGTCGACGGCATATCAAGTCATTAGGCTGGCTTTCTACTTGGACAAAAAACATGCATATCCGGCCATCTCGCGGTCTCCCATGAATAACCTCTTTCGCACTACCCCAGAGTATTATCGTCACATGGGTGATGCATCGATCGCAATACTCCCTGAACTAGCGGCTGCATTATCAGGGACTGATGGCCAAGGCATCCTGTTTGGGATGGTGTTCATAAGGTGTGTAAAAACAGTGCTCTAGCAGTGGTATACCCCTGAATCTAATTACAAACTACTTTTAGGCATGTCCTAACCCTGAGACTACCCATCGACGCCAACGTACTCTTTGACTTGATTGATGTGGTATCTGGTTCAATCATACTGAACCGCAGGAGTTTCCACAACGTCACTCTCCCACTCAGTTGGCTGAATGGATTGCTCCGTATCATGAAGCTTGACCTCAGTGTCAAAATCCCAAACATAGTCGGCACGGCTTTTACGTTTGTGAAGGACCTGAGACAGCTTATCGACAACCTCCAAACGGGCGATGCTCAGCTTGGTATGAATAAAAAATTCTGAAGTTATTAAGAGTCTTACATCTTCCTTACAGCGCATATATTATACGAAAAATCCAACCTCCAACATTTGGCCATTTATCGGAACATCTACATTGGTCGCTTGTACGCATCATATCCTTCGTTATCGAATTTTATCTGAGCAAATCTAATAGGTGTCGATCACTGGCTTTTGGTACCATTCCTACATTTCTCCGTAGGTTTATTACTGACTGAGTGGTATTAGTGGGATATAACGTCAATGACGGCGTACTGCGCTCAGAAATCCTGTCCTCGTTGAAGACGTTCAAAGGTTCTGCAGGACCAGGACAGCGGCAACCTCACAACCTCTACAAAGAGTAAGCCAACCTTCTCATTCCCATCGACCCATGTCGCTTATTAAAAAAAATAAAGTTATGCAAACGCTCGGTCATGGGGTGAAATCGCTAGAGCTGTCCCAAAGGCAGCCAGTGACACCCCTCTGGACGAAATGATTCAACTATATCATGCAATCGAGGCTGTCTCCGCGAAACCACCCCTTCGAGGAATACGGAGGGTGTTGTTCAATCGCATCGCCGACGTTCCTTTACTGTTGGACGGGTCCATGGCATTCTCCAATCTGCGACCAGACGCGCCAGCGTTCGTACCCAAACCACGGATCGCAGACACTGCACCTTTGGAGGATGAAACTGACCAAGCCCCCGAAGAACCTGAAGCAGACCCTGCCAGTGATGCTCTGAACGCAACTGCCACCGTTGAACCGATCGCCGTCGCAGAGTTGCCGGAGAGCAACCTCCCGCCTTCGGAGGAGCAGATCAAGGCAGCTAGCTTCCTCCAGACCATGTATCGTAGACGTCAAAGGCGCAAGACGAAGACGAACAAGGCCCCATTGCATGTCTGGCTCAAACGGTGCTTCAAGCAGTGTTTGACAGAGTCCTCGAAGATGGAGTGGCCTCCACGCAGCCAGTACCGACTCATGTTCCTCGGTCCGTTACCGCACGTCCTGGCTTGTATCAATACGGCGCATTCGTGGGTTATGGATAACAAACAGCGCAATAAAGACAAGTTCAAGACTGCGTTGCATCAAGATTTGGAGGAAGTGGCTAAACGTTTGACCGAGCAAAGGTATAAGCTTTTGCTCTTAACCGAGAAGTTTCTCATCTTGCATTGCAGGAAAATCGTCAAAGAAATCCAGAGCATACAGAAGGCTCTAGATCCTCAAGCACCGATTCACCGAAAACGGGACATTGAAGAACTGAAGAAGCTGGTTCGACAGGTGGAGGAAATGCTTGGTCGGGTGGCCCCAAGTGTCGCTCGCGACGTTGCAGAAGATATGCAGATTGGGATGAAGGGTATCGTGAAGGTCAAGCAGCCTCCAAAGCCCAAGCCCAAGCCGATGCTCAATGTCAACGAGGACGATGATGGGACAGGATACGATGACATCGAATATGAAGTTGCCGAGGATCAATACGAAGCGGTAAATGGCGTTCCGCAGGCGTTTGATGAACCAGAAGTCGAATTGGTGCAGGTGATTGAGGACGTTTCCAGTGTGAATCGTTCTATCAGTGACACTTCCGTAGCATTGAAGTCTGCGGTGGCATCCGACCGGGCAGAAACCCAAGACGGTCGCGCTGAACACGACGACATCTACGCTGAAGAGGAGGAAGGAGTTGCTATGCATGCTAATGACCAAGTACCTGACTGGATGCCAGTCGCCCGTGTTCGTCTCCGAGCCAAAGGAGAGGAAGAGTTGGATGAGCCATCTGCTAGTGAAGACGAGTCCGAAGTGGATGAGATGGTGATGGAGACGGTCAATTGGATGTCTATCTGATGTACTTATTTTGTTTCTTGCGTTGATCTCTTGAGTTGGCTTTGAGTACCAGTACGCTAATAGCCCGTGTAATCTGCTATGTGCCATATGTTTGTATTCATGTACTATATCTCTACACCTTTGATAAATCTCAAGTTACTGTGACTTGGATGGGGTTATTTAGTGCGCGTCTATCTTCTGATGGCAGTTGAATGAAACCTTCCGGCATCTATACTTCAATGTCTACACTGATGATATCTCCCGAGCTTCCTTCTTGGTAGTTGGTTCAGATGATATGTAGAAGATATAGATTTATCTGTTTGCAGAATTTCCAAGATCGTGATTCACTGATGCTGGTAATTGGCCGGTTATCGCAATGGCAACGCGACGTCGACCATATGCGGTCAATGTAAGCGAATCCTAGTAAGCGCGCCGCTGCGCCGTTCAAGGAGTCAACGCCGTACATATTACCGTTTCGGCTCGGACTGCGAGCATTGGGCGACGTTCAAGGAATGGAATGGTAGAACAGAGCATTGGCATAGCCTGGCGCAGAGTGCAAATACCAAGACGGATACGGGTTGAATTTGGAGTGTACTTTGATCATTTGCCAGGCTTGGCCTTGGCTTCGATTCTCTTCTCCTTCTCTCATCATAGACTGCACGTCTCTTCTGCTTCAGCGTCCAGAAAACGCCAGACGCTCGAACTGACGCCTGACGAACTCGTAACGACTCACGATTTGGTAAACCAGAACAAGGCTGCTTTCTCGGCGACAGCATTGCAATCGCCGTTTGACTCGGCGACGACTGAGAAAGACTACGATTATACTTGGACTTGTAGTACTGGGCGTACGGGGCACTGCAACATATAATAAGCAACAGCGCTGCTCGGGATGAACATGATGGCAGCGCCAGCAACATATATACCCTCGTCTACTCTACACCACAGTCACTTGAATCCGCACCCAAACGCACACTCGAACGCAAACATGAACATGAAGACAGCCGAGTCGCCGCTTACATCGCTTGTGAGAAGGACGTCGTCAAAGCGCGTACGGCAGGCCGCGAAAGACGAGAGGAGGGAGGATGGACAAGGAAGGGAGATGCAGTCGGCGTGGAGATATCCACAGCAGCAGGAGGAGGAGAGGCAGAGACGGTCGGAGGAGGAGAATCAAGAGGCGTATGATTATGCAGGAGCAGGATCGAGCTCACGACCGAGTTTGGAGGTTTATAGGAGGAGTCCAAGTCCAAATGCCACTCCTGCATACCCGACATCATACAGCTCGCATCCATACGCGACTGCGCAGCCCATCCACGATCACCAAGAGCCTGATCCCGAACCAGAGCCGCCACAGCACACACCCCCTCGTAAACAGCCCTCCCACCTCCGTCTCGACCCATCCAACATTAAACCCTCCCTCCACACCCTGACCTCCGAACATCTGCACTCGCCGCTCCTCCACAGCCATTTCTCAAGAAGTCGAGATTCGGTAGCGACAGCCTCGGATGTGGGGAACGATAGCCATAGGTTCACCATCTCAGAGTATTACGATGATTATGCCGACTCATCGTTCCCCGATGCTAGGGGGCACCCTGCGACGCGGTCGTCTGCTGGGACGGCGTTGAGCATGCGGCAGACGCAGAGCAGTGCGTTGGAAGAGTACAGGTATTTTTCGGGGGTGGGGGATGATGGGGATGGGGACGATGCGTCGAGTGTGTATTCGAGCGCGACAATGGGTGTCCTAGGCGGACCTGCGCTGCGGGATTCGTGGAGGAGCACCGATACCGGCAGTACAGTGCGGCGGGATCATCTATCAGGCTATGGTGGACAGCCTGTGCACGTCCCGACGTTGGTCGTCTCCTCACCAGACCAACACGAGCTTGTCCCCAAACACGATTCCGAATTCATCCCCACCCGTGGGGGCAGGACACCGATCGTCAAACCCGTCACGGCCAACTTTTCAAGGCCTGTACGGGAGGCGGCGCTCCCTGAGCATGCAGCCATGGGCGAGAGGGTGGAGGTGCAGCTGCCAGTGGAGATGAGGGAGCAAAAGAAGGTTGTGCTTGAGAGGAATGCGGGGCGGACGCCAGGGGGTACACCGGCGGGGACGCCTGGTGGGTATGCGAGGAGTCCGTTGGGGAGGGAAGTGAATGCGGGTGGTGGTGGTGAGGCATCGTCATATTTTGGTGATAGACGGCCGTCGACGGAGAGTGTACAGAGTCGGGCACCGCTGTTGCAGACGAGATCTGAACAAGGCCCGACGCGTCCACCGATGGTGCAGACCCGATCGCTGCAGCCGACAGACGCACATCAGCAGCCCCAGCCCCACTCGCCTGTTAGCCTCTACTCGACGTACTCATACTACCAGTACGACGGTGCCGTGCCCTCTCCGACCGGAAGCGGGGATTTCTCAAAACCAAAGAGCAAAGCACCAAGCATTGACCAACGATCCACCCGTTCCAAGACACCCGAGCCTTCAGCACCCTCCGGCACACGCACACCGCAAGATTACCTCCAGCTTGGCATCCAGCACCACGAAGCCAACCGCCTGCAAGAATCCGCCCGATGTTTCGAGCGGTCTGCCAAAGAGGGCGGCGGCTGCGGCGTCGGGATGCTCATGTACGGTCTCGCCCTCCGCCACGGCTGGGGCTGCGCCAAAAACGAAGCACTCGGGTTCAAATGGGTCCAAAAAGCCGCCGAATCCGCCGTCGGCGACCTCGAAAGAATGCGCAAAGGCCTCGAGGTCGACATGGGTGCTGTGCAGACTGAGCTGGTGCTCGCGATCTACGAGGTGGGGCAGTGTTTCTTCCATGGATGGGGGGTGGCGAAGGATCAGAAGATGGGGGTGAGTTATTATCAGGTGGCGGCGCGCTTGGGGGATGGGGATGCGCAGGGGGATTTGGCGTTTTGTTTGGCGAATGGGAAGGGGTGTAAGAAGGATAAAAAGGAGGCGGCCAAGTGGTATAGGGCGGCGGTTAAGCAGGGCCAGAGCGATGTTGGGTTGGCGTGGATATACAAGGAGAAGTATCAGTAACCCCACATTCATAGACTTGTTTTTATTTTATTTTATGTACTGGATCATGGATTTTATTTTTTATGCTTTTACCCTGGCCGGTCAATTCGAAATTCCACTGAGTTTGCTCACCAAGAGCGGGTATTGATCTCATGGGCGCTTATTTTAGCGCTGGGGACTGACGCGCATCTCTGCTGCCCCATAGGCCGTCACATTGATGGTCTTGGTTTTATTTTACACAAGAGAAGGTAGTGATCGGAGGTTTCAATGCTGAATACTGAACGTCGACCTTGAATCGTAAGAGCTGAGTATTGAGGAAAGGGGAGTGTCAATAGTTGTAGAATGTTCTCATGTAAACGTTGAACGAGGAATATACACGGAGCTGAGGGATTGGCTATAGGCTGTGAGAAAGCGGTATATGGACGATGGAACGAGTTGGCGGAGATTACTGGGCCTCAGGCCTGGGAGAGGACAATGTAGCAGTGCCAGAAAGCCACTCTCTGAGTCGTTCTTCGATGTCAACCAAAGCAATTCTGCCAACGTGGCCTCAGCGCTGAAGCATTGGGCTCAAGAACACGTTCACACGTACTAATACTATGCTATAATCACTAGGAAATTTACACCGCAGTCCCGAATTGAGCCCCTGGAGAGGCTCTTCCCATTGCTTTCGCAATCTCTTTCTCGAAGAGTCGCATTCTTTGCTCCAGAATAACGAAGGACGTGATAATCGCATCTCTGAAAGTCTCTGTTCCCCTTTTCATGACCAACGCAAGTGGTCTGAGGTCGTCCGCTGCCAGCTGCAAGTGTGCAATTGGGTTGTCCAAGTCGTTCTCGGGGCAGAGCTGGATGATAGCGAAGTTTTAGTATTGGGGACGAGGAGGTATGTTTAGTCTACTAACGGCAAATCGGTACTCGACGTCTTGTCGCCATATAAAGGTCCCAACTGGTGTCTGCATCGTCCACTTTTTGCTAAAAAAAAACGGCTGTAAGATCCCTTGCAGCTAGCCATGCAAGAAGGGATACTTACTGTCCGTTGGTCATCTTGCCTTCCTTCATCCAATCATTAATAGTGAGAGGCTTCCCCTCATACCGATGTGCAAACCGCACTGAATCAGCGTGAAACGTCCTTCGTTTGATAGTCGCGAGTAGTTCGCCCGTGGCCTCATCAGTGATGGTGGTCTTCGCTGCTGCCGCATCGACGGTAGCAACTTTGAAGTACGGTCGGCCATTCAGAAGAAACTGGGTGTTGAGAATCGAGGGTTTGGTGATGACAAAGGTGCTCGTCGGCTCGACGTTGACGAGCGTGATCTGGGATTCGTTGTCGAAAATGGGTGCGGCAGCATGTTTCTCGGACATGGTGTAGAAATGGCTGTTAAGCTGTTATCTGGTTAAACTGTCGTCGCTTACTTATAAGATGAAAGCAAAGATACCGAGTCCTCTAGTTCGAAGTCCAGCTCTCATGGCCTATCCACTTTCGGAGATGCTCACATGGGACTTGAAGGCGTACCTGGAACGTAAACTGCGGATATAGTAGAACGCACAGGTTTGAGGCTGTACATTAGTTGAACAAGCAAATATAGTTGTTATTGCCAAGAGTGCACATCTAAAGCTTGAAATGCTCCAAAATCTGCCCTTTTGTCTGGAATGACATTAAATACCCATACTTTTCTCAATATCGTCTCGCCCACAGAGATGCAGAAACTCGAGAGACTAGGGCTGTGTCCGAATATAGTCCGATCATTACCAAAAAAGGTCTGACACTGTCCTATCAGAAAACCGATAATCCCACCTTATGGCTGCCCAATAAGGGTGAGATAACGCACTGCCTTAAACACATACGAGAGAGACGGCATTCAATGATTGTTCGAGCAATTATCAGAAAATAGGTGCAAGTTCAGGAAGTGGACAAACCTGAGGAAGTTTGGCTACTGGTAAAACTTGATGGGTGACCCAGACGTCCACAAAAGAACCTCTTCGCTATGATTTATTGGCTTATATTGTGTAAGATACAGGCAAGTACACGGACGTTGAGAGTTCCCATAGACCACAACTGCGATCAGACCGACATATGATGTTCGCCACGGAAACCCGGAAACCAGCTGCAGTCATCTGGTCGAGAGCGTGAATTACAAGATTTACCCCCGCATTTCCCGTTTGAGTCTCTGACAGCGAACAAGCTATACCCAAAAGAGCTTGGTCACGCTGGGTCTGAGCTTGGGCTTGCGACCAACAAGGTGGGGCAGTGTTTCTCCCATGAATGGGGTGTAGCGAAAAATCAGAAGATGGGGTTGAGTTATTATCAGGTGGCGGCGAGCGGTTGGCGTGGATATATAAGGAGAAGTATCAGTGACGCCACACTCATAGACCTGTTTTTATTTAATTTTATGTACTGGATCATGGATTTCATTTTTTATGCCCCTTTTCTTGGTTTGCAAACTCACATTCCACATCCCTTCGTGCATACACATATGTGGGTCTGATCCGATATTGGTCCCACGGGCGCTTATTTTAGTGGGCTCCAAAATCCCACATTCGATCAGGTAGTATATGAGAAGGAAAGGACGGTAAAGCCGGAGATGGTACACAAGTCGGTCATGATCATGCCGACTATAGAAAATGGTGGTTTTGAGGGTTCGACATCAAGGAGTCACGAATGGGCGTGAATAAGGGGGGGACAGAAGAGGAGAGGTGTAAGATTATAGTACCTAACTAACTCCTACGGACCTTCTGATCCCAACTAAGGAGAGTGTAGTTTTTCGTATTGCGAGTCTGATCGGACGTCGATCCCGCTGGTGCTTATTTTAGTGGGGCTCAAAAACCCCACATTCGAACGTGTAGTACAGGACAATCAAATTCCTGGTACCCCGGAGATGGAACGCAAATCAGCCGTGATCGACATCGGTCATCTTCTGCACAGATAATCGCAAAACAGACCATAGAACTGGGGGTTTTGAGAGCTATCTGACGGAAGGAGATCGACAAACAGTCACGGATGGGTGTGTGCGGCATAGTACCGAAGAGTGGAATTTATCGTGGAACGCTGCCAGGCTGGTACCTAGTGACTGCATTATAGATCCCTACTTAGATAACAGGTCTTCCGGTCCCAAGGCCAGGAAGAGGTAGTTGTGGAAGAGGAGGATGCGATCGATGGCACGTGTCTGTCATTCGTTGGCCTTGTTGATGATCGATAGACCGTAGACGATGTGGGGAACCAGAAGTCTAGGTAAATTTGACCTTCCTATTTCAGATGCGGAAAGATGCTCACTCTGAATGCGACCTATACAGTGGTAACTAAAAAACCAAATTCCACCGTTTCACTCGATGATAATCTCGGGAACTGGGTCTCGGGCAATTTCCGCAACGCCTGTGTCAGTTCTCCGTTGTCTCTTGCGTACTTGCGAAGCGTGATAGCCAGAGATACCCGTCTCAACGCTGGCCACCCAGGTCTTGCAAGCGCCTTGTCGAGCTCACCCCATTCATCTCCTTGCTTGCAAGTGCAGTCTGGTTCAACGAAGACGCCGATGGTGATGGTTTCGAGGGTGTTTTTATGGTTCCATTTATCGAGCTCGGAGGGAAGTCTGGAAAGAGGATCGGGGTTGGACTTTGGGGGGATGTCGTCGATTTTGATATCCACGCGGAGGTCCGTCAATGTCTGCAGAAAGGGTGCAGCCATCTCTGCTAGACCGGTCAAGGTCAACTCGGGATCCAGCACTAGGATGCAAGGCAATGTCAAGAAGAGGTTGCGAATGCGAGGAAGACACGCACCGCTGATGTATATGCTGGAAAGCTGCCCACAATGCCTGAGCACTTCCCGTGATGCTGCGACACATTCGGGTTGTACATATTTAAAAGATATTTCTGTGAGACCAGTAAAGTCAAAGACTGGCTTTCCGTCTGGGCGCAATGCGCTGCACATTCGGGTCGTCACCGTGGTGCTTCGCACCCCAGCCGAGAATTTCGATAACCGGACTGATTTATCAAGAAGGGTCTTTTTTTCCGCATAAGCCGCTGTGACAAAGTCGAGTTCCAGCTCTTTGAGGTCGGTGCAGGGGATGAGGTCGGAAATGACGAATTTTTCAAGGCGGAACAACTTGAGATGGGTGAGGGTGGGGAGATGCAGTAGGTGCAACAGAGCTGGGCGAAGCGGATTGCGTTTCCAGTCGAATTTCATCCTGCTGTAATACCACCAGATGGAGAGCGACTGCAGCCTGGTGATCTTTTTGAGGGCATCGTGAAAGGACCCGTTGTTAAAGTCCTTGGCTCCGATGCAGTAGGAGAGACTGCGAATGTGAACAGCGATTTCTGGTGTGGTGGACAGCAGTTGTTCGAACATGCGAGTTGTGGGTGAAGGAGTTTGAGATTCGGTATCGTTGAGAGAGATGGAGGCAAATATACGTTTCCTGGAGAGTGGAAGAAAGGCATGGCAGACTCGGGCGCATGAGCGGACAGAGTGAATATCGAGAGTGTCGATGATTGTTTCGACAATCTCAAAGGGAAGAGACATGGTGACGTCACACGAACCTAGGTGTGTTGATTTTTCTGTTCCCGCCAGCCATGGCCCGTAAATTCGACCCGACGAACCAGCAGCGCGTCAAACACACGCGCATCGGTGTCTGGGATCTGTACGAGGACAACACCGCGTCTCCGAGCACACCCAAGTGGCCGGGATGGAAGAGCTATGCACGGGTCATGCAGGCGCTGCCCTATGTCTGGCGCATGATCAGGGATATAGCAGCCATTCGCGAGTGCTGGTTCCTCCTCGCAGCCTATCTCGTCGTCGAGCTCGTCGCTTCACTCATCCCAGCACTGGCTCTGTCGTATTCAGGACAGCTGCTGACCATCGTGAGTGGCCCTCTGTCGGGATGTGCGGCGCTAACAGCTCTATAGGTCCAAACCGCCGTTGACAAACGGACAGTCGACACCAACCTCCTCTTCTCAGTTGCTCTCGGTGGATTCGCATGTTCACTAGCTGGTCGTCTGCTGCGCTATGCGAAACAACGCATTGCAACGCCCCTCCATGTGCGCATCAAGCTATACTACTCGGTCCACATCTTCCATGCCATGGCCCGCCTCGACGTCCCCACCTTTGACGACCCCGCCATCCAACGCCAGCTCGAGCACTCCTTTCCCCGCTACTCCCACTCCAGCACCGCATTCGACGCCGTCTCCGCCACCCTCCGTGTCGTCACTACCGCCATCCAACTTACATCCCAGCTCTCCGTCCTCATCAGGCTTCTGCGCAACCAACCCGACGGGCCCCTGCTCGCCGTCCTGAGCTTTGCCCATGCCTTTGTGCAGTGGTCCAAAGTCCACAAACCGTTCATCAGCGATGGCGTGTGGGCG
>Ga0247741_1001238_pt1 | contig 14173 bp, 18 predicted proteins | sample UWRJL213509R2_FD_180945 | JGI IMG/M metagenome (GOLD analysis project Ga0247741, IMG submission 180945) | Plant litter microbial communities from Arlington Agricultural Research Station in Wisconsin, United States - UWRJ-L213-509R-2 | ecosystem: Environmental > Terrestrial > Plant litter >... | reverse complement strand
CGCGCCCCCCACCCGCACCGATTCGTCGTATGAGCCAGAGACGATGCGCATATCATCCGTCGAAAATGCGATCGAGTTGACCCACTCAGTGTGGCCTTTCAGCACATTCAACTGCTTGCCCGTCGACGCGTCCCACACCCGCACCGAACTGTTGTATGAGCCAGAGACGATGCGCGTACCATGCGTCGAAAATGCGACCGACTTGACCGACGAAGTGTGGCCGTTCAGCACATTCAGCTGCTTGCCCGTCGACGTGTCCCACACCTGCACCGATTTGTCGTCTGAGCCAGAGACAATGCGCGTACCATCCGTCGAAAATGCGACCGAGTAGACCGACGAAGTGTGGCCGTTCAGCACATTCAGCTGCCTGCCCGTCGACGCGTCCCACACCCGCACCGATTTGTCGAAAGAGCCAGAGACGATGCGTGTACCATCCGTCGAAAATGCGACCGAGTAGACCGACGAAGTGTGGCCGTTCAGCACATTCAGCTGCCTGCCCGTCGACGCGTCCCACACCCGCACCGAACTGTCGTATGAGCCAGAGACGATGTGCGTACCATCCGTCGAAAATGCGACCGAGTTGACCGACGAAGTGTGGCCGTTCAGCACATTCAGCTGCTTGCCTGTCGACGCGTCCCACACCCGCACCGATCTGTCGTATGAGCCAGAGACGATGCGCGTACCATCCGTCGAAAATGCGACCGAGTAGACCGACCAAATGTGGCCGTTCAGCACATTCAGCTGCTTGCCTGTCGACGTGTCCCACACCCGCACCGATTTGTCGAAAGAGCCAGAGACGATGCGCATACCATCCGTCGAAAATGCGACCGAGTTGACCGACCAAGTGTGGCCGTTCAGCACATTCAGCTGCTTGCCCGTCGACGCGTCCCACACCCGCACCGAATTGTCACGTGAGCCAGAGACGATGCGCGTACCATCCGTCGAAAATGCGACCGACCTGGCTGCACTCCCCACCCTTAGGGTCATCAACAATAGACCGCTTCGCGAAGCATTGGTAAATGATGGAATTCCAGGGAAGCGACTCCTCCACCCCCGGCAGGGTTCCGACTCTCCTGGCCATGTCGAAAGCGCAGAGACGTAGAGGTGGGGGGTTGACAATACGGCAGGACTTGCACTGAAGTACACTGCAAAAGTAGCAGCCTCAGCGAGTTGTTTGGCTAATCCAGAGTCGGTCTATGTAATTGGGTCAGGTCATCACAGAATATTTGGGCAAGGTGGGACTCACGTTTGCAACCCACTTAGATGCAGTTCGAAGCATTCGCTCACATAGACCACTTAACCCCAACAGGTTCATAGCCTCGATCCAGAATATGGCGCGAAGGCTCAGGAACCCCGACAAAGGTTTGTGGGGGGGATCAAAAGTGGACGATGAGATGGAGGAGAGGTGCCGATCCCAGTTGCGGCAAGAATAGCTCAGTGTAGACGAGATGTTCTTCTTGATAGTATCTGAGAGTGTCGGGTTATCGCCATCAAATACAAATGAAGACTCGATTTCACCGATATTGAATCGCAACTTTTCCTCCATGATCCGAAAGCAGGAGACCGTCAGTCGTTGATTGTTTTCAACTTGATTACACCAAAATTCTTCTGACCGATCCTTGTCAAATAGGAAGTCGGGGAAAGATTTGTGGTACCATAGGACTTTATCGTTTTCGGTATAGAGAACAGCGTGAAGTCCTTTGAGAACAGCATCAGCACTTTGCGTGTAAGCAGTGATTTTCGTAGAAGTGCAAATATTGATAGCAGTAGATGTAGATGTACGCTCTGCCGTGCCGACAAAAGTGTGAAGTAGTTGGAGACGGCGCTGATGGATGAATGGTTGAAGATCAGGAAATGTACCCTTGAGGATTTGACGGTATAGCTCATCCAGCAAAGATGTCCCTGTTGTCGACAATCGCGGATTCGAGGTTAGCTTGGAAAGGAAGTCATCTAAGACCTCAACTTTCTCGTCGGGCCCATAGGGATCCAAGTACTTCAGGATAGTCGCAGCATAGATGAATAAGTCATTTGCCAGACTTACTACTTGATCTACAATGTCACAGGGAGCATTTGGAACGTTCGCAGATAGGAACAGCCTGATGTCCCCTTGGGCTTCCTCGACAGGTACTTTCTCGAGACGGTAGAGTTGTTTGTCTCCAAAGGCGTCCATATAGGAGACGATGTTAGGGTCCGGCCGACTAGTCGCGAAGATTTTGAGGCCCTTTAGGCGATTTTCGTTGATGACACTGAGAAGGTCGCGCAAGAACTCGGACCCCCCAGTTCCATCAATTTCGTCGAGAGCATCAATGACGATGAGGTACTGCGGTTGCGGTCTCGATGAACTTGCGAGCCGCGTCGTTTCGGATGCTTTCCATGGTTCAATGAGCAGACCCTCGAGCTGAGCGCGGGGGCTCTGGTTGATGGTATCAAACATCCCGGAATAGGTTAAAGCATCGGCAAATGGCTTGCACTTAAGAGCGAGCTGATAAACGATCGTACGAATGATACAGGTGGCCGTTCTTGTCTCCTCGAATAGCCGTGAGCATAGGAAATTACCTCCCAAGACAATCGGGTCATCGGCTGTGACCAACTCGAAGCGACGTGCGATGGTATGCGCAATGGTGCTCTTTCCTGAGCCAACAGGACCAAAAAGCCAGTAGATGGTTTCCGAGGATGATCCTTCAGCCCAGGTGACAATGTCGTTCAGCAGACGTTTGCGAGTCCCATGAGTGCAGACTGAGCGTCGCAGCACCTCCTTCTTCGCTCCCTCCAAATGATATTTGTGGTCGGCAAGATCGGACGGTTGGAGATCCTTTAAGAGAGATCTCTTCAGGGAGGTTAGTGCAGTGCCAGGTGCCAATTCAAGGTTACATACTCTGTGGACCTCTTCAATCGCATGGATGACCTTGAAGATGCGGAGATCGGTTTCGAGCTAAATAGAGGAATTTCAATTAGATACCACACGCCGAAAACATGTGTTACGCACCCCGAACTGGATTCTCGCCTCGTTGACATGCTCAAAGATCTCTGCGATCCGCGATTTCTCATCATCATAGTCAGCGACCTTCTTCAAAATCCACTCCTCGCTCAGGCGAAGTAATTTCTCCAATTCTGTTTGCAGGACCCTAAAAGATTATACTTGTCAATCTTTTCCCCTGAGAGATGAAGAAACGTACGTTTTTAACCGCTCAACGCATCGCGTTTCGTCCTCTCTGCTCGCATGCCAACCATCCAGTGCCTTTGCCACAGTATCCAACTGTGCTCCGGTAGATGCTATCCTTCGCTCCACAGCATCCATGTTGTCCTCCACGCCCTGGGTGATTGTCAGTGAGTGAGCGAGCTAGAGAATAATGACAAACCTTTTTGATCTCGATGATCACCTTCGCGAGACTAAGAGCCATCTTGACTGGGTTCGTATCAACGATTTCCGGAAGTTTTGTCATTAGCGTCTGGATGAACCTTCCCGCAACCTTCAGGTTCTCTTTTGTAGTTGAGACGGTCATCTCTGGCGTTGATTGCGAACCAATCCCAGACGACGATTGGTTGCTTGCGGGTCCTTGAGGGAAATTATAAGATGTAAGTGAATATAGCCATAGGTGTAAACTCGTATTATCACCTCCAGATTGATGGGGAGAGGCGGTAGGAATTGGGCCCACTTTAGTTTCAGAGTCATGCTGGTCTATGAGCGTCAATTAGTCTAGCCTGCCACCCTCGCACTCTATAAGGACTCATGAGGCTGCTCACTTTGGACTGCTAGAGAACTGGTCAGTGGTGGAGATTCAGATGTTGGCTGTGGTGCATAATTGTCTGAATATTCAAGTGAGTCCCTTGGATGCTAGGCGATAACTTGAGGCATACCATCCTGGGAGATAGTAACTGAGCGGTCTAAGATAGGGTTACCCATTGAGTCCGCAGTGAGGAGATGAGAGAGTGCGTACCCGAAGTGATCTTGGATATCCATTTCCGAAGCCTCCTTCGCTTCGAAGAATGGTCTGGGCGACTTGAGCCAGGTTGGCTAGGAGGCTTGCTCGATGAAGGGGTGAGGAGATCGCTACAGCGTTCAAGAATCCCTTTTTTCTCTTGACTTGATACACGTTTCTCAGCCATGTCGATGGGAGTGAGTGATGAGGGGAGGGTTGCTGTGCCAGTCCCTCCATATCAATGTCCATGCTGCAACCGCGTGTCTTGTGCTATGTGAAAACCTTGATAACACTTCGTTCTGTTTGCTGTGCTGTGTTCGGCTCTTTCCCTTTCATTTGTCAAGGAGCAAGTCCGTATCACCAAAAGGCTTCATTGAAGTCCCTTGCTTGATTGAAGATTGCGTTAGCGGACATGTAGCACTGCAAGAACACGAATGATAAGGAGCATGTACTCACGATTCTGGGCACCACTGAACAGAGGAGCCGTCCATGAGACCAAAGTCGATGCATGAGAGTTCCGCGGTTAGACGCCAGTATGTATTTGCAGGAAATGGAAGTACGGCATATCTTTTGGTCCGGTGAAGGAGGGTAAACACATCGATGGTTGTTGTGAGCAGGTGTGCCGAAGGATTGCCAACTCTGCGGACCGTCCGCAGAGTTGTGTGACAGAATCGCAGTAAGCGACAATACGATTCGGGAAATGGTCCGTGGGCATTCAGACCAGATGCAAACTCCGATCAACATTGTCCTTCTCTAATCCGTCTGTTGGTAATATTCATCTCCTGGCGCCATAGTAATTCATGTCCTCCAGTAACAGATCTCCCTCGTTACCCAAACCACTGTTGGCTCACATGTGCGATATAGAGGATCGGAAGTTTCATTCACCATAAAATTCGATTGATATCTCGCCTAACCGCTACATAAGTTGAGACAAGCTATGGTACCACCACACCCACTTCCATTCGCGCGTATAGAGTAAGATCGACCCCTCTCATGGGCAATAAGTATGACAAGCCCTCATCTCGTTCTTCAGTGAGTGTCTTACACGTCTACGAAATCACTGTTCGCTCACGTACGAGAATTACTGCTCAGCTCAACGAAGCCACCCAGCAGACCATCTTAGCTATTCACGTCTCTCTCTCATCGCCGACTCCCTCATATTCGATCTCTCAGCACGCACATCTGCAGATGCCAGTCTTGTCTGCGATGCAAATACACTATCGATGCGCAGCCGCACCCGAGACCTAGACCAGTACCAGCAAGTCGACGCACAGCAGGTTCTGTCCAGTCGTCAATTAAGTCTTTCCTTTCAAATCTAAATAATTTTTATAAGCTCATGTAAATATCCGAAGATAGATAGAAGAACCGCAAGTAAGACCTACCCATTCCTCATTTCATGCACAATCGCTCACATGAGTTCGAACAGTGCACTCGTCTTAGAGCAAGAGGGGAAGCCACTAAAGATAGCCGGCTGCACTGGACGATCACCCACATCTGAATGCTCTCAGCAGATCCAACTGCAGACAGGTGAGCTTCAGCCTGTCGTGAATGTTCGTGTTCACCAACGGCCTTTTAGTAGGGCCGTCAATGATACGCCCTGTGGCATAACTTATGCGCGGCTCGCCAATTAACCGCGCATGGAAATTCACCTGTAGCCCAAAAAAGTGTCACTGGGGAGCAACGATAGGCGTAACGGCCACGAGAGAATGCTGGAGATAGAGCTTTGCAAAGCTTGTTGACGATCGAGTGAGTGCCAGCGTCTCTCTTCTGATTTCCTGGCTAACGATGTGTGTTAGGTGTCAATCACAAAACGTATCAAGGACTTACTCGATGTTAGCGTGGCTATCAGAGGTGTAGGTTGAGAGATTAGTGCGTAATTATTTCCCCTGCTTCCGTTACGGGTGCCAACTAATATTAAAATATCAGTTTATTACCGAAGCGTACAGGTATGATGTTCATCCTCAGCCTAGGTTAACCTACGTCTTCATGTACATCATGCATGAATATAACTTCGCCGACATTCAGCATCATATTGATTATCTAGGCCGCTGACGTCGACCTCATCCAAATGGTGAACAACCTCGATTTGCAAGCTATCGAGTTCAAATCCAAAGAACGAACACTCGGTCACCGAACGTTCCCTGAAGAAAATACTGAGGAATGACACCTTGACCGCAGTCTTCCGAGTCATCGAAAATCCTCTCAACCGCTAAATCCTAGGATGCAATCTTGCTAGCACCTGGCGACGCTGATGCCGTTGTGACAATTCAAGCATAGAGGTCAAAGGCAGCCGTTGATTGTCATCTCGGGATTGGCGGTTGTCCCGCATTCACAAGTCGGAAAAGGAGAAGGACCATAACATTTGGCTCATCTCATCAGCCACAGCAATTCTTGACAGACTCGTATCCAGTGTTCCATAATGTTTCAATCGCTCGCGAGCAGATGTTGAGCGGCGTTGCAATGGATCTATCGGCCAGAAGCCTGATGAATCTCGTCGATATCCTGGCTCTGATGTTCCTAATGAGCTTGATTCCCTGCTCCTAATAGATTCAGTCGCAGTTCAGTATTCGAGTTGCTGTCACAAAGACAATGCCGTGGATTCTGTGATGGTTAGGGCCGTTAGGCCACTCAGCCGCTCGTACCGCGTCGGGTGTCATGTCGAAAGAGGTTGAGACCTGCAGGTGAACGATTCGAGTTGTAGCGCCTCATCTTGAGGAAAGCACGGTAAGAAAGAAATCGCTATTTTCATTTTGCCTCGAGAGCATCGGCAATCCGACTGACGGCAAATTAGGTCAGCTTGCATGTAATGGAGTAGTGTATGAGCACAGTATGAGAGTGCCATGGATGCATAATTTTGCCGTGTAGTTATGGATACACGCGGTAAAGAGTGGATGCAAGGTATGGAAGCGGTGGGAACATAGTACGGGTGCATGGGTGGAATGGGTGCATAGTATGGGCGCAGTGGGTGCAAGACTCAAGTACGGTTGGTGTCAACACGTACAAAATAGATGCATCATGGGTGCGTGCCGGAAAATGATCAGTATACGCTCGTCAAGAAATGAGTGATCTTACTGGTGCTCCGAGTTGAGCTCATTTCCTCTCCTTTCTGTCTTGTCCACGGCAGCCGCTTCTCCGTCCCAGTTACCTTTCCGTCTATTTGGATGCTCCGTCCTCTTGTATTTGAGTATCCTATGCTGCCAACTGCGAAGCGTCGTTCCGAGTCCATGCTGCCTGGAGCTCGGTGATGATGTCCTCAACCGTGTAGTCCCCCGTGACGAGAGTAGTGCCCACCACCCGAGCTGTTCCGACTTGAAGTCTCCAGATTGGCCGGAAGACAATTCCAGCGACACGTGGCAGTGTATCCAGCAGAGTGGCCCACGAAGAACAAGATGTTGTCGTAGAGTGAGCTCGAACAATCGAAAGAAGAGAAGTAAGAGAAAAGAATGGGCCGCGCCGCTGGTGTGGTGGTCGAAGTGCAAGCGAAGGTGCAGCACTGCCACCGCTGATAGCCCCTAATTAATTAATTCTTCGCTCCCAAACTCGCTGCAACACAACTCGTTGTCTACCCTTGATTGGCGTTATGGGCATTCTTACATGTTGCGTTCTCAAATGAGCAACGGAGCTGGAAGCGATTGTCTCTTGGCTATGTATCTTCAACTACTTATTACCAGACGTACGACACTCTTTCCAACGAGAACCACGGCTCACGACTGCTTAGTAGGATTCTCCTGGATTGATCACCGCAAGACTGCGTGTTTGATCCAAGTACAGCGAGTACCTGACACCGTTATGTGTCAATGGTTGACATTATCCTGAACGGTGCTCACCTATATAGAAGCCATCGGCTTGCTGTTAAGAAGACGTGGTTCAAACGGACCATCCTTTATCACTCGACTCTCGTAGCTGACCTCCTCATTGTACGCCATGTTGAAGATTGTGCTTCTACTGTTATGGATTGCGAAGATACATGCCCTCGCTTACAAAAAAACAATCACTTCAGATAGTGCTCTCATCGCCTACGTACCACAGACGAGCTGGACAAGATTCTTCTGTGGTCAGACTCGTCGAAGCCACATGGAAACAACTGATCCAGACGCATACGCACTGATCGCCCATCGCTGTGAGTCTGTAAATTCCTCTCGCTTATTTGAACCACATCTCACCACCAGCTCTAGTCCACACCTTCAGCTTCCTCTCACACATGCGACCCTATCCTCTGAGGTCGAATGTCACCGTTGACGAGACGAGCAGTGTTGTCGTTGAGTTCCAAGACTATGGGACTTCAGCACGGGGTACAAAAATGGACGCCAGTATGGTAGCGCGATATTCAGCTGTTGGTGATCAAGTACACACTATTCGCATGTCCGTTCCTGAGGGCGACATTTCGACATTGGTGGACCAATTCATGTACGATTACCGTGCACCTATCCATAAACATGTCTAACTTGACCATGCTCGTGTACAGCTTTGAGGTCGGTGACGATTCAGATGCTTCTACACCAGGCACAGAGTATATGGGTTCTTTTACCGTCACTCAAATTTATCGCACGGATGAAGCGTCCATCGCAACAGGCAGATCTAACCATGACTTTAGGACACCAGCTTTCCCAGAAATCAAAACACTTTTTCCTCGAAAATTTCATCTACCAAACGGTTGGTCATTCATCACCGGATCCCTCCTCGCCATCGCCTGTGGAATCGCTGCCTTCATTGCTTTTGTTGCATTTTGGTGTATCTTCCACTGTTTGCGCCAGTGTTGGCATCCTACTCTTCCCCCTAACTCTGGGCCCCAACCGCCTATGGTCGTTTATGATCCACACGTTACATCGCATGCCCTCAATCTTGACGGTTCGGATCTACCGCCCAGTCTTGTTATCGGGGATGAGAATGACACGCCGCGAGCTGTGACTCAATATTTTCAGTTGGCTCCCCGCATCTCCAACCCGCCTCGATTGGCAGAAGATGGACCGCCCTCAACCAGAGAGGTGTCTCCTCTGTTGGCAGAGCCTGAAGCTAACGCTGTAAATTTAGATGCCTTCACGCAACAAAGCAAACCTGCAACGAAACATGCCTCACATATCCCTCTCGCTGCACATTCTGAAGGATCCGACGTAGCTAAGGAAATCCTGTATGGAGATGGTAGTGACGGACCGGCTGAAGCCTACTCGAAAGAATTATCTTGAAAGGTGACGGTTTATGCATCCAACTTTCTACGATCTGGATCATCCCCGACTTGATACATACGAAACCGTCTTTGGAGAATGGCAATGCCCTTTCTCCACCCCAGAGTTCTCAGAATAATTTGAATCAGTAAATCATATTCGGCGGCAACTGGGTCATAAGGCCCAAGTATCTAACGACTAACTAAAGAAAAAACGCCCATTCGGATTAAAGTAGTACTCTATAACTGGTCAGAGCTATGAATTCCTATTCTACAGCACATTTTCCAAGGACATGTCGTGAAATTCGGTCCAAACCTCTTCAGTAGTCGGCGCAACATCGAAGGAGAAAGCAATATCCTGTAACTCCTTGTGAGTTTTGAATTCCATGGCGATATCGTCAACGTTGAGTCCATGTGTGTCTTCTACGGTATCAACACAGAGGTAGACCTGCTTCAGACAGGCTACTCCTTCTATGATCTTTGGCGCCGCTCTTGAGAGTACCATGGCCAAAAAATCGGAGCTTGTGAATGGGAACATAGGCTCTTCTTCTGCTCTGACGCGTCCGGAGTAGTCCAAATCGATGTAAAGACTGAAGTTCGTAAGCTTTGGTAGTATAGACTCCTCTTGAGATCGGTAGGTGAGGCCATCCAAGAAGCCGATATATGATTGCAACTCAGAGTCCACGACGAGCACCTCCAGGAGCGGAAGTAGGCGAAGGACGTTTAGCAGCATTGTGGTCGATATACACTGATATCCAAGTTTCAGGGACCGAAGGTTACAGAGGAGATGGTACAGATAATCATGCGCTGGGGTTATAGGAAACCATTGGAAAGCGGGTGAGGACACTATGGGGTCGGAAAATAGCCCAAAATATTGCAGGGCTGGCAATGTGAATGGAAGGAAAAACAACGGTGAGAGGCTTGAGGATACTTTGATCTGAAGTTTCCGTAGAACCTGAAAAACAAGAGGCGGCTGAGCCTCATCCTCCGTGTCGTCCAACAGGACAAATGATAGCTCCTCCAGTACGGGGCAGTTCTGTCCAATAAAGACGAGTGTAGCTGACTTTTCTGTGTGGCATATCGCAAGACGAGTCAACTGTTTCCATGGAAGATGAGTGGATGTGTATAATGAACGGAATTGCTCAATGACAACTGTGCAGAGGGATGGTGCTTGCGAGAACAGGAGGATGTTCGGATCGAAAGATTCTCTGCAGTCTGCTTTGACGATATGCAACCTTTCCAGGGCCACAAAGGAAGTGGAAGGTTGATCTACTAGATATTCTTGCCCTGAAAATAAGCAAAGACGCAGTTTGCGAAGGCGTTTGGCGTGTGTTTGAAGGACTGAACGCAAGGCAGGTTGCCAAAGCGTCGGCAGCCAGCATGGTGAATTTCCTGTTGAAATTCAGAGACAAACGTGGCAGAGAGTTAACCTCAGGCATACTTGTAATTGCATCCGATATAAGTGAGGGTCTGGCGGCCCAAAATACATTTTGGAGTGAGACATCAACATCCGAAGGTCGCACACCGCCATCGTTGGCCCATAGGTTCAGTTGATCATTGATCTTCTGCAGCTCTGTGTCGATCTCACCATCTTGGACTATTTTTCGAACAATTTGAATGCTCGACCATAATGGCCCGTATTGCCGCGCGAAATCTCTCCATGAGTGACAAACATGAGTTAGAAGAATCGGCGCTAGGTGAGGGTCAGGACGATGGAATTTGGAATTCGGGAGGCAGTAAAGAAAGATTTCGCCAACGATTTCGTTTGGGATGTTCGTGAAGCCGTCCATGTAGCACGATGCGTCGGGTACAAGTTCAACGTTCAACATTTAAAACTAAAGTTTCTAAGCTCGACCTCCTGATGATGGCAACACGTGACGGCGCCGTATGTATATCGGTACTGACTCTGAGAGAGCAGCAGCTGTTGGGAATGCAATCGGGCATGCCTCGGCATACTCAAATATTCGATAAATGGACATTATTAATATAATTACTCATACATATTCCTGTAGTATAAAAGCCGTAGATACATGATACGGAAATACAATCTACTCTACTGGATTCCACTGCGCAAGATTCCAACAGCAGCATTTTCAAATGGCTTCCTGATTTTACCTTTATGTATCAAAAGTTCTTTTCCTGGGGAACTTGGGACCCTGTTAATTTGGCGCTCATCCGAGGAACGAACCCTGCACCCACTTGGGCGCCCAAGTTTCCCGATTAGAATGTTGTTCCCCAGGCCTCATGCACAAGCCGCATAAAGTGAATCAAAAAGAACTTGAGCCAGTAAGGAGGATTTAAAATCTGAGTCTCCATCCGTGCCGAGGTAAAGTACGTTCCCAGACTACCTTTTGGGATCAAGGTTCTGACTGCAAGGGCTGTTGGATTCGAAGTGCTTCCTAGAATAATGTGTCTATAGAGCTTCAAACCGCTGCGAACGGGTCCTGTGTTTACTAGCAGGTTCTTAATTACTGTATCATGTACCATACCTGGTGATTCGTCTTCGAGAATACGACGAGTTTTTTTTGATGAAAGTCAAGTCAAGGGGTTATGGTGCCGCATAATCTGTAACTCTATGTTTTACCGTATAGATATCTATGTCACGGTACTCTAGATTGTGATTGAGATACTGGTTCCCGAGTTCGAATACAGTGCTTGAAGTTTAAGCGCCCGTACACGAGCACCTCGTGCCTGGCCGAACGACTCTGAGTGTCTATGTCGTCAATGGGATTGAATATCCCAGTACTGTCCCCGGCGGAGAAGATCAATGCATACGGCCGATACGGTAGTTAATTTACGTCGGTGTGAGGCTATAATATTAACCCCCGTTTCACTGCCTCTCAGTTTCACTCGAGAAACCAGAATTCGACGCCCCCTCAGGCCTCAGTGATAATATCGTCCTTCCTGGGTTGCACCCTCGATTTGCCCACCCAAACGCACATCTCATGATCAGGCTCAAGCCAAGTCAAGACTCATTACGAGTTCTTACGCAGTAAGACTCATTCATTTCAGCGGTTGGGGGTTCTAACGGAGACCTTTGTATTTTTCCCCACGGTCATGCCCCCTGGCTTTTGTAGTCATTTTAATTCCAAGCCTTTAACAGGTACTGACCGTGGGATCTGCACTAATCTGACTGTGAGAATTCCTACTTTGGAGACATGTCTCATCTAACGCGAGTCGTTGTCTCTTTCGCACAGTCAGTACCTCAGAGCCTGCACGATTCACTTCATCTTAGCAAGATATTGTCTATTGTTTTTCATCCACAGTCTTTTATCTAGATTTTTCATCAGTGATCTTCCAATATGTAGCCTCTGATGGGAAATGGAAACCTTAAATAGTGCTGCGAGGAGTGAACCGCAGGTTCACGACGAGCAGCAGACGGAATATTTGGTAAATTAATTTTCATTTTTTCAAGTATGTTTACGGCTTAGCTAGCGAGAACTCGTACCTGCCACGCGCTTGCGATGGCAATTAGCACAAGTACATGTACATGTTACACGGGTTCCAAAAAAGGAAAGATCATCGCACTCCACTCCAAGTTGCACTCCAAGGAACCCCCACGCCACCCTGGCAGGTCGCTACTAGTATGTGTTTAACACTGGGTTACTACAAGCAGCAAGCAGGAAACAGGAAATGGTTACGAACCCCATTTTTTTGACGTTGAGATTCAATGTGATTTGATATCGATGAATTTATGATGCTCCACTGTAGCCGTGAACTTGAATTCAAATCCCCCTCTGCGTTCATTCCGTCCAGACTCCACTGAGTAATAGTGCTGTGGCTTTACAACGCTGGCAGTTTATCAGGGCCTTGACCATGGAGCTAGAGGGTCTAGATTATCATGGTGCTAACATATAGTAATACAACGACTGGGTCAGTCCTCTAAGCCCTTCTTTTTCCTACTCTGCGTGTTCTACGAGATTAATGAGCAATGCACTCGGAATGAGGGTGTTAATTCCAACAAGATAATCCGAACCTATGTTGGGATTGCTACACGTATTTTTACGATATGTGGCTGCATACTACTTTTAGCGCTCATTACTACGATGCAACGATGCTTCGGGGTTTCGAATTCAAAACCGGACCCTCGTGCGACGTGCACCGATGAATATGATAGATGCTCCACTGTAAATTCAATTCTGTATCGTCCACTTGAAGAAGTTTGGTTCAAAGCTGTAGCGTTGCTTGCAGCTTATGAGGGCCTCGATCGCGAGGCTGAACAGTGGGCCAGGCCCTCTTCTTTTCCCTACTCTGCGTGCCCAATACAATGGATGGTTTGGTACAAACGACTGCCTTTAGCGTGTGGTGTGACTAGACTAGAAAGTACAAGACGGTCCGAGGATTCACTGCTAAATCCGTAATTGGGCTACGAGCCCTGGCGTGTGGAGACCCGCTCGATGATCTGAATCACTGCCGATTTGAGAGGGTGAGGTCTACAATTTGCAACTGCATTCGCCAGCGCGATGTTAGAATGAGGGGATACACATTGCCACATGTATCGCGTGAGACTGTGGGTGCAAGTACGTTACTATAGCTATGACGCTCGAAGTATGCGGGATGCGTGGGTGATTCAAACTCGAAGCCTCAGAGGGGCAAAGATCGCTGGTTTGAGTGATTTATTGGATAAGAATCTCTCGACGGAGTGATCAGCGCAAAAGACATTGCCGCCAGTCGCTACCCTACCAGTCGTTGCCAGAGTTTCAGAGGGCATCAAATGACGTAGCCGGAGCAGCCAAGTACTTGTGTCTGCCAAGTGCACCGATTTGGGAACATTGTGTCATCAGCGCTTACTGTTTCTGTGGATCCGCAAGTGGGTCTAGACCCTTTTCCCACAGCCAATGCATGACGTACACCAAGGTGGGCGCGCAGCTGTTTCCTGCGTGGGATTCAACTGATGTCATGTGATCGCGTTTTGGAGATTGCCCGGCAGTACGAAGTCGACAAAAATAGTGCTCAGGCAGAATTGAGGCGTGTTAGTTGCAAGCTTGCAGATATCACCAACAATGACAGCGACAACGACAATAATTCCGGTCATCGGCCCAAACATCGAAGGACTACTAACCAACCATCTCCACCTACGGATTCCGATGAA
>Ga0247741_1001237_pt1 | contig 14178 bp, 13 predicted proteins | sample UWRJL213509R2_FD_180945 | JGI IMG/M metagenome (GOLD analysis project Ga0247741, IMG submission 180945) | Plant litter microbial communities from Arlington Agricultural Research Station in Wisconsin, United States - UWRJ-L213-509R-2 | ecosystem: Environmental > Terrestrial > Plant litter >... | reverse complement strand
AACTGTTTATCAGGTTTGCGACTGACTAATTACAACAGACCGAGAATGGACGAAGACACACGCATTTTTTGCCATCATGGGAGGTTTCGCCCTCCACGATGCTGATAAATCGTTCCTACGTGTTCTGGATGAACCTACACTGGAAGAACTTGCCAAAACAGGGGAAATCGAATGGCCAACCATTACCAAGAAGGAAATACAAGATCGGAGTAAGGCCGATATCTTCTCCAAGGGTGTAGTGCTCTTGCAGACGACATGGTTCATCATCCAGTGCGTCAGTCGGTTCGCCACCAAACTCACTGTTACCGAGCTCGAGGTAGTGACCCTCGCATTTGCTGTGCTGAATGGGATCACGTACTGGCTGTGGTGGGATAAGCCATCTGACGTTCGATGTGCTGTACCCGTCTACCTCAAATCGGCGGACCAGTTGCCAAACTCCGAGTTGGGATCGAAAGAAAACTCAGATCCGGAGTCAAAGGTATCCAAAGCGCGTCGACAGCGTGATACAAGCACTTCCCCATCTACGAAAGCAGATGGTTTCTTTGCATGCCGGAGGAATTCATTCAGACATAGGCGCAATGAACGTGGCCTTATCCCCACCTTCCTCTACACCCTTCTCTGGGCACCAATAAAAGTCATTTTTGGCCCTCTCTGGGTCATGATGGGCCAAGATAGCACTGAGATTCCTGATGATGACATAACTCGAGTTCCGACATTCTACTCCCCTAGTCTCGAGGCTGACAAGGAGGTTCTTGGGCTCACTCCCTCACTTTGGACCATGGTTGGCGTGATAGTTCTTTTTGGGGCCATCCACTTTATACCCTGGGGATTCACCTTTCCAACCGTCACTGAAAGGTGGCTTTGGAGGGTATCCGCAATTTTGATCACAGGTGGGCCCTTACTTACAATGCTTCCAATCATAGTACACGAGTCAGTCTCTGAATTGAACCTCATCATGAAAATCATCCTCCGGTTCTCAGGCATGTTTATGGCCTTCACACTCATACCAGCACATATAGTATCACGAATTGTTCTGTTGATCCTACCTCTCATACTTTTACACAATCTACCCTCTACAGCCTTTCTCGAACTAAAGTGGTCAGAGTTCTTCCCTCACATATAATCAAGCTCTACACCAATTATGGACCTTCATATTACTTAGAATTACGACAAGCTACTACTCATGTTAAACATTGACAAGAAAGCTCATCATCTCATTGACACGTAGGGAGGTATTCCCGAATCGTTGATAGTCCAACACCACTCAAGCATCACACTTCGACCAGAATTGGACTCTTGATAAAGTTGGACGTTGTCGTCTGAAATCCGAATCGTACACTAGAAGACGGCTTGAAGATATGGTAGGTAACGCGGAAGGCAGTACCCATTGGAGAGAGCCCGAATGTTGTCATGGTCTAGCGCATTTGAGTTCAAATGGAATCCAAGCCTGGAAGCGGAGTAGGAGGGAGGCTGCTCCCAGGAGTGTACCTAAACTTGGGCTGAGAAACTTCAAGACTCTTAGATACGGGTTATAAGCAGAGTAATAAACAATACGAACCACCTAGATGTAGATAGGACCTATATTGCGTCAAGTGTCTGATACCGTCAGCAGTTCGTCAGTTAAGAATGGATGTTGAACTTGCGCCTGATCCTAACAAGTCGTGAGCACAAGATACGAGGCCCAAGATGTTCGATAGGACGATGTCGATGGAGCTTGCCAGTGGCAGGCTTGGGTGTATGTCGATGGGCAAGCCGTGGGTAGACAGCGTAGTAATATAGTTGCCCGTGACCTGACCTGGCAAGGAAAGTGTATGGTTAGCGGTACGCAACGCTAAGGAAGCATAGCAGAGAAGAACTCACAATAAATCACTGAAGACAGCCCGATTGTTGAACATCGCGGCTGAAAATCGATCCCGAATCGAATTGAATCGAGGCAGGGAGCAGGAAGGTGGCACGACCTTCGAAGGCACTTCAGCCAGCCCAACGTCTGCAGTACTTGGATCGCATAGGCCCTATCCGACACGATCCCAGCCGTCCTGCCCAGTACCCAACATCACCTAAGCCTGCTCTTGAGGATTTCTAAACCGGCCTAAGCGGAACAGAATATCGCCGCAACTGAAGTATAAGACGCAGAGGATGAGAAGGACCATTCAACGGTCTGACATTTCGACACTGGAAGGGCCTCTGGATGTTCGCGTAATGGTGCTTGCGCGGCGTGGATGGGTTGGCATTTGAGGATTTGGTAGTCACAGCTGGAGGAGGGCCAAGGCGCGTCGACGATTGATGAAAGTTGAGCGGCAGGCCGTCTGCATCCATCGATTCCGATGCCGAACTGGATCTCATTTCATTCCTACCGCCCTCAATGACGCCAGGCGACTAGGGCACCGCTATCCGCCTCCTGACCGCTTCTCTAGCATCCCTTTCGGGCTCTGATTTCTGGTGTATCGTTCGTCCTTGTGTCCAAAATTCCCTGAGCGGATTATGAGGAAGTCTGACGGGGCCGGGGTATGCGTATCTGGAAAAGTGGTGTTGCAAATCGGAAGCACGGCCTATTGAGGCACGAGTATGGTGGTTAACTTTCAGGATCGTCGAGTACGGAGAGAAACGAGTGAACAGATATCATCATTCCGTCGAGGCCACATTCTAACGCATACTGGGGGACGATAATCTTGGTCGAAGGACCATTGAAATTGGGAGATGGTCAAGAGATTGAGGCGACGAGTACATGCTCGTACGAGGATGAGAGTGCGGAATGTCCAATGTTCAATCGAAGATGGCTGCTGCGCGGAAAATTTTGGGTCTTTCTCCGAGTCCCACGGTTAAAAACAGTCACAGAAGCTGGGACCCGGCGCTAAACCTTTTAAAAATATTGAAAGTCTTGAGTCTCTTCGGAAGACAAGCTGTTCTGGAAAAGAATAGGGATCTCTGTTTCATGCTGCCACCCTTGTGGTTCGCATATACCTCTGGTGCTCCGAGTTGGGATCAGGCCGTAGGCGCCTGTCGTAATACGGAGGTACAAACCGAAAGTATGTACACATCCCACGTGCCCTCTGTTTCACTGTGCGAAATGCCCTGCCTGTCAAACGAGCCTGAGTGCTGTGATACCGCCCGGTACATTGGTTAATGAACGAAGTGAACAGTGAGCAAACACCCTCACCAGTCTTACAGACTATCTATCACTATGTTCCTACTTCTATTGTTTGCTTATCTTGCCCACAACGCCACCCAAGCCTTCACCATTCCAGTTGGGTGTGAAAGTCAGAGCGAAGCTCTACACACGCGACTCGGCGAGCAGTACTTTGACGATCGAACTGTATGGAACATCGTCTGGAGTTGCCTCGCTACACTGTTTGCCTGTAGTTGGGTTGCAGTGCATCCCAATGTTCCGCGAGCAACAGATAGCGAAGCTTTGATTCTCGGGAGGAGGTTGGCTACAATGGGATACATGCTTCTTGCTCCAGAGTTGGTCATCTGTTGGGCAGCGAAGCAACACTTTAGCGCGAAGGAGATTGCAGCTAAGTACCCAGGTTAGTAAACCGTAACATCATGATATTCAAATACTCGATTGTAGCTGATGTGTGAAATAGCCAAAGAATGGACAAGAACACACGCCTTTTTTATTCTTATGGGTGGATTCGCCCTGCACGATGCCGATAACTCGTTCCTCCGTGTTTTGGATGAACGTACATTTGAAGAACTCAATGCAACAGGGGAGATTGAGTGGCCCACCATCACCGTCAAGGAAATTCAAGATCGGAGCAAGGCTGATATCTTCTCCAAGGGCATAGTGCTCCTGCAGACTACATGGTTCATTATCCAATGTGTCAGCAGGTTTGCTACCAAACTCGCTGTTACCGAACTCGAGGTGGTAACCCTTGCCTTTGCAGTACTGAATGCAATCACGTACTGGCTTTGGTGGGATAAGCCATTGGATGTCCGATGTGCTGTACCTGTCTGTCTCAAGTCAGCAGACGAGTCGTCAAACTTGAAGGTATCCGAAGCGCGTCGGAAACGCGATGTTCGCAAGTCTCTTCTTACCAATGACAACTGCATGCAACCCACTACCACCCAGGTCGGTTTCCTAGCGTCACTTGAGCGCAGGCGCCATGAACACGGACTTTTCCTCCGCATCCTCTACACTCTTCTGAGTCTTCTCTGGGTCCCAATAAAAGTTATCTTCGGCCATCTCTCCGGCATGGTTGTTGAAAACCGAGACGACATTCCTGACGATGACGACACTCGGATCCCAACATTTTATGCACCCCTCGAGACTAATCACAAGAAGATCCTTGACCAATGTCCCTCTGAGTGGACCACAGTCGGCGTGGTATTTCTTTTTGGGGCTGTCCACTTCATACCCTGGCCATCCACCTTTCCTACCCCCGTTGAAGAGTGGCTTTGGAGAGCATCTGTAATTTCGATCACAGGTGGACCCTTACTTATATTGTTTCTGATCGCGGTAGTATCTCTCCGAATCTGGATCCAGGACTTGGACCCAGACAGTCCCCTCAAATCCATAGCTCTTTTGTTGACTTTCATATTCATCATAGCAGTGTACATAATTTCTCGAATTGTCCTGCTGATATTACCTCTCACACTCCTGCGCAGTCTACCTCCTACGGCCCTTCTCGAACTGAAGTGGTCGGAATTCTTCCCTCACATATGATCAGCATAGATTACCTTTGCGCATTTCATACACACACATTTTTATGGACAGCGTAACCAGGCGTAGATCACAAATCAATACTGGACAACGATAAGGTATGCAGAGGCCACATTATGCACTGAGTCCCGATGATATCTAGCTAGTGACCCACATTTGATCAGCAAGGGTCTCACATGCGGATACAGTCGCGGCAGGGGTCACATAAAAGTCGGGACAGCGAGCATAGCGTGAGTGTCAACTAAGAGTTTTTAGCAGCTCTGAAAGATGACGATGTTGATTCTAGAACAAAGAAACGAGATCTTCGGTGCATGGAAAGGGACAGGAGGAAGCCTGGATGTGGAGATCACCATCTATTTGCACTCGACACTCGACTCAGACACCCAATATTGCCTCAAGTGACGCTGATGGTGTTTCCAGCTTCATGTTCCATGAGATACTTGAAGGCAAAGATAGGACCCGAGAGCATCAGATCTTGAGTGCCCAAGATCTAGAAGCGCAAGGTATTCATGTGTACTCGAGTATTACGAACATGCAGTCGGCTGATGGAAGTGGTTTTACCTGATGACTGACCCAGGTGATGAGGACCGATTCGCGTTTGAGGTGACACGGCGAGCATTAAGGTTAAGGAGAAGGAGAAGTTGACGGTGCGGCGGACCGGACGTCCAGATCTTCTCACGCATCTCCAACACAGACAGTTGATTTTCGTAGCAGGCACGTCGTTCCGCTCCAATGGAATCAACCTCGCCGCTCAATTCTGTTCGACTACCCAGCACTTGGTTCAAAGCAGTTCTGGTTGAACTGACGGTCTACGACGTTCATGATTATACGGTACCGCCCCCTGCCCACTATATTGTCCTCATGTGCCCAAATCCAAGTCGTCCATCCCCGAAGACCAGTGGTCAACAATGTCAAAAGAATTGTGTATGTGGTCTCAGACGACTTCGTTGTGGGACTAGTACGAGGTGAGTTCGACATCTCAGTCTCTTGCCTCCTGCTCCAAGCACCAACACTGTATCTTCTAATCCAGGGTTGGCACCTGGCGGCTCTGCGGACTCTGGCTCTTTCGCCGTACTCTCGCACCAGGTATCAACATAATCTCTCGTGACGTTCTCGGTACCCTCCAGAGTCCCGTTGGTATCAGCACCGACGGAAAAACAACATCACCCTCAGTGTCCAATGATAGGGCTGTTGCAGTGACTGGACGGGGAAGGAAGTGCTGCCTGTGAGCCTTCTTCGCAATCAACCAAAGGTGGTGGTTGATGGGCGCTGGTACTATCCTCCGCAAACTCTGAACGTTCGGTTACCGGCAGTCACAGAGATGAGTGTTGGGTTTCTGGAGGACCGCATTGCCTACGTTTAAGAACGCCAGGCTGGAGAATCACATACGTCAAGATCGGCTTTTGACCTTGTTCCTGCCTGTGCGTCACGGTCAAGACTTTTCAGACTGGTTCAAGACCAATGTCGATCTCCTATCTGGCCTATGAAACCTCCAACGGCTCGCGGATCCTTCAAATGACATTCCGTCTCAGATTGTCAGCCAACCAGCACACCTATAAATGTCGGAACACGATCCCTCGTCAGGCCTTCAATCGCCTGTACCTCGGCTCGTTCCGCATATCTTCAATCCGTCTCGTACGCCAGATGTCCTCAAATGCAAACATGGATACCGGTATGTAGCCACCTGCCACCTCTTTATAGTCTTTTCTCGAACCTCACTGTGTATTTGACAGCATCGCCTACTACGATATCCTATCTTGACTCCGGAGGTGATGGAGGGTCCAATTGTAAGTCCTACTAGTTCATTCGTGATCGAGTCCGAGATCTGACTCTGTTTTACAGCCCCTATGACCTCAACGTCCGACACCAGTCTGTCCTTCTCATTCTACAAGACTCGTAATACTCATAGCTGCCCCAGTTGTCGATCAAAATGTTCCTAGCAGAGGGCCTGACGTCAAAACAATTTGGACCCTGATAGACAACATGGCGGCCAACAGATCAGCCGACATCAACACTAGGCTGGCCAACATCGACACCAGGCTGGCCAATATCGACAACAGGCTGGGTAACATCGAGATCAGAGTCAACGACATAGCCGGTACGTTTTTGCTGTGTTGCATTGGTGAATTGGCAGTTGAACGTGGAGTTGATTACGGAAGATATCCTCAGGAGATATGCAGGCCGTGAGGTCGTGGGTTGTCGTTAAAGGGCCCAGGCTGAGATGCTGCCGAGTTGAAGTTTGTGGAGTTCCCCCCTGTTACAATGCCACTGCGCGTATTTTAAGTTTATGCAATTGTAAGAAGGTACTGCATGAGGCAGCGAGGCTGATGATATCATGGGGTGAATAGTGGCGATGCCTCCGTGTATCGGTTAGGTAAACTTTGTTTTGACCATGGATCCCGGGATCAGGGTTATGTATACACGGGCGCTGTTCTTGACCCTTCAAACCCCACGGGTTTTTTCCAAGACTTGTCCGCTCTCTTCTTTCTTTTTAGACGACCTCGGTCGTCCACTCCAGTCCGTTCTTTCGATCTTCTCTACCAACTTCAAGATGCAATTCGCCTTTGGATTCGTCGTCCTCGCTCTTGGGTTGAGCGCATCCGCATCCACACCCAGGGTGCAGATGGTTGAAGTTAGTAGAAGGGCCGAGTTCGACCTCAAGAACGCTCTAAAGTACGTCCCACGCACGCCCTCGTTTGACTTCCTTTGATTGACGTTTCCATTCTTCCAGCTGCGCTGCGCTCTCCTTGGTGAACAGTCCAGAAACCGGCATCACTTGCACTACCCAGGCTGACTTGGATCGCCGCATCGCTGCTGTAAGCTTGACGATTTGATCGCTATTTTCAGTTGTTTATTTTGTGTTCCTTATTTAGACCGGCGCTAATCCACCACCAGCAAACCGCGCTGAGGTGAGGGAGATTCTGAGTCTTCTATCTTATTATTGACTAAACATTGCGATAGGAACCTCCTAGCGCTGTCGGCGACTCTCAAACGTCTCTGAGTAAGTGACACTTTTAATGTGAATATTACTTGTCTCTTAATGAAATCCGGCAGCCCTCGACCCTGATGTCATCTCAAAGGCTTTTGCCAACGATGGACAGGATGTTCCTGCTGCCGGTCAAGTCGCATCATTGACCTCGACCAACAACTTCATCAACTTCTGCAAGACTGTTCAACTCCCTCTCACCAATGGCACCCAGGCACTTGGCGGGTCCTGTAACCCGACACCTATGGGAGCTATTCCGGCCAAAAGCAAGATGCCATCTTGCAAGTTCGTGTTCCCTAAGAACGGCGGCACCATCCCAGCGAGGCAGAAGTTCACCGTCCAAATGGCTATCAAGAACCTCGAAACCGGACAATTTGTAAATGCTCAGAAAAATTACTTCGCTGCTCCCCAGCAGCTGAACAGCGAAGGCATCATCCGTGGCCACGCTCATATTGTTTTTGAGCTGCTCGAGTCGTTGGACCAAACAACCCCTATGGACCCTGAGAAGTTTGCATTCTTCAAGGCCATGAACAGTCCCGCCACTGGCAGTATTCTCACCGCCGATATTGATGCTGGCCTCCCCGCTGGTGTTTACAAGCTTTCTTCAATCAACACTGCGTCTAACCATCAGCCAGTTCTTGCTCCAGTTGCGCAACACGGTGCTTTGGATGATTCTATCTACGTGAGTATTGTAATTTGTTCCCTGTGGATAAATCTGATCCATGTGCTCTTACTGCAGTTCACCGTCGCATAACTTTGCATGTGCAGTCAAATTTTTGATGATACCCTTCCTCTTAGCTACCAGAGGGTCGCTGTCATTCGCTCACCAATGGAATGTCTTTGAGTGTCTTCCCAAAGCCTATTTACTCGCGGTGAGAAAAAGTGACGGGAAACCGTGTGATTTGGGCACGTCGTCAAACGGTGTAGATCATGAATGTTTTGCCTCGCACTCCTTGTTGGGGAGCCGGACCCACTTAAACTTTCGCATACATATTATCCTACTCGTAATAGGTACACGTGAAATTTTTTAAAGTCATAGGTCGAATCCTTCATAGCTAGTGACGTATAATAACTATGTACATACTTCAGATGGCGATTTGAGCTCGCATAATTTTTCCTGCAGCTTGAAAGTTTAGTATATGCTTAAATGCTGTCTGAATGCACGAACTTCAAATTTTAGAATGTCAAAAATTTGCATTCGTGTATTATACACCACTCATTCTCAAATAGCCATCTGAAGTACCCATCACTTTTTCTATATCGAGGCGATGACGAGGCCTACCCGCATAATTTGATACTTCAGAGTTTGGAGTACATGCATATAGGTTGCCAGTCTTACATCAACTGGACGATTCGCGAGGAGCCGGCGGGCACAAGGTGTAATATAAGCAGATATTGCCTCCGGCATGCCTGTGATGTTAAGCGGGCTGGGCGCTTCGCTTTTGCCGACAATAAGCGCCCATTTTGGTGTGAATCTAATCTAGAGTACTTATAGCTCTTCCTATTGCCACAGTATGAATAATAGATTCAGTGGAACCTATCTCGTAGCCATTATGAGACGAAGGTCTGACTGAACGACTTGTGAACTATGGGAACTTGAAGTACATACCAGTTGGTAGCCAACTGGCTGTGCAATTCAATTGGATGCCGTCACACCGCAACGTCCAATGTCGACGCATGGCAGCTGTGCGAATAATAAAGTAATATAGATAGGGACCCGCGTACTGCAATTCCTTCAAGTTCCTCAAAATGCTGCTGTTTTTAATACTCGTTTACCTGACCAACAATATCACTCACGGTCGCACCCTTCCGCTTGAGGCTTGGAGCGACGCTCTCTCCACTAGACTCGACGGGAAATATCTTGATGATCGGACCGTATGGAGTATTGTCTGGAGTTGCTTTACCACACTCTTTGCCTGTAGCTGGGTTGCAGTGCATGCCAACGTTCCGTCGGTGAAGGACAGTGATGATCGGATTTTGGGGAGGAGGTTGGCTATGATGGGATATATGCTTCTTGCTCCAGAGTGCATTATTATATGGGCAGCGCGTCAACATTTTGGCGCAAAGGAGATTGCGGCTAAGCATCAACTTAAAGGTGTGCAACCTACCGCTATTTATCAGGATTGTGACTGACTGGTTGCAACGACCAAAGGATGGACAAGGACGCATGGTTTTTTCATCATCATGGGAGGATTTGCTCTGCATAATGCCGATAAATCCTTCCTATGCATTTTAGATGAAAGTACACTCGAAGAATTGGATAGTGCAGGGAAAATAGAGTGGCCAACCATCACGGAGAAAGAAATTCAGGATCGGAGCAAGGCCGATATCTTCTCCAAGGGCATAGTACTCTTGCAAACAACATGGTTTATCATCCAATGTATCAGTCGGTTCGCCACAAAACTCGCTGTTACCGAGCTCGAGGTCGTTACCTTAGCATTTGCCGTGCTAAATGGCTTCACCTACTGGCTTTGGTGGGATAAACCATCTGACGTTCGATGTGCTGTTCCTGTCTACCTCAAGTCGACAGCATCCAATCCACGTCTAGCCACCGTGGCCCCCATAGAAAATACAGGACAGGATCTTTTCCTCTCACCAGCATCCCTCGGGGAGTCGTTCAGCAATAGGTATCATGAACACGGCCTCCTCCCCGCCATTTTCTATACCTTCATCTGGACACCAATTAAAGTCGTTTTTGGCCCTCTCTGGGCCATGACATACCAAGACGAGATTCTTGATGATGACATTACTCGAATCCCAACATTCTACTCTCCTAAAGAGACTGTACGGGTCCTAGGGCTCACTCCCTTAGGCTGGACCATTATTGGTGTGATAGCTCTTTTTGGGGCCATACACTTCGCACCCTGGTCATCTACCTTTCCGACAGCTGCTGAAAAGCGTCTTTGGAAGATATCTACAATTATGATCACAGGTGGACCTTTACTTTTATTTTTTTCAATCATAATAACTGAGTGGGTCTCAAACCCCATCTTGGAGACCAGCCTCGAATTCTCAGTCTTTTCCATGTTTGTCATACTTATAGCAGCGTACTTAATGTCGCGCATTATTCTGCTGATCCTACCTCTCATACTCCTACGCAATTTACCTCCTACAGCACTCCTCGAACTAAAGTGGTCCAAATACTTCCCTCACATATGATCAGTCTCTATACCACATTTGCTCATGTTATAAGTACACATCCACCCTCATGTCATATTCATAATAAACTACTGTGTTATATATTAATGCGAGCACTCATTTCTAACGTCTCGTCCTATAGTGCATCGATTATTGAGTGGTAAACATGCACAGCAAGAATGCCTCGGTGGTTAGTAGTCTTAGTCAACTAGGTACACCCTGCGTGCTGCGCGCCTTCTGATAATATCAAGAAAATTTCGATAATAACAAGTACGAGCCGGTAGTAAATTTGACGGGTAGTAAAGCATTTGACCCTGGATCCTCGATAGCCAACACCGTTAAGCTTCTACCGGGGTCCGGAATCAGGATCTCGAGGCCCAGTCTTACTCGCGTTCGGACACTTTAGTACTATCACATGTTCGTTGGACTCATATAAGTATCATTATCGTAGCGATCGCATCTTCCTAGCATACGCTCATCTACAGTATACCGATTGTTACCTGCACCTCGAGGAATACACCATGGTCCTTACAAGCTGCGACCGTGCCCAGTGAGCCTATAGACGACGGGCTTTCATTTGTTGACGGCAGAGGATATTTTCAGACACACGAAAATAGGCAATGCGGGTTGTTTTACAGGTAAACCATTCAGGACAGGAGGAGGACGTTGAGTATAGTGATGGTGGAGAGAAACGAGTCGACACAAAATCATTCTCTCGCTGCCGAGTATGAAAATCATGTTCAAAGGTTCTTGAAGGGGTTGAGATCCTTGAGGGATTGGTTGTTCAAGCGAAGAACGCGAGGACTGAGTAGTGCTGAACGTGTGGGAAAGAACTCATTTGCTCGTGGCAGACCGACACTTTCGTTTACCGAGATTAGGCGCCTGTCGCACAGCAACACTTGTTCGCAGAAGCAAAATTATGAATTTGAACAGACCGTACGGAGTTCAATATGTAATCTTATGATGTTTCATGCAAACATGAGTTAAAGTAGAGAACTACCGTAGTGTACATGGGGGAATGAAAAGAGCACCAGTGGACACAATGTTCATCTATGACTATGGGCTCAGCCCACATTGACGTGAAAAAGTCTGCTGAGCCTTATGTCTTGAAATTTCAAGTTGTCACACGCCCAGCAGAGCCAAACTTCAACGAGCGGCTCTCAACTTTCTTCGAATGACGAGTGTTTCTCTCCAAATCCGACTTGGAAACAGATTTACCCCCTCTGTCCGAGCGTTGTATAAAGAAAATAGTGTACACAAATTTCAAATTTCAACTTTTTGTTATTGATTGAAAACCTTCTTGTACATACTACATACTGGCGCAACCTCCTATACTGGCACCTTCAGTCGCTCATGAAACAACGAGGGGCGATTTAGATGCAATTATGAAGTGTTAACATATCGGATTCTTGATCGTCGCAGTATCCACATCCATCCCATGAAACCTTCGTGATAATAAAATGAGATCTCTATGCGAATCCCTGATTGATAGATCCAATTTCGTATTGCATTTGACGATGTCAGAAATCTTGGCCAAAGTGTCTTGATCAATGTAATCGCCTTCCACGTCTTCAATGCGGATTTCAATGCTAACGAGCGGACGACAACATACATGCTGTTGAATTTGAGATTGATGATCAAGTAACTCGAGGAGGCTGGGCCAATTAAAGGACCTTGATCCGGAGAAGAACAACTCCCTTAGGTTGGGAAGCATGTTTCCAGGATGATGCCCGGCTGAGCTGAGTGTCGGTATCCGAAAGGCTTCCAGCAATACGTTGGAAATGGAGGTTTTATGCAGGTAGAAACGATGCACTGACGGCAAAGTGCCCAGTATACGAGGCAGCACTTCATCTCTATCGCCGAGGGGAGCGCTCAGGGTCAAATCCTCTAGAGGACAGCGAGAGCGGTGAAAAAATGACAAAAGTTCCTCAAGGTCGGCCCGCCTCTCCATATTGAAAGTGAGTCGGAGAAGAGAGGGTAATGAGAGGTTGTCCCAGAATTCGCCAACCTCCAACATATCGACGGATAACGATCGTAGAGAATGGTTGATGACGTTTCGAGGGATTTGATTAATGACTGGTGTAACTTCGTCGCTGATCAAACTGAAAACGCAATCCACTAGTTGATGAGCTTGTCTCAAGAGCTCAAGGCAGTCCGAAACATGGAGGTCGATTGCCTTGAAATACGTCAGATTGTCCCATTTGAGGTCGATTGCCTCAAGGCCCAGTGAAGCGAGTGTTACTCTCTTTGGGCTGGGAGTTACGCCACCGAGGCTAAACTTTCTAGGCGCTACTGCGATTCCAAAGTCGAGAACTCCGCAGTGTTCGAGGTCGAGCGTTTCAAGCATGATCGAAGTTTCCGGTTGGCACTCGAGCAGAGGGAATAGAGATTTGGGCATGCGGAGGGATAGGACTTTCCAGCGATCGACGAAGGCGATCAAGGTATCGACTATGAGACGGAGAGTCAACCTCGACATGACGACGACATCAGGGTGTTGGTAGGCAATTTCGTCGTAGCTCACGCGAAGGTAGAGCGGAAGTTGGCCTGAGCGTTGAAGCCATGATTGAACCATTTGTGAGCGTACTGGGTGAGTATTCCGTGAGACACTGAGGCAGAGGACGTTCCAAAGTTGCGGCGTCGACCACGCGATCTCGCGCCAATGATGGCAGACTGCTCCTATAACGAGCTGGATCGGCCTTGAATCCTCCTCAAATTCGCACCTTCCAGGGGGCGTGATGATCTGCTGGAAGTGGCGTATGGGTAGGCAAAATAAGAAAATCCGAGAAGAGACCTCTGGAGGGAGGCGGTGGATGAAGGGTTCATGATGGTAGTTGAATTTCATTCTTAACTTGAAGCTTTGCCGTTGGAGGTTTGCGAGTTCAGCTTTCGCCTTTTCAGTCCTTTGTTCAAGGTCCGTAAGCTGCACGCAAATCTGACATTGCTCGGAAGACTCGTCGCCTTTCGTACAAGTAAATTGCGAAAATCCCGTGTCCACTGCCGTGTTCATAGTGATACATTGGGGACACAGGGTCATTTCTGGTGTCATTGTGAAATGACAAAATAGAGTGCGTAGGCTGCGATAAATGAAGTGAGTTACAATTATTAGTAGTCGAAACAATACTCACGCCCAGAGACTATCAGACGACGTGCAAAAGGTGGGGCTGGTGGTCGTTGTCGATGGAAGAGTTTCCGGGTCACGCAGGGTCCATATATTCAATATTGACGGGCCGAAGGTTTAGAGCACGTAGCATAACGTTCACGTGCCTGTGACGAAATTTCCAGCGTGAAAGCTTGGGGGGTTTTGGATTTGTATTACAACGGATGGCCATATAACATACAGTGTAACGATATTCCTAGTCCGAGTTTGTCATCAACGCATCATCGAAATCCA
>Ga0247741_1001236_pt1 | contig 14183 bp, 18 predicted proteins | sample UWRJL213509R2_FD_180945 | JGI IMG/M metagenome (GOLD analysis project Ga0247741, IMG submission 180945) | Plant litter microbial communities from Arlington Agricultural Research Station in Wisconsin, United States - UWRJ-L213-509R-2 | ecosystem: Environmental > Terrestrial > Plant litter >... | reverse complement strand
GTTCCCGATCGAAAGACCTATTTGTTGACTTAAACGATGCACGCCTCACACTCCAGCTTGCGGCGCCTATTCGAAAGGTATTTGGTGCCCAAGGTACGTGCACGATATTACCTATGTATTCGCTTTGAAATGACGCCCACGTCCTTCATTCGTTCAGTTTTCTCCAGGGTCTTCCCTGGTCCAAATATGCCCTGGAACAACAATTCATCGATACAGCTGCAGGATATGTATGACCGGGTATACTCACATCTAATCATCAATTCACCACATCGAGATACCATCCTCCAAGTCCTTGGACAAGTCATTGTTACCAAAGACATGCCGCCTGATATGGATGCCATTGGTATTCCTGCGAACTTCTCGTCCCCGAGATCAATTGCGGCAATTCTTGGACTAAAGCCCGCCCTGGTGATGCAACTTGTCACAAATTTTCGTTCGCTGCTTGAAGTTGGAGACGAATACACAGATATGACAATCCGTCAGCCGTCTTTCTCCGAGTTCCTACTCGATTCATCCAGGTCGCAAGAGCTGTGTATTGATATCAACGACGCTCTACTCATTCTCCGACGTACACCTCTCAGGACAATTTTCGTTACCGAAGGTATGTAACTACATAATCTACCGCTTTCGATCTACCATCAATAACCTCTATATCACTTCGTTACTTAGTGTTTTCAAAGGTCTTCACAGACGCATATTCAAGCGAGAACTTAAATACAGTCTCAAAGCTTGTGGAGATCGCTCTTGCGCACTGTAGGGATGCTGAGATATCGCCGGAACTCTATAAAATGCTTCCAAACATCCTCTTTGGTGAATATGAGTCACTTGTGTGTTCGGCACCCTGGACGCGACACCCTGCCACAAAGATTTTGAGGCAGATCTGCGCAATTTTAACAGTCCGTGGATTTCATCCTTCTCATTTTCCTTGAACTAAACCAATTGCATTCAGGAGAGTCAATTTACCGGTCTTCGTGAATCTGACGTTGACACGAGACTGAAAGCCCTTTGGAGTGCCTTCACTTGGGAGGTTGTACCAGACACCAACGCTGCTCAGAGGGGATTGGGTATAGGGTATGTCAAAGTTGATTTGACCTTGTGTACTCGAACTCATTCATCTGGTAGTTTGTTTGAGACCGATTTACACTACACCCGAACATTGGAGGTACGAAATGTTACAGCCTAGGCCTGATGTACCCTACTAAAATCGGAACAGTTCTTGGCCAGAATATCCGGCAGCAAGGTTTCGGGCCTATCTGAATACAATCGTAGTGCAAATCATGTTGAACTCAAGGGTCCTAATAAAGGCGACCCCGTCATTCGCTTCCGCATTTACTATTCCTCAAATATCAAAGATGGCGTTATTGAATTCATGTAAGATAGTTCCTTGTACTTTGTTTTTTCCTGATTTTGTCTTGTGTTTGAAACAGGTTCTACGATGAAACTCACGATCGTAGCAAAATATACAAAGTAAAAGTTCCCCAGGTATACAGTCCCGGAGAGGAGGGGGAGGCACAGGCATGGGAGATGCTCGCATCTACTTGTCGCCAGTGCGAGTGGTTGAGGTAGTGCATGGGTTTCCGGTTATAGAGTAGAGGTATCATGGTTTAAATATCAGATTCTTCTGGCGCAGTATCCCATTTCTTGGCAATTAGCCTTGCCTTGGAAGTGTCTCATCCGAGATTTCTTCATTGACTATGGAAGCCTGGCATTGTTCAGATACAGAAGAGACGAATGTGGCTTCTTATATTCCATCATTCACGTATGCATTGTCTGAGTATGCATGTATCTCACTATTGGACTGAGAACACCGAATTAGCTTGCTTGAGCTTGAGATCGATGTGACTTCCAATTTCAATGTTACATCGAGGGCAGTAATACAAACACCTTACAAAGGTACCATTACTTTGACAAGAACATGACGAAGTTCCTATATAGACGGACCAACATGTATTCGTGGGCGTCAATTTAAGCGCCCAGGCTTGAGAGTATTGATAAATATTTCGAGCCCACATCCAACCACCTTCAGACCCTTCCATAATGCAAGTACACGTGTATACGATCCGTTTCGATCATAGCCAAGAGTATCGTGAAAATATTTGCACTGGGATGGCAGGGTTGAATAATCGTTGGAAGGCTTAGTCTCAAATGGTCCTTAGGGTCTGGTAAAAAGAAAATGTCGACTCGGCGAATGCACTCCTCATTGTATATCCACACAAAAACCAGACTATTGGCCATGATGTTGATCTACTCGCTTATCGAAACAAGACAAGGACGTCGTATTATCTCCACCCGGCCATCCTACCATGCCAATACGAATGTCGACCCGAAAGTGCCTCCCAGCCATCTTACGCCATAGGATTTGAGCGTTAGCTTCAGGTATCGGGCCTACAGGTACATGCGTCAATATTGAAGTCATCCGAGAGAGATTGAGACGCACTCTGAATGATGTCCAACTTCACAAGTGCGGGGGTTCATTTGGTGTTAGCTCTGGTGACTGGACTGGGCGTTCATAAGCGATTGTTGGTGTCGAGGAAAACGAGAGTCCGTGGACTGACCACTGCCCAGCCCGTGATGGAACAGATTCCAAGAGAGACAGCTTTGCAGATTGTAAGTACGAATTTATGCGTGCAGGGATGAACGCCCTACTTGAAGAGCCAATGGTCGATTAATGATCTGGTCCCGAAAGAATGGGAAGCTATGACTCTGCTTACTTTTGAGCACTCCCCACAAATGGTACAGCGACGTACGCGTCCAAACACCTAGACGCGGCCATGTGAGCACATCGCAAAAGGCAGGCCAACGACTAACGCGCCCGATTGAACCTCATCGGCGATGTCACGGCTCAGAACATTTCATACCAAACCTCCGCAAAAGCGAAAGTCCACTCGTTTGTGGATGTGCTCTCGGCTTGACAAAGTCGGTTGAGTGTAGAAGAAGGGTGTCGTTCGATGTAAGTATGGGAGCGAGTAGGTGTACTGTGGTTGAACGCTAAGCGCAAATGTAGAGGACCGTTCTGCTGGGAGGTTTGAAGGGAGTCGTGGTACAAGTAGCGATAGAGGCACGAATTTGTTGTAGAACACGAGCCATATCCGCATCATCAAAGGGGCTTGAAAATTTGAGCGTCGAAACCAACACAGAGGAAGGGAGGTCCATCTTTGGGTGTTTGAACGACACAGAGGTCTGCCATACGTTCCGAGTGTTTTTGAGACAGGTGATGGCGATGTCGACTGAGAGGTTGTAATTTGGACGAGAGGCAATATATGGGATCTGGTATGTGGAATAGACCAGATAAATTGTGAGATTTGCATACAGAAACGAGGGACAACAGATCTGACCAACCTGCATTACACTAGCCCAGCCAGGGTACGAGACTTTTCCGTCCAAGGTAAGCTCAACTTCGGCATATCAATCATGGATCGACTGCGATACGGAGGGTCTCCAGGAGCGTGGATAATAATAGAGCAGAGAAACATGAAGAGCCAGAACGGTGAGTGGATGGGCGGATATTGAGGAGGGCGTTGATAGCGGATGGGCAGGTTCAGTGTGATGAGCGTCATGGGCCTCCAGCGAGATATTCGAGGCATTTAGGCCACGAGCAGAAAATGGGGAAGATCGCAGACACGGACTGGAAATCTGGACAGTACTAGAAAGTCAGATCAGGCTTAGCAACGAACGTAAGAGTGAGACTGGCATATTCAGCTGTGACAAGTCGGTGCTAGGAGAAGAGAGCGTGTGAATGACGTCAGCCGCCATTGCACTCGTTTTATCGGACCGCTTTTCCTCAAGTTCAATGTAGAACACCGAATGCTTCTCTCCAGGTTCATACGCACTGGGTAGCGCCATTGACAGACCACTTTTTCTTAGGGCCCAATGTAGAACGTTGAGTAGTTCTCTCCCCGGCCAATTACCAAATGCAACGCAGCCGCGCAACTCCTCCGGAACCCAATGATGGTCTTCACCTTGTTTACTATATCTCACTGGCCCGAATTTCAACCTCTTTTCTAAGAGCACCTCCACTGGACGGACAGAACAAGCAGGCCCTCAGTGAGTTTTCTTGTCCCTGTGTGCGTACTTTACTAATGCTCCCCCTGCAGCACACAATGCCACTTATCAACGGATTGCGTGTCTTTTCGAAGCCCGAGGAGCCCTCCGAAGGCGCGATCTCCGCCCGACCATCTTAGTCCAATGTTTCTTTCGATGCCGAAGTGGTTTTTGGCCAGTAAGCGGTCACCGTTTTGGTTGACCTAGATGAGTACTGACCATGAATTTTTCAGTAACGAGAACGTCAAACCTCAAATCAAAGTACTCAACGACGTCAAGAACACAGCCATCTTATGGCTTTTGGTAAATGCGACGAGGACACCCAACCCAGAGTGGTTGGACCCTCTATCTTCTCATACATGTCAATATTGACTTTCTATTACAGTTTTCTCGAACAAGACACGGACAACCCTCACATCGTAGGCACCACTGAAGGTCTGTACCTTTCGTACGTATAGAGCGGTCCATTAATGTTTCTGACCGGCTCTTCCCCAGCCTCAATACGACCACCAAGCCTCAAGCCTCTTACTACGTCCTTCATTGCCCCAAACCCAAGCTTTAGAGTGTTAACCCGCCACATCATTATCACTGATGGATTGAACACTTCAAGCTTGAAGTCGGAAACAAGTTGGTCCTCGTGAGTCGCTCTTGTGTTCTTTGCGTCTCGGTCTCAGCGCTCATTAAGGACTACGGTAGCTTCGACATCGGCGTATGCAACACCATCGCTGGACCTCTTCCTCGGACTTCCAGTTCAGAAGGGTACCCTAAACGTAGGGATAGGTGCTCAGGCGATGGTCAGAAGTTGGCGCATAATCTTACTTGCCTCCTGCTACCCAGCCTCTAACTGTTTCGCATACACTTCATGGTATTCTCTACATGGACTCGTTACGAAGAGCTAAGCGGAGATTAGGAAGCTGTTAAGCATTCAGGCGCGTACGATGACTAGCAGAACCCCGAGTACACGGCTTGATGCTCTAATCCATTTATAATCTCCCTCCGCCATAGCCTGCTCTAACTTGGAGCGTTCCCAACGTTGGCGATGCGCTAATATGCTCAATAGCCACTGTAAGAACCCTCTCAGTGTTATTATTGTACCCCTTTCTGAATGTTAATGTGTTATAGTTCCCAATAAGCGTCTCGACGCCGATATCATCACTTATCCTACCATCTCCTATTGCAGGCCTGAGCTCTATAGGGCTGCCACTAGACAAATCTGTGCCCAGTGTCCCAATACAGGCACCTGGGTGACACAGTAACGATTTGTTACTAAATTCCACCAATCAAGTCGACACCAGTCTTTAAACTCAGGTGACTTCTCACTGCTACTTCTCGATGTTTGATGCTTATTATTTATTGTATAAGATGGCTGTTACGACGTTCTAACTACGAGCTCTCATGGAGCCTCCCGCTTGGGGTGATGGGCATTTAGGTGACGGCTTGGAATCCGAAGAGTGAGCCCCCTTGACTTCTTGTCTGTTACTTAAACACTAGCTTGTATTATAGATAACTTCTTGGGGTGCTCTGATTAGTGATGCACGCGCGCTTACTAGGCGCCAACTGGAGAAGATCTAGGAAGCTGTTTGAACGTGAGGCTTACGCGCAGAAAGATAATGGAACTAGCACTTCACAGGCAGTTACTGCCTCAACGCCAACCACTGTCACTACCAAAAACGTCGGCATAAAATCAAAACCTTCACTCCCAGTTCTGTATAGGATTTACTATATTCGGTAGAGTGATAAGTTGACAATTTCGCGATGTCGGCGGAGCAAAATACGATTTTAATCAAATGAGAAGCTATACGAGCACTCAAAGTGAATTCAAATGCACCAACTCAACCACGCGATGCCGTCAAGTGATGCGTGGGTCAAGATGATAATCGAGTAACCTTCATATCTGAAAATCAAGCTTTGAAGTCGAAATCAAGGAACAATACCTTCAATTGGTCGACAGGTTGAGTTCGGTCATCCACCGCTCTCGAGGTCGATACAAGGTTTTTTGTCCTTCGATCCATGCATTTCATCCAATAGCTGACAGCTTATCTATTTCTAGATGGACACAGCCCCCTACATTGACTGTTGATGATTGATAGAAGCCTTGCTACTTTTGCGCCAGGCTGCGTTCATTTGGCCTTGACTTTGCACTGCCTAGGGTGACCTGTAAAAGTACTCGACACACTCGTTCAAGACTTCCTCTCTTCCACCACCATACTCTAGCGCAGTCGTCTGGCTCATGAGTTTTTTCCCTAATGCTCAGCGTACCCCGATACATATTCAGGATGCGACGCTCACTGCTGTCAGTGGTGATCAAAACAATCATGCCAGCGGTTCCATGACGGTAGCTGGATATCATCATATTGCTGGAAACCAGAATATTTACCATGGGTTGTCGCTGGAAGGTGCGTCATCATGTCTACTCCTCTTATTCTAGTAGTCTAACTTTCGAGTAACACCTTGCTAGGAAAGAGCCTCCTCGAACGTGCCTCGTCAGCTGCTCTTCCAGATAACGAAGCCAGAATTGATCAGCCTAGGTGCATGGAGGATACTCGAGTAGAGCTGGTCAAAGAGCTGGACGACTGGGAGAGGAGCAAAATCGATTCCGCCACCATGATGTGGATGTATGGAGGCGCCGGTACTGGGAAGACCGCACTGCTCCTCACGTTTGCGGACTTGTGCAGGCTGCATGGACGTTCGGCTGGCGCCTTCTTTGCCTCGAACCGGATCGCCCACTGCAATGACGGCAATAGGATCGTAGCCACACTGGCCATTCAACTCATGCAGGCTTTTCCATCCACCCGATACTATATTGACAAGGCGATCGGTGAAGATCCCTTTCTTCTCTCCAAGGGACGAGAAGTACAGATGAAAGCATTATTTGTAGAACCAATCCGACGAATTGCAACGATGGCACGCCTCCTTCAAACTGTCACCTTTGGGTTCATGTCGTACCCCACTCTTGTTGTCATTGACGGCCTCGACGAAATCACTGGCAAGGAGGTTCAGAGCGACATCATCAGGATTATTGGCGAAACTATGAAAGACATCCGCCTACCCCTTCGCTTCCTCATCGCTAGTCGGCCAGAACCTCACATCATAGACGCCGTCGGGCATCTGAAATCGCATTTTCCGGGACGCGTGTCCCAGATCGATCTCAGCGAAGATGCTTTGACACGGCGCGACATCGAGGTCTACCTGAGGAAGAAGTTTGCAGAGGTTCGCTCGATGCATCCTGAAGTACCGCCTGACTGGCCCGGCTTTGATATCATCTCACAGCTGGCCGATAATGCTTCGGGTCACTTCATATACGCGACGACTGTGATGGCCTATATCACCACCCGGTATCATCGTCCGGACGAGCGTCTGAGCATCATACGTGGTCTCCTTCAGGCACCTCCCGGTGACACACCCTTCTCCCAACTTGACTTCCTGTACACTCATATCACCACCAACGCCAACCATCGACAAGAGATCCTGAAGGTGCTGGGGCAGCTTCTCATTGCCCGCGACATGACTAGTGACGATGATATCCTTGGCTCACCTGCCAACTCGAGCTCGCCAAAGCGCCTAGAGGCAATTCTCAGCCTCCATCCTGGTGATATCCGACGGACTCTTACAGACATGCACTCCTTGCTCAAAATCGGGACCGATTGGGAGGATATCAAAATTCTTCATGCTTCATTCCCTGACTTTCTACTAGATAAATCCAGATCTAAGGATTTATGTGTTGATATGGAAGCAGCTCGCGCAGCCCTGGAGGTAAGCCTGCGGATTCGAGCCACATTCGGCTTGACATGTGAGTGACCCCGACGCCTGTGAGATCACTTCTAGCACTGATTCTCCGCTAGTTTTTTGGCATATCTATGAGACCTCAGCCCAAGCCAGAGTTGAAGCCGTTGGACAACTCCTTAAGGCTGCTGAAATATCTTGCAAGAATGATGGATACTCCCAAGAACTCCGCAGAATGCTGCCAAACATTATCCTTGGTCAGTACGAGCTATTCGTGCGCTCAGCGCCTTGGAAGCGGCACCCTGCTACTGCGGTCTTGGGGCAGATCTGCGCGATTTTCACAGTCCGTGGATTTCATCCTCACCATTTTTTCTTGAACTAAGTCATTTACATTCAGGAGAGTGAATTTACCGGTCTCCATGAATCCAATGTTGATGCGAGACTGAAGGCCTTTTGGAACGCCTTCACCTGGAAAGTCGTACGAGACTTCAACGCCGCTCAGACTGGACTGGACATACGGTATTTCACGTTGATTTGACCTTGTGTACTCACCCTCATTCGTTTGATAGTTTGTATGGTATCTACCCCCTAACATTGGAGGTATGAAATGTTACAGTCCAATAGGCCCGATGTGCGCTACTAAAATCAGAACAGTTCTTGGCCAGAATCTCCGGTCGCAAGGTTTCAGGCCTATCTGAACACAATTGTAGTGCAAACCATATTGAACTCAAAGGTCCCAATAACAATGACTCCATCATTCGCTTCGACATTTATGGTGGCCTAAATATCAAAGAGGGCACCATTGCATTCCAGTAAGATAGTTCCTTGTGCATTTGCCTAATTTTCAACTGTGTTTGAAACAGGTTCAAGGATAAAGCTCACCCCTTTGATGGCAAACCATACTATGTAGAAGTTCCCCAGGAATATGGTCCCGGAGAAGAGGGGAAAGCACAGGCATGGGAGATGCTCGCATCCGCTTGTCGCCAGTGCAAGTGGTTGAAGTAGTGCATTGGCTTCCTGTTGCAGATTGGAGGTAGCATGTTTCGGAATACCGCACTCTTCAAACGCAGTGTCTCGTTTAGTCTTGCCTTGTTAGTGGGATTTAAATACCTTATTCGAAATTTCTTCGTTGACCACATAAACTCAGCATATTCTACTCAAGAGATCAGCATGGTTTTTTCATGTGGATTTCATAATTTACATGTCCTTTTTCCAAGTATATATGTATCTTGACATTGGGCTGGAACCACAGAAACCGCTCGCTTTAGTTTGAGATCATTGTGGCCTCCGCTACATTGAGGACGTTCATAGTATAACCTCCATACAAGGGTGCAATTACTTTGACAAGAACGTGATAAGGCTTCTTTGTAGACGAGCTTGTATGTATTCATGGGCGTTAATTTAGACGCCCAGACTCGGGAGTATCTATAAGCATTTTGAGAACTCGGACAGCTGCAGGCCTAGGTAAACTTGACGGCAAGAGATATGTACGATGACCGGCAGGGACTGGAGAGGGTACGAGTCAGATTGGGATAAGGATAGGGAAGTGAAATAACCAACCTGTACGAGAAACTGTCCGAACTTTCCATCTGCAGGATTTGTGGGCCGTCAGATCGAGGCTGGAGTTCAAAAACGTTCAATGCCAAGAGAGGAACGATAAGAACGGCAGGTGGACGAGAGGAGGAGCAGATGCGTGGACTCAAGCCTGACTCAAGGCGTAGACTGGAAAAGGTCAGATCTGGGTCAGAAGGGAGGAAGGCGCGAGACCAACTTACTCTCAATAGACCAGGTGTCATTCTGGGTAAAATTCATGGTATGCCTCCTCCGAACGCCTTGCTGTTGCCAGTCAAACGTCGGCGACCTGAGAGTGGCGAAATCCTTCATAGTCAAGCCAAGCAGTGAAGCGAATGAGGCCGGGCGGGATTTCGAAGGACCCTGCTTAATGCTGGGACATGTCCGATCCCTATGCGGACGGAAATGGCCCCGGGTAGTGATGCCGCGAGTTGAGTTCGAGTTGAGCTCGAGCTTAGCGGACTTGGAATTTTGACAGCTCGAGCTCGACTCGACTTGAGCTCGGCGTGATGAACTCGCGAGCTCATGTCTCGATTTAGCTTCAGGGCATAGGCGCCATGAAATTGAGATTATGAGCGGTAGTAGACGACAAAATGGTAGATACAGTAGTAATAGTCCTCGATAACTTCAGTAATTGGTATTGTAACGAAAATATAAAGGATTAAGTAATAGAAATGTCAACGTCCAGATTAGTCTCGTTGCGACCCACATCTTTCTCCGCCCCCCAGCCCTCCCAAGACTGCTCGATGTACTTCTTCAACTCTTCCACCTTTCCATCGGTGAGCAGCTCCTCGACTAGCTGTACAGAAAGATCGAGTACGGTCATCTCTCTCTCCGAGCAAAGCAAGCCTTCCGTAAAGCTCAAGCGGTCGCCTCGGTAACCAAATTTGAGGAGCTGGAGCTCCTCCACCTTAAACGATGAAAGATTTGACCGTCGTGCGGTGTCCGTCTCCTTGCTGGATGAAAAAACGCGCTCACACGGAACTGCCGAAGCTTGAGCTGGCAAGACATCCATTGCAACCCTCCAGAACAGTGGGTAGATGCCTTGACTTGCCTGTAGGAATTGGTGAGCTCTGAAAAGTTCAGATATATATGGAACTTACCTGCCAGAACCTCAGAAGGTCGAAGTCCTCCGCTCGAGGGTCATCTTCGGCGATCATACCTGAATCCTCATACTTCTTCATCTCAGCCTCCACTACCCGCTTGTCCTCAGCCAATGCCTGGTTCTCCAACTCCTCTTCGGTTGGGACAACTGGCTGATCTCCAGTACTGGTGGAAACCTGAGCCGGGATTCCAGGAAGAGATGTTGAGCGCGAGAGTGCGAAAAGCCGTTTGAGTCCAGACTGCTGAGCGAGAGCCGCATGCGATGCTGACGATGTTTTTACGATCCGTCGTGTGGGGGCTGGAACTGTGCGTGAGTTCTTTCGTATGCCAGTTTGGTACTCCAGGAGCTATCAATATTGTAAGTAATGTTTAACGCCAAGTTAATTGAAAACTTACTGCATTGAAGACAGATTGCCGTGCAACCTTATAGTTTTCAGAGTCGGCACCCCAGTTGTCCTTGAGCCACTGAAAGCCGATTGTTGGATTGAGAACTGGTGCGTGAAAATAATGACTTGATACATATTAAATTTTGAAATTTTACTAACCCATTGCAACCCCATAGATCTTCGTCTTTCTGGAACGGGAGAGATACTCTTCGAGCTTGGCCCTTGATGCGTCGATTGCGTGCGCTAAGCCAGGAAGCGTTTTCGCTAAGTCCTTGAGGTAGACTATAAGCTTTTCATACATTGGCAGCACGACTGATAGAGTTGGCGTCTTCTCCGCAGATACAAGCTCTTGCACGACGTGGAAAAAATGAAGAAATAATCGGATATGCCCAAGAACCTCGATCTGAATGTCAGTAAAGGCATATGCGGCAAGATCTGGATTCTTCTCGACAATGACCTTTGCCACCTATAAGACGTTAGTGATAGTTATTAGTTGGAGATAGTCATTACAACAGAAATCTGGAGACTTACTGGATACAATTCCAAAAACCTGTCGATCATACCAAAGGTCGAAGACCACCGAGTATCAACATCCTTGAGTAAACCAACCACACGAAGCTTGATCATTCGTTCCACCCACTCGCCATTCTCGTCGCATTCACGAACAAGCCAGCCGCTAGCAGTGTTACCCTCAACAATTATCTTCTCGAACTCCTCTCGACGCTGCCCTGATGCGCGACATGCAGTGATGAACCGGCGCACCAATCCCACGACATCAGATTGTAGTGCCTCCTGATACTCGGGAGTGACTCCAGTTGCAGTTGTATTACGAAGGTTGAGGCCGTCATCATCCTCGTGAATGAGGTCAGAATCGAAGACTGAGATTTCAGTCATGTACTTCAAGCCGGTCTTTACTGCAATATTTATAACATGTGGGAAGCACCTGAATAAGGTTTATTAGTCGTCAAAGATGTAACTCTGAGATGAAGTTTACCGAATGCGATTGCCTTCATGATGGAAGGGAATACCAAGTTCCTCAAGTTCAGCCTCGATCTCCACCATCATGGTGTCATTATTTGAGGCATTATCGAGTGTAATCATTGACAGCTAACGGAAAATATTTAATCTAAAGCAGCAGGATAAGAGATAGACGGCTTCCATACCTTGTTTAGACATCCAATTTCCTTGACGACTTGTACAAAAACCTTCCCAATGTTGACACCCGAGTGACTTCCGTGGAGTTGTCTGAATGCGACCAGCTGCGTACGAGCAATGAGGTGGCCGTCAGCTGACTTGGCGGAATAGTGAGCTGTCATTGCCATGTACGACTCGAGATTTTGACGTGACCAGATGTCACTGGTCAAGGAGACACGCCCGAGCGAAGCCTGTGTAATTAAGTAAAAGTTAAAGAGAATGACGAGAATATCATGATTGTAAGCCTCACTGCAATCTCGTTCACCATTTTCTGATACTCTCTCTGAAATCCACAGGTGATTAATTCTGAAAGCTTTGTACGGTGGGGTATATCGGCATTTTGCAGGTGGGGGCTGATGAACAGGAGTAGATCACGAAGCTCTGGACAGTCAACAACACTCAGAGACTTTCATTCGCCGTCATCAGTTAAGATTCAAATGTGTGAAAGAAACCACAAACCTGATCATCAACAGCAACCCACCGAATCAAGCGATCATAGAACCCACCAAGTGAAAATGGTTCACGCTCGCAAGGTCGCAAACCATCCACTGGCATCGCACCCAGCTGCTCCCATCCTTTGAGCTGCTTCAGAATCACGATGTCGCGCCAGTACTTGCCATGCTCCTTCATCATGTGGTTGCGAATCGTCTTGCTCTGGCCATTTGTGTTCTTCCAGATCGCACCTTCATCATGTCTGTATTTGTTGGATGAGTTAACAAGGGAATGAATAGTTAAAATGCACACTCACGGACAGATAATGCAACCAAGAAAATCGAAGACTTTCGGATCTGGTCGTAGTTCAGAGGGCTTCTCCCTTTCGGGTATTGCAAATGGAGGTTTATCAGCCGTTAGTCCACGAGTGAAATACCAGACATCGGTTGCCTGTGCGACACTGCTTCCTGCACTTGAGGTCTTGTTGAGAAGAGAGCCGTGATGTGAAATGGGTCCATTAACACGTGCAATGGAAGGATGAAGCTCTCGCGGGACCGCGTTGGTTGCAATCTGGGGAGCCTGAGGTCCGACCCCTGGAACAGGCTGCATGAGAGGTATTGGTTGTACAGGAGCAGTAGATCCAGCAGACGTTGAGGGAGTAATAGCTGTTTGGATGTTGCGTCGTTTCTGAGCGGTACTTCTTGCACTAGTGGCGTTATGTTTTCGCTTGGCTCCTGCCTGTCTCGTAGTTGTCGAGTTGACCGTATTTAATGTGATATCCGAGAACACAACCTCACGAAAGATAGTTGGCTCAGGCGGTGGCTGGTGAAGCGGTTGCTGAGTAGGATGTGCATAATAGTTGTTTTGATATGCAAGAGCGGTTGGGAGAGGAGGTCCATAGTTTAGTTGAGGAGTTGAGGAGTATGAATGTGGCGTCCAAGATGTATGGTTTCCGGGAGTGACTGGGGCATGAGTTGGCGGGGGATACGCGCCGACAAACATCGGCTGCATGTTGGCGTGGTACATTGGACTTGGAGTAGAGGGAGGTGTTGTGCAGGTGCAGTTATAGGCGGGACAAGCACATCGTGGAACTGACATGCGAGGTGGGACAAACTTGGAGATGCCTTCCGTCTGTATTTTATACCTTCATTCTCTGGGGCTTGGCATAGGTGATCAACAAAGAGAGACGCGTCGAACGCGTCTCTAACGCGCTATGTCGTGACTTTCCGCTAGGCTTGGGTACCGAAAGCAGTCTAGTACAACGACTTCTGAGCAGGGTATAATCAAATATTATATTGTGCATTTGATGTGCCTTGGCTGTACCCGTATATACAGATTGAGGAACGGAAAACCCAGTATCCTCATTTACTGCAACGGATACCAGACTCGGAGGAGGGAAGGACTACTAGCGAGCGCCTTTTGTAGGCGCCCAAGGGCCATATGCCGTACCATTACATACTTACATGCAATTCTAAATTAAGTCATGAGCTCCGGAGCCAGCTCGAGTTGAGCTCAAGCTCGCCAAGCTCAAGCTTCCAAATCAGGAACGCCACCAAGTCGAGTTCAACTCAACTCCGAGCTGACTCCAGCTCGCGGCGTCACTAGAAATGGGTCCAAAATTCGGGCCATGTCCGATCCCTATGCGGACATAAAGGCCAAAATTTGGGCGGATGTCCGATCCAAACTGCGTCCAGAAACGGCTGGTCGGTGGCGATGTCCGATCCAAAATTC
>Ga0247741_1001235_pt1 | contig 14186 bp, 16 predicted proteins | sample UWRJL213509R2_FD_180945 | JGI IMG/M metagenome (GOLD analysis project Ga0247741, IMG submission 180945) | Plant litter microbial communities from Arlington Agricultural Research Station in Wisconsin, United States - UWRJ-L213-509R-2 | ecosystem: Environmental > Terrestrial > Plant litter >... | reverse complement strand
TATTTTCTTCAGCTACTGCCAGTGCATCGAAAGAAATATCACTAAGTTGAACCTCTGAATTAGGAAATGCGTAAGCACACGCAATACCTATACAGCCGCTGCCAGTACACAAATCCAGAATTTGCGCAGGCTCGTTGACTAGCCATGGGTCAAATCTCTTTTGAATAAGCTCGCCGATTGGAGAACGCGGCACTAGAACACGATCATCCACAGTAAAAGGCAAACCGGCAAACCACGCCTGGCCGGTTATATAAGCTGCGGGAATTCTTTCATCAATACGACGCTGTAAATTATTCAGAACACGCTCGCGCTCACCAGAGGTTAGACGCGAACTTAACCACTCGTCCGACAAGGGCGGCGTGAGATTGATGGCGTGTAAAACCAACTGCTCTGCTTCATCCCACGCATTATCAGTACCATGGCCAAAATAAAGTTTGGCAGCATTAAATTCGCTAACACCCCAACGAATAAAATCGCGAATGGTGAATAATTCGTCATTAATATTGGGAGTCAATGATGACATAGCTGTAGCTCAATAAAAATACGGAGCTCTATTCTACCTAAATCAACACGATTTATTTAAAAGAATCTGAAATCGAGTTCGTCAGCGCCGAGCTTACAGGTTAAAATGCGCGATTAATTTAACTGCGGTATATCGCAGCCTTGTGGTCACGGGAGAATACGATGAAAGAACATTTTGCGAGCATTATTTCCAGCATTGGCGAAGATTTGAGTCGTCCTGGTTTACAGGATACGCCAGAGCGCGCCGCCAAAGCCTTTCAGTTTTTAACCCGTGGCTATAATCAAACATTGGACGAGGTTGTCAACGGCGCACTCTTTCCCTCGGATTCGAGTGAAATGATTTTGGTAAAAGATATTGAGTTGTATTCGATGTGCGAGCACCACTTGCTTCCTTTTATCGGTAAGGCCCATGTTGCTTATATCCCGACCGGAAAAGTGGTGGGCCTCTCTAAAATTGCACGTATAGTTGATATGTATGCGCGCCGCTTACAAATTCAGGAGCAGTTGACTACACAAATTGCCGAATCGGTATTGAAAATTACGGGAGCCAGTGGAGTTGGAGTTATCATTGAAGCAAAACACATGTGCATGATGATGCGCGGTGTAGAAAAACAAAACTCATCCATGAAGACCTCGGCAATGCTGGGTGGTTTTCGCAGCAGTCAGGCAACACGTATGGAATTTTTGTCACTGGTTAACTAATTTAATTTTAATGACCGCTATAAAAAAGGACGCAATTGCGTCCTTTTTTACGCTCTATCCATCCGCTTTATTTATCGCCAACAAGATCACCAATTTTTACAACTTCCACGCGCGCATTTCTATCACCCCTTCCTGCTGGAGCTAAACTTCCAACGCCAAATGTTTGAATGCGTTTTGCATCCACACCCGCGCTTACAAGCGCCGCTTTAATTTGCTCCGCATTTTTTTGCGACTCGCGTTGCTGTTGAACAATACTTGCCGCCGAGTAGTCATGCCCAACCAGCGCAAGCGCTAATTTTGGTTGCAAGTTTAAAAGGTTCACCAATGCCTGGATATGTGCCTGTTTAATTTGTAAATGCAAACTGCCTTGGGAATCTTTGCTGACAAAATCCGGAAATACGAAATAACCATTGTTGTTTAGTAATTTACTGAGCGTCTCTGGGCTGGAAGCAACGCCGAATTCGTTAATCTTGTTAATATGTAAAATATCCAACTGCACGTAAGCCCTTTTATTGCCACGCATTACTGCATAAATCACTACATAAAAAGGTTTTTCGTCGGCATTGGTGATTTCATAGGCACCGTAAAATTGGTATTGATCCAAACCGTAAAGCTGAATAATTTTAAAGTGGTTATTCGCCCAACTATTGCTGGTTCCACAGTCCCGAGCTTTGCAGTGAAAAAGTTCGCGCAAATTATATTTGTCGAGCTGCTCTTTAAAAAATAAAAACCCGGTTTCGGCATTGTGGTCGGCGGGCAGTTCGTAAGTAAACCTTTCCAGATCACCACTTAAATGTTGCGATCTATCAACGACCCAATTGCTATCGATTTTTTTATAACTACCCAATGCCAGTAAAAAATCACTCCCCTCGCTAGTAGCATGAAAAACTTCACGTGCGTTTGGATAGGCTTGTAGCTTCAAGTCAGCGCCATGTGCAAGGAATGAGATACTCAGTAAACCTAACAAATAAATTATGTATTTCATTTATTTTCTATGCGCAAAAAATGGATTAAATATAGCAGCAACGTCCGCAACTTCTTGCTCCATATGCAAATGGTGGCCGCCAGGCAACATTGATATTTTAATGTTTGGGAATTTTTTAACGGCGTTCAGATAATTTGGAAAAAGCATCGGCATACCCTCCTTCGCTAGCACTAAAGATATTGGGCATTTTATCTGTTGAATAAAAGCTGCCATTTGCTCCGGTAAAAACTTTACTGACGACGGCACCATTAAGCGCTGATCAGTACTCCATTGATAGCCGCGATCAACTTTTTTAATCCCACGCTCCGTAAGCGCCTTGGCGGCAGCATTACTTAGCGGGAACATACCACGTTCACGCACCTTGATTGCACTTGCGATATCTGGATATACGGTGAGTTTTTTTGAGGATAGAGACTTCATTCCCTCGATAGAAGATGCCAATTGCTTAGGTGCGTCCTCATTAGCTTTAAATTCTGGCAACAAACCTTCAATTAGAGCTAGATGCGAAATGCGCTCGGGGAAAGTACCTGCTGCCAGAGCAGAAACAATCGCACCACGAGAATGCCCCAGAAGCGCAAATTTTTTCCAACCCAATTGATCCGCGATGGCGAAAATTTCTGGCACATCCTCCCAAATATTATAAGGCAAGGAAGTTTTTCGATGCTCCGTTAGGCCATGGCCAGCCATATCTATAGCAACTATATAAACTTTCTTTAGCAATACCGCCAATGCATAAAAACTTGCGGAATTATCCAGCCAACCATGCAGCGCTATCACCGGTAAATCGTCAGGATTCCCCCAAGCTTGCGCAGAAAATTGCAAACCATCTACATCAAACAATAAATCTTTTGGAGGTGTCGAATTTAAGATGTTATCCATGAATGTGTCTTAACCAACGCAAATTACCGCAACCTTGTGCAGCAATTTCGTATTCGATCAATGCAAGCGAACTAGTATCCATAGAGTGAGTTCCTATCATATCACCACAAAAAAGATCCAAAAACTTTCCTACAAAGGGCTGATGACTTGCCAATAAAATTGATTGCACATTAGCGTCTTGCAATAAATCAAATAATTCAGAGGGATCACTTTCAGGTGCGATAAAATTGGTGGTTTTAATCGTAATATTTTTATTTTGCTGAGATAAAATATCAATCACTATTTGTGCAGTTTGTTGTGCGCGCACTAAAGGACTCGACCAAATTTCTTCAAGCTGACTTAGTGCCACGACTGAATTATTAATACTGGCAACTACGTCAGTGCGACCTCGCTCTGTTAGATTGCGGGCTTCGTCGGTTGTTTTTTGTGGCTCTGCCTGGCCGTGCCGCAATAAAAATATTTGCATAGCTATTTCCTACCACTGTGTGCCTAAACTTCAGCGTTTACATCTTCAACTAATGGCCAATCAGCAAAGGGGAATGGTTTTTCTTCGCTGGCATAGGTTAAAAACTTTAAGGTATCAAAAATATAAATTGATAATGAGTGGCCGAATTTTCTCAACTGGTGATTGTCCTGACCCGTGATCAAAGAGAAAATAAATTGCGCAATAACCAGAACCCACATAATGATGCTAGCTAACTGCAATACAGCTGCAAATATCAACATAAACAACAAGCGTAACCAGTGCTTGCTAGAGGTGAGATTTGATTTAATATTTTCGCCTTTCATGGTTAAACCCCTAGATAATCTACGTCGGTGTTTTGTTCACCCATCATTAAACCGTGGGCAACTTCAGCGATGGATTTGTGCTCAAATAAAATTCCGTACAAACCGGAAACCAGCGGCATATAAACACCGAGATCATCCGCTTTTTGTTTAACTTGTTTTAAGGTATTAACACCTTCAGCGACCTGGCCCAAACCTGAGACAACTTCATCAAGATTTTTACCTTTGCCGAGTGCAAATCCAACGCGATAGTTTCTGCTAAGGTCAGAGGTACACGTCAGTATTAAATCACCCACGCCCGCCAAACCCAAAAATGTCATGGGGTTTGCTCCCATCAAATGGGCAAAACGGCCCATTTCTGCAAGGCTGCGGGTTAATAGCATCGCCTGCGTGTTTTGCCCGGCACCCAAAGCGGCAGCCATACCACAGATAATAGCGTAGATATTTTTTAAAGCTCCGCCCAGCTCAACGCCGTAACGGTCATGATTGGAATAAACCCGAAAGCTTGCTGAACACAATGTCTTTTGTACGCAATCTATTACTCGTTCATCACTACTCGCTATAACAGAACCAGTTTGAAGTTGGCGAACAATTTCTTTGGCGAAGTTAGGCCCACTCAAAACACCGATAGGATGATCTGGCAGTTCTTGCTCCAATATTTGGCTCATAAGCGTGAAACCTTGGGGCTCAATTCCCTTGGCTGTACTCACTACAATGGCATCAGCACGCAAAAAAGGCTTTATGGCTTGAGCGATCGTCCGAAATGAATGGCTGGGAATTGACACAAAAATCAAATCGCTTTGACTAATTGCCGTTTCCAGATCTGATGTAATGATGAGGTGATCAGCGAGCTTGTAGCCTGGTAGATATTCAGCATTTTCTCGCGCTTTTTCACAACGCAATGCATTCTCTCTGGAGCGCATCCAGAGATAGGTTTTGTGATTATTGTGGGCGATGATATTAGCAATAGCTGTGCCGAAACTTCCGCCTCCCAGCACACAGACAGTCAAACCTTTAGTCATATTTAAAACCTGAATAAAAATAATAAAATTTACGATTTATTAACAGCACAACAACGTAAAAATGATTGACAAAAAAACAAAAATGTAACTTTTTTGCACAAATAGCTTAACAAAAATTTTGTCCACATTTTCTGTGGATAACTTAGTGGATAGATTTTGGGAAACAGGGTCAAACCCTTATAAAATCTGAACGACAGTTAAATTGGTTAAATTTTAACCTCATCAAAAATTTCTATATTTTTCAATACGTTATACTATTTCGTAAGGGTAATTTCAGTATATTTGTAGATTGTTTGACTGACTTGTTCAGTCAATAACCTAAGCATGCCAAATGTGCATAAAAAAGTTAGTGGTCATTAACCGTGAATCCCCTACAGAAGCAAAACTTTTGTATTGCAAGCTATATTCATCAAAATTTCATATTACAACTGATGAAGAATTTTTTACCGTTAATTGAATATTATTCCCGCTCGCTACGCTTGAAATGGCCATAGCCACCATCGGCATAAAGTAAGGGCGCGAAGCTAACATCGCCTTTGTAAACTTGCTGAATATGAGCGATAACAATCTGATGGGTTCCGTAACTGATGAACATATCTGTTTCACAGAAAAATACGACCTGTGCATCCGTTAAATAAGGTGAGACTTTATCGAAGTGCCAATTTCCTAAACTAAATCTGTCTCGCCCAGGCTCGCGACCGGCGCATAAGTTGGAGATAGCTTCGTGTTCGGTCCCTAAAACGTTGACGGAGAATTTACTACCTTGGGTAGAAAAGTATTCCTGCTGCGATACGAGCTTATTAATACAAACTAGAAGCGAAGCTGGCTTATCTGAAACAGAAGTGACGGATGAAGCAGTCATTGCAAATTTCTCGTCGCCAATTCGCGCAGCAATTACACACACTCCAGACGCCAAGCTACGCATTCCCAGCTTCATTGCTTCACTTACCGGCTTATCGAGCATAAAACTTCCTCTTCAAAGGATTTTTCCTAGTGAAATTTCCCAATATAAGAGGACCATTCTGACAGAGACCAGCAGCGAAACAAACTAAACTATTTCCATCGCTTATCCCCGTGCTCAGCAATCGGCCAACTTGTTTAGAAAATATCTAAACCCACGAATAAATTAGATATTTTTTATTTTTTCGTTGACGAAGCTAGGGGGCATGGATATGATGCGCACCACTTGAAATGCACTGCATATTGAGTATTCGGAGTGTAGCGCAGTCCGGTAGCGCGCTTGCTTTGGGAGCAAGATGTCGGGGGTTCGAATCCCTCCACTCCGACCATATTTAAGAACCAAAAACGTAAAGTCCAGTACGCGCCCGTAGCTCAGCTGGATAGAGCACCCGCCTTCTAAGCGGGTGGTCGCAGGTTCGAGCCCTGCCGGGCGCACCATTCAGGGTTCCTCAACCCAATTTCCATAAGTTTAAAACGCTACGGTGGCTGTAGCTCAGTTGGTAGAGCCCAGGATTGTGATTCCTGTGGTCGCGGGTTCGATCCCCGTCAGCCACCCCATTTCCCCCGAACTGCTCCTCGTTAGATTTAATAAATTCATTTGCTTTATAGCACTTGGATCGCCATCTTTGCTGTGTGAAAATGCGCGCATCTTTTCCCTTCCTTTTTAAATCTTCGGAGATACCTGTGCCCGCATTAGTATTAGACGGCAAAGCCCTTGCTGCAAAAACTGAACAAGAATTGTCGCAACGTGTTGCAAGCCTAAAAAGCGCAACTAACGGCCAAACACCAATTCTGGCAACAATTCTGGTAGGTGCCGACCCAGCTTCTGCAACCTACGTAAAGATGAAAGGTAATGCTTGCTCACGGATAGGAATGGATTCTCTCAAAGTTGAATTGCCTTCCAGCACGACTACAGAAGAATTACTCGCAAAAATTCAAGAATTAAACAACAACTCAAATGTGCACGGAATTTTGTTGCAGCACCCGGTGCCCGAACAAATTGACGAGCGCTTGTGCTTCGATGCAATCAGTGCAGCCAAAGATGTTGACGGTGTAACCTGTTTAGGTTTCGGTCGCATGAGCATGGGCGAAGAGGCTTACGGTTGCGCAACACCAAAAGGAATTATGCGTTTGCTTGAAGCCTACAACATTGAATTTTCGGGTAAGCACGCCGTGGTAGTTGGCCGCAGCCCAATTCTCGGCAAGCCTATGGCTATGATGCTATTAAATGCAAATTGCACCGTCACTATTTGCCATTCACGCACAAAAAATTTGCCAGAATTAATTAAGCAAGCTGACATTATTGTTGGTGCGGTTGGCAAGCCAGAATTTATTAAAGCTGAATGGATTAAAGACGGCGCCGTCGTTGTTGATGCAGGCTATCACCCCGGTGGTGTAGGCGATATTCAATTAACACCGCTGCTTGATCGTGTTGCAGCATATACACCAGTTCCTGGCGGCGTAGGTCCTATGACAATTAATACATTGATTTATCAAAGTGTTGATTCGGGCGAGAAAAAAATGAAAGCCGCTGGCAAATAAAAATTATGTGCGATTCCAAACAGGCGCTTCAAAGGCGCCTGTTTTTATTTATAGCTAACTGCAATATTCTATGAACGATCAACTCGACATCATTTATCGCGACGAATTTTTAGTAGCGATTAATAAGCCAAGTGGTTTACTCGTGCATCGTAGCGCTATAGATCGTCATGAAACACGTTTTGCGATGCAATTATTGCGCGACCAAATTGGTCAACACGTATTTCCTGTCCATCGCCTCGACAAACCAACATCTGGCGTTTTAGTATTTGCGCTAAATGCTGACATCGCAAAATTAATGGGTGAGATTTTTTCACAGCATCGATTGCAAAAAACTTATGTGGCGGTTGTTCGCGGTATAGCGCCTGAATATTTATTACTCGATTACCCGCTCGTAGAAGATCTAGATAAATATACCGATAAAAACGCGCGCGAACCTGAAGCTAAACCAGCTGTCTCTGAATTCTTTCGCCTTGCTGAAATTAGTTTGCCTTACAGTGTCGATAAATATCCCGAGAGTCGTTATTCCTTAGTAAAATGTATTCCAAGGAGCGGACGCAAACACCAATTGCGTCGGCACCTTAAGCATATGAACCACCCTATTATTGGCGACGCAAAACACGGCAAAGGAAATCACAATCGTTTTTTCCAGACCACATTAAATACGCACCGATTATTATTAACGGCGACTGAGTTAACGTTTGGGCACCCTATCAGTGGCGAGCAGCTAACGCTGGTCGCACCACTTGATGCGGTGATGACACAACTTATGCAGCGCTTAAATTGGTGCAATTCCCTACCTGCTGATTGGCTGAAATCGTAACAACCGAAATAAAACTATGCGTCTTGATAAATTCATTGGAAATAATACCGAACTAAGCCGAACACAAATTCATATTGCAATTAAGCAAGGTTTAATTTTAGTTAACGAAATAGCCGTGAGTAAAACTAATGCGCGCATTAATGATGACGATAAAGTTATTTTCGATGGACAACTTATCGAAGCCCGCAAAGCTCGCTATTTAATGCTACATAAACCTGCAGGCTACGTATCCGCAAACACCGACAGTGAGCATCCGACCGTATTAGATTTGATTGATGTACCTTTCAAAAGTGAATTGCAAATTGTGGGAAGATTAGACGCAGATACCACAGGATTATTGCTGCTAACTGATGATGGACAATGGAATCACAAAGTGACTTCACCGAAACATATGCACACCAAATCTTATATAGTAACGACAGTTGATCCGATTCCTTCCTCCGCGAAAGCCATTTTTGAGCAAGGCGTTTTACTAAAAGGCGAAAGTAAAATTACACTCCCGGCGGAACTTACTTTGATTGAGTCGCACAAAGCGCGCTTAAGTATTTGCGAAGGAAAATATCATCAGGTTAAACGTATGTTTGCTGCAATAGGAAACCATGTTATTGCATTACATCGCGAACGAATTGGTGAAATATATCTTGATAATAATTTATTACCCGGAAAATGTCGTGCGCTTACAGCTGACGAAATCGCGAGCTTTAAATAAATATGACTGATGCACCCACTAGTTGGTTAATCCAACAAATTATTCAATACTCCAGTGCAAAAAGCTTTTGGTTCAGCGACGAAAATGTACTGCGACAATTACCAGATTCAAAAAACTGGTTGCTAAAACCTGCTTTCGTGACAAATCGTTGGGACATTGCTCAACATGCGACCGAACTGGGATTTATTGCTGAATTTAATGATTTTAATTTAACGACTATCGCCGACAATAGTGCTGACCATATTTTTTATCGTATATCCAAAGAAAAGCCAGTAGTGCATCACTTGATTAATCAATCTCAGCGTATTTTAAAAACGGGTGGAGTTTTGTGGATTAGCGGTCAAAAAAATGAAGGTATTAAAACTTACATTGAAAAAGCTTGCGCATTATTTAAGTGCGCGAAAAATATTCAGAAAGACGGTATAAGCTACTCAAGCAAATTGGTGAAAGGAAATTCTACCGGGGAATTATTAAATGACGAAAACTATCACCTACTGCGCACATGTGTTCAAGTTAATGGAGCAGATGTGTTAAGTAAGCCTGGTCAATTTGGGTGGAATAAAATAGATCAAGGTAGCGAATTTTTAATTTCAGAAGTCACCCAATTATTAAAAATGCAGTCAAACACATTTGAACATTGTTTGGATTTAGGTTGTGGATACGGATATTTGACAATTGCCAGCCAGGATTTTCCTATAAAAAATCGTGCACTTACCGATAACAATGCCGCTGCGGTTATTACCGCAAGAGCAAATTGTGTTCAATTAAAAATACCAGCTGAAATATTTGCCAGCGACGCGGGCAAACAATTAAAAAATAAATTTGATTTAATTTTGTGCAATCCGCCCTTTCATCAAGGGTTCAGTGTAGACGGTGATTTAACCGATAAATTTTTACGCAACGCACAACAATTATTGACTGAAAATGGCGTCGCTTATTTTGTGGTCAATCAATTTATTGCACTTGAAAAAAAGGCTTCAGTTTTTTTCAAGTCGGTAAATTTAATTGCAAGAAATAAGAGTTTCAGTGTGTTCGAGCTACGCAAAAACTAAACAAGATATCGGCAATCTGTAGCTGTGGTTTACATGCTGCTAACTTATTAACCAAACACCGCTATCTAAATGATTTTTTTAGAAAAAAGAGTTGACCAAGCCTAACCCCATCTATATTATGCGCACCACTTCCACGCAGGAAGTCACCGATCCGCCTTAGCTCAGTCGGTAGAGCAAATGACTGTTAATCATTGGGTCGCTGGTTCGAGTCCAGCAGGCGGAGCCAAATTAAAGTAAAAAGGCTGCATGAAGATGCGGCCTTTTTTATGTGTGCAAGTTTTGTTTGTTTAACAGATGTCATTAGCGTGTTTATTTAACCGCATTTCTAAACCCATTAAACCCCTTGGTGGAGATCCCCATGTTTAAAGTGAATGAATATTTCAACGGCGCAGTTAAATCCATCGCCTTTCAAACTGAAACTTTGCCCGCCACCATCGGTGTAATGGCAACTGGCGACTATGAATTCGGTACCAGTCAAAAAGAATACATGACTGTGGTGAGCGGTAGCCTCACTGTAGTTTTACCAGGTAGCTCAACTGCTGAGACCTTTAAAGAAGGTCAAACTTTTATTGTTGAGGCTAACCAACGCTTTAAAGTGACCGCGAATGTAGAAACGTCTTACCTTTGCAAATACGAGTAGGGCTATTTCAGCTACTCGATTACTATCAGATGCTTTTAGTTAATTAAGCATCTGATAGCCGTTAAACAACCCTCTTCATCTCCTGCTTTTTATCGTGTGCTCTGCCAAAAACACTGTCTTCAAGCAAGCCGCTGCTTTAAATGTGCAATTAAGGTGCTCAATCGGTATACCTGACACCTTCACTCCTTAAAAAGTAAATACAAGGGTGTAGATTGGCTAATATAAGGACCTGCCAAAAGTGCAACCAAACTCCCTCTACAAGCTCATTCTTAACATCAAGTTGAGATTTGTAGGCAATTCCCTTCCCCCGCTATCGGCCAGCGCCTAACCAAATCACCGTCATTTGCAGACATATCGCCAGTTACATTGAATGTAATTATTTGGCCATTTTGTTCAAACTGCCATTTACTGTAGGGGCGGTCATTGCGATAAAAGAGCAAACAGTTCGATCAAGTAAATCATCCAGCTTTTGAACGAGGGGTGATTACGAATATATGAAGATGAAGCAACCAGAAGCCGTCGATTTTCGCAAAGCTTTGTAACAGTCAAACTTGAGCCTTTCGGGTCACCGTAACGAATCACAAGATCCAATTCATCGCGATACAAATCCTGAATGTAATCATATAGATGCACGGCAAACTTAATCTGCGGGTGTAAGTCCAAAAACTTATCAAGAACCGGACCCAGATAATTGCGACCTAAATCAGAAGAAGCGCCATTCTAATATCGCCAACCACCAGAACTTGTAAATTCCGCAATTCGCTTTCCGAAATATCAAGGACTCCGAGCATCTTTTGCAGATGAGGTACAAGAGCCTCGCCTGCAGAGCTTACCTGAGACTACGAGTTGTGCGCTTGAATAGACTTACACCCAAGCCTATCTCCAGCCTCTTAATAGCCGCAGATACTGCTGCAGTCGTAATGTTTAACTGACGCGCTACTTCGCTCATATTCCCGCGATCAGCACCTTGGGTAAACAACTTCAAATCGTGTAATGAATTAGCTCCTTTCATACCCCGCCTTTATCAAATATATTTTGATAGTTATTCAATTATCAGGGACATTATCAATACTTTTAAATAGATATAGCTGTATAAGTCAAAACAATTCAGGAGTCACTTATGTCACAAACAATTTCACAAACTATGCACGCTGTTGGCCTTAAGGCGTATTTACCCATTGCAGACGAAAATTCATTATTAGATATTACCTTGCCAGTGCCAACCGTGCAGAACCGCGACCTGCTTGTGAAAGTGAAAGCAATCTCGGTTAATCCAGTAGACACAAAAGTGCGCAGCCCCAAAAGCAAAGTCGAAGAAAATTACCGTGTACTGGGTTGGGATGCGGTCGGGACGGTAGTAGCAGCTGGCAGTGAAGTCGAATTATTTAATGTTGGCGACGAAGTGTATTACGCCGGCGACATCACTCGCCCCGGAAGCAACAGCCAGTTTCAATTAATAGATGAGCGTATCGCAGGAAGAAAACCACAAAGCTTAAGCAATGCTGAAGCCGCAGCGTTACCACTTACCGGCATTACGGCGGCAGAAGGTTTATTCGAGCGCCTGGAAATTAGCAACGAAAACTCCAGCAATAAGACTTTATTGATTATTGGCGCAGCTGGGGGCGTAGGTTCAATTGCAATTCAACTTGCAAAACAAATTAGCGGATTAAAAATTATTGCCACAGCATCGCGCCCCGAATCAGCTGAATGGTGTCGTTCACTAGGCGCAGACATTGTTGTTAATCACCAACAAGATTTGGTCAAAGAAATTCGGTCACACGGCATTTACTATGTTGATTATATTTTTTGTTTAAACACCACCGCCCGCCACTGGACAACCATGGCAGATTTAATTCAACCTCAAGGAAAAATCTGTTCGATTGTAGAACCAGAAGCGAATATAGATTTAAATTTACTCAAATCGAAATCTGCCAGTTTTTCATGGGAATTTATGTTTACCCGGTCTATGTATAAAACCCATGACATGATTGAGCAACATAATATTCTTAATTACATAGCTGATTTAATTGAATCAAAAAAAATTAAAACCAGTCTTAACAAAGTATTGAGCCCTATCAATGCCGCCAACTTGCGGATTGCACATGCTGAATTGGAAGCCGGAAATACCATTGGCAAAATCGTATTAACCGATTGGTAATGCTTTCATAATGGTGATTTACCTGCAACAGTATGATTCGACCAACCACGTAGCGATAAAAATAATTATCGCTACGTGCGCTCTAGTGAATTTAAATAAAATGCAAATTACTTTGTTAATACCAATGAGAAGAATGCGTTCGTATCTGAATTAGTTAACTTAAATATGAAGCTATTACGACCCGCTTTAAAATGCGCCAAACGTTTGTACTCCGTTAAATTCCAATTCTCACGTTCGATGTTATTTTTATTGTTAGCCAGAGTATTGAATTTCTTATTGAAGACATTACTTTCCCATATGACATTGTCATTTAAACGCAAGCTAGCGAAATCATCTGCACCCACCCAAATCCATAGATCCTGTTCGCGATCCAGGATTATTTCTGTATAGCCGAAAAAAATACCTGCTTTATCAACTTGTGGCAAGATTAATGGGTAAGAAGCATTGCTCAGATATTGCCAACGGACCGTTTGGTTATCTTTCCCGTAGTAAACGCCATCCAAATCAACTGCATACTCCGGCGGAGCTTTAACATTAGAAATTGAAAATGGCCCAATGACGTACCAACTGTTAATAAAAATTCGGTCAGCATGATTCGCGCCATTTTTTATTATTCGACCTGCAATTTTTTTTGGGCTTTTTTGATTAACTGGTGGGATATGATCAAGCCATAGATCTACAAAATCATTTTTAGAGTGATTAGATTGTCGTTCGACATTTAAGCTACTTATGTTTTTCGCTTCTTTCACAATTTGCTGCGTACCGCTTAAACCAAAGTATTCGGCCTTATCATTGTTATCTTTATTTTTTGATAAAGGCTCTCCTGTCCCTCTAGCATCAATGTCATCTATTCGATTACGCAAAGAATTTTTGGCATTCTCTTCAAATTTTTCAACTGACCGAACCATTTCAGCGCCGGGCATTTTATTAGCTTTATATTGCGGTACAGCGATTTCCAAAGACATAACGGTTTTTAATGCATCGGCATGAGACATAGCTACGGCTCGTTCGAGATCCTTCGCACGCAACTCTCGCTCAATTTTTCGTATATTTTCATAAATTTGCTGAGCTAACTCGACTAACTTGGAGGGCGTCGCCGTTGCGCTAGCGGCCAAAATTTCTTCTACTGGCTCTAAATCCAATTTGGCTTTAGTCGACTCATCCAGGGTGTCTAATAACGACTGTTCAAGGTGTGCAATATTTTTTACGCTATTCTGCATATTTATTTTATAGGCCTTGTGCATAGATAATCGCACCTGATTTCCTACAGACTTTACCACTTCAGTTTTTATTGCGGCATGACTAAGCCCGTAGAGAACCAAAATATGAGCTGCCACTGACGCCCAAAAGTACGGATGCTTTTTCAAATAAAAAAAAATTTTTAGGCACTAAGACAGAGAAATAGGCTG
>Ga0247741_1001234_pt1 | contig 14188 bp, 12 predicted proteins | sample UWRJL213509R2_FD_180945 | JGI IMG/M metagenome (GOLD analysis project Ga0247741, IMG submission 180945) | Plant litter microbial communities from Arlington Agricultural Research Station in Wisconsin, United States - UWRJ-L213-509R-2 | ecosystem: Environmental > Terrestrial > Plant litter >... | reverse complement strand
AGGGCGATTCACTCCAAAGAGCGATGGACAAGTGTACCAGCATATTCGGTGTGCCGGATGAGTGCACCGAACTCACCCTTAGGACCGACGACGAGATGAACCAGTGCACGCAGCAGGAAGTAGTGCCAGAAAAGACTCATGGATGTGAGGGCTTTGCAATATGTTTTTGATTAGTTACCCGTTTGGACTGACACGCCTATGATTATGATTAGACCTCGAAGAGCTCCCTGGATGCAATCCACTTCAAGCCGGTCCTGCACAAGCAACGCCAATCGCAAACTGCAACGCTGTTTCGACCACCAGTGGTCTTCCTACACCTACGGCTACCGCTCTCCAGTAGATGGTCTATTGTAGCAAATTCGTAGTGAAGTGGAGTGGTATAGAAGACTGAGAGCATGGTCACATCTTGGCTATGTCGCGAACGTGACACGGTCACAAGCTCCTGAATCATTCGACCACGAACCTTCCTAAAGGCCACCCCTTCTCAAAAGATCCCCAAAATTTGAATCTTCAAGTACCTGTCGCAGACCAGTAAACGGGGATGGGTCTTTCACTCGGAGCACTGTCGGTGAGAAGCCAGATCAAGGGAGCCTAGGCGGACAAGTAAGCACAAGATAAATGCAATCGGTAACTGAAACCAGAATACAGACCAATGAACGAGACTGCCTGTGGTGGTGGGCGCTTCTTCAGTGAGGTATTTCGACAGACTTCCCGCTACCCCAATACACCGGTCAAATTCCGGATCTTCTTAAAGAGAACGATTGTCTTCTCACAAAATTTAACGAGAGATTAGTTCACGAGACGATCAGGTCGTGCGGAGCAGCTTTGACTACGCTCGGTTCATGCTTGCCTCGCATGGTCACAATCGTGTCCTCCCTTCAGCCACTCGGCAAATTATCCCAGACAGAGAGGCTCCCCCTGCCAGCCCATCGGATGTGACTGGAGATTCGCCAGCCATTACACACTGAAGGTCCACATAATGGCCTACAAGCCTAAATTAGTGGCTACAAATTCTTCGACCGACGCTGAACCCTCGGATGTCATCACGAGCCGATATTCTTTGCCTTCGAAATTCGAAGAACAAATTGCGCTTCTGTCTTAAGCACATAAATTCTCAAACTGATCTTTCGTCGCCGTTGGCTCTGGTCCTTACATAGAATTCGAGCTATGAAATGGACATCGCTTCTCGCACCTGTGCTTGTTGCTCCATGCACTCACGCCCTCCTCCGATTTCCTTGCTCCCAGCTGGTGACCGAGCGCTTGGATCCGTGAGTTCTGTCTTGGTGTGTTGTCTGGAAATCGATCAGTTTGGGTCATTAGGCTGGGAACACCGAGCCAAGTATCGCCTCATATACATCAGATTGTTGGAGGGGTATGTTATGTCCGTCGCGTTGAACTCGCAGTAATTAATCCTTCCTGGAATTAGAACGCGTAAATGGATTTCTTGTGTTTGGCCGATGTATGACTGAAACGAAGGCCCTTAGCTTTAACATTACCATGGACCCCAGCAACGATCTTCCTTCGCTGGCAACGTGCACGACTTGTAGGTTCAAAGAGGATCTATCCAACTACTGGACCGCAGTCTTGTACTTTAAGCACCCGAACGGAAGCTACATTAGGGTATGTATTTGTCTTTTGTTATGGAGAAGAGACTGCCTCATCACGCAGCTCCCGGACAGGTCCCTCAAATAGCAAACCAAGCCGTTGGGTCACCCAACGGTGGTATGACTGTACTATATGCAGGCTATGAACAACGAGAAAGTTACTTCATTCAAGAAGGTAATATTCCTATATTCGAAGGCGATACCGTTCTAAGCATCTTGTGCAGTAGGCTCGAAACCAACCGTTACGGATAACTTGTCTGAGGGATTAGTACTCTCGGTCAAGAATTTCCCCCCAAGGAGACGGCTTCGAGTCTACTTGTGCAGGGATTTCGAATGATTGTTGGAGATGCCATGGCTCGTAGCAGGGATATTGACCCAAACACCGCCGAATCTCAGGCCCTTACCTTTCGATGCTTCGGTGAAGGTTTCACAGGTAACGACGGAGCACCTGGTAATGGACCAAACGATACGGTTGACCTGCCCAAGAGGAAGTGCCTTGGTGGAATCCGCTCAAATATTTATTTCCCATCGTCCGTAGTCCGCGATAACTTTTCTGCGTGGGAATTCGATCCTCATCTCTTTCCAGATGCTGGGACGGCGTGAACCTTGATTCACCCAATCATAAAGTGAATCCCGAGGCGCATATCTTTAAAAGTACAACACTGATAATTTACGAACAGAGTCATATGACATATCCTCTTGGTCCTCCTTCCGGTAGCCTCTTTATGAATGGTACATGTCCGACCACGCACCCAGTCAGAGTCCCACTTTTGTTTATGGAAACCGTTTGGGACACAAGGCCATTCAACGATATGTGACCCACCGATGGTACCCAACCGTTTTTGTACAGTCAAGGAGATCCGTGAATATTTCGCCCAAGTTTTTTATTTTAAAAAAATGCAAACTAACTGGACTGACAGGACTGGTTATGGTCAACACGCCGACTATGTATTTGGATGGGAAGGAGATGCGCTCCAGAGGGCGATGGATAAATGCACAGACATATACGGCCGCCCATCTGACTGCACAGAACTCACGCAGCGGGCAGACGAAGATATTAACCAGTGCAGACAGAACGAGGTTGTGCCCGAAAAGACGCATGGATGTGAGTACAGCTTGATTGTGGTCGCCCTTGAAAACTCCCCTTGACCCCGTTCATACAGATCTCGCTGACCTTCCTGGTTGTAACCCAATCCAAGCGGGTCCGGCGCAAGCAACGCCAATTGTGAACTGCAATGCCATTTCCACCACTAGTGGTCTTCCCACCGCCGCGACGGCTACGGCCATCCCGTAGACGAAGTACAGACCTAAAGACCTCATTGATGTGAAAACTCTTTGTATACTTCCGCTACTCGTTAGTACAAGAATTTGATTGTGGATGTGCGCTTTCGGAGGAGATATAAGGAAGCCATGGCTATTTTTCATAAGTGAATGCTGGGTTCAATCTCAGCAACGGGACTCGTACGTCAGTGGTAACTTCGTTTACTCCAGATCTGATACTGTGACCTAAATGTCTTTATCCCAAAAAAAATTGACTCGTGTTGTTCCTTGATCCTGATAATGCTATCGTAAAACAGATGTTGGACAACTCGAGGGAGAGCTAAATTCTGGTTGTTTATATACCAAACATAGGTTCCACAGGTTACCAATCAAAGAGTTGGGTTGGACAGCGGAAGGATGTCCGTGTACTTCCAGCCTGCTGGCCTCCGGAAGATCTTCGTCTTTCAGAAGGTACGAGCTTCAACATAAATTTTATGCTAGATTTACTCTGAATGCTGTAGCAAGGATTCCATATGATGGCTGGCAATGTTATGCCCGTAGTAGAGACATCAATCAAAACCTTGCCGAGTATAGTATCTACCAATTCCGGCGTACCACGAACAATTCCTCGTTCTAGTCACTAAATGGCTCGCTATCACCGGCTTTGGCCAACACGCAGACTACATATTTGGATGGGAAGGCGAATCTCTCCAGAGAGCCATGGATAAATTCACCAGTTATGCTTACTGCACTGGCAGCATTGCCATGATTTCTGACGAGGGTGCACGCAGAGTGAAGTTGTACGAGAGAACAATGGCTGCAAGTGACTCCTATTCATTGCCTGTACTCTCATTCCGGAAATCTCATAGTTGGAAATAAATAGGCCTGAATGCACTTCCAGGGTGCAACCCAATCCAAGCAAGTTCAGCCGCCGCGGCACAGGCAACATTAATCGCAAATTGCAACGCAGTTCCGACCTCAGCGACCATGTCATCTGCCAAGTCTAAGCCGGATAGCTTTTGATGGTATGAGCGTGAAGTACCTTATTTGTAATTTACCCTCTGTATAGTAGCTACTTATGACTCTCAGATGTGAGCTGAATCAGCCTCTTTGATCACGAAAAATTAGGCGCTCGTCACAAGCCCGACCATAATGAAGTACGAATTCGATGATTATGCGTCCAATATTCTATGGAAATTTCGGGACTGCCTTATAAAAATTCACCGACCTCCGTTGTTGTATGGACGGTCTCCGCTCCTGACTAAATCAATTCGTTACTGCCGACAAAGTTAGAGAGTGCTCCATTCATCCGGATATAGTATTTTTCCACGATTTCCACAGCCCTGGGAAATGGAAGAGCTATAAATATCATGGACGTTATAGTACGGTCTTGAGTTGAGCTAAAGATGACTTCAATTGTGGAAATGTATGCGAAAGGAAGTTAAATGGCCAGCACCTTCTCTCGTCGAAGCGGGTTTCAGAGTCGCATGTATGCGTCATTCGTGACGTACAGAAATTTGGTCTACGTGGCTTCACAAAGAAGCTGGCCGAGAGAGCAGGTGGGATGGATTAAACGAGAATTCAGATTGTACTGAGGTTGAGTAGGGCCAGAACTGAGATACGACTCCACCCTGATCTTTTCAACCTACTTGTCGTTGCCACCTCTTGCATAATGTCCAAAGCGCTAACAGACAACATTGTCTACTCGAACAAAACACTGACTGCCGAGCACGAATTCCGTATCGAATCACAAGCGAACACATTATGCGCGTCAGATACAGTGGTGGCTAAATTCGTCATATGCGTCCTCGACCACGAGTTGCATGGATAGTCACGGCGAAATAACAGGTATTTTGTCGGTGCAAGCCGATCTTTCATACCAGTCAAGGGGCCCTAGAAATGAATTGAGTGGCTACAAGAAGGCACCAAATAATCCGTGTATGCGTTCATAAGGGAAGTATTTTGGGTTTTGGAAGACACTTTAGACTGAGAGCCTTCTTTTTTTAGGAGTTTTTTCAATGATGGCCGTATGTATGCCACATTGTAGTTTTAACGTGATTGGAAGATCATTAAACTGGAGTTGATTCTAGCTCGTTTAATCGAAATAACGCCCGCATAGTCATCCGACGCAATTCAACTAACCTCCCCAAGCCCCCCGAACTTCAAGCGCCTGTGATTCTCTGGGAGGTTCTCGGTATGATGGTAGCGTATATATGGTCGAGTAGAACTTGCTGCTTCCTGCATCCTGCAAAGATGAAGTGGCTTGCTCTCGCCCTCGCTCTCGCCGTGCCCTCCCAGGCCGCTCTTCGATTTGGATGTTCGACTCTGAGCATCCAGCGCCTCGATCCGCTCGTCGAGCCTGGAAAAACTCCTTCGCGCCATCTCCATCAGATCGTTGGCGGGAATGCCTTCAAGCCAAACATGACAGGCGATATCGGTACACAAGGCACCTGCACAACATGCGTTTTCTCTGAGGACTTTTCCAATTACTGGACCGCCGTCATGTTCTTCAAGCATGCTAATGGATCGTATAAGCGTGTGCCGATCATGGAGAACGCAGCGCTACCCAACGGCATCAATGGTGGAATGACAATCTATTATACACAGCAGGATTTCTATTCAAATGGCAACACAAAGATAACAGCTTTTAAGCCAGTAAGTTGGTTACTTTATTTATATGGTACTCAAGTAATTGACCATATTAGGGCTTCCGAATGACGGTCGGCTCTCCAGGAGCTGCGAGCCGGGTCGCGCCAGGACTTAAATTCGTCTGCTTGACGGACAAAAATACGAGGTTCCCCGAACTTGATAACTTCCCTACGGGACAATGCAGAGGTGGTATTATGACCGTTCACCACTTCCCCTCGTCAGTGGTTTCATTTTCGCTGTCTCCTTGTTCACTAACTGATTTACGATTAGATGTTGGGACGGCAAGACCCTCGATCCCCCCGACCACCAATCTCACATGTACAGCACAGTCGGGGAAGCGTTTAATAATGCTGGTCCTTGCCCATCCTCACATCCCGTCCGCATGCCACAAGTGGCCTATGAGACTTTGTGGGATACGACACAGTTTAACAACATGTGGCCCACAGACGGCTCGCAACCCTTCGTCTTGAGTTATGGCGACAAACAAGGCTACGGCACTCACGCCGATTATGTCTTCGGCTGGAAAGGCGACTCGCTCCAACGCGCCATGGACAATGGTTGCATGTTCCAAGCCTGCGAGAACGGAAGGCCTCTCCAGTCGCAATCTGTGGCGGCGATGAACGCTTGCTCCATCAAGAGTTCGGTCAATGAGAATATCGACGGCTGTAAGTCATCATGTATACATCCTATCAAAGTCGCCCTGAGCTGACTACTTGTGTATTGTAGGGCTCCCCGAGCTCCCCGGTATGTCGATGTGATTTGGCAAGGAGGACTGTTTGGCACACGTTCTATTCCTTTTTTTTAAGTTCTCGCTCATTATTTCTGTAGTATTACTAGTAATTTCCCGTCTTCAACTATCTCTATGCTCCTTTACCGTTTTGTCTACTATTAAAACTTACATTTTCTGGAGTGGAATCGATCCCCGATCGTCATTACCATCCAATTTCGCTGAGCTGTGTCCCAGATCTGTTCAGTCCGCCATCCTTCGTCGTCAGGTTTAGTCAAGTCCAGAGAAGCGGCCCAGCTCAAGTTCACGCCGTCACGTCAGAAGACAAGTCCAGTTCATACCGCCCGCTTAACTTCAGGGAGATACGAAAGAAGGATTTGTTGGGAGATGCAAAACCAATTCTGTTTCAGGGCGAAATCCAGAGGCTTAGAGGTGAACGCATCGGCAGAAATCCAAAGCTAGGAAAAATTCAAGTACCAAACCTGAATTTGACGACTATTAATATGAAAGGTTTCACTCGCGCGGTCAATAGAGATGGGTGGAGTTCAATGCTGAATACGGATATCCGGAGCAGTCAGATTGGTGTCCTAGGCCTTACGACAATTTTATGTGTCGAAATAACGGATAGAAGACAAAGCGTGCTCCCCCCCTCGTATCTACTTTCCCTCTTTCATCTACAAGAAAGAAGAAATCGTTACTGGAAAAGGATAAAAATCGGATCACCTCCTAAAGAAATGTGAAGGAGAGGTCGAAGCCCCAATATAATGACGAGAGAATCTGCCCGCTCGTGTGGTGACGAGGAAACGGTGAAATATTTGTGTCTCAAAGGGAGGCATAGATATAATATTGGCTTATGATCCGGAGAGAGTGCGGCAGCCTTTGACTCACAAAAGTCAAGACGAATAGAGAGCTTCAGTATCGGCTCGAGATGCAGCAAAGAACTTCGTAGTTGTGAGACTGATAGTGGTGTACTCCTAAGAAATTTTTTGGGAAAAGGAAGAATATCGATTTTATAGCGAGAATGAAGGATTGAAAGTCGATCGAACGTCGCCTGTAATGAAAGAGGAGAAAATCCGCTCAAAATAAGTTGCAGAGTGCTTAACTTCGTTGTAAAATGAATTTCAAGGAAGGCTTTGTTCAAGTTGAAGGTTCCTCAGTAATCTGGAAAGGGAGATCATGAGCTCAAGGTGGAGTTGAAGAGATTGTTGGCTTGAATGAGGCTGAGCTGAAAGAAAGAGCTCAACGCCGATTTGAGACGCGAGTGAAAAATTCGTTCAACGTGAGAGAGGGATAGGAACATGAAATTTTGAGGGCATGCAAGGATACGTGAGGGCCATTGGTTCTTGATACGAGGGTGAATATGGAGGGGTCTTGAGCGCCGCTCCTAATGTGTCGGTTCAAGAAACAGACATTGGATTCGTTACAAGATGAAGATGAAAGCATCGGCTCATGAACGGTGCGCGAGAGATTCCTCAGTGACTTGAATGTGGGACATCGAGTATTATTAGCTCAAGATAAGAACCGAGGAGCGGAGATGGCTCGAGACGAGCAGGTGACACGAAACGAGGGAATTTGAAATAAGAACGAACACCAGTTCTCGGTGAGGTTTTGATTTCCATAGTCGAGATAAAGCCAAAATACAGCATGTGGAGGATTCGAGCTTCGAATCGGTAGAATTGTTGCACCCAGATGAGGGGACGAGTAGAAGATCCATTCTAGATCGAAGTCAGAAAGAGAAACCCTAATGTGGGCTTGGCCAGTGGAAGAATCATCGCCTGAAATCGGGAAGATCGAGAGTGAGAGAGTTGGCTCGAAATGAGAATGGGAGGTAAAGCTGGAAATATGCATCGAAGTGAGGCTGGAAACGTATGGTGTGTTGTTCGGGATGGTGCTAAAAGATGGTAGGGAAGTGTGATTGAACTTCAGCTCGGTAAAGTTGCCACCACAAGATGGGGCGATGGATGGAACATCGTGCAAATGGATGGGGAACCTGACATGATTCAGCCGGAGGAGAGGGTTTTCACCCGACATGGGATAAAAATGAGCGCTTCTCGAAAGTAATGGTTCTTTTTTTTTTCCACGCGTCTTCCCAAAATAGATAAATTGTCAAGTTGGGTTCTACGGCTGATTTTGAGGCCAAATTTTTGAGAGACAGCAGATATGGCAAATCTGAACACTTCTATCAGTTTTTAGCCCGAGGAAGGTCAGCTTAATTATTTCTATGACAAATCCGTAAATGGCAAGTATGACGGTTTTCTTCATCAGAGGTACTAGAAACAATCGCGGTTGAAGCATCTAAATTCACCTCCAAATGATTCATTACCGTTGTGGGATGACGCGCGGGGGAAAACGATCGATTCCCATCACTTTCGAGAAGCGCTGGAAGAGATGTACATGGATGTACATCCTGTATGAAGAGATCTTCAGTTCAAATGAACGCCAAGTCGCAATTGCCTTGGCATTAAATGGAGAGGCAAGCATAAGGATGAGGTGGAGCCAACGACCGTTTGACGCAGAACGTTGGATGTTGATGGATATAAACGGGTTTTTTGAGGTATTGGGCGAAAAGTGCGAGAGAATCTGAGTATATGGGTTTGGCTCTTGGTGTCTAGCAAGATAATTTGCCGATTGATCAAGACGCGTAGACGGGATCCATCAGGAATCCTGCAACCTAGTTTCCACGTGTTGCGCAACACCAGAAACACAAGAAAACATGTGGAAACACAAGAAACTGGGAAACACAGCAACTACGACCTTTTCGCTGGGAAACACAAATGTCCAGTGGGTGATTGTTATTTAATTCTAATGTAATTGTAACGGATTTTCCATGTTGCCATGTTTCTGTGTTTCCGGAAACACGGAAACCCAAGAAAACATAAGAAACTTGGGAACTAAAATGCAGGTTTGCTGATGTCAGATCTCACATCAGTGGGTTCAGGATTTAAATGGCAATCAAACTCTTGGTTTTGGATAAATATTCTAAATCTTTATCGGTGGCACATATACCGGCTTCAAATTTAAATGGCCGAAAGGTGCTATGGCCAGTGATGTGAGAGTGGTAACACTATGCACTTACCGAAAGACGCGATAACGCGTAAAACTAGAGATGATAGGAGGACCAGCAGCTTTGCGTGTGTAGGCACACACTGGCACTTGTCGCGCCCGTAGAGACGGTTTGAGTCCCACGGCCCAAACGCCTAACCAGCAATGATGGAAACCGCTACTCGAGTACACTAGCGTTATGCTTTTTTTTAGTAACCGGAGCACCGGACCGTTCAAAAATTTACCTTATTAGGAGGGTATTTAGGCGCCCAAGGTAAAACTATGAATATTTTTGGCCCCATTTATTGGCCAGAAATTCATGGATCAACAAATAAATATAGAGTGTCCGTTACGCGTTACAAATGGTCGAATAGGCAACATCAAAATCGCCTTTACATTTACGCGTTGCTATACATGGCGATAGAGCGTTGCGTGAGAGAAGATTACATCGGAGGAGGAGAGGAATGTTCGAAAAAATCCCAACATAAATCGCACGCCGACTGATATGGAGGCCAATGGGAAGAATGAAGGAAGTGAGACATCTCGAGGGTGAACATGAACAATGCTCGTGAAGATGCCGAGTGGGGACTGAAGGTCAGCAATCGGCACATTGTGCACTTTCAGCCGGCTCGCAAGCTTGCAACGCCTACTTTGAGCGCCCATCTGGTCAGATGTGTGATATTAGTCCGGCGGCGAACGCCTTAAAAAGAGAGTGGTAAAAGGAAGCAGCTCCAGATAACCCGTGTATGCGTTCATAAGGGAAGTCTTTTGAGTTTTGGAAGTCGCTTTAGACTGAGAGCCTTCTTTCCTCGGAGTTTTTTTTTCAAAGCCATTGAATTAGAACCGCTCCGAGTCGTATGTATACCACATTGCACTTTTGACATGATTGGAAGATCATTCAACGGCAGTTTATTCTACCTCGTTCAATCGGAATAATGCCCGCATTGTCACTCGACGCAATTCAACTGCCTTCCCCAAGCCTCCCGAGCTTCAAGCGCCTATGGTTCTCGGGGAGGTTCTCGGTATGATAGTGGCGTATATATGGTTGAGCAGGATTGTACGCTTGCTTTAAACGTCTCCATCCTGCATCCTGCAAAGATGAAGTGGCTTGCTCTCGCCCTCGCTCTCGCCGTGCCCTCCCAGGCTGCCCTTCGATTCGGATGTTCGACTCTGAGCATCCAGCGCCTCGACCCGCTCGTCGAGCCTGGAAAAACTCCTTCGCGCCATCTCCATCAGATCGTCGGTGGGAACGCCTTCAGGCCAAATATGACAGGCGATATCGGCACACAGGGCACCTGCACAACGTGCACTTTCTCTGAGGACTTTTCCAATTACTGGACCGCCGTCATGTTCTTCAAGCATGCTAATGGATCGTATAAGCGTGTGCCGATCATGGAGAACGCAGCGCTTCCTGGCGGCATCAATGGTGGAATGACCATCTATTATACACAGAAGGATTTCAGTTCCAATGGCAACACGAAGATAACAGCTTTTAAACCAGTAAGTGTGTTATATTATTCATATGATACTTAAGTAATGGACCATACTAGGGCTTCCGAATGACGGTCGGCTCTCCAGGAGCTGCGAGCCGGGTCGCGCCAGGACTCAAGTTCGTCTGCTTGACGGACAAAAATACGAGGTTCCCCGAGCTTGATAACTTCCCTACGGGACAATGCAGAGGTGGTATTATGACCGTTCACCACTTCCCCTCGTTAGTGGTCTCATTTTATTGCTATCTCCTTATTCAATAACTGATTTACGATTAGATGTTGGGACGGCAAGACCCTCGATCCTCCCGATCACCAATCTCACATGTACAGCACAGTCGGGCCCGCTTTTGACAATGCCGGTCCTTGCCCATCCTCACACCCCGTCCGCATGCCACAAGTGGCTTATGAGACCTTGTGGGATACGACACAATTTAGCAGCATGTGGCCCAAAGACGGCTCGCAACCTCTCGTCATGAGCTATGGCGACAAACAAGGCTACGGCACTCACGCCGATTATGTCTTCGGTTGGAAAGGCGACTCGCTCCAACGCGCAATGGACAATAGTTGCATGTTCCAAGCCTGCGAGAACGGAAGGCCTCTCCAGTCGCAGTCTGTGGCGGCCATGAACGCTTGCGGCGTCAAGAGTTCGGTCAATGAGAATATCGACGGCTGTAAGTCATCGTGTATACATCCTACTAAAGACGCCCTGAGCTAACTGCTTGTGTGTTGTAGGGCTCCCCGAGCTCCCCGGTATGTCGATGTGATTTGGCAAGGAGGACTATTTAGGACTCGCTCCTCTCCTAGCTTTATCGTTTCATTTTCTCGCTTGTCATCTCCGTAGTACTTTCTGGTCTCAGTTTCTGTTTCTATGCCCCTTCACCATTTTATCTACTATAAAAATCTCATGTCAGCTATATTTTCTGAAGTGGAATTTATTTCAATCGATATCACCTAGTTCCGTTAAGTCGTTTCCCACTTCTGTTCAAAGTTCCACCAGTCGCCGTCAAGTTTAGTCGAGTCAAGCTCACGAAAAGTAACCTAGCTTATAGTTTTGCGCTCCTCGCTGCAGTTCAGTTTCACGAAGCACCAGTCCATTTGTTCAGCGTCTATCTCAGACGACCGCTAGGATACTCGCTCCGCTCTTCGTACACAACATACTAGAATATATTATTTGGCTCTTAGACATGCATCAGGTCTTTCTACAATAATTTGGCATAGAGGACTGTTTGGTTTATTTGGTACCAAGACGAACGCCTCGCTTCGCATCTGCGCCTGAACAGCACTTGACTTGGCTGTGTTAAAATCCAGTTCCCTGTGAAACCCAGAAGAGCGAGTCAATTGACAAAAACCTCCAATTAGATCTCAATAGCACTTGAAGAAATGAGGAATATCACTCATTTCTCGGATAATATATATGCCAGGCTAATAGCATTAGAGTCTCTTCGGCAATAAGAACAACCGCGGTGGTCACTATTGTACCTGCCATATACTATCGTGGTTGGGAAGATTCAAAATTTTGTAACTTTCATCGCTCGCGCAGGAAGTTGAGCACGTGGGGCTCCCAAAATTTCAGGGTATATTTATTCAGGTCTACTTAAAAGCCTCATGTAATTTTTTGGGGATGGAGTGTAATTAAAACGAAGGCGGAGCAATTTCGCTCTCGAGAGTCCAAAAATCGGGGAGTTTCAAACGCGAAGTAACGCGATGTCACATTGCCGTTTGAGCTCCGCTCGGCATCAACACTGGACGTTGAACTCGCATTCGTGGTGTCGTGTCAACGTGCCTGGATGTAATTGCACCTCTGAGCATCGGAAAGAACGCAAACGATGTATGGTTTGCATATGACATCGTGTAGAGTAGTAATTAGCAAGTATTACTTCATGTAAAACTATCTATGACTATGGCAGCGCTGTAACAATATAACACAATATGCAACAAGTGGCACTAATGCGGGGCAGGCCACTCTCTAGTAAATTGAGTGCGTTGAGGAGGTGTCGTTCAACAACCGGGTGGTTGAAATCACTGGCGCTCTTTGAAGACTCTTGGGATCTAGCCCACCTGTCTAATTTAAGCTCCGCTCGCACAGCATCAATGCTCGAACAATCGGTGTCACTTTGAGGTTGCTTTGAGGCTTATAACATGTCTCAAGCACGCAGTTTTCGATTTCAACATCTGATATTTTACAATTGAGGTATTTTATGATTAATACACATAGTTATCAAGTTTTATCTCATCTGGATCAGTACGGAGCTCTGAAACTGACATTCAAATCAGAATTGATGCAGTCACGCATACAATATACCGAATTCTGCAATAAATGCTCCTTCTCTCTCCAGTTTTTTTGGATATTTGTACCCACTATGGCTATTTAAATAGTAATGTGTAAAAAGAAGCGCGAAAAACCACCAGTGTGATACACCATAAAACGGGATTTTGAATCTCTACAGCCGTTTGAAACCTGGCTCCCTGAACATCGATCGGCCAGTCACACATTTTGGCTAGGAAAGGTGACGGCGTTACTCACGAGTTGAATGCTGATTGGCTCTGGCACGTTTTGTCCGATTGGGGTCCGACCGATGAGGAAACCCATACTACTTAGTAGCATAGGTACTGATTTGATGGTCGACATGCGGCGAAGCCAAACATCGAGGGTGCAGTTCAGCTTTCCATACAACTATGAACTGAGTATTGAGGAGGCCTATTGTCTAAGTAAGTACTCGAGAAAACAACGACTGCCGAGCACCAATTCCACATCTGACCACTCGAAGCGCTTCAGATGATGCGCCCTTGCAGCGCCCTTGAGCGCGAGTTGTGTGGACAGTAACGGCGAAATATCAGGTGCTTTGTCGGTCAAGCAGACCATTCATACTACCAGCTAAGGGCTTTAGAGATTACTGGAGTTGCTAAAGGAAGCAGCTTCAGATAATCCTTGGAACTATGCTCCGAGTCGTATGTATACCACATTGCACTTTGAGCCTGATTGGAAGATCATTCAACAGGAGTCCATTCCACCTCGTTCAATCAGAGTAATGCCCGCGTTGTCACCCGACGCAATTTAACTGGCTTCCTTTTCCCTAGGCCCGAACTTCAAGCGCCTATGGTTCTCGGGGAGGTTCTCGGTATGATAGTGGCGTATATATGGTTGAGCAGAATTGCGCTGCTTGCTTTGGACGTCTCCATCCTGCATCCTGCAAAGATGAAGTGGCTTGCTCTCGCCCTCGCTCTCGCCGTGCCCTCCCAGGCCGCTCTTCGATTTGGATGTTCGACTCTGAGCATCCAGCGCCTCGACCCGCTCGTCGAGCCTGGAAAAACTCCTTCGCGCCATCTCCATCAGATCGTTGGCGGGAATGCCTTCAAGCCAAACATGACAGGCGATATCGGTACACAAGGCACCTGCACAACATGCGTTTTCTCTG
>Ga0247741_1001233_pt1 | contig 14193 bp, 10 predicted proteins | sample UWRJL213509R2_FD_180945 | JGI IMG/M metagenome (GOLD analysis project Ga0247741, IMG submission 180945) | Plant litter microbial communities from Arlington Agricultural Research Station in Wisconsin, United States - UWRJ-L213-509R-2 | ecosystem: Environmental > Terrestrial > Plant litter >... | reverse complement strand
TTCAGGATTGCGTCGGACACTCTAGGCCGGCCGTCGGGAAAGCGCTCCCCTGTCCAATCCGACGTGTAGAACAGGATGTCTTCCTTGGTCGCCTGAGTCTGTGCCTGGGCGGGTGCCGCCATCGCAAGCGCCGACGCGCTCAGGGCCGCGGCCAGTAAAATCCTTCTCACTGCATCTCTCCCTCGTTTCTTGTGATTGTCGCATCGCCATGCCGGGAGATGTGCTTACCCGGGCCGGCGGGGCACCTGTTATCCGCTGCTTCGAGTCCCCCTTTGCTTGGGCCCGGAACGGATGGTCGCACCAGCCCGGGCCATTTGGCAAAATTTGCATACAATTATTATGAGTTCAATACATTTGCTTGAGAACTGCGCGAGCCGGGGCCAGGCTGCCGCTATTCGGGGACTGTGGACTGCCGACACGTTTTATTGAGGGCAGGGTGGCCGGATGATGCCGTGATTTGGTGCTGCGCCCCGGGACCTGACGAGCGACACGAGTCGCCCGAACCGGTCAAGATGGTGCGCAGTAAACTATTATATCCGTGGGCAAAAATCGTGATTGTGGGGCGCCCGGTCCCGGCCCTTTAGCTATGGCTGAGAGCTCTCAGCTCGATTGAGTGCCCGCTTGATCAAATAAAACGCATTTTCGTGCCGCGATGCAGCACAAAATAGCATCTTGTATTCAACGATCAGAATTGTATCCAAGAGACCTGCCAGCCGGACTCGGAGGGTAGGCGGGCGACGGGATGACCGGAGCCGGCGACGTCAACGGCAAAAGCCGCGGCGAGAGAAAAGGGGAGAATGCCTTGACCGGGATTCGCATAGCGATCCGTTGCCGGAGCCTCGTGCCCGCTTGCCGGGAGCCCGAAGGCCACGACGCTGCAGCGCTCAGCCACGACACCTCCCACGCCGTTCTCCACGTCACGCCACGCTGCGCCGGAGCGTCTTGATCGCGACCACAGATTCAACCGGGGAGAAGATACAGTGACCAAGGTGTTGCCCACGCTCAAGCTGAGCGGTTCGACGATTGCACTTGTAGCCATGTTTGCGCTCGCCTCGGCAGCTGAAGCGCAGCAGCAGGCATCGGCATCCGCAGTAGCGCAGAATTCCCCGGTGCCGCCATCGGCCGGTTCGGGCCAGGAGATCCCGCCTGAGGAGAGCGCCGCCGATCCGGCCGCTGACATCGTGGTCACCGGTTCGGCAATCCGCGGCGTCGCGCCGGTAGGGTCGAACCTGGTGTCGGTCGGGCAGGAAGCGCTCGCCAAGACGGCCGCGACCTCAACGACCGAACTGGTCAACACCGTACCCGCGATCACCACCGCAGGGTCGACCCCGCAGGCGCAAAGCTCCTATTCCTATTACGCACCGCAGATTCACAGCCTCGCGGGTTCAGGCAGCAATACCACGCTCGCGTTGATCGACGGGCTGCGCATGCCCGGCGGCGGCCTGCAATATGCCCAGACCGATCCCAACATCATCCCGACCCCGGCGCTGCAACGGGTGGAGGTGCTGGCCGATGGTGCTTCGTCGATCTACGGTTCGGACGCGGTCGCTGGGGTGGTCAACTTCATCACCCGCAAGACCTTCGAGGGGCTGCAGGTGAATGGCCGCATCGGCTTCGCCGACAGTTATCGCAGCTATGACCTCAACGGCATCTGGGGCACCAAATGGGACACCGGCGGCGTCTACATCGCCGGCCAGTTCCTGAAGCAGCAGGAAATCACCAACGACAAACGTTCGTTCCTGAGCCGTGGCGACTATCGCGACATCGGTGGCAGCAACACCAACACCTATAACTGCTCGCCCGCCACGATCCGCGGCAGCTCGGCCGCAACGGTGATCTATCCCAGCGCCGACGCGACCTCGACCCTGCCGAACAACCAGGCCGCCAACGGCATGTGCAACACCTCGATCTACGGCAGCGCCGTGCCCGGCGTGCAGCGCGAGGGCGTGCTCGTCGTGGTCAACCAGGAACTGGGCGATCGCATCACCTTCACCGGCAAGTTCGTGTTCAATCACCTGCAGCATTTCTCGACCGGCACGCCCGGCACGTTGACGGGGGCGCAGACCTATGGCGCCGGATCGGGCAAGGGCACCCAGATCAACCCGTTCTTCCGCGCGCCGGCCGGATCGGGCTTTACCCAGGAACTTGTCAACTGGCTCGCGCTGACCCCGAGCGGGAACTACGGCACCAACAACTACCAGAACACGACTTTCTACACGACCGGCGTGGTCGACTATAAGGTCACCGACAAATGGTCGCTGACGGCGAGCGGAGCGCTTGCCCGGTCCAACAGCTATCAGCGCGGCCGGAACACCTTCTGCAGCACCTGCGCCACCCTGGCGCTCAATGGATCGCCGGCGCTCAACGGTACGATCTCCAGCGTGCTGCCCCAGCCCGGCCAGACAGGCACGGTCAGCCAGGCGCTGACCACCGCCAATGCCCTCGATGTCTGGAACGGCCTCGGCAACAACCGTACCTCGGGCGCGGTGTGGAACTATCTCTACACCAACAACACCAACAACGAACATCAGAACAACATGTACCAGCTCAAGCTGGAAGCGCAGGGCGAGCTGTTCGATCTGCCCGGCGGCGCGCTGCGCATGGCGGCCGGCGGCGAATTCATGCATGTTACACAGGACGTGTACGGCCTGAATGCGAACAGCACTGGCACCGGCTACACCAACTTCATCATGAACCTGGGCCCGCGCAACGTGAAGTCGGGCTATGTCGAGTTCTATGTTCCCGTCATCGGCGAGGACATGGACGTCCCGTTCGTCAAGAAGTTCGACCTCAGCATCTCCGGTCGCATCGACAATTACAGCGACTTCGGATCGACGACGAACCCTAAGGTCGCGGCCAATTGGCAGATCAACGACTGGATCAAGATCCGCGGCAACTGGGCGGAGTCCTTCGTGGCGCCGCCGCTCAACCAGATTGGCGATGCACGCCAGGGCTATCTGCGCGGGGCGACCGGCACCGGCGCCAGCGCCGTGCTCGACGTGCCGGTCGCGGCCTATCCGGAAGTGAAGCAGCTTCCGGGTTGCGAAACCGCGACGGTCACCTGCCGTGTTGGCGCTAACACCGGGCGCGAGGGTCTCGACCGATCGCTCGGTGCAGGCTTCGCCGGCGTCGTGCCGCAGACCGGCAGCAGCTGGTCGGTCGGTCTGGATCTGAACCCGTCTTTCATGTCCGGCTTCACCATGAACGTCACCTATTGGGCGAATGTGTTCAAAGGCGGCGTGGCGTCGCCGGCGCAGCCACTGATCATCAACTCGGCTGCGTTGCACGACCGGCTGACGATCTGCCCCACTACCTGCTCCGCCGACCAGATCCGGACCTTCACCAATGTGGCGAACGGCGCGACGACCGCGGCGACATTGCCTTCGACGGTGTATTTCCTGATCAACCGCGATGTTGGCAACGTGCTCAACCTCAACGTCCAGGGCATCGACGCGCAGTTCCAGTACCGGGTCCCGACCGAAAGCCTCGGTACCTTTACCGTTGGTGCGTCGGTCACCTATTTCACGCGCTTCATGCAGGATTTCGGCGACAAGCCGTTCAGCATCCTGAACACCTCGGGCTACAATTCCCAGTTCCCGTCGATACAGACCAAGGGACGCGGGCAGCTGAGCTGGGAGAAGGACAGCTTCTCGATCGACTTCTTCGGCAACTATACCGGTGCCTATCGCAACTGGATCCAGACCTCGGTCCGGCCAGTGACACTGGGATCCAACGGCAACCCGACCGGCGGTGGCGACCATGTGAAGCCGGATTTCAGCGTCGATCTGCACGCAGCCTATGAGTTCAAGGGCAGCTTCCTGAACGGGAGCCAGATCTATGTCGACGTGAAGAACCTCTTCGACCGCCAGCCGCCTTTCTACAACGGCAACACCACCGGGGCCGGCGGCGTCGGCGCTTGGGGCTTCAACGGCTTCACCTCTAACCTGCTCGGCCGCCTCGTCTCGGTCGGCTTCCGGGCGAACTTCTAAGCACAAGTCAATGTCCTGAAACGAAGAGGGGGAGCCAATGAAGTCCGCATCCAGCCTGATCGTCGCCGCGCTGCTGCTGGCGGGCTCCCCCCAACTTCACGCCCAGATCGCCGTCTCGGCCAATGACGGCAAGCAGATCCGCCCAGACGAGGGCAAGGAGACACGTACGCCCGACACGGTGTCGATCATCGACCTGCGAGGGACGGCGCCGAAGACACTGGCGACCATCCCCGTCCCAGCAAGCATGATCGGCCCCCCGGCGGCAGTGGCGGTCGCCCGGAACGGCCGCTTCGCGCTGGTGACGTCCGCGCAACGGTTGAAAGCGGCGGGCGATATCGAACTGAACGATCAGGTGTCGGTGATCGATCTCGCCAGGCCGGCTTCGGCGGGTTTGGTGCAGACCGTCCAGGCAGGGCCGGGCGCGAGCGGCGTGGCAATCAACCATGCCGGCACGCTCGCTCTGGTCGCGAGCACCGGCGACGACACCATCTCGATCTATTCCATCGCCGGCAATCGGCTGACTCCGGAAGGCAAGATCCAGCTCGAGGCCAGGACCCGGCCGACCGACGTCTCTTTCGCGCCCGATGGCAAGACCGCGATGGTCGTTGGCCAGCAGGCGAACAAGCTGATCCTCCTCTCGGTCGTCGGCAAAAAGGTCGGGCTGGCCGGCGCGACGATCCACCCCGGGCAGCAGCCTTACGGCGTCGTCTACAGCCCCGATGGCCGTTACACCTACAACACCAATCTCGGCGGCCGGCCGCTCGCGCCGGGCGCCGCGCCACCGGCGCGCGACGGTGCGCCCCGCATCGGCACCGTCGCCGCGGTCGACCTGAAGACGGGTGCGGTTGTCAATGTCGATGTCGGTCAGACGCCGGAGCATGTCGCGTTGTCCGCGGACGGCAAATATCTCGCGGTGGTCGTTGCCAACGGATCGGCGGCGCAACCCAATGCGCCGGGTTACCACCCTTACGGCCTGCTCCAGATCTACAGCGTCCAGGGTACCAGCCTGACCCGGGTCGCCGAGGCGCATAGCGGCGCCTGGTGCCAGGGCGCGGTGTTCAGCGCGAACAACCGCACCCTGTTGCTGCAATGCGCGATGACCAGGGCGATCGAGGTCTATCGTTTCGACGGCAAGACCGGACTGACTCAGGATAAAGTGGCGACGCTCACCTTCGCCGCCCGACCGGGTGCGATCGCCGTCGCCACCAGTCGCTGACCAGAGATGCGGGGGGCCGCGCCGCTGGACACGCCCTTTCCGATCCACCTCCAGCAACAAAGGGGAAGCTCATGGACATCAACAAGCGCGAACTCCTGATGGCCGGTGCCGCCGTCGGCGTCGGCATCGCTGCCACTCAGGCCGTGGCGCAGACTCGCGCCGCCCGCCCAATCAACACCGGCAAGCAGCCCTCGTCAGTCGACATGAACTACAAGCCGCGCCGGCTGAACAAGTGCATCGAGCTGTGGGAGGATGGTCAGCCCATTTACTACACCGGCTCAGGCGTCGGCCCTAACGTCGATCCGTACGAGCAGGGCAAGAAGATGTGCAAGACCTGGGCGGACGCGATCAGCTATGAAATGGAGCATGGCTGTTTCGACCTGAAGGAACTGCGCGAATTCATGCGCGGCCTGAAGGACGGCGGCGGCACCAAATCGGGCCACCGTCTCCCAACCGTGTTCGTCTCGCCTCCGATCATCGGCCTGGACGAACCTTATGCCCGCGCCAACACCTGGGTGATCGAGCAACTGCTCTGCTGCGGCGTGATGGGCATCCATATCTGCCACGCACGCGATCCCAAGGCGATCGAGACCTATATGCATATGGGCGCGCGCTATCCCTTCCCCGATTTCCCCAACACACCGAAGGTGAAGATGCGAGGCCTGCGCGGCAACAGCGCGAGCTATGCGGCGGACATCTGGGGAGTATCAGGCGGCACCTATCAGCATATCGCCGATCTCTGGCCGCTCAATCCGCGCGGCGAACTGATCTTCGGGGTGAAGATCGAGGACACCTATGCCGACGAGACCGTGGGGCAGACGCTCGCCATCCCCGGCATGGCGATGGCCGAATGGGGCCCGGGCGACCATAATCTCTGGCTGAACGGCTATCACGGGGTGGAGGATGGCGGCCTTTCCGGCCATCCCGTGGTCCGCGACGCCGCCGGCAAAGTGATCGAGGATGTCTCCGCGCTGCCCAATATGGAGGCGGTCCGCGCCAAGGTGCTGGCGGAATGCAAGAAGAACAAAGTGATGTTCCTCAACGCCGCCGAGACCGAACCGGGCCACAACAACGTGATCCAGCAGATCAAGGACGGCTGCATGGTCGTGGCGACAGGCCAGGGCGGCGAGGATGTCGCGATCATGGGTCGCGAATTCACCAAACGGAAAATGCCTGTCTGAGCGGTCGACCTCGGACACTCCCTGAAGGGGCGCTCGTGACAGGGCGCCCCTTTTTTTGCGCGTGGCCATACATGGCCGGCACCCAAAGTGCCGGTCGTCGGCCCCAATCCGGTAAGGAACCTCATTGACAGGTTTCGGAAATCAGAAGATGCATGCACGAGTGAGAATATGTATGCAGGAGAAGGCGCGCCAGTTCGTGGGTCGGCGGCAGGATTGCCCTTGGCGATACTAAAACACAGATACGACGGACAATTTAGTACCGAACCGGAGGCTAAAAATGGCCCGGGAAAACCTCAGGGGAGACTGAAGTGGCAAGATCCAGTAGTGAACTGTCGTTTAGCGCGTCCGAACGCGTGATTTTTGCGCGACCTGCTGGTCAGTCACGGCGTGGGCACAAGTGACGCTGGCGACCATGCCGGGAATGATCGGGCCGCAGGAAGCAGCCGGAGTCGCTCGACTCGAATCGGGAACACACCATCGTCACCGGCGCCTAAATCCGTGGGGCCCAGCACTGCCGCTCGTCGCGCAGGCGCGGATCGGCGAATGAGCGCTGGGCGCGGCCTGGCGCAAGGATAGTCGAATAATCCTATTGCGGGGCGCCCTCGCACGCGAGATCGAGCTTTGTCGCTTTCGCGGCGGGTCGCCGAAGCAGGACAAGGAGGCGATGTGACGTTCGATACCCGCCTGGGTGCCATCAGCCCCCGCTCGAAACCGCTGACCCACCCGTTCGAAACCAAGTTCAAATATAAACGAAACATACCCCCAGGAGACTGAAATGATCCGACCTAGCCTACCCGTGATCGCCAGCGCGACGCTTGGCGCCATCCTGCTCGTCACGGGTGCCTTCGCGCAGACTGTGGCTCCGACCAAGGGACCGGCCGCGGAAGGCTCGCCCGCATGGTTCCTGCAGGGTTCTTTCCCCGATCCGGGCGGTCGTACCTCGGTCGACGCCAATGGGGTGGTGACGGTGATCCCGCGGCCCGAAGGTGCCCCCTTTGCGGCGGGTGCGCGGCCTAATACGATCCAGGGCTGCCGCGGGTCGACCGCTTGCCAGAACCGTAACGGTCCGCAGCGCGGCGAACTGCAGCGCGTGCAGTGGGAACAGAAGCTCGGCTATAATTTCTCTTACCCGATCCAGCTTCCGCCCGGCATCGGCGGCGTGCCCGCGGTTGCGCTCGATTCGAAAAACAATCTGTGGGTTTTCCAGCGCAAGCCTGCCGGGAGCCCGCAGCTGCTGCGCTATTCGCCCGCCGGCAAGCTGACCCTCTCGGTCGGCGACGACGTGATCGGGCATGCCGACAAGGCGCATGGCATGGCAATCGATTCCGAGGACAATGTCTATGTCATCGACACCGCCAATGCGACGGTGAAGAAGGTAAGCCCGGACGGTAAGCTGCTCCAGACGATCGGCACCTCGGGGCATCCGGGCGACTGGGACGAAGGCAAGAGCCAGCGGCTGCTGTGGGAGCCGGTGATGATCGCCTTCGGCCCGAGTGGGGACATGTACATCGCGCAAGGCCATGGCAATGAAAGCCCGAATGTCGTGGATTCGGAGGATCCCACCAACAATATCGGTGCCGCCCGCGTCCTGCATCTCGACAAAAGCGGCAAATATATTGGGCAGTGGTTTGGCCATAACACTGGCCGAGGCAAATTCCAGAACGCGCACGGCCTTGGCGTCGATCCCAAGACCGGCGATGTCTGGGTGGGCGACCGCGAGGATTATCGGATCATCATCTTCAACAGCAAAGGCGAGTATCTCCGCCAGATCGCGACGGAGAATCTGGTCTGCGCAATCCAGTTCGACCGCAATGGCGAGCCCTGGATGGCAAGCGGCCAGGACGGCCAGTTCCTCAAGCTCGATCGCAAGACCGGTAAGGTCCTTGGCGCCACCGGCAACGGCATGGGCATCGGCAAGGGCCAGTTCATCGAGGCGAGCTATTGGGTGTTCGACAAGCAGAACAACATGTGGGCGGGCGACACGAGCGTCGGACGTGTCACCCGCATCGCGAGGTAAGTCTGAACCGGCCGTTCACGACATTGCGGGCGGCCAGACCTCCTGGCGGCGGCGTGTGGAACACGCCGCCAAAAGGTGTTCCAAATGCCCTTGAGGGTGTTCCACATCGCCCTGAGGGTGTTCCACTTGAGGTGTTCCACCCCTGCACCGGGAGTAGCTTAGTCCAAGCTGGTATCGGCATTTACCGCGCCAATATTCGATAAATGGCGGATTTCCGGGGATTATTGCCTCCGAAAATTGATGTTTTCGCGCTTCTGTCCCTGTTCCAACCGCCGGTGAGCCGCAAAAGGGTGGGCGGTCACTGTGGAACACGGTGTTCCGACTTTGGCATCACGTGGATTCACGCGCGGTTCCTTATAGTTGGCGGGTCACCGGGGACCGGGGGAAGCCACTATGTTAATACAGGAATTGCCAGTCGCTCATATGCGGGTGGGCCTGCGCACCGAATTCGGGCTGATTGAAAAGGCCCGTCATATCCACAACCAGCGCCGTCTGCGGGACGAAGTGTTGGGCAATGAATTGTTCGGCGATCCCGGGTGGGATCTGATGCTCGATCTCTACATCGCCCAGGCAAGCGGCAAGCGCGTCTCCGTGACGAGCGCCGCGATCGGGTCTGGCAAGCCGATGTCGACCGGCCTGCGCTGGGTCAAGCTGTTGATCGAGCGATCGCTCGTCGTGCGGGAAGCCGATCCATATGACGGCCGCCGCTCCTATCTCCGCCTGACGGCCACCGCTTATGACGCGATGGAGGATTTCCTAGCGCGCTGCTGAGCGCGGCGTACTGACAGCATCGGGTCGCACCGAAGGGCTTGCGTCCGACCTCCTCATGTTGCGGAGGTCGGACGCAGGCCCTAACGCGTTGGTGGGCTAACGGGAGATCATGATGCTGAACGGTGCGGTACTAGTTACGGGTGGTGCGGGCTATATCGGGAGCCACGCCGTGCTAGCGCTGCTCGACGCCGGACATCGCGTGGTGGTCGTCGACAATCTCGTCACTGGGTTCGACTGGGCAGTCGACCCCCGCGCTACGCTGGTCCAGGCAAATATCGAGGATGACGGCCCGGTTCGCGCGGCGATGCGCGAGCATGAGGTGCAGGCGGTCATGCATTTTGCCGGATCGGTAGTGGTGCCGGAATCGGTCAGCGATCCGCTAAAATATTATCGCAACAACACCGTGGCCAGCCGTGCACTGATCGAGAGCGCGGTGGTAAGCGGCGTGCGCCACTTCATCTTTTCGTCGACGGCGGCGACTTATGGCACTCCGGAGAAGGTCCCCGTGGCGGAGGGCGATCCGCAACTACCGATCAACCCCTATGGCATGTCGAAGCTGATGACCGAGGCAATGCTGCGCGACGTCGCCGCTGCCCATCCGATCAACTTCGCGGCCCTGCGCTATTTCAACGTCGCGGGGGCCGATCCCAAGGGGCGCAGCGGCCAGTCGACCGCCGGAGCGACTCACCTGATCAAGGTCGCGGTCGAAGCAGCGATCGGCAAGCGTGACGGCGTATCGGTCTTCGGCACCGATTTCGACACGCCCGACGGCACCGGGGTGCGTGACTATATCCATGTCAGCGATCTCGCCGCCGCGCATGTCGCCGCGCTCGACCTGTTGGTGGCCGAACCCACCCGCAATCATTTTCTCAACGCCGGTTATGGCCGCGGTTTCTCGGTGCAACAGGTGCTCGACGCGGTCGACCGCGTCACCAACATGACGATCGAGCGCCGCCTGGAAGGCCGTCGCGCCGGAGATCCGGCCGAACTGGTCGCGGACAACCGGGCAATCCTGGCGACGCTGGACTGGAAGCCGGCGCTCGACGATCTCGACACCATCGTGAAAGACGCGTTGGCGTGGGAACGGCTGCTCGAACAGCGCGGATACCGGCCCTAATCGTCCTCCAGCGCAGTCAGTCGCGCCCGTAGCCGCGGTACTGCCCAGTCGAGGAATGCCCGGACCTTGACTGGCAGAAGGCCCTGTCCGGCGTAGACGAGCTGCACCGGGATCGGCGCGGGCGCAAAGTTCTCCAGCACCGGTACCAGCGTGCCGGCTCGCAGCTCGTCCACCACCTGGTAGGAGAGGAGCCGGACGAGCCCGAGGCCAGCCACTGCCGCGTCAATCGCTGCTTCTACGGTGTTCAGCGAGACGCGCGGGCGGGGTTCGACCAGCGCGTCATTGTCGCCGCGGAAGTTCCAGCCGGGCGAGGTCGAGAAGGCGCGAAGACTGATCCCGTCATGTCCGGCCAGGTCCGCGGGCGCCTTCGGCACGCCGCGCCGCACCAGATAGGCCGGGCTGGCACAGATCAGCCGCCGGACCTGCCCGACCTTCGCCGCCAGCAGCGCGCTGTCCTCGAGATGGCCAAGCCGCACGCCGATATCGAGATGCTCCTCGATCAGATTCACCTGCCGATCGACCAGCGACAGGCGCAGGTCGATCAGCGGATGCGCCATCAGGAAGTCGGCCGCGAGCGGCAGCACGTGCCGCCGGCCGAACATCACCGAGGCAGTGAGGGAGAGTTCGCCGCGGGGCTCGCTATATTCGCCCGCGGCGGCACGTTCCGCCTCTTCCAGCCGCTCCAGGATTTGCCGCGTCGCCTCGACGAAACCCTGTCCCGCATCGGTCAGCGCGATGCGCCGGCTGGTCCGCACCAGCAGCCTCGTGCCGAGATGCCGCTCCAGATCGGCAATCTTGCGGCTGACCGTCGCGAGCGGCGCGTGCAGCCGCCGGGCGCCGGCGGAGATGCTGCCTTCCTGCACTACCGTCAGCAGCACGGACATGGCGTCAAACCGGTCCATAGGAGCCTTCCATAAAACGGGAGGATATATCCCGTTTCTTCCGACTACTGACGACCATCGTCAAGGCATAGCTTCTAGTCGTCGACGGCGATCACGCCGCCGGGTTCAAGGAGAAGACCGATGTTCCGAAAATTGCTGTTGCTCACTGCCGCCACCGTCGCGCTGACCGGCGTTCCCGCCGCCGCCCAAACCGCCAGCCGGACCACGCCCGCCGCGATCGCCGCCGCGCAGGTCCATTACCGTTCGGCCACGGTCGACGGTACGAAGATCTTCTACCGCGAGGCCGGGCCGAAGGACGCGCCCACGCTGCTACTGCTCCACGGCTTTCCGACCTCGTCGCAGATGTTCCGCGATCTCATTCCGCTGCTATCCGATCGCTATCACATCGTCGCGCCCGACTATCCGGGCTATGGCTATAGCGACGCGCCCGACCGCGCCACATTCGCCTATACCTTCGATCATTATGCCGAGCTCGTCGGCAAGCTGACCGAGCAGCTCGGCGTCGACCGCTATGCGCTCTACGTCATGGATTATGGCGCGCCCGTCGGCTTCCGCATCGCTACCGCGCATCCGGAACGTGTGACCGCGCTGATCGTCCAGAACGGCAATGCCTATCTGGAAGGAATCACGGGTTTCTGGGATCCGATCAAGGCCTATTGGAAGACCGGCGCCGCGCCGGAACGCGAAGCCATCCGCTGGCTCACCTCGCGCAAGGCGACCGAGTGGCAGTACAGCAACGGCGTTAAGGACCAGACCCTGGTCGATCCCGATGCCGCGACCGTCGACCAGGCGCTGCTCGATCGCCCGGGCAACCAGGAAATCCAGCTCGACCTGTTCTACGATTATCGCACCAATCTGCCGCTCTATCCCGCTTGGCAAAGCTATTTCCGCCGCGCGAAACCGCCGACTCTGGTGGTGTGGGGCAAGAATGACGACATCTTCGTCGCGCCCGGCGCTGCGCCGTACAAGCGCGACATCCCGGACGCCGAAGTGCACATGCTCGACACCGGCCATTTCGCGCTGGAGACGCACGGCCCGGAAATTGCCGGCCTGATCCGCGACTTCATGGACCGCAAGGTCGCCCGCTGATCGTTACCGGGGCCGGTCGCCGCCAGCGGCCGGCTCCACGAGGAGATATGTCATGACGCATCGTTTCGGCGCGCTGATGTTCACGCCGCATGTAAAGGCGCTGCAGGAAGAGGAGGGTTCGCGCGCCTCCTATGCGCGCTTCGAGGCGCCCGACGCCCCCGCCCGGGATCGGCTGGAGGAGCGCGAGACCGATTTTATCGCCGCCCGCGACAGCCTCTACATGGCGACGGTGTCGGAAACCGGCTGGCCCTATGTCCAGCATCGCGGTGGCCCGCCGGGGTTCCTGAAGGTGCTCGACGATCGCATGCTGGGTTTCGCCGATTACCGCGGCAACAAGCAATATGTCAGTGTTGGCAACCTCGTCACCGACGACCGTGTGTCGCTTTTCCTGATGGACTATCCTAACCAGCGCCGCCTGAAGCTGCTCGGCCATGCCCGCACGATCGACGCCGAGTCCGATCCGGCGCTGCTGGCCCGCCTGCAGGATCAGTATCCGGCGAAGGTCGAGCGCGGCGTGATCATGACGCTCGAAGGTTTCGACTGGAACTGCCCACAGCATATCACCGCCCGCTTCACCGAGGCCGAACTGACCGAAGCGCTCGCTCCCATCCGCGCGCGCCTCGCGGCGCTGGAATCGGAAAATGCCGCGCTCAAGGCGGCTCGAGGATAGCGACGCCATCGACGCTTCCTCGAATGGATTCAGGCAGCTAGGCTCGTCTCCCCTATCGAGGAAACGCGCTCATGGAATCCCGGTCCCCGATGGCCCACGCCGGCAGCGAATGGCGCAAGGGCTGGCCGCTGGTCGCCGCCGGCATGATCGGTATTGGCACCGGCCCCGGTCTCTTCCAGAACGTCTCCAGCCTGTTCACGCACGGCATGATGGCCGATTTCGGCTGGACTCGCGGGGAGATCGCGACCGCTGCCGGGCTCGGCCTGACCGGCGCGCTCGCGGCGCCGTTCATCGGGCGACTGGCCGACCGGATCGGCGTCCGCGCGGTGATCGTTGCGGCGATGCTGTTGCTCGGGCTGGCCTATTGCGGCATGTCGATCCTGACGGGCCTGCTCTGGCATTATCAATTGCTGGTCGTCGGCCTCGCGCTGTCCGTCCCCGGAACGAGCGCGCTGGTCCATGGCAAGCTGATCTCCTCTGTCTTCGTTAGCCACCGCGGGCTCGCGCTCGGCATCGCGACCTCTGGCCTGTCGGTGACGACGATTCTGGTGCCGCCTGTCCTCGCGCTAGTGATCGCCGCTTTCGGCTGGCGCGGCGGCTTTCTCGCGCTAGCAGGCCTCACCGTGCTGCTGGCGCTGCCGGCCGTGCTGCTGCTCATCCGCGGCGCTTCCACCAGTCCGGCCGGCCTTGCGGTCGACATATCGGACGTTGATCTGCTGCCGGGCGCCACCGGCGCGCAGGCCCGCCGCAGCCGTTCCTTCTGGCTGCTCGCCAGCAGCGTGATGCTCATCAACATGGCGACGATCGGCCTGGTCACGCAACTCGTGCCGTTCGGCCTGGACCGCGGATTGCAAGCAGGGCAGGCGGCCCTGCTCCTCGCCAGCTATGGCGCGTCGCAGGTGGTCGGCCGGCTTGCCATGGGCGCATTGGTCGATCGCTTTCGCCCGTCCAGCATGGCCGCCTGTGCCGCGATCCTTTCCGCGATAGGCTTTGCCCTGCTGCAGCTGCCCGTGCCGGGTTTTGCGCTGTTGATGCTGGCGGTGTTCGTCGCCGGGCTGATGAACGGCGCCGAACATGATCTGCTACCCTTTTTCGCGGCTCGCCTGTTCGGCCTGCGCGCCTATGGCGAGATCTACGGCACGTTGCTGATGTTGGCCTTGGCCGGCACGGCCACGGGCATCGTCACCTTTGGCCGGTTGCATGACGCGACCGGTGGTTATGGTGTCGCACTGGGCCTCGGG
>Ga0247741_1001232_pt1 | contig 14196 bp, 16 predicted proteins | sample UWRJL213509R2_FD_180945 | JGI IMG/M metagenome (GOLD analysis project Ga0247741, IMG submission 180945) | Plant litter microbial communities from Arlington Agricultural Research Station in Wisconsin, United States - UWRJ-L213-509R-2 | ecosystem: Environmental > Terrestrial > Plant litter >... | reverse complement strand
TCAGGACCAAATCGTGGACAAGCCAGCCTCATCCGACGACGACTACTTTTCGGCGTCAACGTGCGTTGCGGATGGTCGTATTGACTACGAAAAGTTACCCTCGTTCTTCGATGACTCTGACTCTGAGCTCGAATTACGCAACAGCCAAGACTCTGATTGGGAGGAACAGGACGAACCAGATACAGGCAGGACCACACCAGGTCTTGTTCACCCCTTCTCCTCCAAGTCTACCTCTAGCCTCACACTCGACTGTGTCCCTCTTTGTCCGCTACCGGATCGTCGCTGGACACATACACCGTTTGGGGAAATGCATGTCGATGGAGATGAGACGTTTGGAGCCAGAGACACAGGTTACGACATGGACCAGGACCCGAAGGTACACGATACCCCACAATATCCAGGTTCGTCGCCTGCCCTTCTTCGCCATCCCAGGGTGGTAGACTTGTCGTCGGAGGATGGATGGGTTTGCGAGGGTGGCAATAAACGGAAGGAGCGACGCCAGGGCTGGAGTGGGGAATGGAATCAACCAAGAATCCAAGACGTTATTGATAAATTGCGGACTATCAAGTAATGATGATAGTTTCGAGCGGTGCCTTTGGCGTTTTATTATCGTCATACCTCATTTTCTACCTCTTAGTGTTACGTCTATTCTCAAGAGGATAGCGTTCTTAGACACATTCGTTTACTTATTTCCTTCGCATTTCTTCGTTAAAACAAACCAAACCCCGCGAGCCCTTTGACTATCTCAAGTGATTCCATCATCAACCACTATCTACAGGGTAGTTTTCTCGAATAGCCTGGCATTGCGATCCAGCGTTCTCATGCACCCATTCTGAACTTCGACGCACTCTTGGGGGCCGGCTTCCAACCGTACTCCTTGAGAATGGCATCATTCTTGCTAGATTCCCCGATTTTGGCTACTTCATGCCCTGTAACCATTCCGCATTGTTGTGCCCAACCGCATCGTTGCAGGTCAATTCGATGTTGAACTTGTCTTTCTCCTTCTGCAGAGCCAACGCCTTCTTGTGGTTCCTGTTTAAGGGGTCGTGAAGCGCAACCAAGAAGGCATCCTTCTTTGCCTGCCTGGCCAATGCAATTATATGATCAGCGGAGCTTGGGTGGTAGAGCGCATTGAGATAGTGATTATTGATTGCCTGTCTGGCCTTTGCGACTTTGTGGTTGGGATCCTTTGATGAACGAAGAGCCTTCAGATGCGCATTTTCCAGTTAAATAAGGAAAAAAATAGCACTTGAGGTGAGCTGCATGACTTGAATATGGGTTGCGTAGAGCAAGGGGATTTACAGTCCAAGCCTATCAGCAAAGTGATTCATTGCAAACACTCTGGGGGAGCAATCGGAACTGGAATACCTACTAAGCTGCAACGAGCCTGAGATTGATAGGGATAACTCGAAGGACCAGCCTCAGACTCCAAAAATATCGTCGAAGGTATAGAAAGAAGTCACAAACAATGTACTTCACGATGGGAGAGCTCCAGGCTTCTGAGAATCATCAGACCGAGCGCTGGTTTATGGCTTCAATGACCACCTTCCATCACGTTGAGTGAATACAAAGTATGATGGCCATTCAGAACCATTGCAGGCTCTGAGATGCACGATGTACGGCACCACCTCGACCTGGGCAATACTCTCGACTACTTTCGACCATTCTCGGGTTCCATGGACGATGGGGCAGTGTAGTTTTCGGTAGCAATTCTTCAACGTGACAAGCTTCATCGTGCACTGCCGCATTCGACGATCTCCCGTTACAGGGCCTATACAATATACAACATTGGTTTATGATTCAGTAATTACGGATGCCGAGTCGTGTGTCATCCTATGTCCTAATCTAAGTGTAGATATCTAGGTACAGCGTAACCGTCCATGAGAAGTCGTGAAGTTGAGGGGAAATGAAACATATACATGCTGAGAAAAGCGACGTGAATTCATACCGATGTCCATTCCATCATAATGAGCCTCCCACACCGACTCCAGACCCTATGGCCTTTTTAGCTCAGCAATTCTGCAGCTCCTTCAGCTCTTCCCACGTAGGTAGCTCAAACAATGTAGGCAGATGTTTCCATACGTCCTTCCGTCCCTCCAGGTGCCGCGTTTGAGAGTACGCCACACAATCTGGACATACATTCAGACTCTCCCACCGATCGTACTCCCTTAGTGGATGAGGACTTCGATAATTCTCCAACATGTGCCACTCGGCGTGAGGACCTCTTGCATGAGCACAGAGCACAGACTGGCATATTGGGGCGCGCTGGAATACTAGCAAGAACGCATAGGACATGCTCATCTGCGCCCAGTTGAGTCGCTCCCTTCCTACCAGACATATCGCTTTGTCCTTCCACGACATGTCGCCTGGCCGCTCTTTCAAGAGCCGTTTGTGTGGAAATCGAGATACGCAGTAGTACGCGTATGGTAGCGCTTCTAGCACATTGTTCTCCTGCGCAAGTTTGATGGCCCGCATCACGGTATCTGAGCGATAACGATCTGGAGTAGCGGCGCTAGAGCTGGTGGATTTAGATTTAGCCTCATAAGACTCGAATGTGGAAGGAAGTTTTGTTAGGAGCAGGGATATACAGCGTTGGCGGAGATAGCGGATCATGTATTTCGTACTGAGGCGGAGGATGCCACCAATGAATGTCATTAGTGTGTCGAGGTCAGCGTCAGGGGCTAGAGTGTCGAAATGTCTGCAGAAAGGTCCCCCTATGGTGAGGTGGTCTGTAAATCGCAGTAGAAATGTGATACGCACTCTGGATGGTAAACCGCCATCAATAGATCCACAAAATCCCTTTCGTCATCGTAAAGATGAACGACATGGCACCCATCAATCATAAACTCTCCGTCGGGCTGCGGTACAGTGAAGAGATCGGCGAATACCTCAGAATGATTAGCCAGTATTGTCTGGTGCACTCTGAATAGCGAATTCTCCACCGCGAGAACGATGGAGCCATCGTACAGCCAGAACTCTTCGTGACGCGTAGGCTGTGGCCGTGGAGAAGCAACTCCAGATTTCTCGTCCGACATGGTGGGTGAAGACGAAGGGCCTGCTACCTGCTCTGGTGTATCCTGCCGCAGAGAAGGATCCGGAGAGATAGGCAAGTAGTACATCGCTGTACGAGTCTGAGGTAGTGGTGGCTCAAGAGGGAAGGAAGAGCAAGCCGCTTTCGGCAAAATTTGCATTTTGTGGGACGCGCGGTTTGTTGCCCACGATCCCCTGCTTGGCCTGTGTGGTTTGAGGGCCCACTGACTCGTCTTCATTGGGAGCCACGAGGATCCATTTCGACTGCCACGGCAAAGGTCATTGTATGTAAAAAAGAGGTGGTGTAACGGAACAAACCATGTTCGCTGATTACAAGGACCACCGAGACAACGGAATATAGTCCGCTCCGCTTTCCGGCGGCTTCTCATTGGTCGTCCATACTATCGCCGATTCACACCAGAACGGAAAATCGAGGCACCGTAAATCACATACTTGAAACTAGTAAAGCAAATGTCAAATATTAGTTGGTCAGCTTCAGAAGCAGAAACGTTTACAGGTAAAGCTGCCCTTGCACCATGAATTTCTTTCACAAATTTCGGAACTTTGGGTGCTTAGAGTCCGGGCTGATGCCAACATCGGCCACGGAAGAGGAATGTGGTGTGTTGGGTCAAGGGCTGGCGGACATACGCTGTGTTAGCGAAATCTCAACAGTCCAACATGTGGTGTGCACAGCATAGTGTAGTACGGTTAGATCGGATACCTCAACCGTGATCCACTGCACTGTCCAGGTCTGTGGAAGCCACGAAGGCGGGTTAAAAACATTTGCGTGTTGGCACGATCTAGAATCAGAGAGTAGCATGTGAAGGAAGGCGTGTGTGTGATACATCTACTTAGAATAGACTGCCCAAATCTGATGCTTTCAAAGCGATAGATCTAAATGTAAGCGAGATTATTAAACACTCAGCTCTAGAGGAGTGTACGTATGTCATCTGAGGGTGGGTAGATATGTGTATTTCATTTCGAAGGAATGTTATAATTATTTGAGGGAAAGTGTTCATGCGACAGGTACTTCAACCTCTGGCAGAGTTGGTATGGCGTCTGCGGTCATGGAGAACGCTTCATAGAAGTAGATGACACCGAACAGTAGGAAGAGAATTGAACCACCGAAGGTAACTGAAGGAAACGGGTTAGGGGCAGTGAATCTCGGTTATACTTCAAAACATACCATGCTTAACTGATATCTTCGTAGACACGTACCGGCCTCCAATAACAGCTAGTGCTGTACAGCAAGCGTGGCCAGCAACAGTTCCAATCGTCACAAGATACACGTTCTAAACGCAAATAGGCAATGGCCGTCAGTATGTGTGGCCAACTTTAGAGGAAGCTTCTGACGCACATGTGCAGCACCCAGCGCAATAGTGGCGATTTGACTTCTGTCTCCCCATTCGCCCAGGAACGTCAGAATAAACGCCTGAACGAACACAGGGCCTAGGAAGAGGCTGCAGAAATTCCGGGCACCCTCGCCCCACGAAGCCTTTGTTGAAGAAGCCACAGCTGGACTCCGGTTGCCGGAGACGCGACCACCCGCCTCCATCTCCTCAAGCGGAATAACATGTCCGTCCAGCGTCGCACTCGGCAGACCAGTTCCATCGTGCACAGCATCGTCATCTTCAATCTCCTCCTCCGCCTCACGCATCTCTTCCTGAATCTTCTCGTTTCCGCCTTTCATCTGCCGTGCTTCCATGAACATCTTGGCGCCAAACACGATAAATAGAATAGATGCAGCGAATTGGGTCCAACTTCGGGGTATGAGGGTGGGTAATAGGTGACCCATTGCGGCTGAGAGGATCGACATGACGACGAGAGAACCGAATGCGCCAGAGAATACGATTAGTCGTGGGTGGCGCATGGCAAGAATGGCTGCTATCAGGAAGGTTTTGTCGCCGATTTCAGAGAAGATAATCATGGCGAATGACTGCGCAAGGGCTTGGAAGCTGCCTTCCACAGCATCCTGAGGTTTCCCTATGTCCATGGTCGTGTAGCCTTCTCCAAAGTTCAGTGCTAATAAATAGGTGAGAAAGATAGGAGCTTACCTAGCACTGCCTGGCTTGCACAAGGGCGTTGTGGTGGTCGAAAGAGAGGTATTGGATTTCACATTCACACCGCCAACGGCGAATTGCCAACAAGGTCGCGTCACATGATTCTTATGACACCATCAAAATGACCCTATTGTCATTGAATCAAGCGTGTACGAATTCTGCGTTTGAGCTCGTTATGAGTAACTGGTTCTTCGTTTCCAGAAAAGAGCGGCTGAAGATACCATAGAATGTCGCACTGATCACGCTTCGGTTGCTTACGAATCGAAATTCATGAGTTCTCAGTATTCATTTCTCATTTGGTAAACGCCAAAGGACCGCGTTACCAATGACTTAACCTTTTAAAGCCTCGAAGTGTAACAAGCATCCTGAACGTTAAACCTTTGTATTTCCAAGACCTTCCATCAAGAAAGAGATTGATCAAATTCTCATAACCCACTAAGCTCAGGTAGCTGCCAGGAAGTTCAAAGCTGCATCGTAGTTGACATGGGTTTCGCAGCGACGCGGTCGGTAGAAAACCACAGGCGGAAGACTCTTGGAATTCGGAGCCTGGAGCACTAAATCTGCGCCTGGCCTAACCATAATAATATCGAAGAGGATGGCAGATACTACAAAGGTGTTTCAATAATGGTAAGATGTGACGCGTGCGGTTCGTTCTCAAGGCCTCCAGGAGCACCGCTCTCATGAATTTCAACATTGAATAATCTGTAGCACAGATCAAGCGAATATGATGAATGAGATACAATTGTCCCATGGACTGCGAAATCCTACGCTAGTCGTACAATATAGTTCAATAAAATACATTGCGTTCTATGTCCGTCTGAATAATCTACTCTTTATCTTTGATGGGGAAGTCACTGCCGGTAGAGCCCTTATAGCCCCGGCGGATCGCATCACTGATTTGCTCATCCTTCGCCTGCTCCATGGCAGACTCGTCGTTCTGAGGGCCAGCGCCCATGAAGCGCTCTTGGACGAAATCTACGCCCTTGTCGAGGTAGTCTGATCAAATGGAGGAACTCGGTCAGTACTCCGAGACTCGGAATATGAAAAGAGATTCTGAAACGCACCTTCCTTCGCTTCGCCAGACTTGCCACCGCCCATGGAGTTGTTCACCTTGTCCATGAACCCGCCTCCGGTGTTGCCGGTCTGCTGGGCACCAGAGACTTCGGTGGTTTGGTTGCTGCCCATCTTTTTGAGAAAATCCATTATAAGTAGTGGTATGAGGTGGGTGATGGGGTGGTCAAGATGTCTTTAGGCCCCAAGACTCGATTTTGCAGTCTTTTAAGCTTCAGGATGCTCCAACCATCCAGTAATGACGGTGCCAAGCCTTCTACGTCATCTGCAGTTTCAAATTGCCCAAGCCTAAAGCTTGCGTCCAATATCTCCTTTTGGAGTATACAACCCGTCGACTTCAGAAATGAGGAAAGAGACGAATAGAACATGACGAAGGTACAATAAGTACTGTTTAAAAATCTCCAATTTCGAATTCACATGAATTTTCAGGTAACGGGCGCATTATGAATAGGCTGAACGCTCAGGAAGGCTGAGATGTTGACGAAGCAGCAAGATAGAACGTCGTTGTCGTTGCCCAGAATGGTATATGGTGTAGTAATATTTGGCTTAGGGGGTGATACATTTCAATTGGAAAGTCATTACAAGCTGGAGTTGGCTAGGCTGCCAGTGTAGGACTATAGTGTTGGGGATACCGGACATCGACAAAAATGGAACCCGGATTTCTACACGAGGATGATAATTGATGCATGACCTCCAATGGCGCGGCGTAGAGAAAAGGATCAGAACCTTTGAATTTCTTATAACGTAGTTATAGCCTTTAACACCTAGTTGCTATACGTTTAGACGGGGACCAATTCAAAGCATAGATTTACATTCAGAGATAACTGGCAATGCTTAATCTATGAGATGCTACCAACTAGAGTGGCGGGGAAGTTACACGTGCCACGGCCGGAGCAGTGGCTGAAGGTATTCCCGTAGTTGATACAGCGTCACAATCCTTCACTAGCGTTGCTGGGGCCGGGCCAGGTTGGAGGGGATTACACCCTGGGAGTGCAGGTAAATCTATCCAAACATCTCGTCACCACAATATAGATATTCGAAAACATGCCACTTACATTCTCCTTCCGTCTTCTCATTTACTAGAGGAGGCTGACTGCATTTGTTGATGTCCTCGTCCGTCAGAATAGTCAGCTCTGAGCAATTCTCGGGCGTGCCAAAAGCATCATGGCACTTATCCATCGCTCTCTGGAGGGAATCGCCTTCCCACCCAAAGAGGTAGTCACCGTGTTGTCCGTAACCAGTTCTATTCGTTTGAAGGTGAGGCGACTGTCAATTGCACGAGGAGAAATGTTTACTCACGGATCACCCATGCTAAGGACTAATGGCTGGCTACCATCTGTAGGCCACATGGAATTAAATTCGCGAGTGTCCCAATATGTTTCGTATAAGATTGTCGGCACGCGTACTGGGTGGCTAGCCGGACAGACCCCGTCATGCCATATAATCCCCATGGATGCGTTGACTTTGCCTTTTGCGAAAGCCATATGGCTCTGGAAATTCCATTATTAGTTTTGAATAACTATTGTATCGGCAACCTACTCGATGGTCAGGGCTATCGAGGTTTTTCCCGTCCCAGCAGCTGAGTACATACCGACTTAAGTCAGTAAAGAAACAAATGCAAGAAATGCGAAGACGTACTTGGGGAAGAAGATGTTAGCGCGAATTCCACCCGGACAAGCTTTGTTGGGGAGATGTACTGTATCATAAGGACCAGCACCTGGAGCGAGTCGATTTGATACGCCCAGCCATTCGGTATCTTCCCAACACCTGAAGCTCAATGCCCAAGATTCAACGTTATCGACATCAGATGGCCCTTTGCTGCGGATCATGGGATTCCCAGTAATCATCCTGAAGCCCTAAAAAAGTGAGAGTTCATCCAAGTCAGCAATCAAAGTATAAGGTCTTATTAGACTTAAATGGACCCACCGGCGCGAAGGCAGTGATCTTCTGGTCGAAAGGAGGGATACCAGGAATGTAATAAACAGTCATTCCACCATTGGGTGTACCAACAAGGTGATTCGGCATTTGCGGGACCTACACAATAGCATCCAGTCAACGACGAGTTATAAAAAGTAACACGCGACAGCTTAATGAATAATACGAACGCGCAGGAAGCTTCCATTCGCATGTTTGAAATACATCACCGCGGTCCAGTAGTTAGACTTGTCTTCTTTAAACCTGCAAGTTGTACAGGTAGCGGTCTTTGAGATATCTAATTCAGGTTGCATAGTCAAATTGAAACTAAGGGTTGCGTCAGATGCATACTCGAGCGTAGCCCCAAGGAGTTTTTAAGTCCACTTACGCATTCTAGAGGCGATGAGGGATTCAATTATTTATCAGAGACAACTAAATCCTCGAGAGTAGATAATGAACTAAGAACTTACTCCTCCAATAATTTGATGCACGTGAGGAGAGACTTGACCGGGAGATACCAAACTTGAGGTTTGACTTTAGACGAAGCCTGGTTGCATTCGGAAATTATGACTTACGGGTCGAAACGCTGTGTGACCAGCTGAGAACACCCGAATCTAATAGTAGCTCTTGCATAAGGGATAGTAGTCAGTCCCAACGCTAATAAGTATAGCGCAAGCATTCTCAAGGAGCTCTTGTGGTGAGGGCTCTGGTGCACTAGTGGGAGGTCACTGAAACGTGCGACGCATATCCTTGTATAAACGATGGGGAATCCTCGGATCCCTGAACCTGTGTAAACAAGTATTTTACCACCCAGCTAATAAGGTGCAGAGAAGCAAAGCAGACATCCACTCGTACTGCTGGGAAGCAATAGAAACTCCGAGATTGAGGGAAAACATTTATCAATTGTATAGCCACGCTCGAAAATTCTGGGTATTGTAAGAAGTAGGGATCGTCCCTATTCTTAATGAATAGTTCGAAGACAACTCGAAGCAGCGCCCAGAAATGTGTACATGTGATGCACGGCGGGCGCTTAGTCAACTATGACTGTATGAGTGCCAGTGCAGCCGGTGTTTGGCGCTAGAGTCTGTATGCAATCACCTTGTCATAAGTCTAGCGTACTCGAGCCTGTGCTGAACTGAATAAATATAACCTGCGGCGGCGCTGAAAAGTCAATCCGAATTCATCCAAATCTGAATTGGAAGACTGAAGTAATAAAATTCAATTCACCGCGCTGACTATTGATTTTTGACAAAAGACACTACGAAATATGCTAAATTGGCGGGGGAGTTACACGCGGCGAGGCTGGAGCAGTCGCTGATGGTATTCCTGTCGTCGAGACAGCGTCGCAATCCTTCACCATGGTAGCTGGAGCTGGGCCAGCTTGGATTGGATTACATCCGGGAAGAGCAGGCAAATCTGAGGACATTCATCAGCAGACAAATAGGTGGCAAAGCGCAAGTAAAGATTTAAGCTTACATTCTCCTTCTGTCTTCTCGTCCACTTGGACTTGTTGAACACACTTATTTATTTCATCGTCCGTCAGAAGGGTGAGTTCCGAACAAGCCTCGGGAGTGCCGAAGTCATCGAGGCATGTATTCATCGCGCGTTGGAGCGAATCACCCTCCCAGCCGAAGACGTAATCGCCATGTTGCCCGTAACCGGTTCTATTCGAGTTCAAAGTTAAATGGTCAACATCGTATAGAAAAGTAAAGAAAAAATAACTCACGGATCACCCATGCTCAAAATAAATGGTTGACTACCATCGGCAGGCCATAGGTGATTGAACACAGTAGTATTCCAATAGGTCTCGAACAAGATTGTCGGTACGCGTACTGGGTGGCTTGCAGGGCAGGTCCCATTGTGCCAAATTATTCCGAATGTTGGGTCTACTGGACCTTCTGCGAACGCCATATGACTCTGCAGTTTTGAACTTAGGCGCAGAAATCGCATCAAGTTCAAATGTGAGACCGACCTTGTGATCGGGGCTGTCAAGGCTCTTGCCGTCCCAGCAGCTATGCCGGTATGTGGTTACCCAATGACAAATTGGGACACAAACGAAGGAAGACTCACTTTGGAAAGAAAATATTAGCTCGTATTCCCCCACCACAAGGCTTATCAGGGAGATGCACTGTGTCGTATTGACCAGCACCCGGGGGGTATCGATTAGATTCGCCTAACCACTCGGTATCTTCCCAGCACCTGAAGCTCAAGGCCCAGGACTCTGCGTTATTGACATCAGAAGGTGATTTGTTCCGGATCATGGGATTTCCTGTGATCATCCTGAAGCCCTACAGAGTAGTAGGTAGTGGACAGTCAAAGACTGTAGAATTGGCACAAAAATTGGAAGTCCTACCTTCGGGAAGGCTGTGACCTTCTGGTATGGGGGATACCCAGGAATATAATACACTGTCATACCCCCTTCCGGTGTTCCAACATAATGGTTAGGAATTTGTGGAACCTAAATGTCAGAGCATGTTAGCATGTATTGACAAAAACCTCGACAGGTTACGAACGCGCATGAAGGTGCCGTTTGGATGTTTGAAATACATGACGGCGGTCCAGTAGTTGGATTTGTCCTCTTTGAACCTACATGTTGTGCAGGTAGCGGTAGTTGCGAGATCTTCGTCAGGTTGCATCGTCAGATTGAATCTAAGCGATTTATTTTGTAAGACTATCTCCCTTCGAGAGATCAAAAATCTCACGCATTCTAGAAGTGACCCAAGTAGATGACAAGATATCGATCAGGACTACATCTATTGAAGCTGGTCGTGAACATACCCCTCCAATAATTTGATGCACATGAGGCGAGACCTGACCAGGAGTGACCAGGCTTTGTCAATGGGATGGACATTTAGACAACTCATGGAATAAATCAGGAGAATCGACTCACGGGTCGAAACGCTGTGTCACGAGCTGCGAGCATCCAAATCTAATGGTAGCGCTTGCATAAGGGAGCGCAAGGCCCAAGGTAACGAGGCAGAGCGCGAGCATCGCTGGGTCAACTTAGCAATCAGGACGGGAATTGTGCGAGAGGTGCGCAAATCGTTATATATCGCGATAAGGCGGAGAAAACCTCAGGCCATGCAACTCTGTAAGCCGATATAGCCCAGGATTCGTTCTAACTGCCCTAGACCGTGATAATAGGATCGTTCGCAAGAATTCGAATGTACTCGGTCTCAAAAGGCGCAGAGAAGCAGAAAAATGTCCAATCGCACAGCCAGGAGGTTCAAAGGGGGCTGACGGAACTCCGAGATTAAGAGGGAAAATTCACCGATTCTATTAGCTATGCGAAGAATCTTTGTGGTCGCTGGGAAAGTAGTGGAAATTTGTGTGTCCCTCCTTCAACGTCGAACAGCTCGAAGCCAGGTCGAAGCACCGCCGAGAACTGTTTACATGTGCAAGCTCCAAAGATGCTGTAATATCCAACCCAAGCCATCATCGGCGCAAACGCTGATGCCACCGGACCGAGATATGCGAAAGTAAGTAATACTAAATAGTCATCATCGCGTCGCCCTCAGGAGTCGGGAGCAGGAGCAAGCCCAAAACGGGGAAGGTTTGATCGAAGCGGCAGTTACCCGTACGAGTGCTCCTTCCTTAATATTAATTAATGACTCTTGATCCTGACATCAGTGACATCTAGTGCTTCCGTAGAGGGACGTAACACCACTGTAACGGAACGAGAGTTTAACATGACAAGACGGAGTTGAATTGACCAGCAGCATCGGCCAGCGAGTCATAAGGTAGGAGTTTTGCTATAAAACAGTTAATTGCTGGAGAGTCATGGTGTAAAAATATATATAGCCGGGATAAATGCTATATTACAATACGAGTTTGACCCGTCAGAAGCCAGGGGGGATTAACATCAAAACATAGATGTGCAGATCCGCTTCTCAGAACATCTACGATCCGTCTAAAAAACGAGCTCAAGCGCGGGAGATATACAAATTCAAACCGGTGGAGAAGTCATGCGCGGTGAGGACGAAGCGGTTGCTGATGGTATTCCTGTAGTCGAGACAGCATTGCAATCTTTCACCATAGTAGCCGGTTCGGGGCCAGCTTGGATTGGATTGCATCCCGGGAGAGCAGGCAAATCTATGACGTAAATTCGTTAGACAGATTATCTCGCCGCCGACTCATCAAATGTAAACTTACACTCTCCTTCTGTCTTCTCGTCCACCTGAACTTGTTGAACACACTTGTTTATCTCGTCATCGGTCTGAATAGTCAGCTCTGAGCAAAGTTCGGGTGTTCCGAAATCGTCGAGGCATTTATTCATCGCACGCTGGAGGGAATCGCCTTCCCAGCCAAAGACGTAATCTCCATGTTGCCCGTAACCGGTGCTATTTAAACTCAGTATGAGGTGATTGACGTGGTTATAGGAACATCAACTCACGGGTCGCCCATGCTCAGAACAAAAGGCTGGCTGCCATCGGTTGGCCACATGTCTTTGAACACAGTAGTGTCCCAGTAGGTCTCATAGAGAATTGTCGGCACGCGCACTGGGTGGCTAGCAGGACAAGATCCATTGTGAAAGAAAAGTCCAATGCCTGGGTTTGCTGGGCCGTCTGCAAACGCCATATGACTCTATAAAATATGATGGTCAATTGACAGTACTTTGAATCAAATTGCGCGTGAAACCGACCTTGTGATCTGGACTGTCAAGATTTTTGCCGTCCCAGCAACTTTACCAGGGTGCGATAAGCCAACGGTGCGAAAATAAATTATATGACTGGTAAATAACTTACTTGGGGAAGAATATATTCGCTCGAATTCCCGCCGCGCAGGGCTTATTAGGAAGATGCACGGTATCATATTGACCAACACCGGGAGCAAACCTATTCGAGGGACCAAAAAAGTCGTTATCCTCCCAGCATCTGAAGCTCAATGCCCAGGACTCGACACTATCGACGACAGATGGTCCTTTATCACGAATCATAGGATTTCCAGTGATCATCCTGAAGCCCTAAAAATGCAAATCAATATATGTATAATGGCTGAAAATGTACTTGGAAGAACTTACCTTTTGGAAGGCAGTTACCTTCTGGTAAGGAGGATACCCAGGTATATAATATACTGTCATTCCCCCCTTCGGCGATCCAATGTAGTGATTGGGGATTTGCGGGACCTAAACGACATTGAAAATCAGCAGGTATTCACATGGGAGCGTCGATTGCACGCACGCGCATGAAAGTTCCGTTCTGGTGCTTGAAGTACATTACAGCGGTCCAGTAGTTAGATTTATCTTCTTTAAATCTACACGTTGTGCAGGTAGCAGCAGTTGCAAGATCTTCTTCAGGTTGCATAGTCAGGTTGAAACTAACCATTCCATCAGATTTGTCCATCGGAAAGAGATAGATATTAGAAAGCTCACGCGTTCCGGTCAAAGTAAGCGACGAAACAGTACTTAGCATACTCGTACTTCCACCATTCTGAGTGTTAGTAATGAACATACCCCTCCAATAATTTGGTGCACATGAGGTGAGACCTGGCCGGGAGTTACCAGACTTGAAGTGATGCAGTTGGAAATAGAAAACTTCAATAAGAAGTACTGTTGACTCACGGGTCAAAACGCTGTGTGACAAGCTGCGAGCACCCAAACCTAATGGTAGCTCTGGCATAAGGGATTGCCTATGGCGGTCAAAGTGGGTAAAAAATATCCCGCAACTATCTTTCGAGTGCCGCAACTATTTTTTGATGTCCCGCAACTTTTTCTCGAGTCGCCGCAACTTTTGGCAGGGTCCAAGTGTCTCAGCAGGGTCGGTTAAGACCGGACCGTCAGCACCTGCTGCCAGACAGTGCCAGCTCATCGATCTCTGCTTCCCTCCACCAGCCTCCGCCATGCAGCTCGCCTCGTATATGCCGTCCTGGATTCAGAAACAGGCAAGTAATTAGTTCTACGTGTTCTCATATGCATTACTAAAATTGTATACTAACTCTAGATATCTCCGGCAGCTCATATGAGCCACTGCGACGTCACCCCACCTCTAGCTGAGGTTTTAGGGTATTTCGTCATCATCGGAGGTGCCAGACGCGAAGCCTAGCCGCTACCACCACTTCCCCTCTCGTAGAATCGTGAAATCGGCGCCACCACGTGTGCAAACGAGTGGGTGGCTTCTTTTCT
>Ga0247741_1001231_pt1 | contig 14197 bp, 13 predicted proteins | sample UWRJL213509R2_FD_180945 | JGI IMG/M metagenome (GOLD analysis project Ga0247741, IMG submission 180945) | Plant litter microbial communities from Arlington Agricultural Research Station in Wisconsin, United States - UWRJ-L213-509R-2 | ecosystem: Environmental > Terrestrial > Plant litter >... | reverse complement strand
GCCAAGCTCAGGAAGCGGTTCGACGATGCCAGGGTCGCCTCTGGCGTGGACTTCCAGTTTCGGGATCTTCGGGCCAAGGCGGCGTCAGACAAGGCCGACTCCAGCGGGGATATCCGGCAGGCACAGAAGCAGCTAGGTCACTCGTCGGTGGTGATGACGGAGGCTTACGTCCGGTCGCGTCGAGGGGCCAAGGTCGAGCCGACGAAATGACGATTGCGGAACGTATCCGAAATTGCGGAACGGAAATGGCGAGGTGAAAACACTCGCAAGCCTTGGTGCCCGGAGTCGGACTCGAACCGACATACCCTTGCGGATGAGGGATTTTAAGTCCCTTGCGTCTACCGATTTCGCCATCCGGGCGGAAAGAAAAAAGGCGCAACCGCGGAAACGGATGCGCCTTCAAAATGCGATGGAGGCCGAGGTCGGAATCGAACCGGCGTACGCGGATTTGCAGTCCGCTGCATGACCACTCTGCCACCCGGCCATCGCTTGCGCAGCGCGAGAGTAACCGCGAAGCGCTTAAAAAACAAAACCTCGGAGGTCCGAGGTTTTGTAGAATTACATGGAGCGGGAAACGAGACTCGAACTCGCGACCCCGACCTTGGCAAGGTCGTGCTCTACCAACTGAGCTATTCCCGCGTCGTTGTCCAGCTATTCTAAATCAGATCGGAAATGTGTCAACCACTTTGCACCGACTTTTTTTCACTTTTTTTCACGTCGTCTGAATCCCCGCGCAAACTGGGCCATGCAGCCCTCAGGTAGTCCACTCCCGACCATATGGTCAGGATGCCGGCGAGGACCAGCAGCGCCTCGCCGATGTTGTAGGACGCAAGGGATTCGGTGTCGTGCTGGACCAGCAGCACCACCAGCGCGACCATCTGCGCCAGGGTCTTCAGCTTGCCGAGGAAAGCCACCTTCACTTTCGAGCGCGCGCCGATCTGCGCCATCCACTCGCGCAGCGCGCTGACACTGATCTCACGGCCCACGATCACCGAGGCGGTTACGGCCAGGAGCACGCCCTGCCAGCCGCCCGGATGGGACTGCACCAGCAGGAACAGCGTCACCGCCACCATGAGCTTGTCGGCCACGGGGTCGAGAAACGCGCCGAAGGCCGAGGTGAGGTTCATCCGACGGGCCAGGTAGCCGTCGAGCCAATCCGTAAATCCGGCGATCACGAAGACCGCGGCGGCCCCGAGATTGGACCAGCGGAACGGCAGGTAGAAGACGACGACCATGACCGGGAGCAGGAGCACGCGGAAGAGGGTCAGCCAGGTAGGCAGGTTGATTCGCATAGTCGGTCGCATGCAACTTAGGGATGAAGCATGGCATAGATGCGTTCGGCGAGACCGCGATCAATCCCCTTCACACTCATCAATTCTTCGACACCGGCCGCTTCGACGCCGGCCAGGCCACCAAAAGCCTTCAGTAGCGCGGCGCGGCGACGTGCACCCACGCCAGCCACATCTTCCAGCGTACTCCGCTCGCGTGCGGCTTCACGGCGCCGGCGGTGCCCACTGATGGCGAAACGGTGCGCTTCGTCACGAACCGCGGCGACCAGATGCAAGGCCGGCGACGACGTGCCCGGATGCAGGGTCTTACCCGTCTCCGCCAGGACCAGCGTTTCCTCACCCGCGCGACGCCCGGGACCTTTCGCCACGCCGACCACGCGAATGCCTTCGACACCCAACTCGCGCAGGACGTCCACAGCCTGACCCACCTGCCCCATACCGCCGTCGATCAGCAGGATGTCGGGACGGACCCCACCTTCCACCACTTTCTTGAAGCGGCGTGTGAGCGCCTGATGCATGGCGGCATAGTCATCGCCTGGCGTGATGCCCGCGATATTGAAGCGACGATAGTGCGATTTCTCCGGCCCTTCGGGACCGAACACCACGCAGGAGGCCACGGTGGCCTCGCCCCGCGTATGACTAATATCGAAGCACTCGATTCGTCGCGGCGGTGCCTCGAGCTCGAGCACCTTCTGCAAATCGTCAAAGCGCGCCAGCAAGGTATGCCGACTGGCAAGACGTGAGGTTAGCGCCGCGCTGGCATTGCGCTGGGCCATCTCGAGGAAGCGCGCGCGTTCGCCACGGACACTGGGCTTCAGCGAGACGACGTAACCGGCGTGATCGGAAAGGACCCCTGCGAGCACGTCGATGTCTTCCACCGGATCGCTCAGTACCAGTTCGCGCGGCACCTGGCGCTCCAGGTAGTACTGGGCGATGAACTGCGCCAGCACATCGCCGACGGAGGCATCGATCGGCAGGCGCGGGAAGAAATCCCGCGAGCCCAGGCTCACGCCGTTGCGGAAGAACAACACGCTCACACAGGCCATGCCGCCCTCCAGGCAGCAGGCGATGACATCCATGTCCGCGCTGGCGCCCTGGACGAAGTGCTGGGCCTGCAGCTTGCGCAGCGCCGAGACCTGGTCGCGCAGCGCGGCGGCGCGCTCGAAGTTCAACGCCATGCTGGCCTGGTCCATCGCCACGGCCAGCTCGTCGATCACCGCACTGCTACGGCCCTCGAGGAACATCTCGGCATGACGCACGTCGTTCTGGTAATCGGGCACGTCGATGAGTCGCACGCAGGGCGCACTGCAGCGACCGATCTGGTGCTGCAGGCAGGGACGCGAGCGATTGCGGAAGTAGCTGTCCTCGCACTGACGCACCTTGAACAGCTTCTGCATCAGGCCAAGGCTCTCGCGTACCGCGAAGGTGCTCGGATACGGCCCGAAATAACGCCCCGGCCCCGTCTTCGCGCCGCGATGGAAACCAAGGCGCGGGTAGTCTTCACCCCCCGACAGATAAATGTACGGATAGCTCTTATCGTCGCGCAACACGATGTTGTAGCGCGGCTTGAGCGATTTGATCAGCTGGGATTCGAGCAGCAGCGCCTCGCCCGCGGTACGCGTCAGGGTGACTTCCGCCCGTGCGATCTGCGACACCATCGAGGCGATGCGCGGATCCATCGGTGGCTTGAGGAAATAGTTGCTGACGCGCTTCTTGAGGTTCGCCGCCTTACCGACGTACAGCAGCTCGTCTTCCGCATCGAAATAGCGGTAGACGCCTGGCGAGGTGGTGAGGTGTCGGACGAAGGCCTTGCCGTCGAACGGATGCGACTCGGTGTGCTCCATGTCCGGCATTTTAGCGTGTCGGCGCCGACGAGACGCGAAAACGCCGGCATGGGGTGGAGTCCATGCCGGCGCCGACCTTCCGTGGGCTGTCGCCGTCCTTGGGGGATGACAGTGGCGACAGGGATAGATTAAGGGCTTGCCCGCGCCCGCGCCCTCGGCGCAGACCGGTTACCAGCGTCGGGCGTGCCCTCGCCTAGCTGTAGGGGAATTCCGAACCGACTCAGTGGCCGCCGGAGGCCAACCACCGCTCGGCCCGCACCAGGTCTTCGGGGGTATCGATACCCGGTGGAAACGGCTCCGGGGTCAGCTGGACCGAGATGGCGTAGCCGTGCTCCAGGGCGCGCAGCTGTTCCAGCGATTCCGCACGCTCCAGGGGCGTTCTCGGCAGGGCCGCCAGCCGGCGCAGGAAGCCCGCACGGTAGGCGTAGATGCCGATGTGACGCAGGAAGGGCACGTCCGCCGGCAAGGTATCCCGGCTTTGGGCGAAGGGATCGCGTGCCCAGGGCGCCGGCGACCGGGTGAAATACAACGCGCGGCCGTTACTGGCGCGGACCACCTTGACGATGTTCGGATCGAAGAATTCGTCGGCATGGGTGATCGGCGTGGCCAGCGTGGCCATGGGCGCCTCATCGCCCGCCAGCGTGGCGACGACGGCGCGGATGCCCGCAGCGGGCGCAAAGGGCTCATCGCCCTGAAGGTTGACCACGATGGTGTCTTCGGGCCAGCCAAAATTGCTCGCGGTCTCGGCGATACGGTCGCTGCCCGAGGCGTGATCTTCCCGGGTCATGCAGACCAGGATGTCACCGCAGCCGCGCAACTCCCGCGCCACGCGATCGTCGTCCGTCGCCACCACCACCTGTGCGGCACCGGCGAGCCCTGCCCGTTCGGCGACGCGACGGATCATCGACTCGCCATCGATCTTCAGCAGGGGCTTGCCCGGCAGGCGGGTCGAGCCGAAGCGCGCGGGCACCACGACGACGAACGGTGGGATCTTGGGGGCCATGGCGACATCCGTAACAGGAAGGCAAAGCCTAACGCCTTCCCGCGACGGGGGCCATGTATCAGGCCGCCCTTTCCAGCTGGAAACCCACGCCGTTCGCCAGCTCCATAAAGCCCGGGAACGAGGTCGCGACGTTGGCGCAGTCGCCGATGGTGATCGGTGCCGAGGCCACGAGGCCGGCGATGGCGAAACTCATGGCAATGCGGTGATCGCCGTGGCTGTCGATCACGCCGCCGCCGATCGTACCGCCCTGGATCATGGCGCCGTCCGGCAGCTCGTCGATCTTCACGCCACAGGCCTGCAGACCCGCGGCCATGCTGGCGATCCGATCCGATTCCTTCACACGCAGTTCGGCGGCGCCACGGATGGTGGTCAGGCCGTCGGCCACTGCGGCGGCGACGAACAGCGCGGGGAACTCGTCGATCATGTCCGGCACGATATCCAGTGGCAACGCCACGCCATGCAATCGGCGATAGCGGACGACGAGATCGCCGATGTCTTCACCGCCACTGCTCCGCTCGTTCTCCACCGAGATGTCGGCGCCCATCAGTTCGAGCGCAGCCAGCAGACCGGTGCGACGCGGATTCAGGCCCACGCCGTTCAGGCGAAGCTCCGAACCGGGCACGATGCACGCCGCGACGATGAAGAACGCCGCCGAGGAGATGTCCGCCGGCACGTCCACGTCGACAGCGTGCAAGGTATGCCCGCCTTCGACCGTCGCCTTGCCCGGCGAATACTCGATCGGCCAGCCGAAGGCCTTGAGCATGCTTTCGGTGTAGTCGCGCGTCGGGTGCGGCTCGATGACTTCCGTCTTGCCCTCGGCGTACAGGCCGGCCAGCAACAATGCCGACTTGATCTGCGCACTGGCGACGGGCGGGTGGTACGTGATGCCCTTGAGCTTCGCACCGCCATGGATACGAAGCGGCGGCTTGCCATCGTCCGTATCGATCGACGCACCCATCGTGGCGAGCGGATCGGTCACGCGGCGCATGGGCCGGCGCGACAGCGACTCGTCGCCGACCAGGGTCGAGTCGAAAGCCTGGCCCGCCAGCAACCCCGCGAGCAGGCGCATCCCCGTACCCGCGTTGCCGCAGTCGAGTGGCTCGGTCGTACCGCGCAAGCCATGCAGGCCCACGCCATGGACCCGACGCTCGCCCGGTGCCGGTATCTCGAAACGCACGCCGAGCTTGCCGAGGATGGCGGCCGTGGCGCGCGTGTCCTCGCCCTCGAGGAAGCCACGAATATGCGACGTGCCCTCCGCCAGCGCGCCGAACATCAGGGCGCGATGCGAAACGGACTTGTCACCGGGCACGATGACATCACCACGCAAGGCACCGACAGCGGCGCGACTCAGCCAATCCAGGCGGGTCATGGCAGGTTCTCCAGAAGACGTTGCAGCTCGGCACGGCTACCGACGCTGATACGCACGGTATGCGGCAGGCGGTAGCCGCCCATGGGACGGACGATCACGCCACGTTCGAACAGATGCGCTTCGAAGGCGGCGGCGTCGCGACCGAGGTCGACGAGCAGGAAGTTGGTTTGCGAAGGCAGCACACGGAGGCCGCGGGCGGTGAGCTCATCGGCCAGCCATGCGCGGTCGCGATGATTGGTTTCGCGGACGCGCGCGCGATGCTCGTGATCGCCAAGCGACGCTTCCGCCGCCGCCAGTGCGACACCGTTGACGTTGAACGATTCGCGCAAGCGCTCGCACACGGCGGCCACGGACGGATGACTGAGCATGTAGCCGATACGCAGGCCCGCCAGTGCATACGCCTTGGAGAACGTACGCGTGACGATGAGGTTCGGAAAGCGACCGAGCAGGTGCATCGCCGTGCTCAGACCCGCGGCATCCACGTATTCGTGGTACGCCTCGTCGACGACGACGAGCGCATGCGCCGGCACCTTGCCGAGGAAATCCTCGAGCGCGGCGTCGGTGAACCAGGTGCCCGTCGGGTTGTTCGGATTGGCGAGGTAGACCAGCCGCGTCGACGGCGTCACGGCGGCCGTTATCGCATCGAGGTCGTGGCCGTACGGTGCTTCCGGATGATCGGCAGGCAAGGCCGGTACGGCGACGGAGGGCGCACCAGCCGCGGCCGCGGCGATCGGAAACACCGCGAAGCCGTACTGCGAATGCACGACCGGGTGGTCGGCGTCCGCGAAGCACTGCGCCAGCAGCATCAGCAGCTCATGCGAGCCGTTACCCAGCGTGATGCCGGACACCGGTACGCCGAGTTCGCTCGACAAGCGATGCTTCAGCGCCGCGCCAAGCGGATCGGGATAGCGCCAGATATCTTCCAGGACACGCGTCGCGGCGCGCATGGCGAGCGGACTGGGGCCCAACGGGTTCTCGTTGGAACCCAATTCGGACAACACGGCACCGAACTGCAGGCGCAGTGCCGGAAGGTCATGACCGGGATCGTAGGCACGCAGGGCCGACGTCGCCCGGTTGGCGAGCGTGGCCGCATCGAACACGGCGGTCATGGCAAGGCGACAGGGTAGGAGCCGAGCACGCGGACATCCGCGGCGGCCGGTTTCATCTCGTCGAGTGCCGCCTGCAGCGCGGCATCGTCCACATGGCCGGACACGTCGATGAAGAAGGCGTACTGCCACTTACCGGTGTGTGCCGGGCGCGATTCGATGCGATTCATGCTGATGTCATGGCGGGCGAGCGGGCTGAGTACGTCGTAGAGCGCACCGGGCTTGTCCTTCACCGACACGAGCAGCGACGTGCGATCGTTGCCCGAGGGCGGAAAGATCGACCGGCCGATGACGAGGAAGCGCGTGGTGTTGTCCGAGCGATCCTCGATCGGTCCGGCGATGGTCTTCAGGCCGTAGACGCGACCCGCCGTCTCACCAGCGATCGCCGCGGATTCCGGCGCGAGGCGCGCCATGCGCGCGGCTTCGGCGTTGCTCGATACCGGTACGCGCTCGGCATCCGGCAGGTTCACGCGCAGCCACGCCTGGCACTGCTGCAGCGACTGCGGATGCGAGTACACGCGCTTGACGTCCTTCAGTTCGCCGCTGAGCGAGAGCAGGTTCTGGTGGACACGCAACTCCACTTCGCCACAGATGGTCGCCTTGGACACGAGGAACATGTCCAGGGTCATCTGGATCATGCCCTGCCCCGAGTTCTCCACCGGCACCACGCCGAAATCGGCGTTGCCGGCCGCCACTTCCTGGAACACTTCCTCGATGCTGCCCAGCGGCAGGCCGTACGCGGCGTGACCGAAATGCTTGCGCACCGCCTGCTCGCTGAAGGTGCCCTCGGGACCGAGAAAGCCGATCTTCAGCGGCTGCTGCTGCGAAAGGCAGGACGACATGATCTCGCGGAACAGTCGTACCAGTTCGGCGTTCGGCAACGGGCCGTCGTTACGATCGATCACACCGCGCAACACCTGGGCTTCCCGTTCGGGTCGGTAATACTCCACCGCCGCCTTCAACGGGCCCTTGGCCCGCCCGACCTGCTGGGCCCAACGGGCACGCTCACTGATGAGCGACTGCAGTTGCTGGTCGATGCTGTCGATGCGCGTACGCGCTTCGACGAGCGTGGCTTGTTTGTCGGCAGGGGTCTTACTCATGGACGTCCAGGCGGCTAAGTGGTTGCAAATGAAACGGTTACCACCGCAACTGCCATGCTGCAGTGCGGTGACCCCCGACTTTAACCGTGCTTCGCCGCAAAGTCCCGCATGAAGTTCACAAGCACATCCACGGCCTCCTGCGGAACCGCGTTGTACAACGATGCGCGCATGCCACCGACGGCCTTGTGTCCCTTCAGTGCAAGCAGGCCCGCAGCTTCGGATTCCGCAAGAAAAGCCGCATCCAGCGCACTGTCGTGCAGGGTGAATGGCACATTCATCCGCGAACGCGCATTCACGGCAACCGGGCTGCGATAGAACCCGCCGGAGTTCTCGAACGCGTCGTAGAGGGTTTTCGCCTTGCGCGCGTTGCGCTCGCCCATGGCGGCGAGACCGCCCTGCGTCTCCAGCCATTCGAAAGTGAGACCGGCGAGGTACCAGCCCCAGGTGTTGGGCGTGTTGAGCATGGAGTCGTTCGCCGCGTGCTCGGCGTAGCGGAAGATCTTCGCCATCGGCCGTCCCTTGCGCGCCAGCAGGCCGTCGCGAATGATCATCACTACAAGACCGGACGGACCGATGTTCTTCTGCGCGCCAGCGTAGATCAGGCCGAACTTCGCCACGTCCACCGGTTCGCTGAGGATGTTCGACGACATGTCGGCAACCAGCGGCACGTCACCGACGTCGGGTACGTCGTGGAATTCCACGCCGTGGATCGTTTCGTTCGGCGTGTAGTGCACGTACGAGGCGGCCGGATCGAGGACCCAGCTCTCGCGCGATGGGAGGTCGAGGTAGTGCGCGGCCTCGGAGCTACCCGCAACACGGGCGTTGATGTAAGGCGCCGCTTCACGCACGGCTTTCTCACCCCAGTGGCCGGTAACGATGTAGTCGGCACTGTCGCCTTCGGCGGCGAGGTTCATCGGGATCTGGGCGAAATGCTGCGTGGCACCGCCCTGCAGGAACAACACCTTGTAACCCGCCGGTACGCCGAGCAGACGGCGCAGGCGCTCTTCCGCGGTCGATGCCAGCTGCATGAAGGCCTTGCCGCGATGGGACAGCTCCATGACGGAAGCGCCCGATCCGTTCCAGTCGAGCATCTCGGCCTGTGCGCGCTTCAACACCGCTTCGGGTAGCGCCGCCGGTCCGGCGCTGAAATTCCAGGCTCTGCTCACTTCGTCTCGTCCACGGGGAAGGTCCCCGCATTATGCCGCTCAAAAATGGACGAACAGCACCATGGCGATGCCTAAAGCGAGGATGGCTGCCGTCAGGATCAGCCACCACACCTCGCCCCGCGGGCCGGCCACGTCCTCGGGAAACGAGACGTCCGGCGCGGGCTCGGGCATGACCACCACCGGCTCGGCGGACCAGCCGGGTCCGTCGAGCACGAAGCGATGCGCTGCCAGGCCGATCTGGTCGCCGGGCTGCAGTGCGGCACGCACGACCTTGACTCCGTTGACCCGTACGGCATGCCGTGCGGGAACGCGCGAGCCATCGAGCATCAGCTCGCCGTCGTCCCAGGCCAGCACCAGCAGCGCCGCGTCGTTGCCGGGCAACTCCAGCGGCAAGGCGCCGTGGGTGGCGCCCAGTTCGAGGCGGTCGCCCACCGGGATGGTACGGCCGGACAGCGGACCGGCTACCGGGCGCAGGGCCACGGTGCAGCGGGCATCGGTCGGTTCGATCAGATCACGGGCATCCACATCCGCGTCGTCGCGAATGAGCATGCGGCAGTCGCCCAGGGAAAGGCTGTCGCCGGGGCGCAGGAGCGCGCGCTCACGCACGGGACGTGCGTTGACGTAGACGCGGCCGGCCTCGGGAAAGACGGACAGCACCAGACCGCGACGATCGCGATGGATGCGGACGTGGTTGGCGGCCACCTGGCTCTCGGAAACGACGAGGTCGTTATCGTCGGCGCGACCGATCGTGAGGACGGGCCGTGACCAGTGGAAATCACCGCGAGCCGAGCTGACGAATTCGATGCGCATGGAGGAACCGGGACGTTGACGAAGCGACTTTAGCAGAGTGCGGTATCTGTTTGAACGCAAAGGTGTCGCTGTCTGTGTCGACGTCACGTGACGCCGGGCCTGATAGACTCCGGCGCTTTCCACTGGACGAGGACGCCCCATGGCGAAGATCGATATCCGCCGCCCGCACGGCAAGACCGTCGCCGAGGCGCGCGCCGTGGTCGAACGCGTGGCCGACCGCATGCGTGAGAAGTTCGGGACCGAAGGTGCCTGGGAGGGCGATACCCTCACCTTCCAGCGCTCGGGCGTCAAAGGCGCCATCGCCGTTTCCCCCAGCGACGTGCACGTGACCGCCGAACTGGGCATGCTCCTGTCGCCGCTGAAGGGCACGATCGAAGAAGAGATCCGCAAGAAGCTCGACGAGCAGTTCGCCTGAGCCCCCGGCTGGCCCGCGAGGGCCGGCTATGGCATACTAATGGACTTATGCGGCCATTCCGGCCGTTCATCCGACCCGGAACACATGGCAAAAGACGACGTCATCGAAATGGAAGGCACGGTCCAGGAGACCTTGCCCAACACCATGTTCCGCGTACAGCTCGAGAACGGGCATGTCATTACTGCCCACATCTCCGGCCGTATGCGTAAGCATTACATCCGCATCCTGACGGGCGATAAGGTGAAGGTCGAAATGACCCCCTACGACCTGACGAAGGGTCGCATCACCTACCGCATGAAATAAGCGAGTCTGGTGCGATAACGAGAAAGGCCGCGCAGTGCGCGGCCTTTTTTCGTGCCTTCGGTAGGAGCCGATTCATCGGCGATGCCTGACTGTGTCGCGAGCACCCATCGCCGATAAATCGGCTCCTACCGAGCTAGCTCGGTGGGAGCCGTTTCCGCGGCCTTATGCAGTCACATGCGCCGGCTCAGCCGACTCCGTTTCCACATGCAGCTCGTCGCCCTCGACCGAGAGGGTCACCTTGCCGCCTTCGGCCAGCTTGCCGAAGAGCAGCTCGTCCGCGAGTGCGCGCTTGACCTTGTCCTGGATCACGCGAGCCATCGGACGGGCACCCATCTGCGGATCGAAGCCGTGCTCGGCCAACCAGCGGCGGGCCTCCGGCGTCACATCCACGCTGACCTTCTTCTCGGTCAACTGGGCTTCCAGCTCGATCAGGAACTTGTCCACCACGCGCAGGATGTGGTCGAAGTCCAGTGCGTTGAACTGGATGATCGCGTCCAGACGGTTGCGGAACTCCGGCGTGAACATGCGGCGCAGGGTCTCCATGGCATCCGGTGCGTGGTTCTGCTTCATGAAGCCGATGCCGCGACGCGACGCCAGCTGGGCGCCGGCATTCGTGGTCATCACGATCACGACGTTCTTGAAGTTGGCCTCACGACCATTCGTGTCCGTCAGCACACCGCGATCCATGACCTGGAGCAGGATGTTGTAGACGTCAGGATGTGCCTTCTCGATTTCGTCCAGCAACAGCACGCAGTGCGGATGCTTGGTGATCTGCTCGGTGAGCAGGCCACCCTGGTCGAAGCCGACGTAGCCCGGAGGGGCACCGACCAGGCGCGAGACCGAATGCGCTTCCATGTACTCGGACATGTCGAAGCGGACCATCTCGATACCCAGCTGCATGGCGAGCTGCTTGGTGACTTCCGTCTTGCCGACACCCGTCGGGCCGGCGAGCAGGAAGCTGCCGATCGGCTTGGACGGATCGCCCAGGCCCGAACGCGCCATCTTGATCGACGAGGCCAGGGCCTCGATCGCCGCGTCCTGACCGAACACGACCATCTTCAGGTTGCGCTCCAGGTTACGCAGCACGTCACGATCCGACGCCGAGACCTGCTTGGCGGGGATGCGCGCCATCTTGGCCACGATGTACTCGATTTCGGCGACGTCCACCTTGCCGGTCCGCTGATCTTCAGGGAGCAGGCGCTGGCGGGCACCGGCTTCATCGATGATGTCGATGGCCTTGTCCGGCAGCAGGCGGTCGGGAATGTGCTTGACCGCCAGGTCCACCGCGGCACGAATCGCCTCATTCGTGTATTCCACGGAATGGTGTTCTTCGAAGCGGCTCTTCAGGCCCTTCAGGATCTCGATGGAGTCGGCCACGGTGGGCTCGACCACGTCGATTTTCTGGAAGCGACGAGCCAGCGCGCGATCCTTCTCGAACACGCCGCGGAATTCCTGGAACGTGGTCGAACCGATGCAACGCAGCTCACCCGAGGCCAGCATCGGCTTGATCAGGTTGGACGCGTCCATGGTGCCGCCCGACGCGGAACCCGCACCGATGATGGTATGGATCTCATCGATGAAGAGGATCGTGTTCGGCTGCTTCTTGAGCTGGGCGATGACCGACTTCAGGCGCTTTTCGAAGTCGCCACGGTACTTGGTGCCGGCGACCAGCGCGCCGAGGTCCAGCGACCAGATCGTGCAGTCTTCCAGCACTTCCGGCACCTGGCCTTCGACGATGCGCTTGGCCAGACCCTCGGCCAGGGCGGTCTTGCCCACGCCGGCCTCACCCACGTAGAGCGGGTTGTTCTTGCGGCGGCGGCAAAGCACCTGGATGGTCCGCTCGACTTCGTCGTTACGGCCGATCAACGGGTCGATCTTGCCCTGGATGGCAAGCTCGTTCAGGTTGCTGGCGTATTCGCTGAGCGGATTGCCCTTGCCCTCGCCACCTTCCTCGCCATCCCGCTCGGGGCTGGACGACGGAGCGGCCGACTCGTCGCCGATCTTGGCGATGCCGTGCGAGATGTAATTGACCACGTCCAGGCGCGTAATTTCTTGCTGGTGCAGGAAATACACGGCATGGGAGTCCTTTTCGCCGAAGATGGCGACCAGCACGTTAGCGCCGGTGACTTCCTTCCGACCCGAGGACTGCACGTGGTAGACGGCGCGCTGCAGGACCCGCTGGAAGCCCAGCGTGGGCTGCGTATCGCGCTCGTCCCCGGCCGGAAGCACCGGCACGGTCTCGGCGATGATCCGCTGGAGATCGGCCGCAAGGCGCGGCAGATCGACGCCACAGGCGCGCAGGGCGGCCAGGGCGGAGGTGTTTTCAGTCAAGGCAAGCAGCAGGTGCTCGACCGTCATGAATTCGTGGCGCTGTTCCCGGGCCTGCTTGTAGCAGTGCCCGATGGTGACTTCGAGATCCTTGCTGAACATACGGACCGTCTCCGATAGCTGTGGGCGGCGGGGACCAGCCCCTGTCATTGCCGCATGAACACCAGATGGGGGATCAGCTACATCTTTTCCATAGTGCACAACAGCGGGTGCTGATGAGACCGTGAGTATTCGTTGACCTGGGTCACCTTGGTTTCTGCCACCTCGCGAGTGAAAACGCCGCACACGCCCTTGCCTCGGGTATGAACGTGGAGCATCACCTGGACCGCACGCTCCTGATCCATACCAAAAAAGCTGCGCAAAACCTCGATGACGAAATCCATCGGGGTGAAGTCGTCGTTGAGCAGGACGACCTGGAACAGTGGCGGTCGTGCCGTTTCCGGACGCGTCGTTTCGATGGCGAGGCCATGGCCCCGGTCGCTTTCCTGATCGTGTTCGTGTTCCTGGGACATTAATTAAGAACCTTCGGTACGCGATTCGATTATATACACCGGTTTCCCGACCACTTTGGGGTCGACATCCACAGGTAATGGCACAATATGCCTTTTACCAGAGCCCCCTCCCCCCAATAAGCCGATGCCATCCTCACTTTCTCAGGCCGAATCTGTCTGGTGCCCCCGTGTCACGGTGGCCTGCGTGGTCGCGCGTGGCGATCGCTTCCTGATCGTCGAGGAGGAGATTTTCGGCGAGCTCGCCTACAACCAGCCCGCCGGCCACCTCGATCCGGGCGAAACGATCCCGTCCGCCGCGGTCCGCGAGACCCTCGAAGAAACCGGCTACACGATCGCCCTGGATGCCTTCCTCGGGGTCTGGCAGTGGACCAGCCATGAGCATGGCGATCAGGTCCTGCGCTTCAGTTTCGCCGGCCACGTGGTGTCCCATGACCCCGATCGGGTCCTGGACGAGGGCATCCGTCGCGCCTTGTGGCTGCGCCGGGACGAGATCGAGGCCATGGGCCCCCGCCTGCGTAGCCCGCTGATCATGCGGACCATCGACGCCTGGCTGGACGGCCGGCGCCTGCCGCTGGACACCGTGGAAAGCCTGCTGCCCGGGACCTCGCCGTGAAGGTGATCCTCGGCGTGTCCGGGGGCGTGGACTCGTCCGTGGCGGCCCTGTTGCTCCAGCAGAGCGGCCACGAGGTCGAAGGCATGTTCATGCAGAACTGGGAGGAAGACGACCGTTCCGGCCCCTGCACCACCGACGACGACCGCAAGGACGCCGTCGCCGTCTGCGGCCGCCTGGGCATCCCGTTCCACGCGCGCAACTTCGCTGGCGAGTACTGGGACGGCGTGTTCGCGTACTTCCTCGCCGAATATGCGGCAGGCCGCACGCCCAATCCGGACGTGCTCTGCAACCGCGAGATCAAGTTCAAGACCTTCCTGGAGCACGCCCAGGCCCTGGGCG
>Ga0247741_1001230_pt1 | contig 14197 bp, 12 predicted proteins | sample UWRJL213509R2_FD_180945 | JGI IMG/M metagenome (GOLD analysis project Ga0247741, IMG submission 180945) | Plant litter microbial communities from Arlington Agricultural Research Station in Wisconsin, United States - UWRJ-L213-509R-2 | ecosystem: Environmental > Terrestrial > Plant litter >... | reverse complement strand
CTGTCTGCCGAGCCCGGCTTCTATACAGTACTGAACAGCTTGAGCCACGTCCGATAAACCCAGCTTGAACGTTGTAGCTTGCTTTGAAATAATGTGAGGCCCAACTGAGGATGTGGACCGCGACACAGAAAAAAATCAGAACAGAGACCCGAAGCTGTAGTTTCACGTACAAGAGGAGTTACAGATCACTCGAATATATGCTAATCCCAGCATAGTGCGAGATTCTGCGACATCAATAATGAAGTCCATTGATCTTGAGGGGTCCAAGAGAAATTCAGAGAACGACGCATGTAGCAGCTTGAGATCATGGCCCACGTCAATGACAGAGTGCAGCGTACGAAGTAGCCTCTTCACATCACCGTTCCGCAGCCCGAGGATTGATTCGATTCTCGAGGATGTGGATAGTGCACCAATGATATCCTGCTCACCATCCAAATCCCTGACAAGGATGAGCTGGCCGAGGATTCGCAGTACATCAGTGCGATGCTTTGTCGGGACGGAGTGGACTATGAGGGTGTAGAGCTGGTCAAGAGGAGCGTAAGGAGCATCGCCGACTGGTCTTTCCAACAGCTTCAAGATGATGTTCAGGCGATCATCTGGTCGATCATCCGGTGAGGAGATGTATATCATGATTGTTGTTACGTAGACAAACTGCCCAGAGGCCTTGTCCACAAGCTGTAAGATAATATCCGGGCCTGGCCATTCTGCTGGAAGGTAACTATGACGAACCCGTAGTTCCTTGAACTTCGTCTCGAAATAAAGTTGGATGTCCCGCCGCGTCAGTGCGTCCTCCGTAAGGATCAGTGCCGAAAGGGAGTCTTTTGGTAGTTGCGCCTGGAGCTTCTCGAAGGCCTCACAGAGATTCGGTTCAGGTCGGCTGGCAATAAGAAATCGTAGAGGAAGACGAAGGTTCTGAACGAGGTCGCCGATGACCCTGATAATCTCATCCTGAACATCGATGTCGGCACACTCATCAAGACCGTCAATGACGATGAGCGTTGGATACGACCACAATCCGAACGTCACGACATCGATAACACGGGCCATCGTGGCGATGCGTTGGATGGGCTTGGCAATGAGTGCTTTCATCTGCGTCTCCAATGCCTTGTCGAAGATACGAGGATCGTGCCGGATTGCTTTATTGATATAACGTCCAGTCGACGGAAACGCTTGCATGAGCTGAGCGGCTAATGTCGTGAAGAGAAGACTGCCATCGCTGCAGTTGGCGATTCGGTTTGAGAAGAAGAACGATCCAATTAAGAGCCCTTCTCTTTTGCAGATTTCGGCAATGGTGAACTCGAGGGCGGTTTTGCCGTGGCCTGCAGGCCCTCGGAGCCATAGGATCGACGACAACTTGGTCACTTTCTTCAGCCAATCCAAGATCTCCTGGATGATGGCTTCGCGAGTGCCCTCCATGCACCTGGGTGGATCACGCCGGGCTTTCGAGTCTAGCTGGGCGGCAGGTGAGGTGTGCTGATGGAGGAGATCCTTGCCTACACAGTTCGTCCTCTATCATTAGCAAGGACACAAAAAGTCGAAGCAACGACGTACCTTTCAGTGGAGCCACTTGGTAAATGTTCTGATTTCCAGTAATATGCTGAGGACTTGCTATCGTCGTCGAATCGCCTATGTGATAGTAATTGTTCTGATCCCCACCGACAGTAGTAAGCGGCGAATCCTGGAGATGTATAGTGGTATCTCGAGCATTAGGGAAAACGCTCATGAGCCGAGCTATGAGACTAGAGGAGGATGGTATCAACAGATACTTGGCTGTGCGTGACGGCCTGTGAAATCCAAAACCATTACAGTTCCCAGCCTGGCCGCAGGGCCAGTGTTACTTGTCAACTTTGGGTACAAAGGTGGGTGTTAGTCCAGAACCGGATAATTGGGTGATCTAACGAGTGGCAGACGATGCACCTAAACAGCAACTAAGGATTTGCGAGATCTACGGGTAGAGATATGTTGTGAGACCGTCCGCAATGGCAACTAACTTCGGGCGTGGGAACAAGATACATAATCGCGGCCCCGAGCCGAGCATGTGCTGGTACTAAACACCTAGAAACGCTTCTGCGTTCGCGTCACTGGCTGGACCTTTGACACATTGAAGTTGATATTCAATGGGCAATAGGTATAGCGGAGGTGTACCACGAAGTTCAGGGTAAAATAACGCCCGATCTATCGTAGATCATGCATCATGGTTCGTCTTGACTTTTCATCTTTTGAACACCAACTGACGCTTTGCAATTGACCTATTCCAGTCTGATTCCACATATCGCCTTGCACGCTGGGTTCATAGTTCTGCGCCATTTTCTGCGAATTCCTTACGTATACTGGCCACCAATTATCAGATCAAGCCCTCTGTTTATCTATCCGCCGTCCTGGCTTCCCACATCCACGACGTTTGTTCCTCCTCTCAACAGAGCCGGCATTTTCTCCGCTGTCCGTGTCATCATTTCGTTGCTCAAATTCAAGCAACCTATCCGACCCCGATTCTGACCTCTTCCAGTCTCCGCCAGGGTATCTATCAACCTCTCTTAGACCTCTAAGTCTTGCGTCCACAACGCTTCTCCTGGTATCAAACTCCAGTCCCAGCCTCAATTTGAAGGCGGCCCGCAACTCTGGCCGGTGTACTGAGGAATAGGTTGGTCATTTCATTTCTCTTATCCAACCCAGCTGTCTGACCGTGATACTTTCCAGTTCCTGTCTCAGTGTCTGCGATCTCCTTCCCCAGCAGGTTTGCCTCTACGCGCCATCTTCCACTCGAATGTATCGACAGATGCGTATGATTTCTACCATGACCAGGCCCTCTGTTCATTCCCTCGCCGTCCTGGCCCTCGTGCCCACTACGCCTGTCCTTCCTCTCGGCAGAGTCTGCCAGAGCTCTTCTCAATGCTTCAATAGCCGCCCATCCATCTGTGCGCCGGCTCTTCGCGTACTTCTCCTCTCCACCATTGCGGGCGCTTCTGGAGACCTCTATCGTGCAGTAAACCCAGGATTGGCGTAGAAAATTTGGGCCGGAAAAGTCTCATATTTTGGCTGGGATGATGTGTTGAAGGTCAGTCACATCCCTTCTCCCTCATTTTATAAACGATAATCTCACAATCGGCTTCTTGTAGTCCACGACCTCGTTGAAGCCAGACGAATACGCGTGCACCGGCGGTCACGTTGAACCAATAGCAGATCTCAACATCGTTATGTTGCATTTTGCCTTGCCCGCCAAGTCCACCCATCTGCGCCATCTTCTACTCGTCCACTACCCTTTTACAACCGGAGCACCCTCCATTCATCTACTTGCCCGCCCCGGCTCCCCGGGTCCGCAACGCTTCTCATTCCTTTGCTGGTACCAAACACCAGCTCCGTCCCTCCCAGCTCCGACACGAAGGCGCAATCTAGTCCCCGCCTGGGATCCGAAATATCACTTGCTATCCATTTCGCCTCTCTGTGCCATCTTCTGCTCGTCGCCTAGATGCTAAGTACCAATGTATCTACAGAAGCGCATGAATTTTATCCCTTTTACCCACTGGATCTGCCTGCCTTTCCGCAATCGACGCTTGTTACACTCCTCAATGTCTATCCATCCAGCCACATTCCTGGCTCTTCGTGTTTTTCCGCTCCATCACCGTACGCGCTGCTGGAGACCTCCCTACGCCGCATCATGCGGCCAATCTATGATTTGCATGGAGAAGTGGGGCCGACCTTGGAGGAGAGAGAGGTGTGCTTTGGCTGAGACAACCTAATAAAAGTTAGTCACATCCACTCTCCCTCATTTCTGATCGCCAATCTCAATTGACCTCTTTTAGCCCACGAACTCGGTCCTGCATGCTGCCTCTCGTTCTCTCCTTGTGTTCTTACCTCACTGACCGGCGTCGCCATCATATACATGCCCCAGCAGCCACTTGGACCCATAGCCACCCGTTTTCAAGCCCTTTGACCCGTACGGGCAACATGGCTCGTGGCCTACCACTGCGCCCATTTGTACATTGACTGTCTTCCAATACCCCGGCAGGAAGGCTGTCTACACTTGCGTTCAACGTTAGGCAACTTGAACGGTCCAAATACAGTTCCGGGGAGGCAGTCGGTATCCCGTCTATTGAAAACCGACTGCAAGAAGTACTCGTTCTCGTGTAATGCGAAAGGTACGTTCATTATCATGTACACCTTATCCCTTCTGACAAGCCATCTTTTAGACCTCTAGCAAACGCTGGGTTCCAACGCCCATTCGCATAAAGGCCATTGGCATGGGCCTACTCCTGTCTATCGCAGGCGCTCATCCAGCAAATCTAGCCAATTACCTGCAAGGCCATTCAAACCAGGCTCAGGCGGTCAGTTCGTCTCCTGGCCTTGTCAGACATTACATCGCAGGCGCTCATCCATGAAAACGGTTCTTGCTTGTCCGGATTTTAAGTACCATGTCATCCGAACCCAAACGGCCGCGAGAGGCAAGGTCCGTTGATGTCGACGGTGCTGTCAGGGATGGGTGCATACATCCTGGCCTATGTCTGAAGACATTCGAAACGCTTTCCTTCGACGTTGCCGAGCCGACGGCCCCAACACGAACGAGTACACGGACCTTCGATATCATAGAAGACTGGAATGGACAGGGCCGTCGACTTGACTTAGGGACCCCTACCCAGCTCGCCGTGTTTAACCGTTAGTGAAGTGGGGTCGCGTGGCTGAGCTTAGGTTCTTCGACGCGCAGGTCACTGGAACGTCCATCGGAAGTGCTTAAGGTAAGCTGGTTTACTACTTCGCATTCATTCCGGACTGAAAATCGCGACTCTTCAACCAGGTCATTCACACCGGGCGACGTCTCTGATGTTCAGAAACTCATACGAGCTATCGACCTGTCTCTTGGGATTTGTTCCGTTATGCGTGACAGTTGCTCAGCCGACCGACTCTTCTTTTTCTTCAACACTGACAATCGTATATGAAACGCCCAGCCGCTACTATCAACAACGAACCCGCTTGCATTGAAGACACATGTGATAGCTCCATACGTTGCCGACGCCTCAACCTCTCTTCCAGTGTCATCACGCGCTTCTCGCGAATCTCAAGTCGGGTATTATCCAGGGTGGGTATCAATTTCTACCTGAATGATTTCGATATTAACCAACGTACCGCCAGGCCCGACACATGAAGCTGAAGGTCAAAGTGTACGGCGTACAAATAACTCCGTCGCCCTTGAATTTTGTGCAATCGACAGATTTGGTGGAGGTAATCCGATGTCGTCTCGTTTCGATAAGCGCATAGGCCAGTTTTGTATGGGTATATGATGGGCATCTGTCGAGTCGAGATTAATAGCTTGAGGACTGGGTATCTTGATTCTCGGCAACGATCATTCCTTTCCAAATCATTTGTTTTTACTGGCTAAGCTTGGAAATCAATGTAGTTATGGAAGAGATACCCAAACTTGAATCCTGCTTTAAAGTTAAGCTAATAAACAAGAAAAGAGGTACTGCGTCGAGAATGAATTATTCAAGCCATCATCCAATCCAATCTACAGCAGAAATCCATGCATACTACCTCAACCACTCGCACTGCCGACAAGCAGATGCAAGCATCTCCCATGCCTGCGCTTCCCCTTCTTCTCCAGGACCATATACCTGCGGAATGTCTATCTGGTAAATTCCTGTGTCTGATATATCAAGGGAGTGATTTTTATTCCAGAACCTGTTTTAGATTCAAAAAGAATATAATTAGGTAAAACCAGGTGGAAGAAGGACTGTATTACCGAAAACTGATGTTTCTGTCCTTGGGATATTGGATTGCTGAAACATCAACCTGAATGTGAATCATGGTATCATCTTGGTTAGGACCCGTGAGCTCAATTTGATGATCACGCCGATTGTGTTCAGACAGGTCAGAAACCCCGTAGTTGGATATTCTTGCCAACAACTGTTTCAAATTTGTTAGAGCACATTGCGTTAAGGCCTTGACAACCCATACCTCTAATACTGAGACACAATTTTGATCTGGGTCCATCAACCTAACAGATGAATGAGTATGAATACATAAGATCAAATTGAGATAATACCGTATGTTCAGTCTGGGTTGAGCAGCCCTCCTGAATTTTGGTACAACCTTCCAGGTGAAGGCACTCCAAAAGGCTTTCAGTTTCATGTCAACATCCAATTCTTGGAAACTAGGAAATTCACTTTCCTACAAGTGAGTTGGCTTGTGAAGCACAGAATTAAAAGGTAAATGAAGACCCACCACCAAAGGGGTATAAATCTTCTTCAGAATCAAGGTGGCAGGATGCCTCTTCCAAGGCGCGGAGTACATGAATGACTCGTACTGACCAATGAGATCTACGCTCTTCAATTCTTCGGAAAGTTGTCTGCTCCGCCCAGCCTCTATACAGTACTTGACAGCTGAGCCCATATGTTCAAAGGTTCCAGCTTCCTCGAAGGAAACAAGGGTCGCAACTGATATGAGCCACAAACACAACATAAAAGTCAGAATGATGTCTTGAAGCTGTAACGTAGACGTACAAGGGGGGTCGCAGATGGCTCGAATATATCTCAATGCCAGCGTTGTGCGAGATTCTGCAACATCGACAAAGAAGTCCACAGATCTTGAGTGATCCAAGAGGAAGTCGGAGAATGAAGCATGGAGCAACTTTAGATCATCACCCACATCAATGACTGAGTGCAAATTGTGCAGCAGTCTCTTCACATCACCGTCCCGCAAGCCAAGAATAAGTTCAATCCTCGAGGACTTTGATAACACGCCAATGATGTCGTGTTGCCCAGTCAAGTCCCGAATAATAATGAGCTGGCCGAGTATCTTCAAGACTTCAGCACGATGCTTCACTGGCACAGAATGGACTATATGCGTGTAGAGCTGGTCAAGAGTTGCATAGGGGGCGTCACCAACTGGTGTTTCCAGTAGTTTTAGGATGACCTTGAGGCGGTCATCTGGTCGGTCATGTGGTGAGCTGAAGTAGGAGATAATGGTGGTTGCAAAGATAAATTGCCCGGATGCCCTGTCTAACAGGTGTGTGGCAACATCCAAGGAAGGCCAGTCAGCGGGCAGGTAAGGATGCATTTCACGGATCTCTGCAAACTTTATCGTGAAGTAGTGCCGTATGTCACGGTGAACAAGGACATTCTGGTTCAAGTCGATTATAGACACACGATCGGCTGGGAATTGTGACTGAAGCTTGCTGATGGCCAGGCAGATATGAGGTTCGGGACGACTGGCGATAAGAAAACGAAAGGGAAGGCGAATATCCTTCATCGCGACGCCGATGATCTTGATGATGTCGCACTGGACGTCATTTCCATTAATTTCGTCAAGGCCGTCAATGACAATCAAAGTTGGATATGACTTGAGCCCAAAGGTGACAACGTCAAGGAAGTGCGCCATCGTCGCAACCTGTTTGATGGGTTCGACGATGAGGATCCTCATTTGCTCTTCTCGTCCTCTCGAGAAAAGAAGTGTGTCTGTGCGAATTGCCTTGTCGATGTATTTTTTGGTGGACGGGAAGGCCTGGATGAGTTGAATGGCCAGCGTGGCGATGATTCGATTGCCATCGCTGCAATTGGCAAAACGATTTGAGGCGAAGAAGGCCCCGACTGAGCGTCTATAGCGCCTACAGAGATCCGCAAATGTGAGGAGTAGGGCCGTCTTCCCGGTGCCAACGCCTCCGTGCACCCACATCATGGTGGCGGAACCGAATTTTTTCCTCTCCCAGTCGTCCAGCTCCTTGCTCAGCTCTACTCGCGTTTCTTCCATGCACCTTGGCTGATCAATCCTGGCGTTGGAGTCTGGGAGAGCGGCAGGTGATGCATATTCATGGAGGCGGTCCGCACCTGGTTTATCGTTGTCAGTCATTGGACAAAGCTAAAGGATATATAATGAGATAGCGCACCTTTTCCGGAGGTGTAATAAATTCTTTGGTTTCCGCCAGCTAATTGTAGGATACAAGAATGAGAAGGTTTCTAGATGCGAAGAAAATAAAAGACTAACCGACATGGGTTCCACTCAAGGCATAATTGTTGTTGATACAACCGACGTCTCCGCCACGTGCGCCAGGTCCGCCGTTGCCGGTCGCTATCGTTGGAGATTACTCTAGCGCTACACTATCATCAGATAGGCGAGAGCTTACTTATCGGCCCAGTAAAGCTTTGGACGTGATCTCCACCAGATTCCTCAACAAGTGCGCGACGGTCACCCTCAGGTAACATAGTACCCTCAGGGGCCAATGGAGAAAGTTAAAATTGAAACGAATTACGAGCCGTCTTGCTAAAAGTTATAGTGAAGAGGAACGAGTGAGTTGAAAGTGGTAGAACTAGAACTAGACCAAGAGGCGTTGGGGCAAGTTCAGGAGGGCACTTTTCCACCGTCGATGCACACGAATCAGTCAAGTATTGTGCTGTGTTGTGACATCGGCCAGCCATTGGTATTTCCACCCATTTGGGTATGAGCGGTGCAGGTCGATCAGAGGGGACAGCAATAATAAGGCAACAGCCGCAATATTTGCGCAATATCTGCTATTGTACTGTACAGCTTCCACGGTTCAATTGAGAATCCAGACGGTAAGTAGGCAGACCTCACCTTATGCTCATATTTCTCATGAATTTTTTCAAATTTCAGGCGTATTCCCTGCAATTGTTAGACCCTGTTCAAGTGGGAGCAGTGGTGTACACGTGTGCGATCCAAAGTACGCTGTTGGCTCATGTCGCCAGGATTGCTCTAATCGTGAACTTAATGACATCTGGTGAACCCAAAGGATAGACGACATACCCTACACATAAGCTATGTTATGAATAGTGAGGAAGTTCTCGTCTTGACTCAAGGCGTCATCCGGTTACCCCATTAGCAGGCCATAAGTGCAGCTTCACCATTGATCAGGATCCCTAGAAGGACACGCTTTCTCGACAGGCTTACATCCACGATGCTCGTGATTTGGGGCGTTGAGTTCATTGGAGTCCCCTAAGGTCAAAATAATTTTTGATGAGCAACGGATCTGATTTCATTATTCAGCATGCAAATATATCTCGTCCTAGACATTAGCAATCGGAACAGACAACTCCGATCCCATAATATACGCCTTCCCAATAGCCGTCGTGGTAACTTCAGCTGTACCTATTGTCGACGTATCTGCAGCCGCGGCCGTTGAAGGAGCCGTGGCGGTCGGAGTTCTGCTCCTCGTTGTCTTACCTGCGCGATGCCTAAACGCCCTTGCTGCGTCTATCCTATTTGCTTGGCCTTTCGTAAACAAATCCATGCATGAGTCATAGGAGTAGTCCATGAGGTTGTCTACGAGGCAATCAGTTTCAGGTTAGCAGAGTCAAGAAAGGAACACACTTAGATCCGGACAATTGCCTGCATAGCTACCCCTGCCTTTGGGATACCCTTCCGAACCGGAAGCCTGAGGAGGAATATCGCCGTCGCCGTCGCCTTAGTCATTGGTCAAGGCTGAGAAATAAATATAAGAGAATGCGAGTACCTCAAAGGGATGGAAGCCACAGTGGTATGTTGGATCATCACTCCATCGAGATCCGGATTGCGATGATAAGCCGAGGGGGCGGAGGTGGCACTGAGAGACTTGGTGATTGCATTGAAGCTTGGCAAGATTCAGTTGACGAGTCGCTCTGTATACACGTAAGAGTGTAGACATTCAGTGTCGCGGACATTGTGGAGGCTCTTTATTTGAGGGCTGCAAACGAGCAGAGCCAGATGAATCTACGAGGCCAAACGTAGTACGACCAACGTACCTTCCGGATCCGCCATGGGCTATGAACTCTCGTCGTGTTCACCAAAACCCAGGATGTGTCGCTTCCTTGAAATCATCATTGAGCACCTTGATCTGAGCCTCATTGTTGTCGTCACTAGACTGAACTGTTTTAGGATGGGTCCCTATGATTTCAATCGTCGAAACCGCCTTTGAGTGTTTCATGTTGTACACCAGGTTGAAAGAAAGTTGAACACGAATGTATCTTGTGGGAGATCCGGTTCTCGCCAGACTCCTCAAGCTTCAATAGACGTGTGTAATCTGATTTCTCCTCAAGTGATATTCAAGTTAGGTATTGGGTACTACAACGAGAAGCGTCAGTGCAGATGACCCTATGAAAACACTAAGGACTCACTAAGGACCCGCTCGGAGTGATCAGTAAACCTGCGCTCAGACAAGAGGTATGGCTGTAGCAGTCCGGGCAGGGCGGGACAAACCAGTAAAAGAGAAAGAGGAGCAGGAGAGACATCGTGAAATCATGGTTCTAAGAAAATCGAGAACTCCTCAGCAGCTGCAATCCTGCGCGGTCGATAAAGTGATAGGCGCCTAGCCAGGAGGGGAAGTAGTCAGCATTCAGCGTCCTAGTGCAAGGTAAAGATGGTCTTTGGTTGTGCGCTATAACTTCAAGTCATTGCAGTTATTGCTCCCAGTGCGGGCATGAACAAGAGAGGAAAGACAACCAGGCGTGGGAGATAATCGCGGTCAGCTGTTAACCTGAAGACGCGTCGACATTCGCGTTGCTGACCTTGAACGCAGTCCTCAACCAGTCTCGGGAAGCCAATATTGGATGCGCAATAGAGATGTCATTTGGAGGATCGGTACTGCGAAGTTTGGCTCAGAATGACACCTGATTTATCATAGACTATGGTTCGCATCACCTTTTTCACCTTTTTCACCTTTTTGAACCCCAACTGATGCATGATGCTTGACCTCCTCCAGTCTGATTCTACATACCGCCTTGCACATCCGTGTCATCACCTACTCCGACCAAAACATCGGATCCCTCGTAACCAGTCCATCATGCATCAGGCCCTCCGATGATCCTACCGCCGTCCTGGCTTCTCGCATCCACGGTGTTCATGTTTCCTCTCCCCCGCTGTCCGTGTCATCCTTTCGTCGCGCAAATGCAAGCAGCCAGCTCAACATCCGCTGAACCTGTCTACTCGTCTGCTATCGAAGCTTTTTTGAGCCCTCCCCAAGACCCATCCATCCACCATCCTGGCCTTTCATCACTGCGCATGCTTTCGGATCCTGCGCGGCCAATCCACGATTGGCATGGCCGACCTTGGAGACGACAAAGCTTGTACTTTTGTTGGGGTAGTAGTAAGGTCAGTTACATCCATTCTCCCTCATTTCTGAACGCCCATCTGACAATCAACCTCTTTCAGTCTACCAATCCGATTTTGCATACCGCCTCTTGTATCCTGCCTCCATATTCTTTTTTCACTGTCCGACGTCGCCAATGTCTGCCTCAACAAACCTCGAACCCAGACGAATACCCCAGGCATCAGCGATCACTTGGAACTCATAGCTCACCACATTTGTGGCATTGGGTTAGAAGCATCTTCAAGCGGCCAAACATGGACCTCCCCTCCTCTGGCACCCTGCACTTGTCTCGATGCTCAACATTGGGCAATGGTGCATATATTCGTTCCAAGTACAGTCATGAGGTATTCGGCGTCCAGTCTATTGAAACCGACAATAAGACTTTTAATTGTCGTGTAATTCAAATGGTACATTCCTTCTCGGAGTCGCATGTACTTTGCCTCTTCTGACAAGCCATCTTTAGATCCCTCGCAAACTGCTGTGGTTCCGTCGCCCATTTGCGCAAGGATCATCTGCACTGGCCTCGGCCTATCGCAAGCGCTCATTTATCAGCTCAGTCAACTATCTGCAAGGCGACGCACAAAGCCCATTCAAACCAAGCTCAAGCTGTCCTCTTCTTCCAGCTTGACGTAGGCGCTCGGCAACAAAACCAGTCTTCGCGCTCACACTTCAAACCATCATCCAAACCCAAACAACCGAGCACTATCGACCCGGTTCGCGTAGACGGCGGCAGGTGCATGCATGCGTATCCCGGCTTATGTCGAAAGACACCCGACAATCCTCCTTCGCGTTCAGCCGACTTTCTCGAGCCGACAGCACCTATACATACGAGTGGACTTTGGATACTACCAGAGATTGCCGAGGAATGTTCCCAACACCCATGAAGCTTTGCGTTAGTCTCTGGCGTTGGTTCTTGCGGTGGACTTGCATGGTCGTGCCGAGGTACTTCGACACGCTAGATTATTGAATGTTCAAGTAGGACATTCGCATAAGGTAATGTCTTTCACGCGCATAAATTCACACAGGCTGCGGATCCGTCTTCCTTTGCATGTGTTCTGTCACGGGCTGGGCAGTCGCCTAATCGACAGAATCCCGTTTTCCTCATCGTCGACGATCACATATGAACCTCTCGCATGAAGATGTATGTGGAGGCACAATACGTTGCTCGGCCTTTCTTCCAGCGTCATCGCAGGCTTTTTCATTGACCACTGGTCAGATATTCACGGTGTGTATCAAGCTCTACCTGAACGACTTGAATATTGACGTATGTATCTCCTGACCTGATACTTGAAGATGAAGGTCAAATTGTACGGTGTACAATAGACTTGTTTGACATGTGTTCGAGGTTCGGAGAGAAATTCCTATTGGTGTGGTTGACGGGTTCGGTGGAGGGGTGGAGGTAACGCAATATTACGTCTTGCTTCAGTGAGCTGGTAGGATAATATCGTGGCCAAGAGTCCAGCTTGTGTGTAACGAGAGCTGTATCTATTGAGTCGGGACCCCTTTTACCTGAAGACTATTTGAGACGAAGCCGATTCTTTCCAATATTCCAACTCTAAAGGTTGTCAGACACGAGCTTGAATGTTCATGAATCCTAGCGCCTAAATTGACGCCCACAATTAGTCGTCCACCTGTCTACGCAGGTGCTTCATCGTCCCTTGTGAGTGATTATATAGCGCCCTTGATGTAATATTGAAATCGGAGGTCTAAAGCGAGCCATTACAATTGTATATAATCGTAGGTAGATCGAATGTATCGGCACTCATTTGCCACGAAATCCCCGACTTCTCGCTCCCTTCGTTGATCCCGCCTCCCAGATTTCAATAGCCTTGCCACTAACATTAATACCCTTACCACGGGGTGTTTCAATGCACACTTCTACGATATGCAATGCAATCGAAGCCCGATCTCAAAATCAAGCAGCCTTTGCAATGTTTTTGGTATAATTGATATACATGTAAGCCAGAAACAGAACATGCAACTCCTTAAATCTACATAAGAAAGCTAAGCACATCAGCAAAAGTCCCCGACGCTCGTGATGCATTGCTACCGATTGCCGGGATTCTAATCCCGACCGTTGATATGATCAGATTCCAAGTCCGCTTACGAGGACCGCGACTGATTTTGCTTATTGTAACAAAATTGCGAACTAACAGATTGATTATATTCATTACGAACTGCTTCCACCTGCCTTACGATCTGCTCACACTTCGACTGCCATTGCCTGCACTAACGCCTCCCTGTCGCAGGGCCACTGCCTTGGGCATCCTTAGGCCATGTTCTCCACTCACTGCTCTCTTGAGTGTTTCAAGGTCTGAGCGCTGGGCAGAGATTTGTTCTGGGCTACGACTCGTACGAGTATTATTATTACTCCGAGTAAGACTCCGCCGCGGCACTTGGTATACGATCACATGATGTTTGTTTGGCACTGGTTCAAGTTGAATGACTTGTGCTGATTCATGCCTTCCCCTCTCATCTTCCACCCTCCGCTTGGTTGTTGACGACTCGATGTGTCTTTTGCCCTCTTTTCGAGCGGCTTGTGGGAGAACATGTCATACTCCCTTATTCATGATGTATGCGACATGTTGTCGTTGTAGGCAGCCTGTTGCCACCTATCAGACTGTTTTTTCTTGCCTGCGATTGTGTTCGCCAGATGGCATTCTGCATGTATCCTCCCTACCCCCTCTGCCACATGGCTAGCCCAATGCACCTATGGCCGCTCAGCACAATATACATACCAACCTGTTATATTCAATGCCAGGATATGGTTGGGTCAACGGTTCCAGAAAGATGGTGAGTTTATTTCTACCGTCTTCCTTAACATGCTGCTAACTGGTTTCTCTTGGACTGCCAGACACCGTTAGGAGCGTGAATGAGTGAGTTTGTTTATGGTTTCTCGGCTGTTCTGTTTATTGGGCATCCATGGGTCATGATGATGAATCTGGTACGTGAACGATCTGCTCCAGGACTCTATGCTTCGTCGCCCCGACTATATTCACATAGGATTCATCAGGAAAACTGTATTTATATAATTGAAGAGAAAACTGGAGAATTATACTGTATTATCTTGAATTAGCGCAAATTAACGCAAATTATATGACTTTACACTTTTTACTGAATCAGAAAGGTCCC
>Ga0247741_1001229_pt1 | contig 14204 bp, 15 predicted proteins | sample UWRJL213509R2_FD_180945 | JGI IMG/M metagenome (GOLD analysis project Ga0247741, IMG submission 180945) | Plant litter microbial communities from Arlington Agricultural Research Station in Wisconsin, United States - UWRJ-L213-509R-2 | ecosystem: Environmental > Terrestrial > Plant litter >... | reverse complement strand
CCTCCAAAAGGCTTCAAAATTGTCCTGAACTTCGTCTTCTGACTCCGGGTCAATCAAGGATGTAACTCGCTTCCATCTTGGTATTATTTGTGGGACCTGAAGCCAAGAATTCATTGTCGAGGATGTTGACAAGGCGAAATCGTTGGTCGTCAAGAATTGGGGCCCTAAAATGCCACATCTCCGTCTGCCTCAAGCTTCAACTATGTCTGAGAGTTTTGTGCCATCGTCCTAACGACCTTGGTTGAGGTATGGATCTGATAGAAGAAATTTTACAAAAGGCGCACCTTCGAACCGTCCAGTAACGACGCCTCAACCCCACCATTCCTGTTAAAATCCTCCAAGAAATTGCCAACTGCCCCTCTAATGTCCTCCAAGTCCATGGTGATAATATCGTGTTGAGGATGGCTTTTCCAGGCGGAAGAAAGAGCGAAAAGAATAGCGAAGGATTGGACCCTCAAGCTCAAGTTGGAAGGAAGAAGCTGTCGGTCATTCAAATTATTGCCCAACAAATGACAATCAACCTGACAATGTTTGACATGGTTGCCTCTCGTCTCTTCGCCATATTCAAGGAAACATCTATCCCTTGAAAGACCCGGTTCTGCATCCAATGTTGGCAGGGATCAATGGGGCTTGTCTCCCTCCCCTTCGTATAGAAGCGGTCTCACACCTCACGAATTTTCCCCTTTGACTGGAATCATAGTGCCCTAATTTTACTCGCCCTCCACCGTTGATTGGCGGTCCCAGCGCAGAGCCGATCCTTCAGGACGGAGACACGGAATTAAAAGCAAAGGCAACTCAAGAGTACCCAAACCTTTCCACAGGCGTCTTCCCCTACAATCGTATGTTCAAATTTTCTCCACAAAGTACTGAGAAGATACTTACAAACTCTTGGTAGGATTCGTGCTCTAAAGGAGGGGCCAAGTACCTCGATATCCTCTCTGAAGCCGTTCCCTGACTCTCCACTGCGTTCTTGGGCGACGACACCGCTTTGATTCGGTGCCCAACGTTTCTAGTGGATATCCGCTTTCGATTGGGTACGTAGTGGCTCAAGTTTCTGAGACATTACTGAGGCCTTCTTTTTAGGTTCTAGCAGTCTCAGAGTCCTGTAAATTGTTTGACAACATGGCCTCTCCTCTTGATTGAAGGCCAGACATTGTCCGTCAATATTACAAGTGTGCGCACTCCAAGGGGTGATTCCTACTGCTGTCATTCTTGCATGCCAAGACTCATGAGAAAGCTTGCCTCGAGCAAAACGGGCGACCTACGCATCATGTCCCTCCAGGCCAGATATCTTCAAACACCCCTCAGTACTATGCCAAGGGGTCAAGACTTGTAGCCCATCCCAGGTTCAGGCCATAGCGAGCGTTTAAACGAGCGTCTAAATGTTCGTAATTTAGACGCCACATGGGTTTTGAAATATCATTTCCCAATGGAAATGTTCTTCCCGAGCCTGCCACTCCCGAACACCTATCTGAAGAAAGTCTTAAAGGACATTGGTACGAGTGAGTAATACGGCCCACTATTCGCAATTATATGCTGAAAGATTGGACAGCGATGAGCGTTGATTTTAAACTCCAAGAATATTCCCACATAGGGAAAGGGAGCCGCGCACGCGTCTTCATCTCAACTTCGTCGTGATGAACATTTGCGGCCGTAATTCGCTTTCACTGGATGGTGATCTATGACCCGTATTCGCGTGTATATAGGTGCATGTGCATCCAAGGTCAAACTCGCTTACGCTCTCAAAATTATCCAGCATTTACATAATAGCAACCCGCCTTGAGGATATTCATTCATTCACACTCTCTTGTACCCTAGGTGTTTGAAAATAATAACACACTTGACATCCTAGTTCGACTTAAGCTTCTACGGCAAAGACTAAGTAGCACCTAGTATCCTCTAGTATTGGGCAACGTTAATGTTTATTTGTTCACATGATCTCAATGACACAAGTGAGTTATTGTGTACAAGCAAGATGCTGAACAACCTAGAAATGTATATATAATGACCAACATTAGTTATTCGAAGGAGGCTCTTCCAAGTGGAAGATGAGATAGGGTGGGGGGATTGTGTTATTGCGACAAGAAGTGATGATAAGATATGTCCGAGGCATTGCCATCAACGGAAGTCATCAGAGTCCTGAGCAATCAGGTTTCATTCGACATGGATATGTGTTGAGTCGAGAGAGAGCGAGCCTCGGCGAATTAAGCCTCGAGCAGGAGGTTTGTCGCGAACGTGTCCATGAAAGGTATATAAAGCTGACTATGATACATGGAGTGACACGATGGCTGGGATGTAGGGTGGACGGTATGGGCTGTTCACGCTTACGAAGACGACTGAAGAGGAACTATACACCAGCTGCTCCGGACGGTCATTCACTGTTCATGAGCTCGCCTAACAGCTTGGATGAAATCCTACAATCTTAGAGTATGAGACAGGCGGAGAGGAGGCAAGATACATGACAACTTGCCTCGATGACGGTTTGCAAACGGTGTACGCGTCTGTCGAACGCCAAAGCGCGTGCGAGATTGCGTCGAATCCGCGCGTGTTCCTCCGTTTCAGGCACCTGATGGTCGTTTTAAGTCTTGAAATAAAAGGTGTCACGAGAGAATGCACTTACGAGGGGAGGAATCCGTCTACTAGCTCCCAGCCGTGCTGCAGGTACTTTCAGTGGGACATATTCGTCATCAAAAACAGTATTCTAGGCGAACAAAAAAGAATTGAATGAGAGCGTTTGAGAAAAAAAAAATTGGGTTGGCGAACGCACGAATAGACGGTCGGTTTCGTCGACGGCAATAGGGAAATAGCGAGAGTAGGGGTGGAACCGTGCCCGTCGTTTGATACTGTAACTCGGCAGTTTTGAGCAGTCAAACTGTCCAGTTGCCTCCTCGTATGTCGGTAGACGTGGTTCGTGTTCGAGGACCTTGATGCCAGTGTCCTGCTTTTCAGACTGGGAAGACTGCATGATGGGTAGGAATGTAGCTGAAAAAGTGACAAGGGAAAGAAGAGGATAGAGTAGGAGAGCAACGGCCAAATCCCCACAATTTAAGCTTTGAGGTCGCCGTCCAGGGGTTTTGAAGTAGATCACAGTGCCGTATCGATAGAAAAAAGAACCAATACATATATTCGGCTCGTGCTAGAGCCAATGATCGAAGATGGTGTCCCTGTTGCCTTCGATGATTTGTTCGGTTAGCCATTTGGCCATTATCGAACCTTGGAACTTCTCGTGAAAAATGGATGAAATCTCCGTCTACAGCACGTGTTCTGACCCCGACGGGAGTAGATTTGGTGCCCTGGATGGCACTTGGAATGATTGCTCTCCCGTGACTGCACCAAAAGGATTAAACGGTGCAAAGTCAGACGCGGCCAACGGTTTGGTGAATCAGGGTTGAAGATACACACCTTGTCGTCATGCATAGCGCTAACAAGCCCACCGCACTGGCGTAATCCTGAATGTCCTTCATTCCACCGGTGACCGTCGACAGCTCACAAAATCGTCTATCTGCATTTGCAGAGCAAGTCTCCAGATCCTGCACCCAACGGATGGCTTTTCTGGGTGAGAGGAACCAGGAATGGCAACATATCGCCTAGGAGGCGGTTCTGTTGTCCACGATTGTCGAATGACCCCGTCGCTTAGCCCTTCGACGACGATGTATTGTTGATCATGCCAGTCGCATTCTGCTCATTACTTCCCCAGGTGCCAGGTAGCATACAACCAAAAACCTTGCTCGTTCCTCTTGGCCTGGTTTGGTTTTGGACGCTTCAGTTTGGACTAGTTTTCTACTTGACGAGGCCCACGGGACGTTCTATACAGGCCTAAAGGCGCGTAAACGCATCATGTCGTGGCCTAAGTTGCTCAGTCAACGGCCCGGATATCGCGCAGGGAGCGCAATTTCGGCATTTGAGGCGCGAGGCGCTTGAGTCACACGTCGGTGAGTCACACGTCGGGCTGAGGCGTCTGAAAAGCAGAGACAAGAATTGATGTCAGCTTTTTCTTTCGTCCCACCACCCAGAGTCCAGATGCATCGTAAAATGTGTTGTATTTTTGTGTTGTAATTGGTCATATATGGCGGATTGCCGTCCGAATCCGCCAATGTCCTGAACCGCAAGGCGGCGCCTCCTCAAAAACGCCACCAGGCGTGGATTGCGAAGTATTGGCCGCAAGCTCGACACCAAGAAGTAGAAGATATGAAAAGCTGTCGAACTACTCACCTGGAAAACGCTTGTGATTCTGCTCTGCAACGTCTTGACAACCCTCAAGTCAGTGGTATCATCAATGCTCAACCACTCCAGTGCCCGCAAGACGGGTCAACAATTTCGTATAAGCATTTTTCGGCCTATAAGCTATCCTGGGCAACTGCTTTGTTGGCGTAAATTTTGTGTCCGTGAATCATTCCTGGGCGACCGACCTGTGTGACCCAGGTAACTCCAAGAACTGGCCTCCAATCCGCTAGAAAATCGACCTGAGTTCTGTCTTCTGACTCTGCATCAGTTGAGGACGCGACTCGCTTGCTTCTGGCAATTAAATGCGGGGCTTGGGGCCAGATATTCATTGTCGATTTTTTGACAAGCTGAAATCACGGTCATCAAGAATTGAGGCCTTCCCAAAGTGCCACATTTCTGTCCGCCTCAAGCTTCACATATGTCCAAGATTTCTGTGCCGTCGTTCTAGAGACCTTGGTTGAGGGGTGGAACCGACAAAAAAAATTGTAATGTGCGCACCTGATAGCCACCCAGCAACGAAGCTTTCACCCCACCCTTCCTGCGGACTTCCTCCAAGAATTTGACAATCCCCTCGCCTGTGACCTCCAAATCTATGGCAATAATATTAGGTTGAGGATGGTTGCCTATAGGCTGAAGAAAGGGCAGAAAAGAGTGGCGAAGATTCGGCGAAGACTCAAGCCGTCAAGGAAAAGAGAGCGGCCATTCAAATGATTGCTAAACAGGTCCTAAGTTCGACAAATACCAGTCAACCTACAAGGTTGAATTCTCTCAAATTCAACAAAACATCTGTCCTCCGAACGGCTAAGATCTGGACCTGTGCGCTATTAACACTCGGCAGGGGTAAACGGCGCATTTTCTCCTCTCCTTCACGAAGAAGCACCCGCATTTTGGCCAATTCGACTGAAATCATCGCCTCCTCCATTTCCCTCATCTTGACTACAAATTAACCGCCTCAACACGGAAATGGTCCTTTCGACATGAAATTCGAGGCGTTGCTATTTCCAAAGCGCCTCTATGCCTTTCTATGGGTCTCAACGTCGCCTTGTGCCACCGTCTGTTCAACAACCCCCAGAAAGCTTGGAGGAAAAACGTTTCCTGCTAGGATTTGTGCGCTAAACAGACACTCGATGAGACCTCTCGATCCCTCCTCCAAAGCAACTACCTGACTCCTGACGCATTCTAGGAGACAAGACTGCTTGAATCTGGTTGCTGAACCTACAAAAAGCAAATTTGGTCTCCTGCATAATATTTGGGTGGAGTTGGTTGGGTACGCAGTGGTTTAACCACCAGACACTTTACTAAGATCTTGTTTTCAATGTTTGACAGCCCCAGGTCCTTCAAGTTCGCAGGCTAAGATAAAGTGGTCGACTACCGTTTCCCTTCGTCGAAGACTAGAAATTAGCCTTCGGCATCCTGAGTTTCGCAGCCTAAGGTTAATTCTTACCGCCGACACTCCTTGCGCACTAGAACTCCTCCGAAACCTAGTTGCAAGCAAAACTGGCGACCCACGCATCAATAACCCATGTTTTTTTCATGCCAATGGTCTCCCGATCCGCGTCAAGGGATAAAGACCTACACCCCGTATAGCAAGTTCAGGCCACACCTCTCTGCTTCGTACGAGCGTCTAAACTCTTTGTGATTCCGACGCCACACGAGTTTGAAATAAAATTTCCCATTGGGAAATGTTCTTCCCGAGCCTGTATACCACTCCCGATCACATATCGGAAGGACGCGAAGGACATTGCCAGGCGGGAGTGGTCTTGCACTCGCATTTCCTTCGATCCCAGGCTGAAGAATGGACAACGAGGACCGTTGAATGGAGGCATCAATAGTATCGACAAGGAAGCGCGCGCACCAGTATCCCGAGGTGTTGTGATGCCCATTGCACCGCAATTCGCCTTTACGGACATCTATTGGAGGTTCTGGTGATCCAAGCTATGCTTGCCCTTCGTATCATTTGGTTGCGCCTCGACCGTTGTATCATATTGATCACCCTGTCAATTTACTACACTTGTACTCTGCGACTCCTCGGAGAAGAGAACTCGGGAAACGGAAAACCATCCTCGTTTCAATCTTCGTTAACTCTCATTTTACCTGTCCTGTTTTTCAGGTCTAAAAACGTGTTTCTTAGAGATACTGGGCTTAACCTAGACGCTTGTATTTGTCGTTACCGCTGCCAAATTTATTTCCCAAAATTTCTATTCAAATTTTTGAGGGCATACCCCCATCGATCAATTTTGGTTGACGTTCATCGACAATCAACACGCCTTTGGTGTGCCCATTCATTCTCAAGTACCTTCACCTCTAAGTGTTGAGGAATAGCAATACTTAAGACCCAGTTTGACTTAGGCTTCTACCGTGACTGCAAAGACTAGAACCCCTCTGCCGCATATGTAACTTTGACGTTTCTTCGTTCAAGTTCAAGTTCCATAAATGACTCCGAATTGGTATTTACACTAAAGATGTATATACAGCGATTAACAGATGAGGAGGCGAAATATATGAAATATATACAAACGCGATAGACAAGAATCTTTAAAATTGGTAAAGTAGATGGTTCGTGGTTCGTAGATGGAGAGATTTGACTAGAAATTGATATGAAAAAATATTCAAGATATTGCAGGCAGATAGTAACGACGGAAACCATGCCAATCCAGTCCTTTTAGTACTAGGCTCGACCCCATCCGTCCTTTGTTGCGTCTTCTGGGCCTGGTGGTAACAGTTCCTGTTACAGTCCCTAGTGCCCTTGATACCGACGGAGTGCTGGGATTGAGTCTATCCTGGCAGCGTGTTATAAATCCAATCTGAAATTTCCTAGCTCTTCTTGCCTATGAGTTATATATATAAGAAAAGCGACCCCATTTTGTCCTCGAGCACCGTTTAGGGCTAAGGTGCTGACCTACAGCCTGGTTGAGGAACTCCCAGCCATGTACATATCGAGGTAGCTGGCAAATTAACAGAGGTCTGCATACGGGTTTGAACGAACTCGACGCTGCTTGGGCCACAACTTCTGATGTCGCTCGCCGCGCTAACGACGGCCGCATCAAGATTCTCTCCGAGCTTAGTTACCAGAACATCCTCCAAGCCTGCACCCCGCTGTTCCCCTGCTACGAAGGCTTCTCTGGGGTCATCTACACGATGGCGCAGTGCTCGAAATCCACGAGCATGGCGAGCAAAATGACATGGTGTACCCATCCTTTCTGAAATGTAGTTTTTTTTATGACCAGGTGTGGGTGGTGCTCGAGGACTGGTTGGAGAGATTGAGCGGGGCTAGGTCAGGGTACCTCACTGGTGTTGTATGTACTTACTGACGTGTATCGTAGCTGCTCGACTCCCCTTGCGCTTTAATACCTCCCTCACCCTAGCACAATCGCGATTTGCATTTATCACTGTCTTGCTACTTGCGTTCCTGCGCTCATGAGCACTGTCGCTCATCATATCCATCTAAGCCCAGACTTCTGGCATCGCCGGCCCATTGTATGGTCGTGGAAAGTTTCGATTAGCGGCGAAGCAGGGACCGGTATGTCCAACCCAAGATAAGTTGAATATAATACATTAAGCTGCAGTAGCCTCGATACTAGATAAACATTGCGCGCGGTCCGACTTCATGCTGGTCCGTGACGGAAGAGGCCAGATACTTCACCATTCGAAGCTAAGGGAGTTGATGGGGTTGGAATGGAAATGTGAGATTACGAATGATGGTGGTTTACTGTCCATGAGCCCGCCTAATACCTTGGATGAAGACCTACGCCCTCAAGTGTAAGGTGAGTGGAGACAACGCAAGGCATAGTATGACTTACCCAAATCACAGTTTGCAGAGGTCGAAGACACCTCTCGAGAGGGCGAGGCGCGGGCGGGGTTACGTCGAATGCATGCGTGTTCCCCCGTCTCAGGTACCTGAAGACCGTGTTAAGACTTGAAAATTTATCACGAAGGAAAGGTCTTACGAGTGGAGGACTCCGCCTACCGGCCCCAATTCGTGCTGGAGGTACGTGCAATGGGACATATTCTTCGTCAAAAACGGTGTTCTGGGCGAAAAGACGACCGAATGAGACACGTAAAAAGAAAACAGGGAAAGAACTTACGAAAAAACGGCCAATCACATCGACGCTAGGGAAATAGCGAGGATAGGGGTGGAACCGCGCCCGGCGATTGATGCTGTAGCTGGGCAGTTTCGAGCAATCGCGTTGTCTAGTAGCCTCTTCGTATGTAGGCAGACGTGGTTCGTGTTCGAGGGCCTTTGCGTCAACACACTGGTTTGTAGATAGGTAGGGTTGCATGGTGGGTTGAGGTTGGAAAGCAAGAGTGCTAGGGTCCAATCCCCACAATTTACATTTAAGCTATCAAGTCGCCGTCCAGGGGTCCAAAGTAGATCCAGAGTGCCGTTCGATGGAAAGAAAAAAAATCAATACATACTCGGTTCGTGTGGAACCAATGACCGAATACTTGTGTCCCTGTTGCCTCTGCTGATTTGTTTTGGTTAGCGATTTGACAATTTGAGTCTTCATGCGAAAAGTGCAGGGAATCGCCGTCGAAAGCGTGTGTTTTGATCAAGACGGGAGCACATTGGTGCCCTGATTGGCGCTTCTTGAAATGATTGGCCCACCGTGACTGAACCTAATGGATTAAACTGTGCAAAGTCAGGACACACCCACAGATTTGGCTCAAGACGCCGTCAAGGAACGTACGCACCTTGTCACCGTGGACAGCGCTGGCCGTTGTACATCCCAGCGTAACCTTCTTTCCACCGTTCGATGGTTTGCAAAGTTGTCCATCTGCGAGCTGCCAGATCTTGTACCCAACAGGCTAGGTGGAAGACACTGGAGCGGCGATCTATCATTCAGGCTGAGTTTCTGACATCCCGATTACCCGACGTCCTCTTCGCTGGGCCTTTCGATGGCGATTCATTGTTGGCCATAGGACCCGCATTCTGCTCGTCGTTTTATGAACCAGATGCCGAGTCCATGGTAGCACATGAATCGAGATGTTGCTCGTCGTTCTGCTTGAGATTTCCAACCTCTGTTTGTGGATTGGCCTTCAAGCGTTTGAACTCGAGTTTCCGCTGGCAGAGGTTCGTTACACTGTCAACATGCTTACAGGCTCGAGTAAATGGTCCATCTTGTTGAGTCATGGCTTGACAGGCGTAGGATTCTACGCCTGGGAGCGCGACTTCCGTATCTGGGAAGTTGAGCCACGGAGGCGCATGTGTCACGCGTCGGGTGAGTCACACGTCGGGCATGAGGCATCTAAAAGGCGAGATCAAAGAAAATCGATGTTAGCTCTCTTTCTCCCTCCCTCCATCCAGCGACGAGACAATTCCAAATCCTGTAAAATGTGTTTTGTTTTTGTGTTATGAATGGTCATCTGTGGGCGATTGCCATCCCAGACCGTGCAATGTCTGAACCTCAACGCGACATCACCAAGACCCCCGCGAAGCGTCCATTGCACAAGAGTGGACAGCAAGCCCCAAGCTCGACACTCAAGAACCGGAATATGTGTGAAAAGGAGTCGAAATGCTCACCTGGAAAGCGCTTGTGATCTTGCTTTGGAGAACCTTGTCAACCCTCAAATCACTAGTATCCTCAAGGCTCAAGCTCTCCAATGTTCGAAACGAAATAGCGACCTTGGGTACGCAATTTTGAGGCCCGTGAGCTATCTTAGGCGACTTCTCTGTTGGCGTAAATTTACTGTCTGGGAAATATTTTCTGGGCGACCGACCTGTGCACACGAATGACCTGAAGAATCTCAAGAGAGCGACCTCTGGCTGCCAAAACGCCTGAAAATCGTCCCGAACTTCGTATTTTGACGACATGACAGTCAAGTATGAGAGTCGCTGGCTTCTTGCATTTGAATGCAGGGCTTGTGACCAAATGACTACTGTCGAAGATTATTTGAATGGCCAAAATGGGGTTGTCAAGGTGGAGGCCCTCTCCAAATGCCGCCCTTTCTGTCTGCCTCAAGCTTCTGATATGTTTAAGAGTTCTGTGGCGTGCTTCTAAAGGCCTTGATTCAAGCGTGAACATGACAGAAGAAAAATAGCGAGAGCGCACCTTGGAGCTGTTCAGCAATGAATGTCGCAACCTCACCCCTCCCACAAATTTCCTTCAAGAAATTCTCCATCCCCCCTACGTCCTCCAGATTTATGGCGACAATATTCTGTCGAAGATAGACTGCGAGGCGGAAGAAAGAGTAAAGAGGAGCTGTAAAACCTCGGACTCTCGAGTTGGAGGAACAGTGACCACCACCATCTCAAACATTCCCACGGTTTAACACTGCTGGAGAAGAAACGATGGCGCGTAGCAACGATAGTAGTAGCTCAATGCAAGATAACCCATCCACACCCAAACCCTCTCATACCTCTGAATCGAAAGATTCACCCAGAAAGCTATACACCAGATTCACCGACAAGTTAACTTCTAACGCGGTGTCTCTTCGCAATTCCCTTGGCAAGCGGGGACATGAAGGTGACTCTCCAAAGCAGAGTAAACGCCGACCACACCATGAAGAACCGCACAGGCAGATGAGCCCAACTCCTTCAGCTCAGTCAGCCCCTGCGCACCTTCTTCAGATTCAAACACAAATATTGCACGACCCCGATGAAGATATGTACGACGCAGCTCAAGGAGACTATGTCGATTATACTGGGGCAGAAGAAGACGCGAGCTTCCGCACAATGCCAACGGAACTCCAGATCAGCAACCTCCAGCAGGCGCTTGGTGAAGCCAGCGACATCATAGCCTCCCTCCAGCTGCGCGGTGCTATCCAAGATGTACAGTCGAATTCCACCATCCTCAGCCATATTAACAACATCGCAACACCCATACTCGCCCTCCCAATCAAGGCCACTATCGAAAGTCACCTTCAAATTCAGAAGAACCTCCAGAAACTCCAATCCGATATCGAAAAGAACACCCGAAGCATCATGGTCAAGATGGACGAGACTCTCAACGAGATTCGGGACACGAAGTCCAGAGTCGCCAAACTCGAGGAATCCACGGCTCGTCCGGGCCTGCATTCAGCTAATAACAACACTTCTCCAAAGCACCTTCCAAACTCGGGCACCAAAGCGCCAACTGCTGCGACCGCGATGGTCCAGAAGCCCGAGCAAGCACGCGCCAACCCATCAGCAGCCCACCACCCCTCAAGGCTGATAGTCCAGATCCAACCCGACGGGATCCGGGAAGAGGACAGGAAAGACCCACAACAATTGGTGAGCTCTATCAACAACGCACTTAATACTAACACCCGTTCCAAGCACCTACGCGTTGTCGCTGCAAAGTATAACGCCCAAGGCAACCTCATCCTATCAACACGAGCAGACCAAACAGCAGCCGAACTCCTTAAATATGCCGACACCTTCCTACCAATCATCCGCGACAATAAGTACGATGTCCTCGCCCGTGAGGATAAGAAGTGGTACAAGATACAAGTCGACGGGATGAGCACGAGGAGGGTGACGATAGAGGGGAAGATTGGGGTTCATAAGCCTGAAGGCGTTCATAGAGAGCTGATCGCCTGTAACCCCATCTACGCTGCCAATGAACGCCACCTCATTTCGCTACCGCGGTGGATGCGCACCCAAGAAGAATTACTAAACACAAACAGGTCTTCAGTTGTTTTCGCAGTCGACGATGAAACTGTCGCGAAGGCCATTCTTAACACCCGGACTCTGGCAGCCTTCGGTCGACACTGCACACTGAGAGCATACCAAGATCGCCCGCCAATTACTCAATGCAAGAACTGCTGGAAATGGGACCACAAGACCGACACCTGCAAGAACCCAACTCGCTGCCGTATATGTGCCAAGGACCACTCAGAAGAGAACCACCAGGAAGAACCATGTACACGATGTGATGCGATGGACATGAGCGGCGACAACAACATGCGTGAAGGCACGTCTTGCCTGCACAATCTACGCTGCACCAATTGCATCGCGGGAGGCATTGAAGACAATAATCACGTTGCGAACTCACGACGATGCCCTACTAGACTCGAGAAATACGGGTCAGCTAGGGACAACGAAAGAAGGGCTCAGAAAACCGGCAACCCCTGGAAGGTTATAACGAGGAAGCCCAAGAGAAGCAAGACTGAAAATAAAGCACTGGAAGCCCCTCCAGCTACAGTGGTCGCTGATGCAAACCCTTTCGACATCCTCCGCTTCGAAACTAACTCCATGACCTCCAACCACAGCTTCACCGACTCCCGTGGCCTCAATAGCTCAACCTGGGCGGTGAACTAATGGCCACGCTCAGTCATTCGTCATACACAGAACCCATCCGCATTGCCCAACTCAATGCACAACGAAACAAGAATACGGTAATAAATCTACTTAATAACTTTACTGACAAATTCGATATCATATTAGTTCAAGAACCCCCGTGGTTCAGAATTGGTAAAAACGAAGGACGAGAGGTGTGGGGGTCAATTAACCTCCAGGGGTGGACGACCATCATACCAATTGCTTCACTCGCGGAATCTGAACCACGACCAAGGACACTGACATTCTACAAACGCCGCCCAGACTTTACAGTCACCCTGCGAACGGACATTATCCAGGACCGTGATATCCAAGTCCTAGATGTCATCCAACCCGGCCATCCAACAACCACTATCCTCAACGTCTACAATGATGCCCCAGCAGCACACAACTCCATTCTTTTCAAGATCCAACACCACAACATCCCCTCTGACGGCCCCGTTATTATTACTGGCGACTTTAACCTGCATCACCCGATGTGGTCGATTGGCGATGTTGTCGGAGTGGATGCAATCACCGAGTCAATTGTCGACTGGCTGTCCGAGAAAGGGTTTACCCTCCTCAACGAGAAGGGCGTCATCACCCACCCAGCACGGCATTGCGGAGAACGGCCATCAGTTATAGACCTCACATTTGCCAACGGACCTGCTATCGCTCACGACGTGATACAGGAATGGGCCATTGACACTGATATAGCTGGAATGTCTGACCACTATGGCATCCACTTCACCATTGACCATGGCCGTAAGGAGACTGACAACCTATATGGAGTGAAATACTCCCTGAAGAACGTTGACCCCCAAGATTGGGTAAGAGCCTTTAATGAAGAACTAACGAAACTTCAGGATATAGAAGATATTGCTAACCAAGATAACCCAACACACGATAATCTTGAAAGATATGCTGGGCTGCTCACCGAAGCTATCCAGAAAGCTACCGCGGCAACTGCAAAGGAACGGAAGCCCTCCCCACATGCCAAACCTTGGTGGGATAGAGAGTTGTGCGACCTGTCCATGAAGATTGCGGAAGCTCGACGAGCCCAGAAAGAACTCGGCGAACAATTCAGTCGAACCATCCAGTCACGAATCATTCGAAGTCGTAACTTCTTCAAGAAGCTCTGTAAGTACAAGAAAACTGCCTGGGCATCTGAAAAGTTACAGAACGCCAAATCGACCGAGATCTGGAATTTTCCGAACTGGTCGAAAGGAATCCGCAACTACCCTACACCACCTATCTCCCGAGGAGGTGGTCGCCCCAAGGCCACCACTCACGAAGAGAAATGTGAAGCTCTCCGAGAGGAGCTGTACCAAGCCCCCCCAGACCTCGAGAACGTCGCTGCACCAAACCTCACCGACAGAAACCCAGATGAAATACCATATGAGGAGATCACAGAAGATGAGGTGCGAGAGGCCCTGCTCGATACAAGCAGCAATACCGCACCAGGCCACTCGCAGATCTCGTACCAAGTCCTGAAGTGGGCCTGGTCATGTGAGGCAGGCCGCAAACACATTGTAAAACTAATGCAACGATGTCTCACAGCAGGCTACCACCCTAAACAGTGGCGGAAGGCCATCGCCGTCGCACTGCGCAAACCAAACAAACCTGACTACTCCAACCCTCGGGCCTACCGGCTGATAACTCTTCTCGAGTGCCTTGGCAAGATCCTTGAGAAAATTGTTGCCCGAAGACTGACATTTCTTGCAGGCAAACTTGGGCTGATCCC
>Ga0247741_1001226_pt1 | contig 14229 bp, 14 predicted proteins | sample UWRJL213509R2_FD_180945 | JGI IMG/M metagenome (GOLD analysis project Ga0247741, IMG submission 180945) | Plant litter microbial communities from Arlington Agricultural Research Station in Wisconsin, United States - UWRJ-L213-509R-2 | ecosystem: Environmental > Terrestrial > Plant litter >... | reverse complement strand
AGGAGCTCGATGAAAGCAAGCCCGAGTTCACCGCGCACAACCCGATCGACTCGTTCGTGTTCCGAGATCCGCGCCCGTTCCATCCCGGTCGTCTGCACGCGGCGGTCACCGATCAGCTGATTCCCGAGCGCGTCGGCCGAATCATCCGCTCCCGGGGTTTCGTTCGCCTTGCGACGCGAGCAGACCGTGTGGGCTCGTGGTCGACGGCCGGAGACGTGCTTGACCTGGACCCCACCGGGATGCTCAGTTGGCACGTCGAGTCCCCGCCCGGGCAAGAGATCGTTTTCTTCGCTCTCGACCTGGATCATGAGTGCCTCGACGCTGTCCTACGCGACTGTCTGCTGACCGACGAGGAACTGATCGCGGGTCCGGAGCGGTGGGGGCAATTCGATGATCCGTTCCCGTGCTGGCCCGCCCCGCACGCTCACCGACCGTGACGTCGTCTGCGAACCACCTCAGGTGACGACGCACGCATCCGTTTACGTTGGGCTCCCGGAGACGGGGCCTTCGAGATGCTCGAGATCGGCCGATTTGACCTGCTGTGGACAGTGGACCTAACGTAACGCTTATTGATAATGATTATCGATCGGTGGCGGGCGTCCTGTCTGGTCATCGGAGCTTGCCCGGGGCGAATAGGAACTCCATCTGATGGTGCGATCGGAATTCACCGCGACCCCACGTGCGCCGCAGCGCTCCCAGCGCCACGACAGAGCGCCCTTTTCGTCAGCTCGTGAGTTCCGCCTGCTCGTCGTGATCCTGGTGGTGTCACTCGGCGTCGTGTCCACGCTGTCCATCGGTATCGGGACGGTGCCGCTTTCGCCCGGGACGGTGTGGTCATCTGTGCTCGCGCACCTGGGGGTTCCCGATGCCGCGGTCAGTGCCGCGGAGGATCAGATCGTGTGGACGGTGAGGCTACCGAGAACGCTCCTGGCGATTCTTGTCGGCGCCGCTCTCGCCGTTGCCGGGACGGTCATTCAGGCGGTCGTGCGAAATCCTCTCGGTGACCCGTACCTCATTGGTATTGTCCCGGGCGCTGGACTCGGAGCCGTCATCGTCATTGTGTTGGGCGCGGGTGCCGTCGGGGGATTGTCCATCACCGCAGCGGCGTTCATTGGTGCCATGGCGGCGTTCATCGCGACGTTCGCGCTCGGCCGTCAACAGGGCAGGTGGCCTGCTGTGCGCCTCGTCCTTGCCGGAGTCGCCGTGGGTTATCTGATATCGGCATTCACGTACTTTCTTCAAACTGTCGCGACGCCGGGTCAGCTGCAGCGAGTCCTGTTCTGGACGCTGGGGAGCGTCTCGGGCGCAACGTGGGAAGACCTGCCCATACTTGCGCTCGTCGTTGCGGTTGGCATGGTGTGGTTGGTCGGGAACGGCCGACGTCTGAACGGTCTTGCCGGAGGTGCCGATCTGGCCGCTTCGCTGGGGCTCGATGTCGGGCGGTTTCAATTGCAATTGATGGGTTTGGTTGCGTTGATGACCGGCGCGGTGGTCGCGGTGGTCGGCGGCATTGGGTTCGTCGGTTTGATGATCCCGCACCTGGCCCGTCTGCTCGTGGGCGCCGATCACCGCCGGGTTTTGGTCACCTCCCTCCTCGGGGGAGGGATATTCCTGCTCCTGGCGGACATAGTGGCGCGCACTCTCCTGCCCCCGACGGAGATACCCATCGGTATCGTGACGGCCGCGGTCGGAGCGCCGTTCTTCATATGGCTGCTGGCAAGTCTCGGCAAACGGGAGTCGGCGTCGTGAGGGTCCACGCCGACCAGGTGAGCATTGATCTGGACGGCAAGCGCATCGTCGAAAAGGCGTCCTTGATCGCACCCAGCGGCGCGATGATCGGGATCATCGGACCGAACGGCTCCGGCAAGACGACCCTTATTAGGGCGCTCTATCGGGCACTGAAACCCGCCGAGGGGACTGTGGCCGTCGGCAACGACGATATCTGGGACACTCTGTCGGCACGGGGAAGCGCACAGCGCACAGCCGTCGTGCTGCAAGATGACTCGCCCGAATTCGCCTTCACGGTGAGGGAGACCGTCGAAGCGGGACGTGTCCCCCACAAGAAGCTCTTCGAACGCTCGACCGCGGCGGACGATGACATCGTCGACAAAGCGCTCGAGACGGCCGGCGTCAGTGCGCTCGCGGACCGGCTTCTCGGGAGCCTGTCGGGCGGCGAACGGCAGCGGGTGTTCGTCGCCCGCGCTCTCGCCCAGCTGACCCCAGTGATGGTGCTGGACGAGCCCACGAACCACTTGGACATTGCCGCGCAGGTGGACCTGCTCGGTCTGCTCAGTTCGCTGCCCGTAACCGTGATCACGGCTCTCCACGATCTCAACCTCGCCGCCGCATACTGCGACGAGCTCTACGTCATGGCGCACGGCCGCGTGATTGCCAGTGGGCCTGTGGTCGACGTCCTGACCCCCGCAACGATCGAGCGGGTCTACGGCGTGCGGGCACATACCGGAATCAATCCACTGACCGGCCGCATCGCGATCACGTTCGGCGGTCGTACGGAACCGCCCTCCATACCCCAACCCGGAAAGCAGCACCATGACAATGACCAAAACCGCGCTCCGACTTCGGAACGCTTCCCTGCTCACCGCCTTGATCGCGTCGAGCATCGCCCTGGCAGGCTGCGGTTCCTCCACTGACGCCAGCGCGGCTGACGCACCGGCTGCCGCTGGTTTCCCCGTCACCGTGGAAAGTTGCGGCGTGGACGCCGAATACACCGCGCCTCCTGAAAAAGTCGTTCTCGGTTTCCCCCGCACTTTGGAGACGCTCGCCGCCCTGGGCGTCGAAGACAGCGTCTACGGCTACACACTCGGCGGCTACGACGCCCTGCCGGACGGATACCCGGAAGACATCGTGGAGGTATCGCCGGACTACACGCCCGCCCGCGAGGCCATGATCGCGGCCGCACCCGACTTGTATCTGGCGAATGATGAAGGGCAAGTTCTCGGCGAAGGGACCGTCAGCTACGACGACCTGTCCGATGCTGGCTCGCACGTCTACGTGTTGGGCCAGTACTGCGTCGACTCCCCGGCACCGAAGTCGATCGACCGCATCTACGAAGACGTCACCGATCTCGGTCTCATCTTCGGCGTTCCCGAACGCGCAGCAGACGTCGTCGCCGACCTGAAGGAACGCGTCTCTGCGGCCGCGGCAAAGAACCCGGGCGATGACCTCTCGGTGGCGTACATCCAGGTCTATGACGGGAAAATCTACGCCAACGGCGGCTATCCTGCCGCCGGAATCCTGGACGCTCTGGGTGTGACGAACGAGTTCGCTGACCTGCCCGGCAACTTCACCGAACTCACGAAAGAAGAGGCACTCGTCCGCACCCCCGATGTCGTCATCGTGAACTATGTCGGCGCGGAAAACGAGCAGGGCGCCATCGACGACGTCCGCGCAGCTCTACCGTCGAGCCCCGCGGTGATGAACGACCGGGTCTACGGCTCGAACGAGGCCGACTTCCAGGCCGGTGGTGTCTCGATCATCGCCAACCTCGAATACATCGCCGACACGCTTTTCGGATCATGACCGACAAGTCGCCGGCACGGTCCGTCCCGCACAGCGTTCCGCCCGAGCTGACCATCGCGCTCCACCGCGCCCGGGTGAAGCCAGGGATGGAGCTCGAAGCGACGAGATGGATGGACATGCTCAACGAACGCCTCGTGGAGGCGGAGGCCACCCTCGATCGAGAGATGATGGCGCTGGAGATCGTCTTCCGGTCGACCGAAGTGGACGGCGACTATCTCACGTGGGTGTCGATCCATGGCGACGGTGAGTCAGTCGAGAGCAGCACACATCCTCTCGACGTCGACCATCTCGCCTTCGATCGCAACGTTCGGGAGCGAGGGTGGACCGTGGGGGAAGTGCAGCTACTGCTGGCACCCGCGGCCATCCGCGCCGCAATCGCCAGCTGGGCGGCAGACGCGAAACCGTAGGGTGCGGCACGACCGTCGACCGTTCGGTCAAATCACCCGCCGAGATTCGGCGCGGGCAGGAGAGCGAGAACCGGCCGCCGGAGCGGCCGGTTCCTTGCCGTCTGATCCGAGCGGTCGCCGCCCGTTGTCAAAGCGACTGACGCGGCGCGATCAGTCTCGCGCCGGCTCGGGGGTTCGCGAAGAGTCTCGGTAGATGTTGGGGTGCACCTACTCCACAGCCTGGCCGATGTCGATGCGGAAGGTTGCGAGCGCACCCATGCCAGGGGTTGTCGAGAGAGACGAGATCGGGTTCGCGGGATTGTCGGGTCGCCCGCAGCGCCTCGTGCCTCTGGTCTTGGGTTATGAGCCGGTCAGCGAGGCGGTGGTCTTCCGCGGAGGCAGTTCCTTCCGGTTCATCATGGCCCCTGTGACGGCAGCGGCCGTGGTCTTCGACGAGGGTTGGGTGCTGCTCATCGGGGCTTCGACCCGACGCGGCTTCGCGATCCCGCGAGGCGGGCGGCCAGCTTCACCTACGAGACGTACCTGCCTATCGTGCCGCCGGGCGATCCACTCGTCGATCAGATTGCCGAGGCAGGCCTCGTCTGGTCCAGCCTCGCTGCTGCGGCGATCACGCACGCCCATTTCGACCACACGGGCGCCGCGCGTCTGCTGCGATCGCACCAGCCGCTGCTCGTCCAACGCCGCGAATGGGACCATGTCGGATCGGCGCCCTCCGAACGAACGGCGTTTCTCTTTCGAGCGGACTTCGACCACCCTGGCCTCACAGTGATGCTCCTGGACGGCGATGTGGACATCGCGCCCGGATTGCGCGCGATCGACACCGGCGGTCACACTCCCGGGCATCAGTCGTTCGTGATCGAGTTGCCGGCGCGGACTGTCGTCCTAGCCGGGGACGCCGCGCCGCTGCGTAGGAACATCGAACGTCGCGTGCCGACCGGCTCGACGGCGGATGCCGATGACGGCTTGCGCGCGGATGCGGCGCTTCAACGGCTCGCAGACCTCGATGGGCAGCCGGGCGTCGAAGTGTGGCCCAGTCACGACCCGGACTGGCACCCCTGGCGAACCGTCATCAACGCACGCTGACACTGTTGCCGCAGGGTGTCCCTGTCAGCGGCGAAGGCGAGCGCGTGCACACTTTTCGCTGTTGGCGCAGCATCAGGACCGTCAGCAAGCGAACCACCGCCGATTAGAAGGAGCGGCGCGGTTGTGCAGACCCGAGGGTCGATGGGGTGTCTTCGGACCCGTCTCTCATCCCGGCGATGTGGGCGGCCGCCGCGGCGAAGGCCGCGTCGGGGTCCCGGGCGGCGATCGCGTCCAGGATGGCGTGGTGGTCGCCGAGTGCTTTTCGTCGGGTCGCGCGGTTCACGGGCAGGTGCGCCCGCGTGACATCAAGGATCTCGGAGACCCGGTCGAGCAAGCGCAGTAGGAGCGGGTTGTACGTGTATTGAGCGATGGCGCGGTGGAACGTGCGATCCAGTCGTCGGAATTCGTCCTGCTCGACGTCCCGCGCCATGTCGTCGAGGATCCGCCGCAACTGGGCGATGTCCAGCTCCGTGGCGCGAACCGCCGCGCGGGCGGCGATGGGTGGCTCGACGCTCGCCCGCACGTCCAGCGCCTGGTCGAAATCATCTTCGTGGAGGGACAGCCCGGATGCCAGCACCTCGCCGTAGGCAGACAGAGCGGCCTCCCGCACGATCGTCCCGCGTCCCTGACGGCGCTCGATCATTCCTCGCAGCTCGAGAGAGCGGAGGGCGTCGCGCAGTGATGTTCGCGATACGCCGAGCTGCGTAGCGAGTTCGCGCTCGGGAGGCAGGCGGGCGCCGGCTTGGAGGCCGCCGTCGAGGATGAGACGTTCGAGGGTCAGCGAGAGCGAATCCGCCAGCGAAGGGGACTGTTGGTGCACCGTCGACCAGTCGATCTCGGGCCGTGACATATATGTCCCTTCTAGGCGATTGATCATACCAATTGGAAATTGGGTCTGGCGTGGGGCACGCTCTTGCATTTAACGTAGGCGCAACACAAACGAAATCCTGGGCGACGGCGCCCGGTTATGTTCGTGAGAACGCACCTTCATCCTATCCTATTGGTCATACCATCGTACTGGAGAAGTCATGACTCGATCCACAACGGCACGCGCGAGCGCTGTGCTTTTTCTGGCGGCCGCCTCAGTCGTCGCCCTCGCCGGGTGCTCCGCGCCGAGCGAACCGAGCAGCGATCCGAGCGACTCGGCGGAGGCGGTGGTATCGACCCCGGCCATCAATGAAGAAGGCGTGCTGTCGGTATGCACCGCGCTCGGCCTGGGCGCGATCCCGCTGTTCTACTTCGACGCGGACCAGGAGCCCCGGGGAATCGAGATCGAGATGGCGCAGGCCGTCGCCGACGTCATGGGGCTCGAGTATCGCCCCGTGTCCACAGCTTTCCCCTCCCTCATCCCGTCGCTCGACGCCAAGCAGTGCGACCTGGTGATGGGCTCGCTGTTCATCACGGAAGAGCGTTCCGAAGTCGTCGACTTCGTGCCCTACCTCGAATCGGGCTCCGTGATGATCGTCTCGGCGGACAACGCCGCCGACGTCGCCGAGTTCGGACCCGAGCTGTGCGGTCTCCGCGTCGGGTCGACGGCCGGGTCCTCGGCATCGGTGGCGTTGAAGGAGCTCTCGGAGGAGTGCACGGCCGACGGTGATCCGGCGATCGTGCTCACCGAGGTCGACAGCGCTGCCACGGGCCGCCAGATGGTGCTAAACGGTCAGGTGGACACCATGGCGGGCTCCAGCGCGGACATGTACTACATCGCCGCGGAGTCGAACGGGGACATCGAGGTGGCCGGCGAGCCCTTCCAGACATTCGAGATCGGTGCCGCGGTGCGCAAGGGCAACGACGAACTGCGCGATGCGGTCGCGGCGGCGTTCGAGGAGATCGTCGCCGACGGCTCCTACGCCGACATCCTCGATTCCGTGGGTCTCGAGAGCATCTCGTACTTCGACTGATCCGACGGTGCGGGGGCGCGTTGCAGCGTCCCCGCACCACCCTTCGACCGAGGAGAGCACCCGGTGAAGTTCGACTGGTCCTTTTTCTGGCAGAGCCTGTTCACGCCGTCGCCCGCGTTCCTCGCCGGCTTCGCGCTGACGATCGTCATATCGATCATCGCGATGGTCTTGGCGATCCTCGTGGGCCTGCTCGTCGCCCTGGCTGCGCGGTCGCGGTGGCTGGTCCTCCGCGCCGGAGCCGGCATCTACATCTGGGTGGTCCGGGGTACTCCCGTCCTCGTCCAGTTGGTCATCATCTATCTGGGCCTCGCCGCGGCGGGCGTCTTCCGTTTCGAGGACCAGTACTGGTTCGGCTTCCTCATCCGAGGCGCGGTGATCGCCGCGATCGTGGGCCTCACCATCCACGAGAGCGCCTACATCTCCGAGATCATCCGTTCCGGCCTGGAGGCGGTCGATCGAGGACAGAGCGAGGCCGCGGCGGCCCTCAGCATGACGCCCGCTCAAGCGATGCGTTGGATCATCCTGCCGCAGGCTCTTCGCACGATGGTGCCGCCCTTCGGCAACGAGTTCAACTCGCTCATGAAGACCACATCCATACTCAGCATCATCGGCGTGAGCGAGATGTTCCTGGTGGCGCAGTCGATCAGCTCGGTGACGTTCAAGACGTTCGAGATCTTCATCGTCGTCGCTCTCTACTACCTGGCCCTCACGACCGTCTGGACGGTCATCCAGGCATCCATCGAGCGTTCGTTGAACCGCCGGATCGGCATCCCAGTGCGATCCAGCATGGGCGCCCGCCTCTGGAGCACGCTCACCTCCGTGCCGTTCCGCGAAAGGAAGGCGACTGCATGACGAACCTGAACGAGCACTCCGCGTCGTCGGAGGCGGCTCCTTCGTCCACCGACCCGTTGGTGCGCGTCTCGCACGTCTCGCGGAGCCTCGGAGGGCAGAAGATCCTCGACGACTGCTCCTTCGATGTCCGGCGCGGAGAGGTGGTGGTGCTCGTCGGCCCCTCGGGCGCGGGCAAGACGACCCTCCTTCGCACCATCAACCACCTCGAATCCCATGACGAGGGGGAGATCTACGTGGCGGGCGATCGCGTCGGGTACCGGCAAACATCCCGCGGCCGCGTGGAACTGTCGGCGCGCGAACTCGCGCGCCAGCGCCGACACACGGGCTTCGTCTTCCAGCACTTCAATCTGTTCCCCCACATGACCGCCGTGCAGAACGTCTGGCACACCCCGGTCCACATCCTGCGCGAGAACAAGGTCGAAGCCAAGGACCGCGCCCGGGCGCTCATCGACCGGGTCGGCCTCGGCCCCAAGGCCGATGCGCACCCGCGCAACCTTTCCGGCGGTCAGCAACAGCGCGTCGCGATCGCCCGGGCATTGGCGATGCGGCCGAAGCTGATGCTGTTCGACGAGCCGACCAGCGCGTTGGACCCGGAGATGGTCGGGGAGGTGCTGGCGGTGATGAAGGACCTGGCGTCCAGCCACATGACCATGGTCATCGTGACTCATGAGATGGGGTTCGCTCGCGAGGTCGCCGACCGCGTCATCGTCATGGATCAGGGTCGGATCATCGAGGAAGGGTCGCCGGATGCGGTCTTCACGGCGCCGCGCAACGAGCGGACCGCTTCTTTTCTTGCGCAAGTCCGCTGACCCACGTCGGAGAGCATCATCATGAGCACCCCTCGAACGCGCCCACACGGCGTCATCGCCACGCCGCACCGCGCTGCCACGGACGCGGGTCGTGCCGCCTACGAAAGCGGCGGGAATGCGCTCGATGCGGCACTGGCGGCCGCGGCGGTCCTCGCCGTGGTCTATCCCCACAACACGGGGATCGGCGGGGACCTGGTAGCGATCATCCAGGCGCCGGACCGAGCCGTGACCGGGATCAACGCAACGGGATGGTCGGCCCGCAAGACCGACATCCAGGCACTCGCCGAGAGGCACGGCGACGAGCTCCCCATCCGCGGAGTGGACACGGTCACGGTGCCGGGGGCCGTCCGCGGGTGGGAGGCCGTCGCGGCGAGCGGTGCGCGGCTCACCCGGCAAGCGCACCTCTCGGCCGCCATCGAAGCCGCGGAGAACGGTGCCCCCGTGGCCGCCTCGCTGGCGCTGTGTGCCGCGAGCGAATGGGACCGTCTGACGGACGACTCCTTCCGCGCCGTGTTCGGCCATCGGGGCGGAGCTCCTGAACGCGGAGCGATCCTGCGTCAGGAGGCCCTGGCCTCCTCCCTCCGGATGATCGCCCGCGACGGGGCCGACGCTTTCTACGAGGGCGGCTTGACCCCGTCGCTCCTTCGGCTGCTCGGCGATCGTGGGTCCGCCATCGGCGCGGATGACTTCGCCGACTACCGTGTCGACGACACCGAACCGATCGCGATGCCGTGGCGCGAGTATCGCGTGCGTACTCTGGGTCCCAACACGCAGGGCTTCGCCCTTCTGCGCACGGCCGCCGCGGTCGAATCCATCTCGGGTCCCGTCGATGCCGCAGCCCTTGCGCGGCTGTTCCGGGACGGGAACACGCTCCGGGACACGGCGCTGGGAGACCCGCGGCTGCACAGGATCGACATCGACGCGCTCATCCACGGGTGGCTGGCGGACGTACCGCCGGTCCGTGTCGGCGATCCGCGCCTCGCACGTGGCGACACGATCGGAATAGCCGCATCGGATGAGGACGGCTGGTCCGTCTCGCTCGTCCAGAGTCTTTTCCACCTGTTCGGGTCGGGGGTGTTCGACCCGGAGACGGGCGTGCTCTTCCAGAACCGGGGCTCGTCGTTCTCCCTCGATCCCGAGTCGACGAATGCCTACCTGCCGCGCTCACGACCGGCCCATACCCTCATGCCGGTGATCGTGACTGACGTCGATGACCGCATGCGATTCGTGCAGGCGAGCATGGGCGGGAAGGCGCAGGCGCAGATTCACGCGCACCTGCTCCTGCATCTCGCCGCCGGCGCGAGTGCGGCAGAGGCGGTGCGCGCACCGCGTTGGACGGTGGGACCGTATGCTCCGGGCGACCGATCCGACGCGATCTACGCGGAGGCGGATGTACCGGACCAAACGATCGCGGAATTGCGCTCCACTGGCGCACCGCTGCGCACGGTACCTCCGCTCACAGAGATGTTGGGGCACGCGAACGTCATTCGCGCGACCGATTCAGGCCTCGATGCAGCGGCCGATCCGAGGAGCGACGGCTCCGGGAGGTCCCCGTGGATGTCAGACCATGACCTCGAGGACTGAGATCGTTGTGCTGCCCGGTGCTGAGACCGCACGCCCGATGAAGATGGAGCGCGTCAGCCAGGCAAGATTGAGGTCCGCGGTCCGGAACGCGGGCACCGTGATGAAGTAACCCATGTCGAATGGGCCGCCGGCGCCCCGTCTCGTGCCTCAGAATGCCGGTGTTCAAGACATCGACGTCGCCCGTCACCGTCCCGAAGTGAACGGGCCCTCCTGTACATCACCCGCGCATCAGGAGGTAAGGATGGCCTCGACGGCCGAGCTATCATCACGAACGCGACGATTCACACACTCGGCGGGCGCCACCTCCGGTGCTCTTCATGGCGTCGTGGGGGTGTCGGCGGCTCTCGGGATGGGACATCGCAGACTCCTTGATGATCCTTCAGTCTGCCCGCGACCCGGCATCCAAACTTGACCGTGCGTGCGCGAGCGCTGACGGAGCGTGCGCGATTGCGGCCAGCGCGCAATCGCGTTCCGCACGATGGAAGAGCTTCTCGCGACGCGCTTGGACGTCGCGTTCACTTTCGCCTCATGCCCTCAACGAGAAACATGGAAAAGCACGCGGACCTCGTCGTCCGGAACGCCTCGGTGTTCACCGCGGCGGGGTCGAGCGATGTGCGGCTGAGAGGATTCGCTGTCGCGGACGGCCGCATCGTCGCCGTCGCCGCGGATGCGCCCGAGGTTCTCGACCCGTACTGCGGCGAGGGAACGCAAGTCGTCGACTTGGGTGGCGCGATGGTGGTGCCCGGCATATTCGACGCCCACACGCATCATCTGATCGGTGGCGCCACGCAGCTCAGCCAGCTGCGGTTTCCGGTGACCGCCACGCTGGACGAGATCCTAGGCGCCGTTGACGCCTGGTCGACGACTCTCCCGTCGGGGGCGTGGGTCACGGGTGGCAGCTGGGGGAGCACCCTGCTCGGAGAGATCTCGACCGTGGCGGCCCGACATCGTCTGGACGCCGTCTCGCACGGCCATCCCGTCGTGCTCTACGACGACAGCCATCACAACAACTGGGTCAACACGGAAGCCCTGCGGTTGGCCGGAATCGACACCTCGGTCGGGGTCGAGAACGCGGACGGTACGATCCTTGATCCCTCGACCGGCGAGGTAGCCGGTGTCCTCCTCGAGCGGGCGGTCCTGCCGGTGCGCCAGGCCCGCGACGCCGCGGAGCGGATGACCGACGAGGACTGGCGGGGCTTCAGCGAAAAAGCGCTGCAGATGTACGCCGAGATGGGTGTCACCGGGCTGCAGGAGGCCGTCGCCGAAGGCCGAGAGCTGCGCGCGCTGCGAACCATGGAGCGCGAAGGACTGCTTCACGCGCGAGTCGTCTGCTGCCTTTTGTTCATCGGTTCGCTCAACCCGGGTGCCGAGACGCCGGAGGAGCTCGACGCGCTCGCGAGGGACGTTGCTTCCGACCTCCTCCGCACGGACTGGGTGAAGCTCCACCTCGACGGGGTTCCGCCCGCGCAGACCGCCGCCTTCCTCGAGCCGTATGCGCCGAGCGCGGAGCATGGGCACGACCATCGCGGCGCGGTCTACATCGAGCACGAGCGTCTGGTGGAGTTGCTCAAGGAGTACGCCGATGCCGGACGTTCGGTGAAGGTCCACTGCACGGGCGACGCCAGCGCCCGGGCGGCGATCGATGCCGTCGCCGTTCTCCGCTCAGAGGGCTACGACCGGACCCGGTTCCAGATAGCCCACGGGCAGTTCGTCGACGAGGAGGACTGGACGCGCATGCGCGACCTGCAGATCATCGCCGAGTCTTCCCCGTTCCTCTGGTACCCGGGGGTGATACCCGCGGCGATCGGCAAGGTGCTGCCAGCGGGTCGCGCTCGGCGGATGTCGCCGCAGCGCGCGCTGACCGACCTGGGGGTGCTCGTCGCGGCCGGTTCGGACTGGCCGGTCTGCCCTACCCCCAACCCGTGGCACGGCATCGCGGGGCTCGTGACACGTGCAGACCCGACGAGGGAACACCCCGGCACGCTGTGGCCCGAACAGGCGCTGACCGTGCATGAAGCACTGCGCGTCTTCACGGTCAACGGTGCCCGGGCAATGGGACTGGAGGATGTCGCGGGAACTCTCGAAGTCGGCAAGTCCGCCGACTTCGTGGTCATCGACCGTGATCCCTTCGCGATCGAGCCCGCCGACATCGCGGACACGCGAGTCCTGGAAACCTGGTTCGAAGGCACCTGCGTCTATCGCGCGCAGCCATCCGCGTTCTGATTCCCCACGACCCGAACGCCGCATCGCGCTCGCGACGCCGAACCTCGAACTGGAGCCACCCATGCCCACGTCACCGCCGTACGCCGACCTCGTCTTGCGGAACGGAAAGATACTGACCCTCGCGCAGGGACTGCATGTCACGGAAGCCCTTGCCGTCAAAGACGGGCTCGTCATGGCGAGCGGGCTGATCAGCGAGGTGGACCGGCTCGTCGGACCGACGACCGAGGTGGTCGATCTCGACGGTCGAACGGTGATCCCGGGAATCAATGACGGACACATGCATCCGATCGGGATGGGCACGTTCTCGCCGCCGTTCACCCTCTCGGTTCGTAAGCAGGACGTCTCGTCCATCGCGGACATCCGGCGGGTCGTCGCGGAGGCGGTGCGGACGAAGAAGCCGGGCGAGTGGATCCGGGGCTTCGGCTGGGATGTGGGCGCCCTGGCGGAGGACCGCATGCCGACCCGCTGGGACCTCGACGACCTCACGCCCGACAACCCGGTGGTCCTGGTCCAGTGGTCGGGCCACGCATCGTGGGTCAACTCGAGAGCGCTCGAAATCGCAGGCATCACGGGCGCGACCGAGCCGCCCCCCGGCGGTGAGATCGTCAAGGACGAAGCGGGTGAACCCACGGGAGTGCTGACGGAGGGGGCCGCCTGGGCGATGAACGCGGTGATCCCGCCCTACTCGCGGGAGGAACGACTCTCCGCGCTCATCACAGCAACCCGGACCATGGGCGCGTACGGCATCACCTCGTTCACGGACGCGGGTCTCGATCTGGAGGCGCTGCAGATCTATCGCGAGGCGATCGAGTCCGGCGACCTCCCGCAGCGCGTGACCCTGATGATCATGGCGAGCAAGGTGGGCGACTTGCGGTCCGCACTCGCGGCGGCGGTCCAGATCGAAACGGACCCGCGCCGACTGCAGATCAGTCAGGTCAAGATCGCGGCGGACGGCGTGCCCACTCAGGCGAAGACGGCGTGGGTGTCGGAGCCGTATCGCGGAGGAGGTACGGGTGGGCTGACGTTGCCCGGCGACTCGCACGAGGCTCAGCTCGCGCAGTTTCAGGAATGGGTCGATACCGCCCACTCGATGGGATTCCAGGTCGGCACCCACGCGACCGGCGACCGCGCCATCATCGCAGCGATCGATGCGTACGAGCGCGCGACGGCCACATACGGCACCGCCGTGCGTCATTACGTCATCCACTCCGATTTTCCCTACGCCGACGTCTTGCGGCGGATGGCCCTCGGCGGATTCGCGGCGACATTCAACCCCAACATCAAGCAGACCACGGCCGATCAGCTCGTGGAAGTGATGGGGCGCGAGCGGATCGACTACGAGTGGCCCTACCGCACCGCGCTCGCGGCCGGGGTCAGGGTAAGCAGCTCGTCCGATGCTCCGGTCGTTGCCCCGAGCTTCCAAGAGGGGCTCTACACGATGCTCACCCGGCGCAGCCGGGCGTCCGGCATCGTCTACGGCCCCGGCGAGACGATCGCCCTCGAGGAGGCGCTTCGCACGTACACGGTCGCGCCGGCGTGGCAGGACTGCGCGGAGGGGTGGAAGGGAACGCTCGCGCCGGGGATGGTGGCCGATCTTGTCGTCCTGGACGGGGATCTCTTGACGTCCCGGCCCGAGGACATCCTCGACCTCGGTGTCGCGCTCACGATGGTCGGAGGGCAAACGATCTACGAGGCTTGTTAGCCCTGACCGGACCGAGAATCAGTTGCCGCAGGGATGCTGGCGGACGCGGAGTCGGCCCCTTCGAAGCTGCCGATTGGCCTCGCCGTCGGCGCCTCCCTCGCCATATGCAAACGTCAGTGATGTCCTGA
>Ga0247741_1001225_pt1 | contig 14234 bp, 12 predicted proteins | sample UWRJL213509R2_FD_180945 | JGI IMG/M metagenome (GOLD analysis project Ga0247741, IMG submission 180945) | Plant litter microbial communities from Arlington Agricultural Research Station in Wisconsin, United States - UWRJ-L213-509R-2 | ecosystem: Environmental > Terrestrial > Plant litter >... | reverse complement strand
AAAAATGAAAAATGGCATCAAGAAATAAATAGCTTGTTATCGAGAGTGATTGGCTAGCATGTAGGTTGGGCCAGCCAAGCTGGCTGAGGAACGAAGCCCAACATTCACTCCGATATTATTGGGCAGCGCCAACCTACACGCCTCTCGCACTTCTCGCGCCCAAGCTCCAGTTTGGGAGTGTATAGAAAATTTAATATGCATTCCCAAGCTGGAGCTTGAGGAACGAGAACATGAAATCAGTAATTTTCAATCATCAGCTAAACGATAACCAATGCCCGGCTCCGTTAACAATAAACTCGGATCAGCAGAATTCACTTCCAGCTTTGCGCGCAACTGCGCCATGTATAAACGTAAATAATGCGTGTGTTCGATAAATTCTGCGCCCCATACATCGCTAAGTAATTGTCGATGCGTTACCACTTTTCCTGCGCTGCGAACTAGCCGAGCTAATAAATTAAATTCTGTAGGTGTTAGATGAACTTGTTCCCCATAACGTGTCACTGAATGCGCCGCTAAATCTATAAAGACACCGGCGCGATTATATTGAGTGATTGCCACATTGGTCGGTATTCCTTTATGGCGCAGTGCAACACGAATACGTGCTAGCAATTCGCCAATACCAAATGGTTTTACTAAATAATCGTCTGCACCCAAATCTAATAACCGAATTTTTTGGCCCTCCTGTTCGCGTGCGGAAATTACGATTACCGGAATATTAAATTGTTTACGCAATTGCGCGAGTAAGGTTTCACCATCACCATCAGGCAAACCTAAATCTAATAAAATAAGATTCAACTCATTACCGGCAATGCGCGCATTAGCAACAATCGCATTACCTTCCGATAGGCTTGCGGCGGTAATTAATTTATAGCCTTCCAATAACAACGCATCGCGCAAGGTTGCGCGCAATTCGCGGTCATCTTCAACTAATAATATGTTGCGGCTCACGATTTAACTTCCGAAGATTGTTGTGTAGGTAATTCACGCAAAGGCAAACTCAACACAAACTTTGATCCACCTTCCGGCGGGCACTCAACACTCAGTTTGCCGTTATGTGCCGATGCAATTGCACGACATAAAGCTAAACCCACGCCTGCACCCGGCGTTTGTATTTTACTAAACGAACCACGCTGAAAAGGTTCGAATATTTTTTCATGCAAGCTTATATCTACTCCCTGTCCGCTATCGCTTACCGAAAATAAAAAATGATTCTCACCAACATTCGCTACCACTTTTACCGCGCTATCTGCCGGACTGTATTTAAGTGCGTTATCGATTAAATTTTCTAACAGCTGAGCGATTAATACTGAGTCGCACCAAACCAATGGTAGATCAGGATGTAACTCGATCTGCAAACGCTCGCCTGATTTTCGGCCACGCCAACGGCGCAATAAATCGCCGGTGATTTCTTCGGCAGATTGCCAATCGCAATTGATGCGTTTATCCGCATCCAAACGCGCGAGCTGTAAAATATTGTGAGTGATGCTATTTAAGCGTTCCGCTTCATCAAAAATTCGTTGTGAAAGTTGATGCTGCTGATTTGCATCCAATTTATCCGCTTGTTCATTCAACGATGATGCCGCGCCCATAATTGTCGCTAAGGGAGTGCGATAATCGTGGGAAATTGCAGCGAGTAGATTGTTGCGAATCAATTGTGACTGCACATGTTCGCGCGCGTTTATTTCTTGCTGTTGCAACCGGTAACGTTCAAGTGCGTTGCCAAATTGATCGCAAATCGCTTGCAGATGCACACGCGTAGAAAATTCATGTTCGGCAAAATTACCAATAAGCACCGCGCCTAACGCATGACCTCGTGCGCGTAGCGGCAAGTAAACATCTGAAAACATTTCGTAACGGCCAGTATCTCGCCCCAATTGCTGATTGTTGCGCGTGCAATACCAAAGCGCATGACGCTGCTCTATTCCAGCATCACCCAACAACCACACTTGTTGAATATCGTCTTGAGGTGGTAAAGAATTTTTTAAAACCAAAACTGCAACTTGACGAGAACTTAATTGCATCAGCAAATTTTGTAATTCACCAATATGTTCATGAGGCGCAATGGATTCAAGCAGGCGATCACTCCAGGCTCGCAACCTATCCGCCTCAATTGCATGTCGCTCTGCACGTTCAGATTGCGCGCGTTTAACGGCCATTAAACTTACCACAATAATATTAACGACCAACATCACCAATAACATAACAGTGTGCTGCTGAAAATCTACCGTGAAAGTTCCGCGCGGAGGTATAAAAAACCAATCAAACGCCAACACAAAAATAATGGCAAGCACTATGGATATTCGCCACGGCAAGCACACCGCAGCCAGCGCGGACGTAAGCACCAGTAACATCGCTAAATTACTAAAATCCAGATGGGTATCTAGCAAATAAATCGCGAGCCAACCGACAAGCCAAATCGCACCGCCTAACCAATGGGAGGTTTTGTTTCGCGATTCTTTAGGTGTGATAACAATTGGTTTCATCATTTTAGGCTAACAGATCTCACGTTAGGATTGCATAAGGATGCTAATTTACGGGGATAGAATTACAAAATATCACCTAATCATTACCTAAGTTCACGTGGGTATTCCAGCCCGCGCAAATTTCGATATTTGCTGAGTAGAAACCGATAGCATCAACAAAAACATAAGTTGATTGCACTTTTGTAGACATGATTTGAAAAGCCCACGCACTAATATCGTACTAGCAATATTAGTGTTCATTTAGATGTGACCCCAGCCTGCCTTATTGATATGATCGATACTGTAGCGCTTAAAATTTTTTGGACCACTATTTGCTGTTCACTAAAAGTTATTAGCAATAATCATTAAAGGAATTGCTACAGACATACAAGGTTTAAGCTTTTATTTAGGATCGGACATCCTTCTATAAAAATCATACATCTGCTTTGGTGATAAAATTTATGCAAAATTTGCGATCGAGCGTTAGTAACCATCCATTGGCAGCTATGCATCCCAATAAAGACAAATTGCCAAATCTGGATGGCCTACGAGCAGTTGCTTGTTTATTTGTCATCATGGCTCACTTGCCATTACCTTGGGGACTTATCTTAGTCGGCTCCATGGGTGTCGGTATATTTTTTGTCTTGAGTGGATTCTTAATGGGCTATCTCTATGCAGAATCCGCATGGGATGCTCAATCGCTAGTTAAATATGGCATTGCAAGATTTTCGAGAATTGCGCCAATCTACTGGCTTGTCATTCTGGCTTGTATAATCCTGACTAAAGTCGTTCCGGATAGTTTCCCCTTACCTATGGAAGGCGTAACTACCATTACTCGCCATATTTTGTTTAGTGGCAGTGTAGGAATTTTTTGGTCGATTCCTCTTGAAGTACAGTATTACGTATTCTTTATTTTTGTATGGTGGGGGCTAGCCTATAAATTGAAGCTGCCGTATGCGTTACCTTTACTTATTTTCGTTTGTGTCGCGTTCATGCTCACGCAACGCTATTGGCCGCAATTAACAGTACCTAATAAATTACATTTCTTTTTAGCAGGTACTATCGCTGGCATGGTGCCACGTCGCGCATGGACCAATGCTACAGATAAGTTAGCGCTCAATCTGTTGCAAGTGGGTGCAATGTTCATGCTTGCCTTTCCATTTCTAATGTTTCGTAACGCACCAGGTTTTTATGATTATATGCCGTTAGCTTTTGCGTACGCGATGGCCATTTATTTGTTATCTATTTCGTCTGGCTGGACAAATTTTTTACTTGCAAATCCGGTGATGCGAAAAATTGGACAGGCAAGCTTTTCAATTTATTTGATTCACTTGCTGATACTGCATTACGGAGGAAAACTATTGGGTTTACAGCAGAATGTGCTTGAGCCATTGTGGTTACTGCTTACAGGATTCGCAATAGTCATTCCAATGATTATTTCTGTCTACATAGAGATGCCCCTACAGCGACTCACACGTAATTTTCTAACTATAAATTTATTGAGTAAATTCCCAAAACCTCAGCCTACTACAAATTTTCCAACGAAACCGATTTAAATAAATCGTAAAATTTAAGTAAAAAAAAGCCTCCGAAGAGGCTCTTTTTTTATAGCACGCTAACAATAGCGCTACTTACGTAATCCAATTTTTCAGCGGTTAAACCCGCAACACTAATACGACTGGTATCGGTCATATAAATGCTGTAGTCATTTTTCAGTTTATGAACTTGTTCGACACTTAAACCCAAGAATGAAAACATGCCGCGTTCATTGGCGATAAAACTGAAATCGCGCTGCGTTTGTAGTTGGTTTAAGGATTTAACAAGGTTTACACGTAAACCGGAGATGCGTTCGCGCATAAGCGTTAATTCATCGCTCCAGATTTTTGTTAATTCATCGCTGTGTAAAATAATATCGATCAAGGCAGCGCCGTGTGCGGGCGGCATGGAATATAACGCGCGAGTCACGCTCAGTAATTGCGAGTTGCCTGCGTTGGCTTGGGCTTCATTTGCAAACACAAAACTTAATGCACCAGCACGTTCGCGATACAAACCGAAATTTTTGGAAAATGAAATGGCGATAATGACTTCTGGCAAACGGCTCGACAGCAAACGTAAGCCGTAAGTATCCTCTTCCAAACCTTCACCAAAACCTTGGTAAGCCATATCCACAAGTGGAATTAACCCATTGACTTCGCACAAATCTGCGATTTGATTCCATTGTTCGCGCGATAAATCGGCACCGCTCGGGTTGTGACAGCAAGCGTGTAATAAAACCAAATCACCGCGTGGAATTTGTTTAAGCGTTTCCAACATGGCTGCAAAATTAATGCTGTGAGTTTCGTAATCGTAGTAAGGATATTCTTTAAGCGTAAGGCCCGCGCTGCCGAGCAACGGAATATGGTTTGCCCAGGTCGGTGTACTCACCCATAAACTTGCGCCGCGTTTTGCACGTTGAATTAATTCCGCTGCAACACGTAAAGCGCCGCAACCTCCGGGAGTTTGGATTGTGCGCACGCGATTCGCTTCTACTGCAGTATGACCCGCACCAAAAACCAATTTCGTACAAGCCTCGTTGGCACCGGGATAACCTGCAGGCGGCGTATAAGCCTTGCTGGTTTCCTGCTGAATCCGCACTTTTTCTGCCGCCGCCACTGCCGCCATAATGGGCGTAACACCCGCATCGTTTTTATAAACACCTACACCCAAATCAACTTTGAGAGGATTGGTGTCTTTTGCGTAGGCAATACTTAAACCGAGGATCGGGTCGGCAGGTAATAAGGGCAGAGTTTCAAACATGGCGGCATCCAAAAATTGAGTGGCTTTGAAGGGCCGAGATTATACACAGGCGCTGCATAGGTTATTAGCTTCTGACGTAGATCGCGCACAAAAACTCATAAATCATGTGGGAAATATAACCCTGATTTCATCGCCTAAATCAGCGTCTTTACAATCGGGATAGCGACTCACAGGGTATTTATTTGGGTAAGAGCTTGGTATAAAGGCAGCAAATCAAACGGAGAATTCTATGTCATCGGCTCTAGTCTTTGCTCGCGCGGGCAAACAAGATGTTGCGCTTTTATCCCAATTCGCCAATCGCCACGGCTTAATTGCTGGCGCTACAGGCACTGGCAAAACCGTAAGCTTGCAAAAGTTAGCGGAATGTTTTGCGGCTGAGGGTGTGCCGGTATTTATGGCGGATGTTAAAGGCGATTTAACCGGTTTGGGAGCTATAGGCGAAGCTAGTGCAAAGCTACAAACACGCCTGGATTTATTAGAAATTACCGATTGGGAACCGCAAAAATTTGAAATCGCCTTGTGGGACGTTTTTGGTACTCAGGGCCATCCACTGCGCGCCACCATTTCTGACATGGGGCCGTTATTGTTAGCTCGTCTACTGAGCTTAAATGAAGTGCAAGCCGGCGTACTCAATATTGTTTTCAAAGTTGCCGATGACAATGGTTTGTTATTGCTCGACCTTAAAGATTTAAAAGCTATGGTGCAGTTTGTGGGCGAACATGCACGTGAAATGACAACGGAATATGGCAATGTGTCATCCGCAAGTTTGGGCGCAATTCAACGTGGGTTGTTAACGCTGGAAGAACAAGGCGGCGATAAATTTTTCGGCGAGCCTATGCTCAACATTATGGACTTAATTCAAACCGATTCGAAAGGACGCGGCATTATTAATATCCTCGCTGCGGATAAACTTTACGGCTCACCTAAACTTTACGCTGCATTTTTGCTATGGATGTTAGCAGAGCTTTTTGAGAATCTTCCTGAAGCCGGCGATTTGGAAAAGCCGAAATTAGTTTTCTTTTTTGATGAAGCACATTTATTGTTTAACGATGCACCGGCTGCACTTTTAGAAAAAATCGAACAAGTTGTTCGATTGATTCGCTCCAAAGGCGTGGGTATTTATTTTGTAACGCAAAATCCATTGGATATTCCCGATGCAGTGCTTGGGCAGTTAGGTAATCGCATTCAACATGCATTGCGTGCATTTACGCCGCGCGATCAAAAAGCCGTGAAAACTGCTGCAGAAACTATGCGCGCAAACCCGGCATTTAATGTTGAGACTGCGATTATGGAATTAGGCGTTGGCGAAGCATTGGTCTCCTGCCTCGATGCCAAAGGAACACCCTGCATAGTAGAACGCGCACTCATTTTGCCGCCCAGCTCTCGCATCGGCCCATTGCGCAGCGATGAACGTAATGCGGCTATTAATGGATCTTTAGTTTATGGTGTTTACGAAGAAGTTTTGGATCGCGAATCTGCATTTGAAAAATTAAAACAAGCAAACGCCGATGCACCTGAACCTATCCCTCAACCAAAAGCTTCAGCAACTAGTTCAGCACCGAGCGTTGGCAGCACAGGCAGCGCCATCAGCGATATTCTTTTCGGCACCACCGGCCCACGTGGCGGCAAGCGCGATGGAATTGCACAAATCGCCGCAAAAACTGTTGCACGTACAATTGCATCTGAAGTTGGCCGTCAAATTTTGCGCGGAGTTTTAGGTTCGATTTTGGGCGGAAGAAAGCGCTGAATTTTTTGAATCCCGCATTCAATGCGGGCATAAATTACTGCGGGTTTTATATAAAATTAAGTTTTAAATGAAAATTAATAAAAATTAAAAACCCCACGGGGAAAAGTTAAATAATTATTGCTAACTCTAAATTTCAAAAAAACTAACTTCTCGCCTCCAAATAAGCGCGTCTCGCTAAGGCTAGAGCTCCTGTTATTCCCGCATCGCCACCTAAGGCAGTAGGTATGATGTAACGGTCCATATCTTTCAATACAACATCATGTGCGTAGCCGTTGAGCATTTTTTTCAGGTTCGCGCGAATTTTTGGGTACAGAAAATCACGTTTCATAACGCCGCCACCGAAGATAATTTTTTCGGGCGCATACATCCAGGTCAAATTTACGCACATGACGGCGAGGTAATGGGATTCCAAATCCCATGCAGGATGTTCCGGCGGTAAATTTTTGGGATGGGTTTGCCAGCGTTTGTGAATCGCCGTGCCGGATGCAAGGCCTTCCAAACAATTATGGTGAAACGGACAAGTGCCTGCGAACTCGAAATCTTCTGGCGCTTGCGGAATCATCATGTGGCCCACTTCGGGGTGACTGATTCCTTGCATAAGTTTTCCGCCCGCAAATATACCGGCACCAACTCCGGTGCCCACGGTGACATAAACAAAGTTTTCGCAATCGACCGCGGCGCCTTCACTGAACTCACCGAGCGCCGAGCTATTTACGTCGGTTTCGACTTCAACCAACACATTGAGCGCGTCTTTAAAATATCCAACCAGATTTATATTCGACCAACCTGGCCGTGGTGATTTGGTGAGGTAACCGTAGGTGGGAGAACGTCGGTTTAAATCGAGTGGGCCGAAAGAAACGATACCGATTGATGCTAATTGACCAAATTCGGGGGCACTTGCAATAAAAAAATCTTTTACTGCGGCCAAGGTAATTTCAGCGGTATCAGTTGGAATATCCACACGAGCTTTAATAAACCCGCGCGAATCAGCCAGCACGCAAATAAATTTGGTCCCACCGGCTTCTACTCCGCCAAAGAGTGGCTTTTCTTGACTCATTACTACACCTTCACGAACGACTTTGCTTGAGTGTAGAACAGGATCGCCAAAGCAACCCTATTTAATGAATAAGGAGACAATTCCCATAATGCTTACGCTTAATAAACTTATGCCAAGCACACGGTAAAAGACCTTTGGATCGCCATCAACAATTTTTTGATGAAAGCGTAAACCAATTAAATGGCCGACAGTTGCACAAGGCAACAGCCAGATATGCTGCGCTAATTGCAGATCAACGCCTGCGATTAAAAACGCCGTCATTTTTATAACGACCAAAATAAACCAGAGCACGAATAAAGTATCGCGCAATTGATATTTGGCAACATGAGTTGCGTAAACAGAGATGATTAACGGCGCACCAATTAATGAAGTTCCGCTAATGTAAGCACCCAGCACCAAAAATAAATTGTCCAATAAGGGACTATTACTTTTGAAGGGTTTATTCAAAATGTAAGTCACGGAATATACGGATACGATTGTAAAAATAATTCCCGTCATCACGCTTGCAGGAATAGTTAGCAAACCAGCAACACCGATCAACTTTGGAACAATCATCACTTTCATGGTCTTTTTTAAATAAGCCCAATCAATTGTTCCCGAATCCGCATTCAAACTAATGCCCGCTAATTTCTCGGTGCGATGTTTTCTGTAATTTTGCCAAACTGTGATTGACGAAAAAAATAATAAATGTACGGCGATAATTGGCAAGTAAACTAGTGGACGATTATCCACCAATAATAAAAATGGCAATGACATAACGGCACCGCCAAAACCCAAACCGGAGCGCACAAATCCGCTCCATACGAATATTAAAGCGATCAACGCGTATTGATAAGGTAGCAACTCAGCCATTATTTACATCATCTTAAATGCGGACAGGGATTATGTGCAGGAGATTGCAAATCTGCAATTTAAAACTACGATAAATAAAAAATAAATGAAGAAATCTTTATGATGTGAGCGAGAAAGGGAAAACAAGAAAATCATCCCTGATTTTTTATTTAAAAGTTCCAATTATTTAAGAAATTTCCTCTGACGAAGACTTAAGGCCATCCAACCTAACCCCAACAATATAATAGCGGATGGCTCCGGTACTTCGACATTGCGTGGACTAGCGGTTATTTCGGAAATGCGACCTGCTACAGATGCATAAATTAAATTATCAGGTGAATCATTGGAATAAAAGTAAAGCGCTAATGCAGGGTTATCATCCCAATTTTCATAAACTTTTCCATCGTCATGCCAAGTAAAATCCTGAATCAAACTGTTTCCATTAACGTAGGGAATAATTGTGTCTAAAAATGATATTCCTCCAAGCTGATAAATAGAATAACTTCCATTGGTGGCCGCAACGTCTTTACGAATACCAAAATATTCCTGATTAAAATCGTGTATGCCGGTATATCCATTAACATCTGCAATATTATGCATTTCCCACACATCACTTTGTGTAAAACCTGCAGGAATATCCGCAGGGTTTAATGTTTTTCCATCGACATTGAATGTTACTCCAAGCCAATTAGTATTTTCCGTGAAACGCCACTGCCCTGTAGTTCCCATGTTTGCAGGCGCTAAATCTGTGTCGTACCAAAAACTGCCGGATAGACTTCCTCCTAGCAAATCGTCACTAAAAAAATTCTCATAGTAGGGATTATTGAAGTCGCCATTATCGCCTACCGAAAAAACAGTCCCTTTGAAAGTGCCGTCAATAATTACTGCATGTGCATTTAGTGAAAAACCGACAACGACAATCGATAAAAAATTTCGAAAAAAGTGTTTTTTGTTCATAGCGCGTCTCCATCAATCATATGTGAAAGAAATCCTGTTGAAACTATGTCACTCAACAAATATATGCTCATGTGGATAGGGTAAATAGTCGCCAACACGTTCTTAGGCGCCACAATTTTCAATTAAGCAAAAAGTATGAAGGTGATTGCTCGGACTGAACTTGGAAGTTATGTGCCAGTCAATCCTTGCATGATGCAATTAGCCCAATGTGCATCAACTATTACATCAAAGATAAGAGGATTTTTTATGACCAGAAGCCTATCGCGTTTATTGACTGCCATGACTTGCGCTGCTTCATTGAGTGTTTATGCTGCCTACGCTGCGGACGAGTCCGACACGCGTCGCCCGCCGCAAGGTAAACCTCATGCGCCGCCACAAGCTGCTATTGATGCTTGCAAAGGCCTGACTGAGAAAACGACTTGTCAATTTAACGGACGCAATAACGAAGCGGTTAGCGGTACTTGTGCTTTGCCACCCTCAAATGCGGAATCGACCGAGTTATCCTGCCGCCCGGAACGCCGCGGAAAAGATGATCACGCTGATCATGCGGATAAAACAAACTAACTCAATCACTTTATAACCGGCGGCGCAGTGCGCCGCAGGCTTTAATCCCTCACAGATTTCAGAAAACCCGCAAGCCTTCCCTTTTCACACTATTCCTATATATTGCCGATCCACCATTTAAGTTGTTCCTCTGCAATACGATTCGGTAATACTTGTGACTTCAGCTGCTCAAAACTCATCCCCCAGCATCATCACTCAAACCCTGCGCGAATGGAAAATACTCGCGGTACTTGGCTTGCCGATAATGGTGGCGCAGCTGGCGCAAATGGCTAACGGTGTTGTCGATACTATGATGGCAGGTCATGCCAGCGCGCGGGATTTAGCGGCCGTTGGCATAGGAACTGGAATTTGGGGGCCGGTGCTGCTGTTTTTTATTGGTTTGTTGAGCGCTCTACAACCGCTTGTTTCGGGGCATCGCGGCGCGGAAAATTTCTCGCGCATAATGCCAATCACCTGGCAGGGGTTGTACATCGCTTTTATGGGGTCGATAGTCATGGCCGCTATTCTTACGCATGTGCGGCCCATTTTTGTGTTGCTGGGATTGGAAGCCGAAACAACCGATATCGCCCAAGGGTATTTAGATGCGCTCGCTTGGGGAATTCCAGCAGTTCTCTTGCTCAATTCATTGCGCGGCCTTACCGATGGCATGGGCCATACGCGCATCGTTATGGCGTTTTCGCTGGTCAGCACAATAATAAATGTTCCGTTTAATTATCTATTTATTTTCGGCTTTTCAATCGGCGAATGGCATGTTGCGCCTATGGGCGGCGTTGGTTGCGGTTGGGCGACAGCTGCATCCAATTGGATTGCCGTAATCGCTTTATTAATTTATTTAAATCGCAGCGCAGACTACAAAAAATTTCATTTGATTGGCGATTGGGTAAAACCTGATTGGGCTGAGATTAAACACATCCTGCATCTGGGTTTACCGATTGGTTTTGCCATGTTTGTAGAAGTCAGTATGTTCTGCATGATTGCATTATTTTTATCGCCACTTGGCCCCACGGTAATTGCAGGTCACCAAATTGTTCTCAACGCAATTTCATTATTTTTTATGGTGCCACTCAGCTTGGGCATGGCAATTACCTTGCGCGTTAGTTTTTTAGTAGGCGCGGAAGAACATTTCAAAGCGCGATTACTAGCACGCAGTGCGATTTTTTTAGGGCTGGGAATTGCCTGTGTTAATGCACCTATTTTATTTTTTGGCAGCGATTGGATCGCCGCGCTCTACACACGGGAGAGTGATGTAAAAGCCATCGCCATCCAACTTTTTGCATTGGGTGCAATTTTTCAAATTGCCGACGTAACCCAAGTCACCATGATTAATGTACTGCGCGGTTACAAAGATACGAAAATCCCGATGTTCATTATGTTGTTTTCATTCTGGTGTGTGTGCCTGCCACTCGGTTATGTTTTAACCTTTAAAAATTGGCTACATGCACCTATGGGCGCGGCCGGCTTTTGGATGGCGCTCATCGTGGGCCTCGCCTGCGCCGCCTGTTTACTCACCTATCGCGTGTTTAATTTTAAGCCGCGTTAGTCAGGTTTACTGACTTTATATCGCGCTAGCTAGATTTTTAAAATCCCCTTATAGTCGAGCGGTTTTCAATGGCACGATTGAAAATCCTGTCATTGCTTACACACACGGATTTACCAAATTAGCGACAGTTATACAGGGGCTTTTTATGAAAAAGTACGTAGCGGAATCGTTTGGAACGTTTTGGTTAGTGCTCGGCGGGTGCGGCAGTGCAGTATTGGCAGCAGCTTTTCCCGGGGTTGGAATTGGTTTACTTGGAGTTTCACTCGCATTTGGTTTAACAGTCTTAACGATGGCATTTGCTATCGGCCATATCTCCGGTTGCCACTTGAACCCGGCAGTTTCCATCGGGCTTTGGGCTGGCGGTCGTTTTCCTGCAAAACAATTATTACCCTACATTATTGCGCAAGTTGTTGGCGGCGTAATTGCTGGCGCAGTGCTCTTTGCGATTGCGAGCGGCAAAGCAGGCTTCGACGTCTCAGCAGGTTTTGCTTCCAATGGCTTTGGTTCGCATTCCCCCGGTGGTTATTCAATGCATGCGGCGCTTATCAGCGAAGTTGTTATGACCATGATGTTTTTGATTGTCATCATGGGCGCTACTGATAAGCGCGCACCACAAAATCTTGCGCCAATCGCGATTGGGTTGTGCCTCACGCTAATTCATTTAATCAGTATTCCCGTAACCAACACATCGGTTAACCCGGCACGCAGTACAGCTGTTGCCGTGTTTGTGGGTGATTGGGCAATCTCCCAATTATGGTTGTTTTGGGTGGCGCCGATTATTGGAGCGGTACTTGGAGCAAGTATCTACAAATATATTGGCAGTGAGAAAGGTTAATAAAACTTAAATCGGGCTGATACCTACCTAAACGCATCAGCCCGATTTATCAGGAATTTTATATCCAAGCTCTGTATTTAAGAGCGCATGAATAACTCTGTTAAAACCGCAATCACCTCGCTCATCAAACACGTTATTCCAAGGCTATTTATTGCTTTTGCCATAATATGATGTTTAGATAACGAGCAACTTTAGTCATGTTAATCAAATAGTTAAATATCATTACGGGATTACGTTATCACTTCAACATCACCACCAAAACCCGTTCGCGAACCTAGCCCGGTTTTGTCTGCATTGCGTTCAAGCACGAAAGACAGACACAGCATTCTCGATGCCGCCATGCCGTTGGCAAAGCCGGAAGCTGCATGGGCCGACTATATCGAGCACCTGCAAATTCTTGCTATTTGGCTCACACCACTCGAACACTGGTTGCGCAGTTTCAGTGATGGCCCACAAAACGCGAAGGCTTTTGATTTTATCTGTTACAGTGATTCAATCCTGCAAGACTTAGGCGACGATCACAGACCGCCGACCAACCAGTTATCTCAACCGATAAGCTGGCCACAACGAGATAACGCGGCATACCGATGGGGAATTGCCTACGTTATTGAAGGTTCTCAGCTGGGAGGGGAATTCCTCTACAAGCGCTTATCGGTTAGACTCGCACCTCATAAATTACAGTATTTACAGAGTAAACAACCTGGGCGCTGGCCAACTTTTCTACAGGCAATTGCTGTAGCAGTGACTACCCCTGAGGACATCGAAAGCGCTTGCGCTGGTGCAGTGGATGCATTTGATGCGTTATTACAGCAGCTCCCTGTACGAGTATAAAAAGTATGGTTCATCCGCAAGCCTTAGCACCAACTCTTGAAAATTGTGCCAGTGAGCCAATTCATATCCCCGGTTCAATTCAACCTCACGGTGCCATGTTGGTGCTAAATGAAGTCTTGAATATTACTGGGTGGAGTGCCAATTTTTTCTCGGTTCTGGGATTTGAACCTGTCCTCAATTCAGCAGCTAATTCTCTTGGCCTTGATGCTGAAATTCACAGTGCGATTGAAGATATTCGTCTCTCTATAGAAAACGGGGAAGCATCGCCGATTGCCTTAGAAACTCGCCGTCAAAATACGCTGTTTGATGTTGTGATTCACGCTCATCTTTACCGTATTATTATTGAATTCGAACGCCGCGAATTACCGTCCGATGAGGTTGCCAGTTTTGCCCTCAAAGCACATCGCGCTATCGATCGTCTGAAACGTCAGAAGTCTGTTAACTCCTTGTTGCAAATCGCCGTTGAAGAAGTTCAAAAACTTACCGGTTTCGATCGCGTTATGGCTTACATTTTTCGCCACGATGATAGTGGTGACGTAGTGGCAGAACAACGCAGAGAAGATCTGGACGTTTACCTTGGGCGACGCTATCCCGCCAGCGATATTCCCTCACAA
>Ga0247741_1001224_pt1 | contig 14238 bp, 25 predicted proteins | sample UWRJL213509R2_FD_180945 | JGI IMG/M metagenome (GOLD analysis project Ga0247741, IMG submission 180945) | Plant litter microbial communities from Arlington Agricultural Research Station in Wisconsin, United States - UWRJ-L213-509R-2 | ecosystem: Environmental > Terrestrial > Plant litter >... | reverse complement strand
GAACGGCATGCGACTGCGTGTGTACCGGCACGACCTGTGCGGGTGGATAGAGAGGTTTGTAGTCCATGGGTAAGTTCCAATTCTATGATCGTGTCGTGGTTCGAGAGGCTGTCCGCGTCAACAACGGCATGCAGATCGCCGGGTTGATCGGGCAGGTCGTGCAGATCCTCCCGAACGAGAAGCACCCGACGCTGCTGAAGTATGTAGTCCGGCTGAGCGTTCCGGCGACTTACGAGACGCCGAAAACTCAGGCTGATCGGGAGTTTTATGCCCGCGACCTGAGAGCGTACGATCGAGCTACTGACGATAAGTGGCACCACGTCTCGATGCAGTTCGCCGTGCGAGTGCCCGGGGACGAGTCCTCCAAGGAGACCTATGAGCACGTTCAGGCGCTACTGCAGAGCATGCCGGATGGATATCCAGAGGGCTACATCGTCCACGTCTCGGGGCAGACCTCGCGAGTGAATGAGCCGACCGATGGCTGATCGGCGGCAGAACCTCCCTACCGTCCCGGAGGACCAGCTCAAGCACTGCATCGAGTGTGGTAAGCTCCTTCGCCCTCTCGGCACGCTCAAGGCTCAGTATCCCAACACCACTACGGCCGGAGCTCGAGGGCTGTGCGTTACGGACTATGAGCGCCGACTGAAGAACGAGCGTCGCAATGGTGCCGCCCGCCCTCGGAAGCCGCGCCGTACCGACGGCAAGCAGCACGCTCGAGGGTATGACTTTGAGCCCGCGCCCACCCTGATTCCGCAGTCCGACCCTCGCTCCAAGGAGCAGATTCTCGCGGCGGGCAACCTCGCCCTCGGCGCCAAGGCGTATGGTCTGACCGCTGAGCAGACCGTCGAGCTGCTGAAGATGCTCGGATTGTGGTGGCGTCCAGGAGAGGCCTTCGACTCGAGCTATCTGCTCAACCTTCCACAATACAAGCTCTAGGAGTACCCAGAATGCCCCGCTACATACACGTCCATCCTCCAATCCCAACCGAATTCACACGCAAATTCTCGGATGCATCCTGGGCTCGACTGCGTAGATCACGGGGCGGTCCGACTGAGCGGAGCGGCAGAGTGCTCCGACTGAGGGCGAGATTGGCCCAGATGCGTCGCCGGAATCATGGCAGCCCGTTCATCCAGACTAAGAACTCATTGTTTCCGCACCTCTCGCCGGTGAAATGGCCGAGCCGAACGTCCCGGGGCGAGAGGGTAAGGAGCAAGATGCCTTCCTCAGTCGCTCAGTTTTCACAGTTGGAACGGAGGCTCTTCCGGTAGAAATTGCGTGACTGAGGGAGCGAGCTCAGTTGGCCTCGCTCCGGATTGAGGGACAACTGAGGCAAAACTGAGGCGACTGAGGGAAGCAGAAATCTTCGGCGGGTCGCGGAGAGGTCGGTCGGTTCGGTCGTTCTCGGTGGTCGTCGTTGTAGAGCGTTTTGAGCCGACCTTCAGAGTAGAGAGAGTAACTAGATCATCCAGATAGAAGTATTTAGTTAGGGTGATATAGAGAGTGATTTCTGGGGAGAGCGGACTGAAATTCGGATTCTCTGTGGATCGCGTAAGATAGAACTCAGCTGCTCGGCAACGGGTCGGGCGGCTGAGTTGAGAAGAGTGAATCGTGTCCACAGGATCATTAAGTAAGGCGTCCACCTATGAGCAGACATTCGGTACAAGGCATCGTGGACCGGGTCGTCCTTCGAAAGATGCTGGAGATGGAGACGTTCTATTTCCAGCTGGAGACGAACATCCTGTTCTCGTTCGGGTGGCACAGCGTCGTGCGTATGCCGTTGTCCATGAGGAGAATCGTGAGCGGCTCAGTCGGCTCTTCGCTGAGGAGCTCAAGGTGCTCAAGCGACGTGGGCTTGAGACCGTTGCTGCCGACAGCGGAGTTCGACTGGCCGATGACGACGCCAATGTGGGCGGTGCGGTTGATTCTCGCGTTGGAGGTGCCTGATGTCGTCGTTTAGCGGTGGGCGGTCACAGGATCGCTACGGGCATCTCGAAGGTGCGCCGACTCAGTTCGGCGGTGGCGCTGGAGATCCACAGTATGACGATACCGGTGCGGATGTGCCGATGACGGTGGGGCAGCGCGCTCGTGTACTGAGGATGGTCGGGATTGCCGATCTCGACACGACGACTGCCGACTCGCCCGTGACGGCGCTGTCTCCTCTGCAGGAGAAGTACCTCACCGATGAGCAGAAGTTCAAGGAGCTCGGCGGCGTCAAGCGTCAGCTCCGTGAGCGCATCGAGCAGATGACGAACGGGTATGCCGAGCATGCCACACACGAGAGCACGAGGGTGGACTGATGATGATTACGGACGAGGTCGTCAACGGGCATCTGTCTTCATTCTGGAACGTGATGGACTTGCAGTCTGTCGTGGATCAGGACTGGACAGCTGCTGTGTTCCAGGGTCGTGGTCGTACGCCGTATGAGGCGGTGTACATCGGGTTCATCGGAGTGAACGACAACGGATCCATCTACTGGGTGTCTGTTCCGAACAACGCTCCAGAGCAGGATCGTCATCGCAGATTCGAGGTCAGCGGGATTGAGGTTGCGTCCGTGCTGAAGAAGGTGTCGGACGAGTATCCTGCTGCTCGGCTGAAGGCACTCTGGCACAGTCATTACGTGAGCGAGGAGCCCTCGACAGTAGATGTCGAGTTCTTCCCTGGAATCATGTTTGATGTGGGGATTGTCTACCACGCACCCTCGGGTCGCTCAACTTTCTACAATGCAGATGGAGTTATTTAAGTTGGTTGCCTTACTCTCGACACGTATTCAGGAGGAACTGAGCTGATGGCTACTGACAAGAAATATCGTCGTCGAGTCACTGTCGACATTCCTGATCGCCTCGACATGCTCATGGACGGTCGACTCACTGTCGACGATCTCGACGACGAGGAGATCACTCGTGGCCAGCTGAGGAACGTTCACGGCGACTTCAGGGGGCGTCCACCCGGCATGATCCCGAGAGCGTTTCTCGACGCAGTCCGAATCAAGCGCCAACAGATCTGGAACGAGCAGATGGAGGGGATGGTCGTCGTGGCCAACCAGACGCTGCTTGAGGTGATGGAGGCTCGCTCAGCGGGCGTGTTCGGCGTGAACGACACGGCCCGCATGAACGCGGCCAAGTTCGTCATCGAGCGCGCTCAGGGCAAGACGCCCGAGAACGTCAACGTCAAGGCCGAAGTCAAGACGACTTGGGAACAGGGCATGGAAGACGTCATGGTCGAGATCGTCTATGACGAAGACATGAAGGAGATTGAGCAGTAATGGCCGTCGTCGAGGTCGGATTCATACGCCATACCAAAGAGCATGTGATTCTCGCCTCATATCCAGACGGAGAACCTTATGGGCGGATCATCTGTCGTGAGTGTTCGGGAAGCGGATGGTGGGACTATGCCCCATACGCTGTGGAAGGCGCACCTTGCGTCGACTGTAAGGGACAAGGAAGAGTTTGGGTGGGTCTGATATGAGAGCTCGATGGATGATTGCGTATCGCGCTTGGAAGTGTAATGTGCTCGGTCTGCATCCGCAGTCGGCCATGATTGCTGGGAGTGCTGGTTCGGCTCGCGCTGAGTGGTCGTGGTGCACGTCCTGTCGGCGCTGGATCCGGAACTACTGACGAAGTAGCGGTAGCCCCAAAAGAGGGGTAAGGTTCTCTCAATATCCGAATTACGCAAGGAGCAACAAATGGCCATGAGTGCCGAAGAGCATGTCGCCTGGATCTACAGGAAGCACACGACCGACGAGCTCAAACGTAGACTCGCAACTGCAGAGGCTATCAAGGGCGACCTTGGTGCCGGGGCAGAGAGCGTCAAGGCGAACCTCAGATCTGAGATAGCTCGTCGAGAGCGTGAAGGCGTTGCGTCTTCGATCTCTGATCCCGTTCTCAGAGGCACGCTGCACTTCGACTCGGAGAAGCCGGAAGGCAACTACTTCGAGCCGGACACCCTTGGCGAGAAGATCCACGCCGATATCGTCAACTGGGCTGGTGAGAAGGTTGAGTCGGAGAATCCGCTCAAAGGCAGAACCATTGCCATCGAGACCATTCGCGGTCACGAGCAGGAAGCCATTGCTCGTGTTCAGGCTGCAGTGAACGCGAACCCTCGCACCTTCAAGGAGCCGGGCGTGTACCGCGAGAACGAGGACGGCACATGGGAGAAGGCCGAGCCCAAGCCGTTCGAGAAGTTCGAGCAGAAGCCCAAGTGGGAGCTCGATCTTCGTTCGTACTTCATCGGCATGGTCGTCTCAGGTGTATTGTTGGCCTTGATTGCGTTGGTGCGCTGATGGACAAGAAGGCTCCCAACTTCACCTCTGACGACGTGAAGCTCGCACAGGTGAAGGGACGCTACACGCCCGTGCTTGTGCGCAGGATCCACAACGTTCCCGAGACTCCCAAGGGCGTCATGGGGCCGACCCATACTCTCGACGACTCCTGCTGGTGCCGTCCCGTCTACAAGGAAGTGAAGTGATGAAGGTATTCCTCGACATCAACGAGACTCTGGAGGCTGCGGCCTTCCCGACGATCATCCTGACTCAAGACAGCAAGGGGCTGCACGTGCTGGGAGAAGGCTTCCCGGCGAACGACGCCGGTGCTGAGCTCGTTGGAGAGATCCTCCGTGACGCCGGTAAGGGCATCCTGCATCAGCTCAAGCAGAAGCGCGTCGACGCTTCTCTCGATCCTCTCGAGTCAGCCGCGTTCCGAGCTCTCGACGAGAACCCTCCAGGAGAGAACGTCACTCGCGTCGAGACGACGGACGAGCTCGGACGTGCCGTGATTCAGGGTCTTCGGGTCATGCAAGGATTCGAGCGTCGTTACGACGCGGTCGTTCGAAACTCGAGCGACCCGGCGTTGTTGGAGGCGTCCGTGCGTTACGCAGCGGGGCTGGCTACTGAAGCCGACATGAAGCTGATCAAGGACTCGCTCGCGTCGGAAGCTCGACAGAACGAGATCTCCGACCTTGTTCACAACGCTCGTATCGTCGGCACGAGCACTCCTGGTCAGCGCCCCGCATTCAAGCCCGAGGCGCTGAGCTGATGGGTACGTCGTTCAACTATGGGACTTGTCAGTCGTGCGGACAGTCGATCGTGATCGGCTCGGACGGTCTGATCAATCATCATGTCCTCTCCGAGCCGAATTTCCCGACGTGCCCCGGTGCACTGAAGGTGCCTCTGGAGGGCGTGCTTCCCGAAGTCGAGATGGACGAGCCTTCCGAGATCAAGACTTGGGGAATATCATTCCATCCAAGAGGGGTACTTCCTGGAGACAAGCGAATCAAGGCCACCGAGTGGTACGTCGTGGACGGCGTGCTCACGTTCACCGGAGGTAAGCAGGACGAGATGTTCACGCTCGCGAATGTCGTGACATGGTGCGAGGTGGAAGACTGATGCGCAAGCTAGGAGTTGCAGCTGCGGTACTCGCGGCGCTGATGCTGAGCGCTTGCTCGAACGCGTCTGGACATGGCGAAGTCATCAACAAGGACTACACGCCCGGCTACACGACGTTCATCCTGTCCGGCAAGGTCATGGTGCCAATGTACAATCCGCCGTCGTGGCAGATGGACGTGTACGAGAACGAGGATGACCACGGATGGGTGTCTGTCGACGAGACCACCTATCATCAGTACGAGATCGGAGATGAGTTCCCGTGATCTGGCACTGGTTGGTACTCCATCACACGATCCGCCGCGTTCAGGACACGGATGGCACGTTCGGCGTTGGCGTGAAGACCGTCCCGCTGAAGTGCTCTTGTGGAAAGATCTGGTACATCGGATGATCGAGCCGAATGGAGAACCTATTGAGTTCGACCTTCTCCGCGAGATGTTCAAAGACACGTTCGCTAGGATCAAGAGGCTCTGGATGCCGAAACCGTGGAAGGTTCTAGAGGATGGCTTCATTCACGTCACGATCAAGCAGCTTCCCGAGGTCATGGACGAGACGCCCATCTTCATGCAGACGGTGCGTGAGCACAACGGTCGCCTGTGGCGCCGTTCGGACGAGGGGCGGCGTGAGCTCGCCGACATGCGCCTGAGGGCGAGTGTGTCGTTCGCGGCTCAGATCAAGCACACCGACTCTCCACTTGTGTTCGTCAGAGCGGGGCGTGAGATTCGATGAGCATCCAGGACATCCCGATTCCAGAAGAGTTGTGCGGCATTCGAGGATGCACCCTGACTCCGCACAACCCGTTCATTCCGCACACTTGGGAGAAGTGATGGCTACGTCGAAGCTCACTCATGGCAATCTACTCGCGTTGGCTTGCATGGCTGGAGGGATGGACGCGCCTCGTGCTGCGCAGTCGCTCAACATCTCAGAGTCTGCACTGAAGGCCAGACTCAAGGAGGCTGCTGACCTGTACCGAAAGCGTGGAATTCGGATTAACAGCATCATCGACACGATCCGGGCTGCGGAAGCCGAGGGCGCACTCGTCGCACCGCGTAGGCTTAGGTTCCCCACCGAGATAGGAACACCATGATTGACAGCGAACGCCTAGCCGAGGCACGAGCCAACCTCGAGAAGGCTATGCAGGAGTTCACTCAGGCCTATCACGACGAGTACACGACCGAAGACGAGGAGTCGTTCGGACAGTCTGTGTTCATGTCGGGCTGGGTTGGCTATGCCGAGTATGTCACCTCGAACTACGTCCAGAACGACAAGTCGGCGTCGTGCGTGGCTGTTCCTGAGGCTCAGCACTTCTCGATGAGTCGTGGCCTGTTCGAGAACGGCACAGATAGGTTCCGACGCTGATGGGACAGATCAGCTTAGACACGAACGTCCGGAAGGCGATCTCTCAGACGAAGATCTTCGACCGGGTTGGGTATGGCCCTCACGCCGTCCAGCGCCAGTTGCACGTTGCGAAGCGAGACCATCGCTTCCGAGTGCTTCCCGCTGGACGGCGTACTGGCAAGTCCACTGCAGGCGGGCATGAGCTGACTACAGCCGCCCACGTTGCCCACGCAGTCCGGAACAGTCTCGAGCCCAAGGGTAAGCGCCACGAGTACTGGATCGTCGGGCCGGAGTACACTGACGCCGAGAAGGAGTTCCGCGTCCTGTACAACGACATCACTCGTCTCGGGATGCCCATGGACAAGCCGGGCACGTACTACGACGCCGTCGGCGGTAACATGCACCTGTCGATGTGGGGTGGACGATTCCTCGTCCATGCGAAGTCGGCCAAGTACCCCGGCACGCTCGTCGGTGAAGGTCTCATGGGCCTGATCATGGCGGAGGCTGCGAAGCTCAAGCCGAACGTCTGGACCAAGTACTGTCGCCCGATGCTCGCTGACTATGCCCGCGAGAAGTCGTGGGCACTGTTCTCGACAACCCCTGAAGGTAAGAACTGGCTCTACGACCAGTTCATGCGTGGACAGTCGACGGACGTGTTGGACGATCAGTGGTGGTCGCTGCGCATGCCCAGCTGGTCGAACGACATCCTGTTCCCTGGAGGACGGCAAGACCCCGAAATCCTCGAGATGGAACGGGACATGACCGAGGAGAAGTTCAAGCAGGAGATCGGAGCCGAGTTCACGGAGTTTGTCGGTCGAGTGTTCAAGCGCTTCAACGAGGAAGACCACGTCCGTAATCTGAGTTACGATCCTCGCTGGCCTCTGTTCATCGCACAGGACGCCGGATTCTCGAACCCGTCCGTGGCGCTGTTCGTGCAGGTCGACGTGTTCAACAACGTCCGTGTCATCGCGGAGTACTACCAGACGCATCGCCAGCCTGGAGAGTTCGCGGCTGACGTGTGGGAGGATCCGCGCCTCGGGCCGTTGGCTCGCGCAGCCTCACTGCTGTACCCCGATCCCGCCGATCCAGGAACAGCTGCGACCATCGCCGACAAGTGGCAAGTCAAGTCCATGGGTGGCACAGGTGGTGAGCTGAACGACCGTCTCGACCTGATCCGTCGGTGGCTGAAGCCCGACCCGATCCTCGCACATCTCGAGGACGGCGACCCTGAGAAGATTCCGAAGATGCTGATCGACCGGAGTTGCGTCAATCTCATCCGCGAGATGAACGACTATCGCTATCCAGAGACTCGAGAAGAGGCTTCGGGCAACCGGAACGCCTCCGAGCACCCTCTCAAGAAGGACGACCACACCCCTGAGGCGCTCGGTCGATTCTTCGTGGGACACTTCGGACACGACGAGCTCCCCAACGAACAGGCCACCCAGTCCGAGGCCGTATACGGGTAAGGTTCTCTCATGGCCGACATGACGAGCAACTACGACTTCAGAGTCCGCACTGGGGAGACCACTGCGGTATCTCTCGCCATCGACATCGAGGGCGTCCCGATGAACCTGTCGGGATACGACGCAGTCCTCGTCGTGAAGAAAGACCCCTCGACTCCAGTGCTCCTGAAGCTCGAAGCTCCCGCCGAGATCACGCTCGGCGGGGCGGATGGCTCGGTCGAGCTCAAGTTCGTCGTGGAAGACCTCTCTGGAGAGTTCCGCTACCAGCTGGACCTGATCTCGCCCAGCGGCGACCATCTGCCGCTGCTCTTCGGGGCGTTCAACGTGTGGAAGGGTCTGATCTAGCCATGCGCGTGACGATTACCACCGCCGATCAGCCACGGGTTGTGGCCTACGCCAGCCATACGCGTGTTTCTATCGCCCCGGTGACCGTAGGGGTGACCTTGGCCCGCGTAGGCCCGCAGGGACCAGCCGGGGCTGGCGCTGACGCTGCCCTGCTCGCTCACATCAATGCCGCCGAGCCCCATCCCGCGTACGACCACAACATGGATCTGAACACCTACTTCGAGAATGGACTATCGCTATGACTCTTGAGGCCACCTTACGCGGGATCGTCACGCGGATCGGCACCCAGTTCAACACCCTCCGCACGGAGATCCTCGGGATCACCGGCCTGAAGGCGGATCTGACGACCACCGCCAAGGGCACGCTCGTCGCCGCCATCAACGAGGTCAAAGCGTCCGTGTCTGGAGCCGGAGCCGTCATCAACGACGTCACGCCGTCCGGGACGACTGTGTATTCGTCCAACAAGACGGCCACGGAGATCACGTCGGCTGTCGCTGCGGTGAAGTCGGACATCCTCGGAGGGGCTGGCGCCGCATACGACACCCTGAAGGAGCTCCAAGACCTGCTCGTTGCGGACGACAGCGCCGACGCGAGCTTCGTCACGGCCACCAACACAGCCCTCGGCAACCGGGTGCGGTTCGACGCGTCCCAGACGCTCACCGCCCCGCAGAAGGCTCAGGCGAACACCAACATGGGCTCGTTGTCGCTGGTCGACGCGGGAGATCTGACGGTGGACTTCGTCGCCGTGTTCAACGCAGCGCTGACGAGCTAGTCCGATGTCCGTCTCGAGCATCCTCCTCGGGTTGACGGGAGCGATGGCTGAGGCGGTGAACACGACCCGATCTCGCATTGGCTCGCTCTCCGCCCTCACCACAACCAACAAGACCAGCCTCGTGGCTGCGGTGAACGAGCTGAAGGCGTCCTCGGGCGGCGGAAGCTCAAACGTCGTCATCGGCACCGTTCAGCCGACACCCGCAACCGGCGTCCAAGTCCTCTGGATCAACACCACGGGCGGCAACACCCAACTCATCCTCGTGACTGGAGACTGACGTGACCACACAGAACCTGCTTGGCGACCTCAATTTGGAGGCGACCCAAGCCCTCGTCAGAGCGGCTGTAGAGACGCTCGCCACACGAGCTCAGGAGTCCGTAGCCTCGGGCAACATAATCGCCCTGAACGGCTATGTCGAGCTCGCCGTGAATGGCCGGAACACGGTCGCGTTCCAGGTCACGGGCACATGGGTGGCGACGCTGTCTGTGCAGGGCACCGTCGACGGCACGAACTGGATCACGCTCACGGGTAACCAGCTCATCAACGTCGGCACAGACATCCTCGCTGCGTCCATCACAACGACGAACTTCCTCGGACGAGCGAACGTCGCCGGATTCAGCAAGGTTCGAGTCACGGCTACCGCGTTCACGTCCGGTACCGCCGCAGTCACCATGCGGGCGAGCGACACCGACAACCTTGTCACGCTGAACTCTGCACTCCCGACAGGCGGTAACGTCCTCGGATCGGTCGCCGTCACATCCCTCGGAGCAATCACTCCGGGCACGGCTGCGGCCAACCTCGGGAAGCTGGAAGACAACGCGCACACCACTGGAGATGTCGGTACATTCGCACTCTCCGTGCGCAACGACAACGCGGCGACTACTCCGGCCTCGGCGAACGGCGACTATCAGCAGGTGTCGACGGACGAGAAGGGCACGACCTTCACGCGAGTGTCTCCGACGGCGAACGCCTCGACGATCACGGCCAAGACTATGGTCGCAAGCACGAACCAGACGATGCTTGCGGCGAATGCTGCTCGTCGATTCGCCTCGATCTCGAACGGGCTTGCCGCTGCGCTGCTCGTGAAGCTCGGCGCCACCGCCACCACGTCCTCGTACACCGTCAGCATCGCGGCGGGTGGATACTACGAGGTGCCCTCGGTGTACACAGGTATCATCGACGCCATCTCCACCGCTGCAGGCTCCGTCCTCGTCACCGAGATGTAAGCCATGCCTTACTTCCCGCCCGGATGGCTGTCTAATCAGGACAAGCAGCAGGGAGTCGGATTCTCGGCTGTCACTCCGTCGGCTACTATCTACAATTTCCCGTCGAACCAGCCGCTCACCCCGCCTATGCCGGGATTCGACGATCTCGGCGCGGGCTACAACATGGGATTCCTGTTCTCGGCGAACTCCGCCGGGCTCATCGCCACTGGAGTCCGATGGTATGCGCCGGTCGCGATGACGGTGACGCCGTTCCTGAACGATGGCGGCGGGACGAACCGGGCTGTAGGAGTCGCCACTGCGGTCTCAGCCGGGTGGAACTACATTCCGTTTACGACCCCGTACACGATGACATCTGGATCCGAGTATGTCGTCGGGATCACGCAGTCCACTCAGAAGTACACCTATCTTGCGAATGCCCTCGCTACGTCGTTCACGGTTGGACCACTGAGCGTCGTTGGACCGAACGCTGGTCTGCTGAGCTCGGGTTCTACGGTTGCTGCGCTGAGCGCCGCGTCCGGTCACACGAACGCTTGGTTCGGCATCGACGTGGTCGTCAGCACATAGCTAGGCGCGCCGACAGGCGATTCCGGTAGAGTTGGTTGCCTACGAGAGGAGCCAGCAATGGCCAACAAGCTACTGCCCCAGATGCCCGGTGAACTCCCCACCACGGCAACACGCAACGACTCGAATGCGGCGTATGGGCCCACCATCGCCTCCGTCGAGCAGACCCGCCCCGGAGGTCTCGGCAACGTGCCTTCCCAGAACGTCACTCCGATGCCGCTCGGCGGAGGTGCTGCACGTGGCTAAGGGCAAGCCCTCCAAGGGCACCAAGCGCGACCGTCGCCTCAAGGTCAACAAGAAGTCCCGCAAGAAGTAGCCAGAACTCGACTTCTGGAGTAAGGTTACGTCATGGCTAAATCGAAATCGATCGGCGGGCGTCGATACGCTCGCGACTCCGAAGGACAGTTCGCTACCACATCCAACGGCGGTGGCACTGCATTCGAGAACAACATCCGCAACAACCTCGCGACCGCTGTCAGCAAGCACGCAGTCAACGAGAAGGCACAAGCTGAAGCCTTCCGGAATCTGCGCACTGCGGCTGACAGTGGGAAGTCCACGACCGCGCTGAGCAAGAAGCACAGCTCAGCCGTTGCGAAGTCCGAAAAGAGCGCCGCCGCCGTGGAAGCAGCCGACTACAAGAAGCGAAGCAACGGCGTCAGCTCTGGCATCGTCAAAGGACCCAAGGTCTCGAAGTCGGGTGCTGGTAGCGATCCCAAACTCGCCCGCATCGAGCGCGCCAAGAAGGCTGGTGTCCGGGCGAGTTTGGTGGAGGTCGGAAACCGAGAGATCGGCAAGGGTCGCACCGGCGCCAATGTTCGGCTCCTGAAGGCGGCTTCCGAGTCGGCGAGCCGAGCAGCTGGCGCAACGGGTGACCTGAAGACCGCACTCCTGGAGGACGCGACGATGCTCAAGGATCTCGCGTCAAGCCATCCTCGTCCAGTCATCCAGGTCTCCAACAAGATCGCCAAGTAGCAAGGAAGCACAGCCACCATGGTCAACACCACTCTCCAGACGCCCTATGCGTCGGCAATGCCGTATGTAGCGGGCAAGCTCAACTCCTGGATGAGTGAGTACGACGCCCAGCGGACGGCAGCGTACGACCTGTACGACGACCTGTACCATTCCGCACCGAACACGGTCTCGCTCCTGCTTCGAGGCAACGACACACGCCCCATCTACATCCCAAGCTCGAAGCGGCTCATCAACACGCTCGCTCGATACGTGGGACGTGGATGGGGCGTCGTCGTCGACCCGAAGGTCGGCAGCGCCACCGAGCGCGAGGCATGCGAGGATGCATTCTCGGCGTTATTCCGACGCGAGCGCATTCTCACGCAGTTCGCCATGGGCAAGAAGGAATGGCTCCGTCGCGGCGACTGGGTCTGGTACGTCTCAGGCAACCCGAACAAGCCCGCTGGATCTCGACTGACCATCAAGTCGATCGACCCGCGCAACTACTTCAAGCTTCTCGACGAAGACGACCCCGACAAGGTGATCGGAGCGATGCTGGTCGAGGAGGATCTCGAGGACGACGGCACGACCTTCGTCCTGCGTCGTCAGCGCTGGCTGAAGCCCTCGCACCCCGACTACCCGTACGAGCTCCCGGTCGGCGAGGATGGCGAGCCGACCTTGGACGAGCCGCTCGAGATCGCCTACGACTCGGTGATCCTCGACATGGAGGACTGGGAAGACCCTCGCAAGCAGAAGATCAAGCGCACTCTCGTGCCGATGGAGCTCATCCCCGGCATCACGTCGCTTCCGCTGTACCAGATCTCGAACAACGAGCAGTCCCAGAACCCATACGGGCTGTCCGATCTCGCCGGATTAGAGTCTGTCGCAGCTGCGATCAACCAGTCGGCCACTGACGAGGACATCGCCCTCGCCATCTCAGGTCTCGGGTTGTTCGTGACGGACGGCGGCGCTCCCGTCGACGAGAACAAGAAGCGCACCCCGTGGAAGATCGGACCTCGTCGAGTGATCGAGGTCGGCGCGGGCAAGAAGTTCGAGCGGATCGCCGGGGTGACCTCGGTCGCACCGATGCAGGACCACATCAAGTTCCTCGAGAACAACTTCTACGGCCTGTCCGGAGTGAATGACATCGCCCTCGGCAAGAACTCCGCCTCAGCCAAGTCCGGCATCGCTCTCGCAATCGAGATGCAGCCCCTATTCGATACCGCAGACGAGAAGGATCTGGCGCTGAACGACGTCATGACCCAGATGATGCATGACCTCGCCACCCAGTGGTTCCCGCAGTACGAGGATCTGGACTTCTCCACGCTCTCCGTCTACACCGACACCGACCGTGGCGACCGACTGCCGTTCGACCGGGAGGCTCGCTTTACCGAGCTGACCGCGATGCTCGATGCGGGCACGATTACGGTCGACTTCTTCCTCGCCGAGATGACGACGAAATTCGGATACACCTTCCCGGCTGGCATGGCTGCGAAGGCCAAGGCGGAGTCTGCAGAGAAGATCGCCGCGTCGGATCCGTTCGGAGCTCGTGGTAACGAGGAGAAGAACGACATCGAGCAGGACAACAAGCCGGACGATGAAGTCGAGTAATGGCCGACATTCCGTTCCCGCCTGATCGCTATCCGCTGGGCGAGTATCTGACCGAGGAGCAGAAGGTCGTCTATCGAGTCAACGCGACTCTTCGGGCGACCCTGAAGCAGATCAACAGGGATCTGAAGAAGCTCGACACCGGCTCTATCTCGGGCAAGGTCACCAAGTTCCAGCTTGAGGCGCAAGCCGCCTCGATCAAGGTCGCTCTCCGCAAGGCCATGGCGACGATCGGCGACATCACGAAGCTCGGTCGCCGGGACACCGCCGCCGCCGCGTCGCTGGTCGTGTCCCGGTATGAGCAGACGCTCAGCTCACTGATCCTTACGCCTCAGCAGATGAAGGCGGTGGCCCGGTCTGAGGCCGAGCGGGCAGCGGCGGGCATCGAGGCGCTTCTGAGCAGAGAGCTCGAGTCGTACATCCCTCTGTCCGAGCAGGTCTACAAGACCAACGCCGTCATGAACGGGCAGGTCGACCGCATCGTCGCGGAGCAGCTTGCTCGTGGTGCCTCCGCAGCCCAGTTCGCCAAGGTGGTTCGAGACTACGTCAATCCTGCTACTGTCGGTGGCGCCGGGTATGCTGCGCGCCGACTGGCTCGAA
>Ga0247741_1001222_pt1 | contig 14262 bp, 17 predicted proteins | sample UWRJL213509R2_FD_180945 | JGI IMG/M metagenome (GOLD analysis project Ga0247741, IMG submission 180945) | Plant litter microbial communities from Arlington Agricultural Research Station in Wisconsin, United States - UWRJ-L213-509R-2 | ecosystem: Environmental > Terrestrial > Plant litter >... | reverse complement strand
CCCGATCCTCTCGCCGCCCGGCTCGAGGAGCAGGGGTGGGAGATCCGCCGCATCCGCGGTGTGCAGCACGACATGCACCTCGAAGATCCGAAGCGTACCTTCGAGGCGATCGCAGACGTGCTGTAGCAGCCGGCTCGGCTTCATGGCAGCGCTAGAAACCCGTGGGGCCTACGACGGCCCCGCGACTCTAGCCAGTCGCACCGCCTCGCGGATTCCCGCACGCCACGGCTGCCCGTGTCCGGGCAGAAGGGTCCGAGCGCCGGTCGCTTCCAACGCCGAGAGCGTCTGCAGGGCTTGGGCGCTGTCGGCGGTTGCGGCGCCCGAAACGATCTGCGGTCCGGTCTTGCCGGTATACGGGTCGAAGGTCACGAGCGAGTCGCCCGTCAACAGCGCTCCATGGGCGGCGAAGTGAAGAGCGCAATGCCCGAACGTGTGGCCGGGGGTGAAGACGACCCTGGGGCGGCCCGGCACCTTCAGCGCGTCTCCGGCGCCGAAGTGCTCGAGCCCGACGACCCCCTTCACGTTCAGCGCCCCCGCCGCTGCCATGCGTCCGATCACCGGGACGGCCGCGGGGTACCGCACGGGGTAAGCGAGGCGCGAACGCTCGTGCGCGTATCGGTACGGGTGCGCCGCGATATAGGTCTCGAGCGGATGCGCCAGAACCGGCACCGACCACTCGGCCTGCGCGCGCGCGGCGAAACCGAGGTGGTCGAAGTGCGCGTGGGTGAGAACGACCGCCCGCACGTCGGAAGGCCGCCGTCCGATCGCCGTGATCGCTGTGAGCACGAACTTCCACGTCGCCGGAAACGCCGTGTCGACGACGGTCACACCGTCGTCGTCCTCGACGAGGTAGCAGTTCACGTAGGCGTGTTGCAGGCGGTGCACCCCGCGAACGACGTTACGGGTGAAGCGGGTCGCGGCCTCGGTCGGAGCATGACTGCCAGTGTCCATCTGGGCACTATCGACCCACCTCTCGCGGGCGTCAAGCCCCCAGTATCCGCGTCGCGAGGCGTGCCTAGCGTGGACGGTATCCGGCCGTAAAACTGCGGCAGGACATCCACACCGCATAGGAGTACACGTGTTCTTCCATCGTCAGGAATTGCAATTCACGCCGCCGCCCACCCACCCCGACGAGCGTTTCCACGGCACCACCCCGAAGCCCAACCTCGTCGAAAAGGCGGCCGGTGTCATCAAAGACGCGGGCACCGCGAAGTAGCACGACATGTTCACGGAATCGGTAGGGATCGGGCATGCCGCCGACGGCGTCGTCGTGGTCGCCGTCGCCCCGCTGCTCTGGGCCGTCTACGATTCCGGCGGGCCAGGCGCCGACGCGGCGATCGGGCTAATCGACTCCGATGGCGCCCGGTTCCGCGTCGGCCTGTCCGGCGACGACCGCGAGCCGTATACGTTCTCCAGTCTGCGCGAGTGTTCAGAGTGGTTCGCCGAGTACCTGTCTGCGCTGTCGCTCGGGTGTTCCCGCGGCGACGGCTTTCCCATCGTCCGCTGACCGGCGGTCGATCCACAGCGTCGCGGGCCAACCCTGCCTTCCAGCGCCACGAGTCGCGGCGATACCGCCAGCCGCTGCATAACGCAAGCCATCCGCGCGCGATTTCCGGCATCCCCTAGCCTCATAGCCACGCGGATCTTTCGCCCGATGTTGATCCTTGTCGAAACCGGAGGATCACCTGCTCTACGGCGCTCAGCGGTTACCGATCGCCCACACTCGCCGCACAGGGGAGACGTGCCGGCGATTTCTGGCGCGCCCGCCCCGTCGCCGCCAGCCCCGGGGTTCCATCCGCCCAAACCACACGCGGCCGTGCAGTCATCGCGACCTCCCGAACCCGAAGAAAGTTGCGATCGCATGGGCACACTGAAGTACGACGGCACCACGGTGGAGTTTCCCGACCTCGTGCTCGCCCACGTGGAGGTCGTGGTCATCCAGAAGCTCCGCAGACAGGAAGCGTTCTTCCTGTCATGGCACGAGTCGGCGGCCGGGGGCGGCCGCACCGGAATCTGGGTGCATCCGCACGCGCTGCTCACCTTCCACTACACGAGCAATGCGCCGGCGCAGATCGACAGGGCCTGGATCGAGCGGCTCGCGGTCGCCGCCAGCTCGGCGCCGGGAATGTTCGTCACCGACGCCGAGGGCCGACCCCTCCCGTCCTCGGACGACGAAGGAGTCGGGTGACCCGGCGACGCGTCCCACGATCCGGCATTTCCGACCACGCACACCGGGCTACCCGCCCTCACACCGAAAGCAGCACCACATGGGGAAGCTCCTGTACAGCAGCGGCGCGATAGAAATCGATTTCGAAGACCGGGCACTAGCCCACATCCAGCTCGTCATCAGCGCCAAGCTGCGGCGCGGCGAGAAGTTCTTCTTCTCCTGGCAAGACAACGCGAGCGTCGGCAGCGGCCGTTCGTCGATCTGGCTCGAACAGTCGATTCCGTTGTACTTCAAGTTCTCGGGTTCGCGCCCGGTGCAGATCAACAGGGACTGGCTCGACGCGTTGATCGCCACCGCCAACTCGAACACCGGGCTGGCCTTTCTGCCCGAACCCGGCGCGGGTGCCGGCATGACCCCGTTGCCCAAGAGCCACGTGTGAGGCCCCCTGTGTCGTTCTCGACGACCTGTCAACCCTTTGGCCTACCGCTGCACTCGCTCTCTACGTTGGAAGAATGAAGCACCTCACCTACGCCGACCAGTCCGTGCTCATCGGAGACGAAGCCGCCGACATCCTCATCCGGTTCTCAGCGCTCCTTGCCGAGAAGGGCCACGCCGACGCTGTCTCGCTCAATGTCCTCGGCAACGAGGGCGACGCGATCGTGGCGAGCTTCGTCTTGGGCAGCGGAACCAACCTGATGGCCGCCAGCACCAACTCGACCATCCCCGAGCCCGACAACACCGAGGGCATCGACTATATGAACGCGAAGATACGGCTGCTGACCTCGTCGCACACGGCGGAACCCAGCAGCGAGGCCTGGCCGGCCGCGGAGGAGTTCGACACCCACCTCGAGTAACGCTGCGCCGCTCACCGATCGGCGCGGCGCTCCACCTTCCGCACCTCGGGAATGGCCCGTTCGCCGGGGGTGTGCGCCCACTGCGCGGCGTTCGCCAGCACGCGCTGGATCTGCGGGTAGTGATAGATCGGATACGCCTGGTCGCCGGGGCTGAAGTAGAAGATGCGGCCTCGCCCACGCACGAACGTCATGCCGGAACGGAATGCCTCGCCGCCGTCGTGGGCGCTGACGAAGACGAGCTCGTCGGGCGCCGGCACGTCGAAGAACTCGCCGTAGGTCTCGTGCCGGTCGAGCACGAGCGGCATCGCGACACCCGCGGCGATCGGATGCGACGGAGCGACGGTCCAGACGACCTCGCGGTCGCCGTCGTTGCGCCAGGCGAGCGAGCAGGTCGTGCCCATCAGCCGGATGAACGGCTTGGAGAAGTGCCCCGAGTGCAGCACCACGAGACCCATGCCGGCGAGCACGTGACGCTGCACGCGGTCGACGATCTCCTCGGCGACCTGGTCGTGGGCGATGTGGCCCCACCAGATCAAGACGTCGGTCGCCGCGAGCACCTCTTCGCTCAGCCCGTGCTCGGCATCGGCGAGCGTGGCGGTGCCGACGACGACGCGGTCTCCGAGGATGTCGCGCAAGCCGCCGGCGATCGCCCCGTGGATGCCCTCGGGGTAGATCTCGGCGATCTCGGGCTGCGTGGTCTCGTGCACGTTCTCGTTCCACACCGTGACGCGGGTCGCTCGGGCGGTCATGGCCGTTCTCCTCTGATGAATCGTTCGTGCAGGTCGAGGCTCAACGCCGCGGTCCAGCTGAAGTCCAGTGTGCCGCGCGGATCGCCCGTGTGCGGGTCGACATACTCGGGAAACCCGTTGTCTGCGGCGAGGCGCCACGCGTCGTCGGCGATCGCCCTGGCACGGAGCGGCTGGCCATGGGTGGCGAGGCCCTCGGCGACGAGCCACGCGGTGTTGAACCACGACGGCCCGCGCCAGTAGCGCGACGAGTCGAACGTCGGCGCGGTCAGGTCGTGACTCGGCACGAGTGCCACCCGGCCGAGCGCGAAGTGGTCGCCCGTGAGCGTCGCGAGCAGCTCGTCGGCGTGGCCGATGCCGTCGAGCATCAGCGGCACGAGGCCCGACACGGTGCGGAACGGTTGAAGGTCGTCGCTGCGCACGTCGCGGGCCACGAAACATCCGAAGTCCGGATGCCACAGCGATTCGAGAGCCGACGAGATCGCCTCGGCGTTCGCGCCGTGGGCGAGGGCGGAGTCGTCACGACCGAGCTGCGCGGCGATGAGCGCGAGCGCCTGTTCCGAGCGGGCCCAGAGGGCGTTGAAGGCCGGGTCCTCGAGCAGAAACGGGGTGGCGTCGTCGCTGTCGTCGCATCCGTGGTCGCGGTAGCGGGCGGCGAGGTACAGGTACTTGCCGTACTCGGCGTTCGACGGTCGGTGGCTGGCGTCGGCGTGCTGGAGGTCGGGCCGCGGCACGTCTTCGGCGTAGTCGTCGTCGATCGCGGCCAACGGCGCGTCCCAGTAGGGCGAGTTGTCCATGCCGCTCTCCCACGGATGCACGATGCGGGCGAGCCCCGACGTGCCCGACCGGCGGCCCCGCAGGTACGCGTGCCAGGCGACGAGCCTGGGGTAGGCGCGCTCGAGGAAGCGGCGGCGGCGCGACTCGTCGGGGTCGGCGTCGTGCACCATCCAGACGGCGAGGGCGTGGTTCGGCGGCTGCACGAGCCCCGCGGTCGACACGTCCGGCGCCTCGGAGAACGTCTCGCTGCGCCAGAAGTCGCCGCCGGGCGAGTAATCGTCGTCGCGCTCGCGGTTGAACACGATCTGCGGCAGGCGGCCGTCGGCCCACTGGGCGCTGAGCAGCGAGTCGAGTTCGAGCTGGGCGCGGCGCGGCGAGATGTGCCGCAGGCCGATGGCGATGAACGCCGAGTCCCAGCTCCACTGGTGCGGGTACAGGCCGCCCGCGGGCACGGTGTAGCTGCGACGCCAGTTCGCCTCGAGCACGCGGATGGCGCCCACGCGCGGATCGGCGGTCATAGGTATCGGCGCAGCAGCGGCGGAACGGCGGCGAGCGCGATCTCGGGGGGACCGGAGAGGCGGCTCTCGACCGCGATCGGGCCGTCGTAGCCGATGGCGAGCAGGGTCGCCCCGAAGAGCGGCCAGTCGACGTGGCCCGCTCCGGGCTCGAGGCGGTTCGAATCGCTCGCCTGCACGTGTCCGATGTAGTCGCCGGCAGCCAGCAGCGCAGCCGCCGGATCGGCCTCCTCGATGTTCATGTGGTACGTGTCCGCGCCGATGCGCACCGAATCCAGTCCGATCTGGTCGATGAGCGCGACGGCGTCGGAGAGCTTGTTGATCATGTGGTCTTCGTACCGGTTGAGCGGCTCGAGAAAGACCATCACGCCGAGTTCTCTGGCGTACTCGCCGAGCTCGCCGAGGGTGTCGACGAGCACGGCGGTGTCTTGATCCGGCGTGCGCGGCGGTTCGAACGGGGGAAGCCGGCGGGAGAACATGCCGTACGAGGCCGGCGTCATGGCGCCGCGCCCGCCCAGCTCCGCGACCACGAAGAGCTGGTCGCGCATCTGCCGCACGGCGTCGCGGCGGAGGTCGTCGTCGAACGCGCCGATGAAGTGCAGCATCTCGACGCAGACGGTGGGCATCGGGATGCCGGCGGCGGCGGCCCTGCGCAGTTCGGGCAGGCGGGCGCGGAAGGCTCCCTCGCCCTTGCCCCGCAGTTCGATGCCGTCGTAGCCCCACGACTGGGCGACGTCCCACTTCTCTTCCATCGAGTCGCCGGGCAGGTACTGCTCCTGCACGCAGATCGCGTTGCGGGTGGCCATCACGCGTCTCCCCGCATGTCGAGGACGACCTGGAGCGCTTCGCTCGGGCGTTGGTCGAGCATCTCGTACGCCTCGCCGGCGTCGGCGAGCGCCACGGTGTGGGTGATGAGCGGGAGTACCTTCAGGCGCCCCTGGGCCGCGAGGGCGATCGCCGTACTGGTGAGGCGGTAGCGGTCCCAGCGGTGCTGCAGCGACGCGGGAACACCCGAGATCTGCGAGCTGACGATCTGCACGCGGTTGTGGTGGAACTCTTCGCCGAGGCTGAGGCCGACGCCGTCGCCCTGGAAGAAGCCGCCGACGCACACCCGGGAGCCGTAGGCGACCGAGCGGATGGCCTCGTGCAGCGCCCGGTAGTTGCCGGTGATCTCGATGGCGACGTCTGCGCCGCGTCCGCCGGTGAGCTCCTTGACGGTCTGCGCGACGGTTCCCGAGCCCGGGTCGAGCACGATGTCGGCACCGAGTTCGAGCGCGAGGTCGCGGCGGGCGGCGATGCCGTCGACGGCGATGACCCTCGCGCCGTTGAGCCGCGCGAGCTGCGCGACGAGCTGCCCGGGAACCCCGAGCCCGAACACCACGACCGTCTCGCCGATGTGGATGTCGGCGTCGAGTACGACGTTGAGTGCGATGGCGCCGATGTGGGAGAACATGCCGACGCGGGGGTCGGCGTCGGCGTCGAGCACGCGGGCCGCGGCGAACTCCGCCTCGAGCACCGCGGTGGTGCGGTGACCCCAGGTGCCCCAGATTCGGTCGCCGAGTCGTGGCAGCGCGACGTCGTCGGCCACCTCGACGACCTCGCCGACCTCCTCGTAGCCGAAGCCGCTCATCGGGAACGAGGCGGCTGCCGACCCGTCGACGAACAGGCGCAGCTCGGGATCCCAGGTCTTGGTGAGATTCGGGTTGCTTCCGCGGTAGCTGGTGAGCTCGGTGCCGGCCGAGATGCCGGAGAAGAGGGTGCGAACGCGCACCTGCCCGCTGCCGAGAGCAATCTCTTCCTCGTGAACGATCTCTGCCACCCGCGGTGCGGAAAAACTGACTAGTGAACCCATCGGGGCCAAACTCCTTCGTTGCGTCGTGTCGCTCACCCTACGCAGAAAGCCGACACACCTGCAAGCTGTTTTGTTAGAAATCAGACATAACTCGCGTCAGTGGTGACGTGAAATTCTGGAATCATTTTATAGTTACGTCTTGCCGTCGGACATAAATACCGCTTCAATGGCTTCAGTGCTCCGCGGTTCGTGGATCCCCTGTCAACGACGACCCGGAAGAGCGCTCCGCCTCAGGCGGATCCAGATCCCAGACCGAAAAGAGAACCCATGCGCAAGCAATTCGTGACGATGACGGCCGTGGCCGTCGTGTGCGCGATCGCACTGTCCGGCTGTTCCGGCAGCGACGACAGCGGCGACGACAAGACGCTCACGGTGTGGACGGTGGAAGACGTCGCCGACCGCGTCGCAGCCCAGGAGCAGATCTTCGCCAAGTACACCGAAGAGACCGGAATCAAGGTCAACCTCGTGGCCGTCGCCGAAGACCAGCTGACGACCGTACTCACCTCCTCTGCCGCCGCAGGAGAGCTTCCCGACGTCATCGGCGCCCTGTCGCTCAACGGCGTCAACCAGCTCGCGACCGACGACCTGCTCGACCCGGGCGCGGCGCAGTCGATCATCGACAAGCTCGGCGAAGACACCTTCTCGAAGCGGGCCCTCGAACTGACCAGCGACGGCGACACCCAGCTCGCGGTGCCGAGCGACGGTTGGGCGCAGCTGCTCTACTACCGCACCGACCTGTTCGCCGCGGCCGGACTCGCAGCGCCCACCACCTTCGACGACATCGCCGCCGCGGCCGCCGCGCTCGACAGCCCCGACGTCGCGGGAATCGTCGCCTCGACCGCTCCGGCCGACTCGTTCACGCAGCAGACGTTCGAGCACTTCGCGCTCGCGAACGACTGCCAGCTGGTCGACGACGACGCGAAACTGACGCTCGACAGCCCCCAGTGTGTCGAGGCGCTGCAGTTCTACTCCGACCTGATCAAAGACAGCTCGGTGCAGGGCAACCAGGATGCCGACACCACGCGCGCCACCTACTTCGCCGGCGGAGCCGCGATGGTCGTCTGGTCGTCGTTCCTGCTCGACGAGCTCGCCGGGCTGCGTAACGACGCACTGCCCACGTGCGCCGAGTGCGCCGCCGACCCGTCGTTCCTCGCGTCGAACACCGGAGTCGTCAGCGCCATCGAGGGACCGAGCGGCAGCGAGCCCGCGTCGTTCGGCGAGATCGTCTCCTGGTCGGTGCTGCAAGACGCCTCGCCCGAGGCCCAGGGACTCGTCGAGTACATGATGGGCGACGGCTACAACGACTGGCTCTCCGTCGCGCCCGAGGGCAAGGTCCCCACGCGCACCGGCACCGACGACGAGCCCGGGGTCTTCTCCGACGGCTGGCAGCAGCTCGAGGCGGGAGTCGACACCAAGGCTCTGCTCTCGTCGGTGTACAGCGCCGACATCCTCGACTCGGTCGTCGCCGCTCCCGACTCGTTCGACCGCTGGGGCATCCCGCAGGGCCAGGGCGCGCTCGCCGCGGCCGTGGGCGGACAGTTCGTGCTGCCACAGGCCATCGCGTCGATGTTGAACTCCGGCACCTCGGCGAAGGAAGCCGCGACCGACGCCAACGACCAGGCCACCACCATCCAGGAAGATCTCGACTTCTAACCACGCACCGCCGACCATCAACGCTCCCGGGCAGCCTCGTGCTGCCCGGGAGACCGAAGGAAGTAATCGTGTCAACAACCCGCCTCCCGAAGCGCAGAACGCTGACGCAGCGCGACGCCAGAACCGGCTTCCTGCTGATGTCGCCGACGCTCGTCATCGTGCTCGCCGTCGTGGTGGTTCCGCTCGTCTGGTCGATCCTCATCTCGTTCCAGCGGCTGAAGCTCATCAACATCGGCACCGCCAACGTGTTCGGCAACTTCACGCTGAGCAACTTCGAGCGTGTGCTGACGTCGAAGTCGCTATGGACGAGCCTCGGCACGACGTTCCTCTACACCTTCGGGTCGGTGGTGCTGGCGATCTCCCTCGGGCTGCTCGCCGCGCTCGTGGTGCGCAAGCCGTTCCGCGGCCGCACGTTCGTGCGCGCCGCGATGCTGCTGCCCTACATCGCACCCGTCGTCGCCGTCACCTTCATCTGGCGCATCATGCTCAACCCCGAGTTCGGCATCGTCAACGAGTTCGGTCAGAACGTGCTGGGCTGGAACGAACCGATCCCCTTCCTCACCGAGGCGACCGGCTCATGGTCGTTCCTCGGGGCGGAGATTCCCGTTCCCACGGCACTCCTCACCGTCATCGCCTTCGAAGGCTGGCGTTACTTCCCCTTCGCCTTCCTGTTCATCATGGCGCGCCTCGAAGCGATGTCGGGTGAGCCCGAAGAAGCGGCGCTCGTCGACGGGGCGAGCCCGTTCCAGTCGTTCCGCTACATCGTGCTGCCGCAGCTGTTGCCGGTGATCGGACTGCTCGCGATCCTCCGCACCATCTGGACCTTCAACGAATTCGACGACATCTTCCTGCTCACCGGAGGCGCCGCAGGCACCGGTGTGGCGAGCGTGCGCATCTACGAACTGCTCACGATCCAGCGCAACGTCGGAGGGGCCGCCGCACAGTCGGTCATCCTCGCCGTGGTGCTGGTGATCATGCTGTCGATCTACATGCTCGTGCTTCGCCGCAGAGGAGAAAAGGCATGACCGCCACCGCCATCCGTCCCACCCGCCGCCGCTGGAGCCGCGACCGCATCGAACGCAAGACCTTCGGGGTGCTGCGCTGGGTCGTGATCGCCGGCTTTATGTTCGCCGTGCTGCTGCCGTTCTACTACATGCTCGTGCTGTCGGTGAAGCCCATCGAGAGCCTGCTGCGCGACCCGGGGTCGTTGCTCGTCTCTCCCGACGAGCTCACCCTCGACACCTACATCCAGGTGCTCCAGCCGGTGAGCGCCGGGGGGCAGGGCTTCGGAACGCTGCTCGGCAACAGTGCGATCGTCGCCGTCTCGTCGGTTCTGCTCGCCCTACTCGTGGCCATCCCCGGCGCCTACGCCATCTCGCGGCTGCCCTTCTTCGGGCACCGCCAGGTGAGCGCGCTGTTCCTGGCCTCGTACCTGTTTCCGGCGATCGTCATCGCCATCCCGCTGTTCGTGCTCTTCACCAGGCTCGGCCTTCGCGGTTCGCTCGGCGGGCTGATCCTCGTCTACACGGCGCAGACCGTGCCCGTCGCCATCTACATGCTGCGCAACTACTTCGAGACGGTGCCGGTGGCGGTGGAGGAGGCCGGCCTCGTCGACGGCCTCACCCGCATCGGCATCCTGCGCCGCATCACCCTGCCGCTCGCCATGCCGTCGGTGATCGCGACCGGACTGTTCGTGTTTATGATCGCGTGGAACGAATTTCTGTTCGCGCTGCTGTTCCTCGTCGACAAGCGCCCGCAGTGGACCGTCTCGCTGGGACTGTCGCAGTTGTCGGGGAGCATCGAAGTGCCGACTACGATTCTGATGGCGGGCTCGGTGGTACTCACCCTGCCCATCCTGATTCTTTTCTTCCTGACCGAACGACTGTTGACCGGTGGTCTCACGGCCGGCGCCGAGAAGGGCTAGGCACAGCATGTCGGTCAACGGGGGCACGTCGGCGGGAGCGATCCTCGAGCTGGTGCGGTCGGGCCGGGTGCGCACGCGCCGCGAAGTGCAAGACCTCACCGGAATCTCGCGTTCGACGCTCGCGCTCCGGATGACGCAGCTGCAGGAGGCCGGATATCTGCTCGAGACCGGTCAGATCGCCGGCACCACGGGACGCCCCGCGCGCATCCTCTCGTTCGACGAGAGCGGCCAGCTCGTGCTCGCCGTCGACCTCGGTGCCACGCACGCCCACCTCGCGGTGATCGACGGCGCCGGCGTGGTGCTCGCCGAAGCGTCATCCGAAATCAAAATCGACAGGGGCCCCGACGAGGTGCTGCGCGGGGTCGTCAAGCGGCTGTTCGAGCTGCTGGCACGGTCGGGGCGCGACGTGCGCTCGGTCGCCGGGATAGGCATCGGAATTCCCGGGCCGGTGCGGTTTTCGACGCGCCGCCCGAACCAGCCGCCGCTGATGCCCGGATGGCACGACTACCCCGTCGCGGAACGGTTGGCCGAGGCGTTCGGTGTTCCTGCGTTCGTCGACAACGATGCCAACCTGATGGGCCTCGGCGAGATGCGCGAACGCTACCCGGCCTCGCCGAGCGTGCTGTTCGTGAAGGTCGGCACCGGAATCGGGGCCGGCGTGATTTTGCACGGCGAACCCGAGCGCGGAATCGCCGGGGGAGCGGGCGACATCGGCCACATCCGCATGGGCAGCCAGTACACGAGGCTGTGCACGTGCGGGGCGGTCGGGTGCATCGCCACGGAGGCAAGCGGCAGCGCCATCATCCGCGAACTCGCCGAGGCGGGGATCCCCGCGTCGACCACCTCCGACATCACCCGCCTGCTCGCCGCGGGCGACCCGTCGGCGATCCGGCTGGTCACGCGCGCCGGGCACCTGCTCGGCGAGGTGCTGGCCACCTCGGTGGCGCTGCTCAACCCCGAGGTGCTGATCGTGGGAGGCGCCATCGCGGCGGCCGGCGACCACTTTCTGCAGGCGGTGCGCGAGCGCATCTTCGAGCGCACGGTTCCGCTCGCCACCCGCGAGCTGATCATCGCGGCCAGCGCGCTCGGTCCCGACGCGGCCGTGCACGGCGCGAGGCACATGGTGATCGGACAGACCTTCTCGGCCGACGCCGTCGACGACCGCATTGCCGGTTCGGCCGCGTCGCAGCTCGCCAGAGCCGCCGACTAGCGCCGGTCGGTTACAGCCGGTCGATTTCGTGCGGGCCGCTATTGCTGCGCCGTCGCAGCCGCGTCGTCAGAGGCGGGCCGTCACAGCCGGGCCACGCGGCAGCTGGGACACCACCAGTACGGATGATTCTCGGTGCCGGCGACTTCTAGGGGAGTGCGGCACTCGGGACAGTTCGGGCTGTCGTCTTTGACCATTGCGGCAGGTTACTCGCGCTGGCGCCCACGAGGAAGAGCGTCACTTCCGCCCGGTGGCGTGCTAGCAGCGCGGCGAGTGACGCCCGGGCCCCGCCCTGCCGTCAGCGGCGGAAATTGTCGAGCGTGGTGCGGAACAGCCCCTTGATCGGCCGCTGCTGCTCGCCCTGCTGGGCGGCCAAAACGATCAGAACCGCGGTCAGCGCGGGGGTCGTCCACTGCAGCACGCGCTGAATCCGCTGCGCGCCCTTCAGGTCTGACGACGCCGACGCCGCGGGCTCGGTCACTCCCTCGGCCGGTTCGCGGGAGTGGTCGCTCATCACCTTCCCGGTGATCGCCGAGCCGAGCGACGAGGCCACAGCCAGGCCGGTGATCACGGTCTTCACCTGCGTGTTGCGGCGGCTCTCGAGCTGGCCGACCAGTCGCACCTTGTTGCCCCTGATCAGGCCGAGGCCGCCGATGCCGTGCAGCACGATCGCCGTCCACTGCACGGGCGCCCAGATGGACCACCCGCGCGCCGCTATTTTCAGACGCTCGTCGGATGACGCGGCCGACGCCGCCCCGCCGTTCAGGCCGATCGTCCCCATCAGAGTGCCTCCGAACCAGGCCGCGAGGCCGAGGTCGTGAAGGCTGCGAACCAGTGTGTCGCGTTGTGGCATGATTTCGTCGCTCTCCGCTCGTGCGGCACACGTCAGCGCCGCTGTAGCTTGCGACGCTACCGCCGTCGATGAATCTCGCATCGGGCTTGACGCGACGGGTATATCGCCGCAGAGTGCGGGTGTCGAGCCGGTGTCTGTCGATGGGCGACCCGCGTACCGTGGGGCGATCCGCCCACGACGAGAGGCCCTGCCATGCGCGACCTGACCGACGCCGAGCTGCGGCGCCGCAGCGAACTCGAACGCCACGCGTCAGTGCTCTTCGCCGCGGCGGCGCTGACCATGGCGATCGTCTGCGGCGCCGTCATCGTCTCGGGCTGGTTCGCCGGCGCTCTCGTCGACCGGTGGGAGCGGCTGTTCTGGGCGGGCGCGCTGCTCGGCGGCGTGATGGTGGCGACGTTCGCGGCCGCGGCGGCTCCGTCGGGCGCCGACGTGCGACGGGCGACGGTGCGTACGATCTGGCTGCTGCGCGCGGGTCTCGCGCTGTTCGTGCTGTCGCCCGCCCTCTGCGTCGTCGCCCTCGTCGGCGACTTCTACCGGCTCTGAACGCGGGCGCACGGGGTGACCTGACACGGCGAGGGGCGCCGGCCACCGGCCGACGCCCCTTCCCCGTTCACCGCGTTACGACGAGAGCGATGCTTGCTCCGACTCGCGCGTAGCGGAGGTCGCGATCTCGATCTTGCGCGGCTTCGCCCTGCTGCTGATCGGCACGACCACGCTCAGCACGCCGTTGTCGTAGTGGGCGCTGATCGCCTCGGAGTCGACTCCGACGCCCAGGCTGAACTGGCGGAGGTAGGTGCCGTAGGGGCGCTCCTGCGACAGCCACTTCGCGCCATCGACGGATGCCGCGGTGCGCTGCGCGCGGATGGTGAGCAGCTGACCGTCGACGTCGACGTCGACCGATCCGGGGTCGATGCCCGGCAGGTCGGCGTTGAGGATGTACTGGTCGCCGTCACGGTAGAGATCGACGGGCATCAGACGCGGACCCTGGCGCATCTGCAGGAGGGAACCGGTGATGCGGTCGAGCTCGCTGAAAGGATCGAAGGACATTGCCATGATGAGAATTCCCCTTTCATCGGTAACTTGAGTCGCTCTGACTCAACTAATAACTTTTTAGCACTCTCGCGGCGAGAGTGCCAAGGGGGATTTTCTTAGAGTTCGCTGAATATGCAACCCCCTTGTCGGCCCCGCTCTGGACGCGCTGACTGGAAGCAGTCGCCTACCAGCGGACCGGCCGATCTGAGGACGGCCGGTCAAACGAACCGAGGAGCAGCATGTCGCAGCCAGAGCAGACCCAGGTGCCCCCGGGGCACACCGACGAGATGACGCCCCGCCCCGACCACGGCGAAGAATCGTATGCGGGCAGCGGCCGGTTGGCGGGCAAGATCGCGCTGATCACCGGCTCCGACAGCGGCATCGGCAAGGCCGTCGCGATCGCGTTCGCGCGAGAGGGCGCCGACGTTGTGATCGCGTACCTCGACGAGGATGCCGACGCGGAGAACACACGGGAGCTGGTCGAGGCGGCGGGACGATCCGCGCTGCTCGTGCCGGGCGACCTCGCCGACCCGGCGCAGTGCCGCGCGCTCGTCGCCGCAGCTGCGGAGCGTTTCGGGCGCATCGACGTGCTCGTACACAACGCCGCTTTCCAGCGCACGCACGAGGACATCGCCGACATCGACGACGAGGAGTGGGACCACACTCTGGCGGTGAACCTCAG
>Ga0247741_1001221_pt1 | contig 14268 bp, 14 predicted proteins | sample UWRJL213509R2_FD_180945 | JGI IMG/M metagenome (GOLD analysis project Ga0247741, IMG submission 180945) | Plant litter microbial communities from Arlington Agricultural Research Station in Wisconsin, United States - UWRJ-L213-509R-2 | ecosystem: Environmental > Terrestrial > Plant litter >... | reverse complement strand
TCCCCTCGGCTCTTTAGATACGCGCGTAGGTGGTGAGTCAAGCCGCTACAGTTTATCAACCTCATGGAAGAATGATAATTATTCTGCACAAGCTTACGCCATTAAGTCAGCGCTCGATCTCTTCTCCAACTTCACCTATCTTTTGGATGATCCGATTAATGGCGACCAATTTGAACAGGTTGATGAACGAAATATTTTTGGAGGCGAATTTAGTAAAAATGGGTCTGCAGATTTATCGGGAAAAAATATCGATTACAAAATCGGCGCTGAGTTTCGTTACGATAAAATCGGTCAAGTCGGTCTTTATCATACGCAAGACCAAAAGCGTTTGAGCACCACACGTAAAGATGCAGTAGACGAAGCATCACTGGGTTTATTTTCACAAGCGACGCTTGAAGTCAATGATAAATGGAATGTGCATGTTGGCGCACGCTACGATTTTTACGATGTGGATGTTAATAGTAACATCGCTGAAAATTCTGGCAGTGCTAATCAAGGCAAATTAAGTTTGAAAGCCGGTGCGAGTTATAAAATTTCTGATCATTTAGAAAGCTACGTTAATGTCGGCCAAGGCTTACATTCCAATGACGCACGCGGTGCGACTATTACGCAGGATCCTGTAACAAATGAAGCGAGCGATGCGGTCGATCTGATCGTACCATCCACCGGCGCAGAAATTGGTTTGAAATTTTTTGATGCAGATCGTTTTAATATTTCAACGTCATTTTGGTATTTGCGTTCTGAATCTGAATTGGTGTTTGTTGGCGATGCAGGCAACACCGAAGCCAGTCGCGCTTCAGAACGTTTCGGCAATGAAATTGCAGCTTATTATTGGTTAGATAATCGCTGGAATCTGGATGTTGAGTTGGCCTGGACGCGCGCCGAGTTTACTGAAAACGAAGCGAGCGAAGGAAAATATGTCGAGGGCTCCTTTCCTTTTGTCGCGAGCGCGGGAATTACTTATGGTTCACCGATGAATGGTTTACATAGCGCATTGCGCTACCGCTATTTCGGTGCGCGCCGTTTAGATAGTTTCGATGAACATCACGCAGACGCCACCAGCACCTTAAATTTCGGTATTGGTTACGGCTGGGAAAAAATAAATCTTGAATTGAATATTTTGAATTTATTCGATAGCGATGATCATGACATCGATTATTTTTATGGCTCGCGTTTGCAGGGTGAGCCGGATGAAGGCATTGAAGACATTCACTATCACCCGGTTGAACCGCGCACTGTCCGTATAAAAGCAGAATATCGATTTTAGAACTTGAGGCTAAAAAGCAGTTATTTCGCTGAAGGATTTTCCGGCGCTTTGGTTCGCGTCTGTTCTTGTGCCTTTCTCGTCGCTTTACGTGCGCGTAAATACGCTAGATAAGTCGTTAGGCTGGACGTAATGACTGCAGCCGCCAGCGACCAAGTCCACGTATTAATAATCACATTTTGGGTGAAGCCGTAATGAGTGTAATTCCAATAACCCAGCATCAGCACCGCAGCGGCAAAGGTAAAGCTGAATCGGCGTAGCCAAAAACGAAGCAATACTAAATACATACAAATCTCTCGCTAGGGATAAATCGACTGGCGCACGCCAATGGACCAAACAAAAAAAGCCATTTTATACAAATTCACGGAGCATTAGTGAGCCATCTCCAATATGATAGCGCGCCATAACTTTAACTATCGCTGCGCCTATGCACGGCTGTAAAGATTGACGGACAAAATCGCTACTCTATGAAAACCCCCAAAAGTCTCGTACCACTGATTGAAGACGGCTTGGTCGACGAAGTCTTACGCTCACTTAAAAGCGGCAAAGAAGCCACTGTATATGTGGTTTCATCTGCTGGTGAAATCCGCTGCGCTAAAGTCTATAAGGATGCTGAAAAACGCAGCTTCCGCAGCCAAACCGCTTATCAAGAAGGACGCTCCGAACGAAACACTCGACGCGCACGCGCCATCGGCAAAGGTTCGGCTTACGGTCGCAAAGAACAGGAAAACTCTTGGCAGAACGCTGAAGTGGAAGCGCTTTTCCTTCTCGCGAAGGCAGGCGTGCGCGTGCCAGAGCCTTACGGTTGTTTCGATGGCGTTCTATTAATGGAATTGGTAATAGACAGTGAAGGTTACGCCGCACCGCGCTTGAACGATGTCGAATTGACGGCGGAGCAAGCTCGCGAATATCACGCATTTATGATGATGGAAGTAGTGCGCATGTTGTGTGCCGGTGTTGTCCACGGCGATCTATCCGAATTTAACGTGTTACTAGGCTGGCAAGGCCCGGTGATTATCGACTTGCCGCAAGCGGTTAATGCCGCTGGTAATAATCACGCATTCAGTATGCTGGAGCGCGATGTCAATAATATGAGCGACTATTTCGGCCAATTTGCGCCTGAGCTGATTGAAACAGATTATGCCCACGAAATTTGGGACCTATACGAAAGTGGGAAGTTAAACCCTAGCGTTAGGCTCACCGGCAAATTCGAACACTCAACTACCGAAGCTGATATTGACGCGGTTCTGCGTGAAATCGAAGACGCCCGGCTGGATATGGAGCGTAGAAAAGCAGCCAGGGAAGAAGCTGAAGACGAATAACATCACTATGAAAGCAACTGGCGCTTAAAATTATTATCGGCGCAGGCGAATATGTGGGTAAAAACGCCAACCCTCCTCACAGCCATTAAGTGACATACATCCCAATTTGTCACGAATCTCTACCATTTGTCCTCGAAATTGACCATTAGTTGTGCAACAGCTAGCCTCTCCTATTGTTTTCGGTTTTAATGGAAATTAGAACCCTAGCCGTTTAGCTAATTTTTCTCTAAGAAATTAATATTTTATACGACAAACGAGCACCGTAGATTATGGACGTTAGAGCACTCCATCGGCAAATGACCCAATACAATCGTTGGAAGCGCCAACTCGACGAGCGCCTGCAACGCTTTGACGATTGGGGTAGCAGCTATCAAATGCTCAGCGTGGAGGTGCAACGAACCCTACAAAAAGCGCGGCAATTGCTTCGTGGCGATAGTTTTACCATCGCCTGTGTGGGTGAATTTTCCCGTGGTAAAACCGAGCTGATCAACGCGCTTTTGTATACTGAAGGTGGCCGTCGTTTACTACCCTCCCAGCCGGGCCGCACCACTATGTGCCCAACCGAAATATTTTGGGATGCAGCTGTTGCAACCAATTGTGTTCGCCTGCTTCCTATTGAAACTCGCTGTACCAACACCAGTTTGCAGAACTTCAAACGCATCCCTCAAAAATGGGTCACAGTAAATTTTGACCCAAGCAATCCAGATCAAACCCGCGCCGCTATCAATCAGGTATCTGCCAATAAATGGGTAACGCCAGCTGACGCAATTAAGCTGGGTTTTGCTATGGACGAACTGGGCGATCGCGATATTCAGGGGAAAGTAGCAGTGCCTGCCTGGCGTCATGCGTTGATTAGCCTTGATCACCCCTTGTTGCGCCAGGGTTTACGAATTGTGGATACTCCCGGATTAAACGCTTTAGGCAACGAACCTGAACTTACGTTAAAAACCTTGCCCGAAGCTCAGGCGATTCTGTTTTTAATGTCTGCCGATGCTGGTGTTACCGCGAGTGATATGGCGATATGGCGTGAACACGTTCAAATTTTGCGCGACGAGCAATGCACTGCAGTACTCGCACTACTCAATAAAATTGATAGCTTGTGGGATGACTTGCAATCACCCACCGATACGAATGCCAGCATTGAAAATATCCGAAATACAACAGCGAAACAGCTCAAGCTGGCACCTGAGCAAGTTATTCCGATTTCTGCCAAGCAAGCTTTGCTAGGTAAGGTAGGAAGGAATATCCAGCAGTTGGAGCGCAGCAATTTTCCACTATTGGAACGCAGATTGGCGGATGTGGTTTTACATAGCCAGCAACAGATTGTCGGCCATCGGTTGATCGGCCACAGCTATGAAATGATCATCACTACGCGCAATAGCCTTGCAAATCGATTAGCCGAATGTGAAAGCGAAATTCAAACATTACGCACGGCAGCACCACAAGAGGCTGCTGAAAAGTTGCAACAATTGCGCGATACCGTTCGCCAAAATCATCATCAATACCACAAGCAAGCAATTTCTTTACGCACTAGTCAGCGCCTATTAGATTCCCAACGTCCAGCGCTCATGGCTCCAGTCAGTACGCAGTTGCTAGAGCAACAAATTAGCAACGCTCACCGCAGTCTCGCGCAAAGCTGGACGACACTCGGGTTAGGTCGTGCCATCGGTAATTTCTTTGACGATGTTGATAGCAGTTTGCGGCACGTTGAACGTGAGATTGAGCGGTCTAACCGTTTGCTCGTGTCTATTTATCAGCGCCCTGAACACAATTTCACAGCCGACGAATTGATGATGCGGCATTTACTTAAGATTCATCAGCAACGCCGTCAATTGCGTCAATTACATAAGCGCGCGGACGATTTCCGCTACTCGCTGAATACACTCTTCACCCGCAAAGGCGCTTTGATTAATCGTTTTATTAATACGCTGGTACAGGAAGTACGCAACACTTATCAGGATTTGGCCAAGCATATAGATTTGTGGTTGCAGGAGGCACTCGCGCCTTTGGTTCACAACAATCAGTATCAGAAGCAATTACTTGAAACTCACATGTTGCGCCTGACGCAGATCCAAACCCAGCGCAATACACATGCGGAACAAATAGAAAGCTTACAGACCAATATTTATCAGTTGCAGGCCGCTCTTAATTCCCTCGAACCGCTCTATCAGGAAATCATTCACGCACCACTCCATCAGGAGGTCGCGGAAAACCTGGCGATTTTGCGCGGAGGTCAGGTAATTTCCCTTTTGGAAGCTCGCCATAACACGCGCGCAAACCAACACTAACCGCAAAAAAAAGACCGGATCCAGCCTTGGTCTGGAATCCGGTCAACAGAGTCACTTTCATCAATTCTTATAAAGCATAAAGTGTGCCCACTTGTGAAAACCCTGTTCCATCTACCAATTCTTAAATAAACTTACCTTTTCGCCGAAAAATACGCCTCAAAATCGATCTATTTTGGAACTGGTAGAACCAAATAAGGCCATTTTGAAATTTGGCCTGGGAAACCTAAAGACATACTTGCAGCCTATAGGCCTCCTCTTTAGACTGGCGCTCCTTCACGTCTTGCCCGATTGCAGGCTATGCTTGCCTTCATCAATAATCCTTAGAGAACACTATGCCAAACGAGCTACCTGCCAATTCGGTGGGATTAGTGACACCGCAGACATTGCATTTTAGTGACCCGCTACTATTGGCTTGCGGAAGAAGCCTGAACGACTATCAACTCGTTTACGAAACCTACGGCCAGCTCAACACTAATAAAAGTAATGCAATACTTATTTGCCACGCACTCTCTGGCCATCACCACGCCGCCGGATATCACAGCATGGAAGATAAGCGCCCTGGTTGGTGGGATGCTTACATAGGCCCAAATAAGCCCATCGACACCAATAAATTCTTTGTGGTCTCACTTAATAATATTGGAGGTTGCCACGGGTCAACCGGGCCGAGCAGCATTAACCCTGAAACAGGAAAGCCCTGGGGGCCGGACTTCCCCAAGTTGCGCGTGCGCGATTGGGTACACAGCCAATTGCGACTCGCAGACAAACTAGGGATAAAAGTATGGGCTGCCGTTATTGGCGGTAGCCTCGGTGGAATGCAAGCCATGCGCTGGGCATTGGAATACCCAAGCCGTGTGCGTCATTGCGCCGCCATAGCATCTGCGCTAAATCTAAGCGCACAAAATATTGCGTTCAACGAAACCGCGCGCCAGGCAATCATCAGCGACCCGAATTTTTGTGATGGCCGCTACCTGGAACAAAATACGGTACCACGGCATGGGCTCGGTGTAGCGCGCATGATTGGCCACATCACCTACCTGTCTGATCACGACATGGGTGAAAAATTTGGCCGCGATTTACGCAGTGGCAGTTTCGATTTAGGCACAGATGAAGAAGTTGAATTTCAAATTGAAAGTTACCTTCGTTATCAAGGTGGAAATTTCGCAAAAAGCTTTGATGCCAATAGCTATTTGTTGATCACCAAAGCGCTCGATTATTTTGATTTAGCGCGCGAGTACGGCAACGACCCTATCGAAGCATTCAAACATGCACAAGCAAAATTCCTGGTGATTTCTTTTAGTACCGATTGGCGTTTCGCACCCGAACGCTCGCGCGAAATTGTGGATGCATTAATTGGTGCAAATAAATCTGTTACTTATGCCGAAATAGAATCCAAATCCGGGCACGATGCTTTTTTATTGCCGGATGAACGTTACCAACAAGTTTTCGGTCGTTATCTCGCGGGCATAGAAACTTAATCCAACCCAACGTTAAATTAAAAAGATTGCATACATGCGTATTGACCTGAATGAAATTCAACATTGGATAAAAGAACGCAGCCGCATCCTCGACTTGGGTTGCGGAGACGGTACTTTATTAAAATTTTTAATCGACAATAAAAGTGTTGAAGGCTATGGATTGGAAATTGATGCCGAACAAATTAATTTGTGTATCGACAAAGGTTTAAATGTTGTCGAACAAAACCTGGATCGTGGCCTCGGAAATTTTGCAGACAATAGTTTCGATACCGTATTAATGACCCAAGCATTACAGACATTACACTTCCCCCACAAAGTGCTAGACGAAATGTTGCGCGTTGGCAAAGAATGTATAGTGACCTTTCCAAATTTCGGCCATTGGAAAGCGCGCTATCAACTCGCCACCTTTGGACGCATGCCCGTGTCCGACCTATTGCCCTACGAGTGGTACAACACACCCAACATTCACTTTTGCACGTTTAAAGATTTTGAAGTTTTGTGCCGCGAAAAAAATATCAAAGTGATCAATCGTCAGGTAGTGAACGAAGAAAGCGGAAAATTATTAAAAGATGTGTTACCAAACTTATTCGGCGAAACGGCAATTTATCATTTGAGCAAATAATTAAAATTCATCTGAAATAATTCAGAGAAAGCTACCAAGGACTAATATGAGAAATAGTAAATGGTTTGTAGCTATCATTTTTGCACTTATTGCAGGTTATTTTTCTCATACAAATACTGAAGAAAATATTGAATCACAAACTAAATTTTCGTTCACTGAAGAGTTATCTGACAAGTTTATTCCTCAGTCAAACTTAACTGTTAATCCTAGTATTACTGTTGGTGTTACATCTAAAAATAAAACCAATATTTTACCTCAAGTTGAACATTCGCAATCGCACTCACCTTCGACTGCTTCTCCCTTGAAGCCGCAAACTGTTATCGTTAATGAGAGTAGCGGTAGAAATGAACAACCTTTAAGTAAAGAAGAAGCTGCCGCCAAGTATCCGAAAGATATTACCGATGAAGAGATAGACAAAGTAATTCCTCATCCATTTAGTGTCGCTTTAAAAAACAGTCACGGTGGTAACCGTGAAAAATACAAAAATTTTGTAGCATCTAACCAGCCACAAGACTGGGACACTAACACACAAAATAAAATTTCTGATTCAATACTAAGTAGTCCATACTTTAAATTTCTTAAATTAGACGCATTACAATGCAAAGCCAATATCTGTGAAATTCGCCTCTACGAATTAAAGAGCAACGTGTGGTCACTCATACTTGCAGAAATGGCTTTACAAGAATGGTGGGAAATAGGCAATTACGATTCTTGGGGCTTTGGAACTGAATTAGATTCAAAGCAAGTAACCGGATATTATGTTTTATTAACACGCAGATAACGCTGTTACATAACCGAGGTGATTTATGAAAAAACTTCTTATTTCAATACTAATGCTGACTTCATCCCATTCAGCATTCGCACAAATTAATCAAACCAAAGAAATTCAAACGTTTCAAAAATTTGGCGCCTATACCGTTCACTACAACGTGTTTAACAGTAAAGATGTTCCATCAGAAGTTGCAAACATCTATAAACTTACTCGCAGTAGAGATATAGCGCTAGTAAATATAAGCCTCACTAAAACTGAAAACGACGCAACCACTTTGGGCTTACCTGCAAAAGTATCTGTAAAAGCAGTAAACCTAATGCAACAATCCAAACCTTTGGAATTCAAAGAAATAAAAGAACCTGACGCCACGTATTACATTGCATCTTTACGCCACACAAATGAAGAAGATATTCGGTTCGAGGTCAGCGTATTACCTGAAGGGGAAGATAAACCTTTGACAGTAAATTTTACGCGGAAGTTGTTTACCGAGAATTGAGTTTTTAAAGAAAGTAAAAATTTACAATCAAAAATGTTTATGCAAAATTTCTTATTAAATAGCCTTTTTATTCGATGGGAGAAATTATTCTGAAGTTTAGTAAATATCATGCACTAGGCAATGCCTATATTGTTTTGCACCCTGAGCATCTCGATTTCGAACTATCTGCGCCGATAATAAAAAATATTTGTCATAAGCATTATGGAGTGAGCTCTGACGGCATCCTTGTCGGTCCATTCACATCAACTAAAGCAAATTTTTGTTTACGTATTTTTAACCCGGATGGTACTGAAGCCGAAAAAAGTGGTAACGGAATTCGAATTTTTTGTCGTTATCTTTGGGATCTAGGCATGGTCGGAAATGCAATATTTTCGATTGAAACAAAAGGTGGAATTGTTCAAGCCCAAGTGTTTGAAGATGGACATATTGTTAAGGTTGAAATGGGAGCCGTGTCTTTTTCAAGCTCAAAAATTCCTGTGGTGGGCTTAGAGCGTGATGTTCTACTGGAGAATATTGAAATTAATGGTCACAGTTTAAAATATAGTGCTGTAACGATAGGAAACCCGCACTGTGTTGTTATGTTTGATGAGCCAACTGAAAGTATTGCTCGTGAGGTGGGTTCAATTTTAGAAAGGCATACTAATTTCCCTAATAAAACCAATGTACAATTTTTAAAAGTTATAGATCGCAATAATATAAAAATTGAAATATGGGAGCGCGGTGCTGGATACACCACAGCGTCAGGCAGTAGCAGTTGTGCTGCTGCAGCTGTAGCTAGAAAACTCGGGTTATGTGATAAATATATAAAAGTTAATATGCCTGGCGGTACAATGGATATAGAAATCAATGACGATTTTATTGTTACGATGCAGGGCTCCGTTACGCCAGTTTGTATCGGTGATATTTATGCAGAATGCATATCTCAAATCCTGTAAAAATTGATTTTTCCTCGCATCAAGCTCCAACTTGAGAATGCGAAAGCTAATCAAATTAATGGTTAAACATATTTATGAATATCCTTCCGAAAGCAGGAATAGACAAAATTAGACTAGGCATGTCAAAACAAGAAATAACCACCTTGTTGGGGCAACCTATTAGTACAGAAAGCAATCCTGACGATGACATTTGGGAATTCAAAAATGATATCGAGCTTTCGTTTCAGAAAGATGATGACTATTTGCTAAGTTCGATCATTGCCTCAAGTCCTTCAGCGCTATTAACATCAAAAAAAGTAGTTGGGATTAGTGAGGCTGAATTTTTCTCTAACTTTCCTTCTTTTGAATTAGATGAAGATTTTGGCGCAAACGGAAAAAGTTATTGGTCTGATGAGCTGCAACTAATGGCGTGGCTTTTTGAAGGTGAAGTTTTTAATGTCACAATTTTCCCTGAGTATCGCGATAGCGATGACGCTCCAATTTGGCCAAAGAAAGATATTTAGTACTCATTGTTAAAAAACTTAACTCGGAATCAAAAAATGCAAAAAATAACCGGTGGATGCCTTTGCGGTGCGGTTCGTTATGAAGCGACCTCAAAACCAATAATGACTCGCGCATGCTGGTGTCGGACTTGCCAATATTATGCGACGGGTAGCGCTGCGATTAATGTGGTGTTTCCTACTGAATCCGTGAGTATTTTTGGTAAATTAAAAGATTATGAAAGCATCGCTGACAGCGGCAATAAAATGCATAGAAAATTTTGCCCAGACTGCGGTGTACATTTGTTCAGTATGGCTGAGGTGAGACCGCACCTATTAATTGTTAGGGCGGGTAGTTTGGACGATCAGAAGAATATAAAAATTGATGCACTGATTTGGACTTCATCGGCACCCAAATGGGCATACCTTGACCCCGGTATTCAGCAATTTGATAAGCAACCTCCGGCGCCAAATCCAAAATAATCCTGATTTCGACGCTGTTTAGTGCTCTAAGTGCGAAAATAATTCAAGAGGTGCGATCTAATAACTCGCACTCAGCTGGCCAGTGTGAAAGAATACAAGAACTGTTTCAGTAATGGTGATAGCTGATACGGCAATTTTTTTCACCCTAAAGAAGAAATGAATATGAGTAAAGGTACAGTTAAGTGGTTTGATGCAACTAAAGGTTTCGGTTTCATTACACCTCAGGATGGCAGCAAAGATTTGTTTGTTCATCACTCCGAGATTCAGGCCGGTGGCGGTTACGCAACCTTGAATGAAGGTCAAGCGGTTGAGTTTGAAGTTGGCCAAGGGCAAAAAGGCCCATGCGCTAATAAAGTTCGCCCTATTTAGTATTTCTGCGAATTTACGTCGCCACGCACTGACCCATTTAGGGTTAGTGCGTAGGCGCAGTAAAACACCTGCATAAAACTCAAACGAAAGTGCAATTTTGAAATCAACGCTCTAAATCCGCAAAATTAAATAAAGATTTCCAATTCCCCTAAGTACGTTTACTTACTAGAAGTTATCGCGTTAATTTCCTCAAATCCAAAAATTAAAAATAAATAAGTGCTCATTAAATCAGTGATAATTGAAGATTATCTTAGCAATAGAACTTCCAAGACTAATAATTTAAAGCACTGAGCGTAACCACTGCTGCAATTGCGGTAAGGACATAGCGCCAGACATTCGCTGAACTTCTTTTCCTTGTTTAAATAAAATCAATGTTGGGATGCTACGAATTGCCCAACGTTGCGCGATACTTGGGGCCGCTTCAGTATCCAATTTCGCGAAACGAATTTTCGGTTCATAAATATCAGCAGCTTGTTCGAATACGGGCGCAAAACTTTTACAAGGGCCGCACCATGATGCCCAGCAATCCACTAACACGGGAATATCATTTTTATCCAAAACTTCGCCTACATTTCCCGGATGTAAATCTAAAGGTTTACCTAAAAATAATGACTTCTTACATTTTCCACATTGCGGTTTATCGCTAAGACGCTCTTCAGGAACACGATTAGCGACATTGCAATTTGGGCAGGTGATTTGGATTAGGCTCATAGTTGTTCACTAATATCTAAAATTAATACGTAAATTTTCAACAGGCCTGACATGACCGGTTTTTTATTTTTTTGCAGATTGCGAAGATTCGAAAAAAATTTCTTCGCGCTACATTTGTTGCACTTCTACTAGCCCTGCATTATCAAGCGATTCTGTATGTGCAATAAATAATTTTGAGGCTGCACTGTGCTCTGTAAGCGCATCTGCCGCTAATAAAATGGCACCGGCAGTCCACGTGGTTTTTTCACGAGGCCAAATTACCTGATCGCGAAAGTTAAAACCGGTCCAGTAGCCGCCATCTTCATCCATAAATTGGTGTAGCCAACTAAACAAACCAAGCGCTCGTGCGTGTTCTCCCGCAGCTAAAAGTGCAAGCGTTAACTCGCACGATTCTGCGACCGTCACCCAAGGTTCATCACTCACACAACGGCAACCTATATTATTTTCTACAAAAATTTTCCAGCGCGAATCAATGCGTTCCTGAGCAGACTTTCCTCGTATAACACCTGCTAATATAGGATAAAACCAATCCATAGAGAATCGCTCTTTAGTCTCCCACGTGCGGTCAAAACACTCTGGATGATTGCGTAAGGTGTTGCCAAGTTTCTGATAAGCAAGTGACCATTTTTTGATAGGAAAATTTAATTCCTGCGCACACAAAATTGCACATTGCAAACTTTTATAAATTGATGCACAAGCGGTAATTAACGCATCTTTTTTTGCACTACCATCTTCCGCTACCGCCCAATAAATTTCGCCAGTAGGCGACTGGTAATGCAACACAAAATCTATGGCTTTTTTTACCACAGGAAATAGCTGCTTAAGAAATTCAATATTTTTTGAAATTAAATAATGATGCCAAACACCGGTAGCAATGTAAGCAATAAAATTAGTTTCGCGATGATTTTTATCAACCGGTTCATTCGAGAAATAATTTGCCCACCAGCTTCCGTCGTCAAGTTGCTCCTGCGCAAGCCATTGATAGGCGAGCTCTGCCGCCTCGAGCTCACCGCCAATACTTAAACCCATTGCAGCTTCTATGTGATCCCATGGGTCGGCCTTGCCATCTTTAAACCAGGGAATGCACCCATTGGGTAATTGCGTGCGCAAAATATAGTTCACAGTGGGGCGCAAAAGACTTTCAGGAAAAAATCCTTTAGAGAGTAATAAATTTTTCATAAGGGCCTTTCCATTTTCCTGAAATGCATAACCACACTTTTTCCTAATATAGGATTTAACATTTTTTCAAGAGTTTGCGTTATCCACGGTTTTTGCATGAGATCCCAAACTAATAACCGGTGATACATTTTTATAATGCGAGATTTTTCTTGCGAGCCCCACCACAAACATTTTAACCACCAAAATGGTGAGTGTAAGGCATGTGCCCAATAGCGATGAGTGAATTTAAAATTAAGGTTTTCAATTTCGTTCCGCAATTTTGATGCATTAAAAATTCGAATGTGCCCGCCCTCAACTTCGTGATAGGCACTACTCAATCGCCAGCATATTTTTTCAGGCCACGCGCGCGGAACAGAAATCGCAAGCGTACCATTTGGTTTTAAAACTCTCAGTATTTCACGTAATACATCGGAATAATTTTCAATATGCTCTAGCACTTCACTGCAGATAATTTTATCGAAAGAGTTATCAGCAAAAGGTAAACGGGTAGCGTCGGTTTGCTGTAAAAAAAAATGGCTGTGCGGATTAAATTCAGCAAAAGGTAAAAAGCGCTCACGTGCCACTTTCAAATCGGGTTGTGATATATCTACACCAACGCCTAAAATATTGTGCTCAAGGCAAGCATGAATAACATGACGTCCTTCGCCGCAACCTATATCTAGAAATGCATCTTCATCAGAAAAATTAAGCAGTTTGTAATTTATTGTCAGCAATTATGCAGTGCTCTTTAGCGCGAGAATATGGCGATAATAATCACTTAATTGTTTAGCCACAATTGACCAGGATAAATGTTGCAGGCTGTGAGCATGTCCCTTGTCACTGAAATCAGCGCAAAGCGATTCATCAGTTAATAATTTTTGTAAGGCTTGTATCAATTCATTCACATCACCAGCTTTTACAAGGTAAGCCGCATCGCCCACCACTTCCGGCAACGCACCACCGTCACTGCACACCAAAGGAATTCCACAAGCAAGTGCTTCACCGGCGGGCAGGCCAAAACCTTCGTAAAGCGATGGCACCACTGCAATTTTTGCTTGTGCGTATTCAACTACAAGTTGCTCCGTAGTTATACCAGATTTAAATTCAACGCAATTTTCAAGGTGTAATGCTTTTAATTCTTTTTCGGTAGCTCCTTCAGGTTTTAGCTTTCCAATCACCAGCAATTGCAAATGTGGAAACTCTGCACGCAATTTCGCAAGTGCATTCAATAATACGCTCAAACCTTTTAACGGCTGATCCGATGACGCAGTAGTGATAATTTTCCATGGTTTTCGCGAAATGTGCGGTAGAGGTCTGAATATATCGGTATCAATACCGTTAGGAATTACAGGAATTTTTTCTTCCACGAGCGAAAAAGCTTCGGCTATGTCTCGCTGGGATTGCTTTGACACTGTGATGACATTATTTAATTGCCGAACAACTTTTTTTTGCATGCCGAGAAAGTTGTACCAACGCTTGATTAGCCACCGATGCCCCTTCGTTTCAGCTGCTTGTAATGCCAGCTCCAAATCGCGCGTAATCGGATGATGCACAGTCGTGACAATATTGTTGTGATTATTTTGTAGATGTAATAGCCCGTAACATAAACTCTGGTTATCGTGAACAATATCGTAGCTTGGCTTATTTTTTTTAAAATATTTCACCACGCGGCGACCAAAACAATAAGGCTCACCAAAGCTTCCACTTAATTTACTCCACCATTCATAAAAATCTGCGAATGACAATAAATGTTTTGGTCGTAGCGCCCAGTGCGGTTTTTTATGCGAGTATAAGTCCAGACTCGGTAACTTAATTAAATTTACACGCGCATCTAATTCAGGATAAGGCGGGCCAGAAATAACATCTACGTTATGGCCCAGTTCAACTAGCGCCT
>Ga0247741_1001219_pt1 | contig 14277 bp, 24 predicted proteins | sample UWRJL213509R2_FD_180945 | JGI IMG/M metagenome (GOLD analysis project Ga0247741, IMG submission 180945) | Plant litter microbial communities from Arlington Agricultural Research Station in Wisconsin, United States - UWRJ-L213-509R-2 | ecosystem: Environmental > Terrestrial > Plant litter >... | reverse complement strand
ATCTGGTTCATAGGTTAGTGTTTAGGGGTTTGATTATACGAAATAATAACTGATATAATTACAAATACAATAACAAATGTTATAAAGTCCATGCTAGTTTATGTACAAAGTTAATATAAAGATGTTCCTGTATCTTAAATCGTAATTCATTCAAGCACTTATTGCGTAGTTCGTGTGCAGTATCGTATTCATCGAATATCTCATTAGCATTCTCCGCATAGTACTTAAGTTGTTCTGGCTCCATTTGAGCTATTTTCTCTACTGAAATCATGGTTATATGGGTATAATAAATATAATTACTCGGCGCATACAGTATATTCTGATCCCTTTATAATCTCGTCTGTTCCTGGGATGTATGATCCATAGATATAAAACTTATATCCTGTAGCTTCCTCTATTTCCTTTTCTGTATTACCTTCTCTTGCTAGTAAGTCTGCTTCCGTCTTTACTGCGTGTCTTTCCTCTAGGTTTAAGTCTTTCCAGTGTTTTTTAGTCATCATAGATATGTTAATCAATCATAAAATATTCTTTGATAAGGTCCTCGTAGGCGTTTAGAAATCCTTTCATTGTTTCTTCGTCTCTGAACGCCAGAAAAAAATGTGTACCTAGACATCTACGGATCGAAAGTTTACCATTTTCTGCTCTCAAACAATACTTAGTATTACCATCAGTCCAGTCTGGTTCCCATCCTTTATTGACATGTTTCATCAGTTGGGAGAGTTGCGCCATAGCTAGCGCAGACTTTGCTTGTGCTTTCGTGGCAAACATATTTGTATCTTTCCAGCATTGACCCACATTAGTAATGTCCGCATCAATGATTTCGGAGAGGTTACTAATATAGAAACCTTTCTTGAAATCTAGGTTTATCCACTCTGGGAACGCTGGCTTTGGCTCTAACTCATCTTTTGTAAATGTCTCTAGAAGTAACTGATCCATTGTGTCCTCCTTGCCGTAGAGTTCTTGTGCTTTCTGGAGACTGATCTTGAGTGTCTTCATAATTATGTGTAGTAAGTAAAGTTGGTTAGTAGTATATATTTCCATTTTCGTAGAATTCGTATTCATTGACTTCGAGCGTTTCTTTTATGGCTTCATCTGTATTTAATGATTCGGCGTCGTCTATTACTGCTTTTATAAATGCATCCAGACACATATCAATCACATCAGAGGCATGTGTGTTTATATCTGCTATTCCAGTGCAGTAGTCTTGAATAGGTCTCATGATTTCTTGGTCAAGAAAGTATCCTGTTAGCTTAAATGGATCAGTAATGTAGTCACTCATAAGAACACGCAGCTCTTTAGCTAATATCTTGCCGTTTAGAAGCTCCAAATCACTACAGAAATCATATTTTATATAACTGCGTGATGTAGAGTCGTAATCAATGCTGTAATCTACAATGTCAATTCCTACTTCTCTAGCAAAGGCCTTCATGGTTTTTTCTGCATCACTCCACAACGGATAATAGTCTTCTTCGTTATTTCTCCAGTTCTCAATAGCTTTGCTCTGTGCTTCTTTGTTTAGTTCATTAAATGTATAGATGTTTGTAGTGATAGTTTTCATAATAAATAGTTGTATTGTAGTGGATAAAATAGATCAATTATGTTCTGTAGATGTAGTATGTAGTTCCTTCAACTTCTATTTCTTCTTCCTGACCATCATACGATGCAAGTGTATGCCCTCGGCCATCAAATGAGCAATCATGCTTGAATCCTTTATAGTCGAAATATCCTCTTAAATGCTCTGGTATTTCTTCTAGTACTATTTCATCTATGTAGTTATCCATAGACTCTTCCCATGCGTCGTTTGCTTCATCATCAGTATATACGAGATAATAGTCGCCATTGACTTCAAGGAAACATTCATCATGAGCATACACTTCTATCTCTGATTCTTTGATGCCTAATAGTAAGGCTAACGCAGTTGTTCTTTCATTCATAGGGGATTTAGTAATGGTATATATTATGGTTATATTCAGCGTAACTTACATTCTTTACATCTAATCTTGCTCCTTTCGTATTGAGATACATATCTAGAGCTATGTCTGCATTAGATGTAAATAGGATTACTTTATTATTTTCTATTACTGAGTATTGTGTTATCATGGGGGATTATGTGTTATGATATAGCAACGGTTCGTTTCTGATCTTCTCTATTCTACTCTTTAATGTAGTCTGCTTGATAGCTCCTATAAGTCTGAGTATAATGAATCCGAGAACGATTGTGTAAATCATGGGGAAATTAGGTTATGAGTTATCTTGTATCTCTATTGTATAGATTGTATGTACAAAGTCAATATATTAATGGTATAAAATTTTTATGAACTTGAGTAAAAAGGAAGATGTTGTATTATGCTTTTTGGATAAGTTAGATGTTTATAATGGTGATGTTTTGAAGGCACTTGATGAAAGTGGTTTAAAATATTCTGAGCACTTAGAGTTAATGAAGGATGAAGGATATAGACAAGCTGTTGACTATATGAATCAGAAGAGAATATTACTTGCTGAGAGAACTGTAGTGAGTAATGCGGTTAATGGAGATCAGAGAGCAGCAGAGTATATCTTGAATAATCAGGGTAAACTGAGAGGATGGGGAAATAATGCAGTATTGGAGATGCCGTTTAATATCAATCTTAATCTGTATTTAGATGGTGCAGACGAGGAAGATGAGACCATAGACGGTGAAATCATTGAATAACTGCGTTCTAACGCATAGTTGTACCGTATTGGCTGTAATATACCATACCCATCATTGAAACGCATTACAGAGCATTTAAACGCTATTTTCTCGCACTGTAGTTTCTCGTAATGTTCTTATATTCTACTAATTACTACAATACACTACTGTATTCTTGTGTCAACACTGGACTATGCCACCACCCCACCACGGGTACAGTCGGGGATTTTAGGTGTTTGTGTTTATATGACTAAAATAATTTAAAAAAACCAAACCTACCCACCTCCATTATTCATGATATAATACTATATACTAAAAAACCGATACTCATGGATAGAATATCGGCTTATACGCAACGGTTCGAGTTGTACTCTGACTACAATCTACTCAAATATATAGATGGGTTCATCATTATCTGGAACTTCACACTTTCGTACAGTTCCTCTACTTACTTTCATATAGTTAGGAATACAGTAGACGGTCTTTAACTGATACACTGTGCCGTCTAGATGTCCGTATTCTACAAAGAGTTTCTCATTCGCATGTACTCCATCCAGGGAGTAGTCATAGTTCTTAATACATTCGTACATACTATCGTACAGGAGTTGTTCTCGCGTAGGTATTGGCATAGTAGAAGAGTTATTCAGTTTGAGCATCCCAGTATTTATTAGCCCACATAATGGCTTCTTCGATTTTTGTTTTAGTGATAGAGAGTTCTCTTGATGTTACTTCACCTAACAGTTCTTCTGGATTTGAGTAAGTAAGAACTACAAGAAGTTCATTCATCTTAGACTCAATAAGTTGTGATCTTGTCTGCATATATACTATTTATAAACTACGATAAACTTCTTTCCTTTCTTTGGTTTACGCTTAGTCTGTGAGTACGTAGCGTTACCATTCTCATCTAGGATAACCACCTTCGTAGCTTCCTGCTTTATCACCTTACCTCCGTAGTAGTCATCTACATACTCAGCCACATTGTCTGGCAAACTGAGTCCTCCATTGGCGAAATTAAACCATCCAATATCTCCAGACTTAATACTAAAGTATAGGTCATTACTCTCAGGCTGAGGAATACCAGTACGCTTTACTATCTCAGCAAGGAGCTTACCGATATTATTATTCAATGCTGCGTCTTCTCTTTCCTCTCGCTGCCTTTTTAGGAGATCATAGTACAAGCCCTCGTAATGCTTTCTCCATAGTGAATTATACTCACAATCATCTAGTAGCCTATAATACTTCCATTTAGGTACGAACATATTTTTATTGTTAATAAATATTCTACTAATACTCATCAATAAATTGCTGCCGACAGGATTGAGTACCTGTACGCGAGTATAGCCATAAGACTTTAATAGTCCTATCTTCGGGACGAGGCGTTCTATACCCACTACGTCGTTGCGTCTAGTGATCCAGGTCTTCCGACCAGCTATCTTCCGCCACGGCAGCTCTGTTTTTCAATATTGGTAGCGAAGATAGGACTCGAACCTACAACCCCTAGTGCCCAGGACTAGTGCTCTAACCATTGAGCCACTTCGCTATAGATAGCTAGACGATGCGCGTCATCTAGCTAGCACAATGCTTAGTAATCTATAAAGCCGACTTTGTGCAGAAACCAGTATACCAATACCTATAAATAATGCAAGATTATACTTTCTTTTTTTCACCAACTCGGTAGATCTCTTCTAGGTATAAGTCAAGATGGAATAGTATCTGAGAGATAGATGTTAGATGGTTATTATATGACCCATCTCTATTCATATCATGCACTGCATTCAACGCTCCAATGAGAGCTAATCTATGACTCTTAATTTTATTTACAAGTTTACTGGCCATATCTGTATAGGGAGATGAATAATTATAAATCCAAGTCACGAGAAAGTTCTTTATCGACTAAGTAAGAAACCAATACGCCAAGACAAATAACACCGAATGCTAAACCAATACTAGCAATGGCATACCCTGCTTGATAAAACACTCCCTGCTTATACATAGCAGTAGCTTCTGTAAGAGATGCGAGAGACAAAAGAATACCAAATAGTGTACAGATAATGCGGAAGGCGTGTGAACATACAGATGTAATGTTGTTCTTCATTTGATGAGTTATTATGTATTGGCATAAGTATAAACCAATACCATACAAATACAATAGAATTTATAAAAAAAGAGGCAACATTGCTGCGCCTCTTCTTCATAACCATGAAAACATGCCGTGTATACCCATCCCCCCGAATGGATTGCTACATAGAACTCATCGAAACTATGTAACACACGCAGTATATACCAGATAATAAAATTTGTAAATACCTATACTTTATTTCACTACTCTATTTACAAAAAATAATACTCAACTATAATGCAGCTCGCAGTTAATTATGCCGTGCGCATGGACACTCCTCTACTGCAAGGACCCTCCATGACTCATGCTTATACTCGTACCGATGGATAGTACACCTGATGACCTAGGCAGCAACCTAGGAGGAAGGGAACTAGAAGACTCCACTAAACAGTCGCCTAACGTCGTATAGCAAACTACTCGAAGAACAGTCTAACCTGACTAATCTATCCAGTGGGTGAGGAAAGTATGAATAAGGGGGTATATAGGGGGGACAATCATTACAGAATAATGACAATAGGTAGTGATAAACCTCTGCTAGACTCAAATAACATCCCCCAAAAACAAGATGGAAAACAATATAACTAAGTACCGATACCGTATTAGTACCGATATAAAGCAAGCTATAGAATTTGAAAAGAAGACTACAGGACTCACATACGCTAAGTTGTTTGAGCTGATGTATGAGTGCTGGATGGATAACAAAGAAAAATACCTTACTGAATAGGAATGGCAAAGAATATAGACTTTCTTGAGATGTGTGGTTTCCACGAGATTCAAAAGAAAGCTATACAAGTTCTCTTCTCTACGTTCGCTACATTCTTCCTCTACGGAGGAGCTGCTGGAGGAGGAAAAAGTTACTTCATACGATGGTGCGCAATATATGTGCTCCTTTTTTTGTATAGGAAGTTTAAAGTAAAGAATATAACGGTAGGTATCTTCTGTGAGGACTATCCTAGTCTTCACGATAGACATATCTCCAAGATAGATTACGAGTTCCCAGAATGGCTAGGTAAGTGGAACCAAACAAGAAAAGAATTTAAACTAAAGAAAGAGTGGGGAGGAGGCATTATCAGTTTCCGTAACCTAGATGAGCCACAAAAATATCTATCAGTAGAGTTTGCGTGGATATTTGTAGATGAGTTAACGCGTAATAAGCAGAACATCTTTGATTTTCTACGTATGCGTTTGCGTTGGCCTGGTATTCCAGGAAAGTATTGTAAGTTTGTAGGGGCAACCAATCCAGGAGGAGATGGTCATGTATGGGTAAAGAAGTTTTGGATAGATAGAAACTACGAGGATACAAATCTTACTGAGGATATGTTTGAGTTTGTTCAAGCAAAGGCAAATGATAATCCGTATCTAGACCCTGGGTATTGGGATATGCTTAACTCGCTTCCAGATGCCATGCGTAGAGCGTATGCACAGGGAGACTGGGATGTATTTGAAGGACAATACTTTACTGAATTCAGAAGAGCAGTACATGTTGTGCCTCCATTTGATCCTAGAGATGAGAATACGCTTGCATGGTTCAAGACTTTGCCAGTATATGGGGGATTCGACTATGGATTTAGTAAGCCAGCATGTCATCTATGGGGTAAATTCGATAGAGATACTGGAACATGGTGGATATATGATGAGTTTTATGCGACACACCACACGTATGAGATGTGTGCTGATGTAATATTACTTAAGGGCGTTACAAAGACTACGTATGCCGATCCTGCGATATGGGCTAAGAAAGATAATCCAAAGTCTGGATATGACTTAATGATTGAGAGACGTAATATAAACATTAAGAGAGCGGTGAATGACCGTGTTATTGGTTGGATTTACCTTAAGACTCTCTTACTTAATGGGAAGATAAAGATATTTCCAAACTGTAGGAAGCTGATTGAGACGTTTCCAGTACTTATGTACGACAAGAACAAAGTTGAAGATCTGGATTCTAATGGTGAAGACCATGCACTAGATGCTCTGAGGTATCTTGTGAACACGCATAGGAAGGATAATCCACAGACCGATGTGTTGACTTACATAAAAATGACTATATATATCAAGAATATACGAGCATCAATGAAGAACTAGATGATGTGTTCTCAGAGAAGCCGCAATCCTTAATAAGACCGAAATACCGATGAACCTACAAGAAAAATACGATGAGGTTGTAACGCCTGGAAAAGCATCTGTAGCCTCTGATGACCACGCAAGATTCGTGGAGTCTCGATACTATGCAATGAGTTACGCGAAGAATCCTATACGTGATATATGGCAAGGAACTAACTCTTTGTACTATGTCGACGACTGGAAATGGATTGTGAGTGGTGATTCGTTTGATGCTCCAGTACGATTTACTACACTAAGAGATCTAGAAAAGGCTTTAGTAGATAAGTTCACTGAAAATCCTCCTGCTGTTGTGCTAGAGGCGGTGAAGAAATACCAAGAGGATATAGTTATCGGTAAAAAGGCATATATGGAACAGGTAATGTCTTCTCCGAGAGAGAAAAGAATTAGAAGACAGGTTATCCAGGACATGTTTCACTATGGACATGGCTTTAGAGATTATGGGTACTACGACATATACAAGGATTACGGAGAAAAGACCCCTAGGAACCTATTTAAAGGTATTGCTACACGTAGATTAGACCCTAGAAGTACGTTTGTAGATGAGACAGCGAACATATTGTACGATGAATTGCGTGAAAACGGGGCTAGAGACATGATTATACGTCATACATATGCTCCTACTACGTTTGCGCAGATGTTTGCTGATCCAAAGTACAAAATAGCTGGTGTAGTGGCTGAATCATACATGAGTACACAGGGAATGGACTATTTGGCTACTACTTCACGAGAAGTAACCGAGAAAACCAACGTAAATGTGGTTAAAGTGTACGAGTATATGAATCAGGAGGAAGATATATACAGTTTGGTCGCTAATGGAAGCACTATCTACAAAGGAAGTCTTCTAGAATGTAGGGGAACTACGCAAATACCAGTAGTAGCATGGCAATTTGAACCTAGAAATGATAGTTTTTGGGGAGATACGCTTGCATCTATTGTAGCTGGCCACATATACCTTAAGGATACGATACTTAATCTTGAGATTATGAATCTTAAGCTCACATTACAGCCAGTATTGGCAGTATCAGGTGAGTTTGGGTACAATCCAAGAACGCATATCGTTCAGCCTGGAGGAGTATGGGTTGCTGGAAGTATGCAGAACGGGAAACTTGCTGATAATATTCAGCCCGTTATTGCTGGTAACTCCAACACGAATGCATATCCTATGTTGGATAAGATTGCTGGAGAGATGGCTATAGCATCTCGTTCTGATATTAGAACACTTGAGAATCAGCCTGGAAGAACAGCATCAGAGTTTATGGGACAGCAGAGTTCCATGAATATTCATAATGAGACGATTGAGTCTAATATAGAAATCGAAGCAGAAGCCATTGGGTATCAGCTTACAGATCAGATCATGAGACAATTCATGCAAGTCAAGGGTGATGACGCTGGGGATAGAATGCTTAAGATTAGTATCAGAAACTATAAAGCGCATCAGAGTGAGGGGGCTAATCCTAAGTTTATTGCCAAGAGTGGTCATAAAGATATGTTTGATCTTACTGATGACATAATCAATGCTGATGTTCTTATTACAGTTGTGGATAAGAGAACAGACAAGGTGAACAAGTTAGAGAAGATTGGGCGTATTGCTCAGGGTCTCCCTATTATTGGTAATCTTGCTCAGCTTGATCCAGAAGCACTTAAGATGCTTAATATCCCAGGTATGATTGAACAGTATATCGAAGCATTAGACTTCGATGTTGTGAGATCGTTCAGAAAATCTAGCGATTATGAGGATCAGTTTGAGATGCTTAAGGATGAGATACTTCTTGGTAATAAGGTAGACTTGAATCCTGCGGAGAAGAGAAGAGATAGTCTCGCTCGTCTGTCATTTATGGGATCTCTCATCACATATCTAGGAGATGAAATTAAGCCAGAACAGAAGTCTGCATGGAGTTACCACTATAATCAGGTAGTTCAGAACATTGTAAGAAATCATATGTCTGACTTATCAGAAGAGGTAGATCCAACTAAGATGCAGCAGACTATGCAGCAAATGGGACAGACAGCTTCTGGACAACAAGCCATAAACAATGGTAATATGGCTGAGGGAGCAAATGGGGGTATGAATATGATGGGGTCGAATACGATATCCAACGTAAATAACATACCTGGACCAGATGATGCTATCGCATCCCAGTTTAATTCAGTTAAGCCAGCAGTATAATGCCTGAAAAAGATCACGAGCAGATTCTCTTGGAAAAGATAGAAAATGGGACGTTAGATGACTATGATATAAATGAGATACTAGAGAGAGGTAGCCAGCACGTCAAAAATGCCCTAGAAACACGCGTAGAATCGCTTCATAAGGAGAAAGGGTACATACATAGCCTGTACGGTAACGAATGGGATTACAGAGACGAAAAAGGCCGTTTATCGAAGAGTGTAGATATAGATCATAAACATTTTGTATAATGCTACAGGATACAAACATCATAGACCAGTTTATAAAAGCTGATTCCAATCTAACTAAGAAGTATCAGAAGATGCTTCATGCACAGTTGGACCTGGAAATAGAGAGACGGAAGAGTGATCTGAGAGACCTGAGAAAGAGAATTCAGGAAGAGAGCATTGCTAGAAACACTACGAAGAGTCCTAAATATGAAGATCAATTTTAATTGTAACACAATACACTATGAGCGAACCAAAAGTAAAGATGGAAGGATTTATTGGAGCTAACGGAAACATGTATAAGGAAAAGAAGGATGCAGAGAAGTACGGAGGAGGAGTAAAGGCTATCAAGAAAGTATATGAGCCAGTAGTAGAAGAGTGGGAGGAAGCTATTGAGACAAAAAAGGCATCAGAAACTGCTCCAGAAGATACTTCTAATAGCGAAATCGCTAATCCAGTAGAAGGAGTAATGGCAAGAAACATTGACTTGGATGCTCTTGAATGGACTGAACTTAAGTCTATGGCTGCTGAGTACAAGATGGAGAACCTGAATAAGGCTAAGAAAGCGCAAGTGATTGAGTTCCTTAAGGGCAGACTTGCAAATTAAACAAAAGTGTGTATTTATAGTTTAGATCTTTAAAATTACAAACCTAGATGAGCGATTTTGATGGAGGAAACTCAACAAAAGACGATAATATTAACCCATTTACTGGGGAAGTAGAACCGCAAGATGTGGGAGACACCGCCAGCGACACGGACACTGATGAACCAAATGAGGAAGATCAGGAAGGTGATAAAAGCACTGTAGAGAAACCAAAGGAAGAAGAAGAGAGTGAAGAAAAAGGTGAACTACAGGGTGAAGCTCGGCGTATGGTCATTGATGCCATTGAGAAACGATTTGAAAAAATGGATGCAGGTTCAATGTCCGCAGAAGAACTATATGAGTTCTTTAAGTCTAACAAAGATATAGAACTGACTGCTGATAAGTCTAAGAAAGTGAAAGATCGTTATAGATCATTCATTAAAAAGTACGAGTCTGGAGCATATGCTACGGATGAAGATGCTGACGAAGATGAAGAGCAGGAAGTGAAGACTGAGAAAAAGAAGGAAGCAAAGCCAGGTGATACTGGATATGTTTCTAGAGAAGATCTCATCACTATATTGAGTGAATACGATGATAAGAAGCAGAATGAAGCTATGTATAAGGTATTACGTCAAGAACGTGATTCTGAACTAGAAGACTTCGCTACATCTCGTGGGATTAAAGACAATGACTATGATGCATTGAAAAAGAATGCTACAGCGTTATTTGAACTTAATAGTGGATGGACATTTAAGGAAGCACTTGAGGCTTCCAATAGAGCTTTGTTTAAAACCAAAGACAAACCAGTAACAGTTTCAAGCAGATCACAGAATCGGGATGAGCGCATAGCTGACGAAGATGATGTAGATTTCTCACAGGGATCAGCACTAGTTAATCCATCAGATTGGGGGTTATAGTTAGACCATAGGAAGGTTTGTAGGTAATAAGACATATTACTTACAATTTTTCTATTTTATGGCGAAAAAAATTAGAGTTATTAATACGGGGAACGGAGGAATTCCGAACGTTTTCCCGCCAAAACTATTGGTGAAAAGTGGAACAGTAGGTTCCATCGCTAACGGTGATCTTGTTGTGAAAGACGGATCTAACGCTGGATATGCAGCTAAGGCTGCCGATGGAACTGCTTCTACTGCTGTTATTGCAGGAGTAGCTGCTATGCGTTCTACGGAAACAGGAAGTCTTGATGGTATCGTGGAAATTGTTCACGACAAAGAACTTCTTGTAGAGATTTATGCAAAGGTGCCAGCTAACCTTACGGTGGCTAAGCGTCTTTCTAAATATGTTCTCGATGTAACGGGAGACGATGTAACACTCGATGAGTCTAATACGACTAACGGGTTTATTACGCTACTTGATTATGATGCAAGTACGGGTCTTTGCCGAGCATTGATTGCATGTTCTTTGTAATTATTAATAGATATTGAATTAATTTATGTTGACTACAGCTAACGATAATTTACTACAAGTCGATAAACGCGTTAAAAAGGCGTTCGTTGCAGGAGCTAAGGGATACAAGTCTCATTATGAGCAGGTATTCATTGTTGAAACTCCAGAACGAAGAAACGAGAAGTATACAATCGTAAAAACAAATTCAGGAGTACAGGAAGTAAATGACGGATCTCCATATCCAGTACAGGGTATCGAAGAAATCAGTGATGCTACTATCTCTGTACGTGTGTATAAGAGTGCTATCGTTATTTCAGACCTTGCAGAAGCGTTTGATAACTATGGTGCTATTGAGCGAACAGCGAAAATGAGAGGATATCACTTTAAGGCTAAGATGGACCAACTTGGTGCAGACTTCCTTAATAACCCACTAGCGATTAATGCTCCTTACGGATTCAACATTGCTAGTACAACTACATCTCTTGTTTCTACGACTCAGCCAATTGGAGATACTGGACTCGTTCAGTCTAACCGTATTACTGCTGCGTTGAATAAGACATCATTCAATGATGCAAATGTAGCCCTTATGACTCAGAGAGATCATGATGGAATGTTGGTAAACTACCAGGCTGATCGACTTGTTGTGTCTGCATACGAAGGTATGAATGCATGGCAGCTTGCTAGATCATGGGGTGAACCAGAGAGTGCGAACAGAAACGACAACTACTTGCGTACGTTGAACATCAATCCGATTGTTTGGCCTCTACTCAATCAGAATGTGAACTTCCTCATGGCTGATAAGTCAGATACAGGAGCGAAGGGACTTCGTTATCTTGTGAAGGAGCTTCCTTCTGCACGACGTATTTTGGATCAGAGAACGGGAAATCCAATGTACCAGATGAGAATGATTATCTTCCCTGGTGTCGTTGACTACCAAGGTATGGTTGGTATCATCGCGTAATCTAACGGGGGTACATAACGTATCCCCTTTATTTTCTTATAAGAATAAACATAATGGGAATTTTGCAACTTAACGCTCAGGATAAGGGACTTGTCTCTATGAATGAGGTTACAAATGCACTTAAGGTGGTTGTTACTCCAGATGGAGAAGTAAATGTAAATGCACTTCCAGAAGACGTATTGCAGCAAGCAGAACGCACGCTTACGTCAGCAGAAGTATTGGCATTGTTTACAACTCCAATTGAAGTAGTGGCTGCTCCAGGTGCTGGAAAATATATTGAATTAGTGAGTGCCGTACTGGCATATGATTACGGAACTACTGCGTATACTATTGGATCTGCAACTAACCTTGCGTTCAAGTATACAAATGGTGCTGGTACTACTGTAAGTGGTACTGCTGCCGTTACTGGCTTCTTGGATCAAACTGCGGATGAAGCACGTGTTGTGCCTGCCGTAACAGCTTCTTTTGAGCCTACAGCTAACGCAGCTCTTATGCTTACACTTGCTGGCGCAAATGTAACGCTCGGAAATGGTACAGTAAAGGTAAAGGTTTTGTATCGTATCCATACAATCTAATGCAGACACAGAAAGCTAACGAGTTTTCAGTAACATGGGGAGACGAGGTTGAAAGCGACGTAGTGCTTACTGGTGATATGCAGTTTAGTAATGATGTCATGGTTGACTTCACGAAGAGAGGAACACTCTATGCATTATGGACTCCAGGTGCTTCTACTAGAACACTACAGTTCCAAATACAGGTGAATCCGTATCCAGTGAATAAGGTTAACCAAGTGACTACCATTACAAATGATGAGTATTGGTCTACATATGGTAGCTATACTGAAAGTACGGGTACAATGACTCCTACTGCATTAACTTATGAAAGTGAGCAATCTACGGACACTGACCCTCTTACTATTGTTCCTATTCTTATTCCACAAATTGACGCTTCTAGAATGCGTATAGGTGTGATGGAGGACGGAGCAACATCTGATGGGGGTACAGTTAAATTCATATTTATTGAGAATACAATCAACTAATGATTAACGTTTCTGATATAAGACAGACGCTAAGTCTGCACCTTGGTACGACTGAGACTAATTTCTATACGGAGGACAAACGAAATGATGCTATATATAGGACTATGGTTTCTATATTGCAGAAGTTTGATGTACCGCAGTATGTGAAGGAGTCAGCGCTTGTCTTTGTTGGAGGCGAAACTGTATTGCCGAGTGATTGTCTACGCCCCTCATTTATGGGAGATAAAGTATACTCAGACACAGAGTATGTGAGACTAGACTATGAGATGTTCTATAAAGCAAAAGATCCATACACATACACGATCAAATTCGATCATGATAGTGAATTGGAACTAGTAAAATTAGGAAACAATAGGGATAAGACGCTTGATTTTTGGTACGTAATAAGACCAGAGAGAATCATAAGTCCTGATACGCAGAAGGTATGGTTTAATATAGACTGGCTGGATGCTATTAGTATGGGCGCAACTGAGTTTCTGCTTAAAAATGCTAAAGACTACTCAGGTGCAATGTCTGCTGGAAAAGAGTTTGCTAGCCTATGTTCTAGCGCATGGCAAAACGAGCGTTCTAAGATAGGAGGAGAAGAAGCGCAGAGGCTAAGAAGTCTGTATGGCAAATTCTCCATGTTTAACGGCTCATGGATGCCATTTAATTCTACAACTGCTACGGTAATGGAAAAGCCATTTAAATGGGTTACAGTGAACGCAAATACTCAAGCCTTCCCTAACTACGGGTACAACTGTGATAGTGCGTCACAGGTCATTATAACGCTACCTACGACGGCTGTAGAGGGAGACTATATAGCTGCTGGGTACGTAGGTACTGGAGGATGGAAGATTGAGCAGGGAGAGTTTGGACATATTACGTTTGGTAATAAGGAGACAACCGTTGGAGTTGGAGGATCTATAGCTAGTACGGCATCTGGAGATCAGATTGTGCTAGTATGTGTGGAAGGACCGTCAGAATGGAGAGTAGAGAGTGC